>ERZ808051.347-NODE-347-length-54793-cov-10.777049_pt1 | contig 54793 bp, 34 predicted proteins | sample MGYA00380199_ERZ808051 | MGnify/ENA primary metagenome ERZ808051 (study PRJEB31490, sample SAMN06133391) | mouse gut metagenome | isolation source: J11 | host: mice | place: China: Chengdu | collected 2015-05 ... | reverse complement strand
AGCAGTTGGGCCAAATGAATCATGGAACTATGTAATACGTGGGTTCAAATAGTACATTTTATTTTGCGACAGTTCCTTAGTTATGTTGAAATTTCCAGTAAAATCAGTGTTTTTAGAGTATTTTTCCAATGATTCCCTATGCGATTTCTTATTTGATTTTGAAAAAAGAGTTGTAAATGGGGTAAAAACATGATAGACTAATACCGATATAAATATTGTAAATACGATATAATTTAAAATCGTTTCGCAGATTATACACATCTGCGAAAACATGACTAATAATCATCTATATTAAATCAGAAAAATCAGACACTTCAATGAGGCTCTTTTGAGAATTACTTTTTGTCTTCTTCACTTTCCGAAACTGGCAGTTGAGCCTTTCTATGCTGTTATAAATAGTATACATGCAACGCCGTATATCATCTGAAAACTGCAAAAAACACCACATTATCTGTATCACATAATACAAACAATGTGGTGTTACGGATTTGTCAATTCCCTGCACGCGGAATGTGACATTCCAATGTACGTTTTCGATCATGGCTTGAAAAGACTGTATGAACAGCCATTTCATCTCACGCGATCTCATCAAAAATCATCAATTACCGGTACATCCTCCTCGAACGTTTCCTGCCCGAGCTCGTTGATGACAGTGTCTCCCGCCTTTCCGTATTGATAGAGCTGATCCAGGAACTCGATCGCCGCGCGGATCTTGGTGCGCAGCAGATACCCGCCAGACTGGGTAGATGCCGACAGCGAGGCAGCCGACAGACTGGGCGTCCACTCGTACGCCCTGCCATGGAAATCCTGTATCTTGCATAAAACCTCGCTGATCTCGTCCTTTGTCAGGGGCAGCAGCTGCGGTGCCTTTGTCAGCATATCCAGGACGGATCTGACAGGTTCCGGCTCCTCCGGGCAGATCTCCTCGAGATTTTCATACTCGTGCTTTCCCTCGATGACATCCTCCACATAGGACGCGCTGAGCGCAAAGATGCTGAATGTCGATTCCGGGCACTGGTTCGGCATCAGGAATTTTGCCATATTCCTGTACGCATTCAGGCGCGCCTTTTTGCCAAGACGCCCCATGAGCTCCGTCTCATCGACCAGGATCACCCAGCCACGATAGCCCATCTGTGTGAACAGGTGACTCATAAAGGAGATGTAATCACCGCAGTGCTTTGTCTTGGTGAAGTTGACATTGTATTTTACAGGCTCATTGAAAATGCGCCTGTATATCTTTTTCAGCGATGCATTCGCGATAAAATCCCCCTCCAGATCGGCCTGCAGAAGAAATTTTTCATCCGGATCCTCCGTGTTGAGATACGAGCGGAACAGATAGTACAGCTTATCTGTTTCCAGATGCTTCGCGGCATACAAAGACATCTCGTTTGCGATCGGACTTTTCGCTGATATCTTGTCCACCTCATACATAAATCCGGGCTGTTCACGCTTTGGAAGGTAGGTGTTCTGTATCAGTTTCTGATAGACCAGATAGAGCTTGTCCATCGGCGTCTCCTTGCTCAGCGACAGATACGATACCACCATGCCGTTGGAGTGTGCAAGGCTGAACACGGTATTCAGCAGATGCGTCTTGCCTTCCCCGTACTTTCCGCAGATCACCATCCCGCTCGCCTTTCCCTGTTCACATACCTGGTCGAGCCTGTCTGATATCTCCTTCATGATCCTCGGGCGCGCCTCCGAAAAATACTGTCCCACGGCGCGGGAAGGCACTCCTGAGCGCAGTGCCTCGATCATATGTCTCGCTTCAATATCATACATCCGTATCCACCCCCTGCATCGTCTTCTGGATCAGCAGCGGAACACCCAGCGCCCCCATGCGCGCACGCTCCGCAAGCTGCACTGCGCGATCCCTGTCCAGCGGTCTGAGCACCCGATCCTGCGCGTCTGCCATGCGCTCGGACATCGCAACGATCACATCCGGCGTGTACTCCTGCGCTGCCAGCCGGTCCAGATCGATCATGTCCGCAAAGCGGTTGAACCGCTCCCCCACGATCTCATTCTGGATCCGCATCCACAGCGCCTGATACGATTTTATCCCGGCGTTCTCGTTGTCGAGCAGTTCGCGGTCAAACGCGTACACAAACATAATATTTCTCATACTGTCGATGTCATCGATCAGCTGGCGGATGCTCTCATACGTATCCTCGCGCTTCACCTTTGTGTAATGAACCGCTTCAAGACTCGAGCGGCTGACCAGGATCTCCATGTCATCAACCGTGACAAACAGACCGGAATATCCGCCCATGTGTACCAATTCCGCCAGAGAGCGGAGCATATGCCTCGCATTGTATTTCGTGATGCGGCTGGGGTAAAAATCCAGCGCCCGAAGCTGGGACAATTTTATGGAGCGGTCGCCCTCCAGCCATGCGAGGAGCAGCTCCCTGTTCTGCTCCTCCAGCACAGGATAGCCCAGTATGCTCCCTGTGAGCATACTGCACGCCAGCGCAAAATTGTTGTCCATCATGGGATCGTCCAGGAAGATCTTCCGCAGCAGAGCGCGGATCTCCCGCTTGGTGATCGCATCACTCGAATCGTTCTGCGAGAGGTAGTCGATAAAGCGCATCCCCTCCGGAATATCCTGAAAATGAAATCCCATCTGCTCGATCAGCTGATGGCTGACCGCCTCCAGACACCCCATAATGTCGCACTGCTTCAAAATCTCCACGTAGATATCCTTAAAATCATGCAGCCAGATATCCTTCGCCGAAAACTGTGCAGTCTTGTAGCGCTCCTCCCCGGCAACCGCTGTCATCAGTCCCAGAAAATGTGTTTTCCCGCTCCCCTGACGCCCTGTCACAAACTTGATCTTGCTGCCGCCGTTTCTGATATATTCCCGGAGATACTTCTCCTGCCAGAAATCAGCGAGAAACGAAATCCCGCAATCGGCGATCCCGTTAACGCCCTCTTCAAACGCTTCTGCCATAGCCTGCCCCCCTCATCTGTCTATTCAAAAAAACGGATCGTCGCAAGAAACTGTTCCTTTCCGTCCATGTCCAGGATGCGGATCGACTTTCCACCCACCCTGCTGGGACCAAACTGGAACTTCCTGCCGTTCTTTGTCTCCTCTATACCGGAAATATACAGCCTCGCCAGATCAAACGCAAAATTCTGCTGGTCGTAGTCCTTTCTGTAACGGCTCATCGGTGCCAGTATCTTGTACAGGCTGGTCAGATAAATGTCCGAGTTCTTCTGCCTGTTGAGTTTTAAAACAGCCAGATCATAGGCGTCTGCCAGCTCACTGGCAAATGCCACGGCATTGAACGACGCCTTGTTGAGCTTCTCCTGTCCGCTTTTTACGATGTCCACAAAACTTCCCGGGCGCATACACTGTACTTTCCTGCGGTCCAGATACAAGTCCTGATTCTCCACGTCCAGCCTGACACGGTACGGAAACATCTCATAGACAGGAAATTCCCCGCGGACATCCACACCCTGTTCCGCGCAGGCTGCCAGCATCTGCTCCGCAAATTCCCCGCTCTCAAAATATCCCTTCGCGTCAAAGCCGTCCGCCGCCGTCTTCATGGCGGCAACGGACTCTGAAACCGCCGCGACCGTCTGTGCCATCGTCTCCAGATCCTTTGCAAGATTTTTGACATCACCGCCCTCCAGCTCGCGGCTGACTGCCTTAAACAGCTTCTGCAGGGAAGCAAGCCCGTCCTTCACACCTTTTTGCTGTGGCTGTAGATCCTGATAAAAGTCTTCGTAATTCATTTTTTCTCCCATCTGTGCCTTTGGCACATGTACCTTGTTAAACAAAATAGTTTTTCAGACTATAAAAAGTATATCTGATACAGAACATTTTTTCAATCTTTTGTTCCAAATTCGTACATATTTTGATATAATCACGTTAAGACTTTGCACTTGCTGCAGGATCATCAGTGCGCATACGCGCATCAAAAAGTCAAGAACACAGGAGCAGAACCATGGAGCAAAAACTATACCAATGGCAGGAGGAATGCCTCGAACGGTGGTTTTCCAACAATGGCAGGGGCATGGTGCAGGCTGTGACCGGCTCTGGAAAGACGCTGTTTGCACTCACCGCCGCAAAACGGCTGGCACTGCGCACAGACACAGACCTGCGCGTCAGGATCGTCGTTCCGACCAGCACGCTCATGCATCAGTGGAAGCGCGCTCTAAAGGCTTTTCACAGCGATGACGGCACACGCACAGACATCGGACTGTGCGGAGGCGGATACAAATCCACGCAGGATTGTCAATACATGATCTACGTGATCAACTCTGCGCGCTATGTGCTCGCGCGTCAGATCCTGTCAGAGCTGCGCAACGGACAAACTGTACTGCTCATCGCGGATGAATGTCATCACTATGCGAGCGGACAGAACCAGCTCATTTTTGAGTTCCTGCCGCATATCATGCCCTGCAAAGACCGCTTCTACTCACTGGGACTGTCTGCCACCCTGCCCTCCGGTCAGGCAGGACACGAACTTGCCGCGGCACTCGGACGCAAAATCTACAGCTATGGAATGGAGGCAGCCGCTGCCCGGCGCACCGTGTGTCCATACGATATCTTCCACGTCGGGCTCTCCTTCGAGCGCGATGAACGCATCGAATATGATGAGCTCTCCGACCGTATGTCCATCCTGTATTTCACCCTGCGCTCATCTTATCCGATCCTCGACAAACTCGACCAGCGGGAGCGTTTCGAACTGCTGCGCGGCATTACCGGAGGCAGGGACAAGCGGCTCGCGGACACTGCCCGCCAGTATATGCGCCTGTCTTTCATACGAAAAAGCCTGGTCTGCATGGCTGCCGGGCGGCTTGACTGCACCTGCGACCTGATCCGATATCTGGGCATACAGGACAAGATACTGATCTTCGGCGAACGCATCCGCCAGGCAGAGACACTGTACGAACGCCTGCATGTCCTGTACCCCGGCAAGGTGGCACGCTATCACTCCAGGCTTGGGGTCCAGGCAAACAAAAACGCCCTGGAGCGCTTCCGTCTGGGCGACATCCGCATACTGATCGCCTGCAAAGCCATCGATGAGGGCGTCGACGTGCCCGATGCCGCAGTCGGCATCGTTCTGTCCGGCACCTCAACCCAGCGCCAGAGAGTCCAGCGCCTTGGCAGGATCATTCGAAAAAGCGAAGGAAAAGAAAATGCGCTGTTATATTACCTGCACATCACGGAATCGTCGGAGGATTCCTGTTTTCTTCCAGATGCGGGAGAAAACCGTCTCTTTGACCTGGAATACCAGCCAGACACCGGCAGCTTTTTCAATCCATGCTATGTGCAAAAAGCAGCAAAGATGCTGGAACGGATGCAGCATGCCGGTCTGACAGAACATAAGATCCAGGAGGCAGTCCACTGTCTGGATCTTGGCTCTATCCGCGCAGACTGGATGGCAGAAATAAACGTGATCGAACAGCATATACAGCATGCAGGGTCCATCCGGGAGAGAAATTACTGGATGTGCATGAAAAAACTGGCGGAACAGCCCTGACTGAAACCGAAACACCAGTCGGCAAAAAAAGAAAAGGAGTTGATCATGTAATGGACACAGATGGATTTACCTACATATCAAATCGGATAAAAGAGTTTTATCCTGACCAGGAAGGACTATACTACGGAACAATCCTTCCTGGTTATCTAGGCGGCAGCGATCCGCTCGAAGGCGTTGAGATCTGGGAAAGTGATAAGGGCTGCCCGCACTGGCTCTATGTCACCTACGGATTTACGGATCTGTATCCCGATGAGGACGGCGACGCTGAGGATGAGGACGAAAACGATGATCATAACAGCACCGAAGACGATCGTGATGACAACGAGAACAAGTATGATGCGGACGACAGCAAAAACGCAGTGAGCGGTTTCGGTTTCGAACTCACTTTCCGCCTGAAACGCGGCAGTGAGGACACACCGCCCGGCTGGCCAATCAATATGATGCAAAATTTGGCGCGCTATGTCTTTTCCACAGGTAACACTTTTGATTCGGGGCACTACTTGAACGCAAATGGTCCTATTGCATTGGATACCGACACCCAGCTGACCTGTCTGGGTTTTTTGGCTGATCCGGAATTGGGCAGGATCAGCACTGTAAACGGTTCCATGGTCTTCCTGGAAGCCATCGGCATCACCGAAGACGAACTGAATGCCATGATGTGCTGGAGCGGAGAAAGCTTTTTAAACGAACTTCTCAAGCATACTCCATACGGAATCACGGATCTGTCCAGGACAACACTGATGAAACAGCCGGCCTTCCGCCATACATGGGAACAGGGCATAGAACGCGATGGCTCATCGACAGGTGTACTGTATCTGTCAGATCTTACTGCCAGTCTGGAGGACAAGAAAGCGTATCTGCAGTTAGGAGCTGGCCATATCGACCAGATCCTGACCCTGCTCAGGGCAAGAATCAGGAAAGACAGGTCATTTGTCCTGCAGTGCAATGACACCGCTGCCTGTTTCAAATACGCCCAGCAGCCGGATATCGATACGGACAGCGATGCCGTGATCATCTCGCTGACACTGGAAAACCTCGATGAGATCTGCGGGATCTTAAAGCCGCATGTCGGAACATATCCTATGAGAACGATTGCGCTTACCATAGAAGTAGTTCCTACACATATTCGGGATCAAAATGGCACGATCATACAGACAATAGAATAAAATGATACTCAAATGACCTGTGACGCGATCAGACAGCAGCCTGGAGATCCAGGCTGCTGATAAGATTTTATTCCAGAGTGTCGTCTAATCCGAATACCTCCACTTCGTAGATGCGCGCTGCACTGTCGCTTCCCTGTGTCGGTTTGTTCACCACGAGCTTGACGTACTGTGCCTTCACAGGTGCGAATGCGTCATGTGTCGTGCCCGCCGTGTTCCTGGTGACACTGCGCACCTCCTCGAACGACGCGCCGTCCTCGCTGACCATGATCGCGTAGGACTTGGTGTTCATGTCTTTGCCCTCGCCGCCTGCCTCTGCGTGGTATACATCGACCGCGCTGACAGTCTTGACAGAGCCGAGATCAAGTGTGATCTCATGGGGTGCACTTCCTGTCGCGCACCATTTCTTGGTGTAATCGCCGTCCACTGCAAACTGCGGTGCCTCGTTGTCGTTGACATAGGTGTCAGCCTCTGTACCGGCTCCCTGTGAGAGCAGTGAAAGCCCATCCGCTGCCTTCTGTGTGATCACGATGTAGCCTTCCTTCGAGGCCTCGCTGCTGCCGGACTCGTTCTCCGCCTTCATCGAAACGGCGTACACGCCCTCCTCTGCATAGGTGACAGAAACGCTGTCGCCCTCTGCGGACTCCTTGTCTGCACCTGCAAGCGTCCATGTCACCTTCTCTGTATTCTGCGAGCTCAGGCTCTGGAACGTGATGGTCTCACCCGGCGCTGCCAGCGTGATGTCCGCTGCGAATGCCGCCTTCGGGATGCTGTTGTCCGGCCAGTCCATCGTCACGGTCGCACCGGTGCCCTCCGCCAGGAGTGCATTGACGGGAACCACCTCAAATGTGGACTTGTTCGTCTCGTCTGTGCGGGGCAGTGTGTTGATGTAGAAACTGTTTGTGTTGGACACGCCCAGGAGCGATTTGCTCTGATCCTGGTTGATGCGGTAAACCTCATAGTAATCTGTCTGCACATCGCTGTCCCATGCAAGGCGCACGCCCGCATACATTCCGTCCTCGTCGAACTCGCTGTCGAGCACCTTCACGTTGCTCACCGCAGCTGTCTCCTCGCTGTCTGCCTCGATCATGGTGATATTGCCGAAGCGGAACTGAAGGGATCCGCTGTCCGCAGCGGAGGTCAGTCTGTAGGAGATCGCCTTCACGGTCTTGCCTGCAAGATCCGATGTCTGGTAGGAAACTGTCGTCCACTCATCGACTACTTTCCTGTCGCCTTCGAGCACGAGTTCCGATCCGTCGTCGAGTGTGAGCACCGCGTCAAGTGCAACCTCCGCACCTTTTGCCCTCGCTGTAGTGGTGAATGTCATATTGTCTGAGACAGGAAGGTCCGCGCTGTACATCCTGATGGTGGACGGCACGCCCTGCTCCAAGTTCCCGCGCAGGATCAGGCTGGTTCCGCCGTAGTATGCGTCACCCACGTCGAGATCCGCCGTCAGCTTGTTGCCCTCTCCATTCTCGATGATATAGCGGTATGTGGGCAGCACGTCGGATATACTCCTGTTGTTCCAGTCGAGCATGCTGATCAGCTCACCGTTCTTGTAGAATCCGTAACCGTTTCCTGTGGAGAAATTGGTCACGAACGGAAGGGTTGTCAGCGCTGTCCGCTCCACGACATAGATGGAGACACCTCTCCAGTCAGTGTCGCCGGAAGCCTGCACATCCGCCGAGGGATCACCCTGTGAGTTCACCCACAATTTGTTTTCCTTCTTCCAGAAATCCTGTATCATCTGGGATGAGAAATACGTCCAGCTCGGGCAGTAGAGTCCCAATGATGTATATGTCCCTCCGTCCGGATTCTCAAACAGGTTCCACTTGATCGGCGTGTCATAGCCGTTGCTCTGCAGGTCGATGCCCGCATACAGATCATGAGGATCAATCTGTTTTTCCGCCGCCAATTCCGCAGAAGACTTAATCAATTCATCGGGCGCATATTTATCATACGTCCACCCAAAATTGATAAACATGGCATCTGCTATATCAGCGCCTTCCTCAGACTTTAAATACGACACATTTTTTTCGGTGAGCGCATTCTGCCAATCCATCTCTCCGTCCACAGTCATGGAATCATAGTATACCAACTCTAAATCGGGTGCCTTCTCTTTATAATACGAAAGGAATTCCTGCATCAGCGACGCATGTTCTTTTGTCAACGGCTCCTCTTCTGTCCCCTGTGTCTCCTGATTCATGAACCAGCCATCAAATCCATATGTATTTGCAACTTCGATCAATTTATCCGCAACCGGGAAGCTTCCATCTTCCTTCTTCTGCAGCAGATCATACAGCCACTCCATCTTGCCGCCATGCTCTACTTGCGGCATAAACACCGTGCCGATCACCTTCACGCCGTTCTTGTGCCCTGCGTCCACCACATCCGGGCTCGGTGCGACGATCAGTCCCTCTCCCGAAGAACCGCCCCAGTACACCAGTGTGTCCACGTACTGCCAGTAGGAGAACGCGTTTGCCTCCGCCTTGTTCAGACCATGCGGGGAGTTTCCGCTGGTGCTGGCGTTCATGATGGAGATCGACAAGATCTTCGTGTCCTTGTTCTGTGTGGTATTCACCGTCTCAAGCGAGTCGATATCTGCCCGCTTCGCAAGCGGAACCGTGCTCACATTGAAGATCAGATCCTCGTCGTCGTCCGCATTCCACTCCAGAAGCTGCGCCGGGAACCAGTAGGACGCCTCCGGCTGGCGCGCCATGGTCAGCTCCTTATTTCCGTTCTCCTCCGTCACGGAATACTTTGCCGCCGCTGTCTCCGCAGGCTGTTCTGCCTCAGTCTCCGGCTCCGCGGGCGTTTCCGTCTGTGTGGTCTCCTGTGTGACCGCAGTCTCCTGCGATACAGTCTGCTGCGCGTCCTGCGCCTTGCCGCCTCCGCAGGCTGTCAGGCTGATGATCATGGACGCTGCCAGGATGATGCTGATCACTTTTTTCCCATATTCCTTTTTCCGCATAATATATTTTCTCCTTTACTGCCATTTTTGGCATCCCTTTGGGGCATCCCTTTTGGGGCATCAGACTTGTATTGAGCCTGATGCCCAAAACAACCCACACCTGCTCATCTGCATTTTGGTGATGCTGCTAACAGATCTTCACCGTCACCACCTCGTACGGTTTCAGCACCACATCGATCACTTTTCCGGCAACGGCTGCCTCACACGCTGTCTCCTCGAGCAGATTGCAGATATACGCCTTGTTGAAATCGGTGTTCACTGTCAGCTTTGTCTTTGTGTACGCATTCTCCGACTCGTACATACGGATGACGGTTCCATTGCCGTCCTCGGCATGTTTGACCGTCTCGATGATCACGTTGTCGTGTGCCACGCAGGCGAACGAATACGTCTCCTTCTCCTCGGTCTGTGCCTGCACGAGCAGCGGCTGGTTCAGCTTGTATGCCTCCGCGACTGTCCCTGCCGCGCGCCATCCCTCCGCATGCGGATAGATCGCGTACGTGAACACATGCTCCTCCTGGTCTGTCGTGGGATTCGGCTCGATCCCTGATTTGATCAGCGTCAGCGCCATGTTGGAATCCTTCACGGAATGCCCGTACTTGCAGTCATTCAGCAGGGAAACGCCATAGTGTCCCTCCGAGAGATCCATCCACTTCTGTCCGCAGCTCTCAAAACGTGCCACATCCCAGCTCGTGTTCTGGTGCGTCTTTCTGGTCAGGTTGCCGAACTGCACGTCAAATGCCGCCTCGTCCGTGTGCACCGCCACCGGGAAGTGTACTTTGAGCAATGTCTGGTGCTCTTTCCAGTCCACATGCGTCTCAAAATCGATCCTGCGGCTGTCCGCGTAGAAGATGATCTTCTGATGGATCGTCGACTGTGACGCCCTCCTCGTGATCTCAAGCACCGCGCGCACCGCGCCGATCTCCGTCCACTCCATGTGCTCCACATCGTCCACGTCCCAGAACTTTTCCGTATAATAGATATCAATGTCCCAGTTGTCGAAGTAGATCGGCTTATCCTCGTACATGCGCAGGAGGTTTGCGCGCTGTCCCTGCTGTACCACCTCGCGGTCGTTTTCCTTGTCGTAAATGCTTGTGAACATTCCATGCTCATCCAGACTGACCGTGTAGAACGGTGTCTCCAGCTGTCGCTCTCCAACCAGTGTGAACGGCGCCCGCTCAGCTGCCGATGTCGTCTCGCTGACTGTGAACGACTTGTAACCCTTTGAAGGCAGATTCTGCACAAATGCGATGCTTCCGTCCGCTGTCTTCTGTACCGGGTAAACCACACCGTCCGAATCGATGAGCGCGCTGCCCTCCAGATCGCCCAGGTTCACGATATCGTCCCTGACCTTGCCTGTGGTGTTGAACACGGTAACTGCACTGCCGCTTCCCGCGATCGCTTTCCTGCGCTCTCCGATCATCGCCGCAAGCTGCTCTGCCAGTCTGCCGTACTCCTCCTTCGTCACCTCATAGACCTCATGGATCGATGAACCCGGCAGGATATCATGGAACTGATTTAACAGCACGACTTTCCACATCGCATCGAGCTCCTCCTGCGGGTATGCCATGTCGGGCGCCGTCAGTACGGACAGCAGCTCCAGATCCATCAGCCCCAGCTCGGACTTGCGGTTCGAGCGCTTGTTGCGCGCCATGGAAGTCAGCGTTCCCCTGTGGTACTCAAAGTAGAGCTCACCCTCCCACACCGGAAGCCTGTTGTTTTTGCTGACGCGCTCATCCAGCTCGTCAAAGTAAGTGCGCGCAAACGCCTGGCGTACCTTGGGGATCCCTTTCACGCCCTTCTCCATGCGGATCGAAGTCTCGAGCATCTCCCTTGTCGGACCGCCGCCGCCGTCCCCGTAGCCGTAGGAGATCAGGATGTCATTGTTGATATCCTTGTTCTGATAGCGCATCCAGCCGCCCATAATCGCATCGGGGTGGAGCATCCCGTTGTACGTCGTGAAGAAGTCCTTGATCGGCTGGTTCACGCCCAGCGTCGTGATCAGGTGCGTGAGCACCTCCGTGCCGTCGATCCCGCGCCAGCGCATCGTATCGTAGGGGATCTTGTTGAACTGGTTCCACGCAAGCTTCGTGGTCATAAAGTAGTCGATCCCGCACTTTTTCATGATCTGCGGCAGTGCCCCGGAGTAACCGAACACGTCCGGCAGCCACAGGATGCGGTTGTCCACGCCGAACTCTTCCCTGAAGAAGCGCTTTCCGTGCATGAACTGGCGCACCAGAGACTCTCCCGAGGTCAGATTGCAGTCCGCCTCCACCCACATGCCGCCTTCCGGCTCCCAGCGGCCTTCCCTGATGCGCTCCTTCGCCTTCTCGTACAGTTCAGGATAGCGCTCCTTCAAGAAGGCATACAGCTGCGGCTGGCTCGACATAAACTTGTAGTTCGGGTACTCCTCCATCAGCTTTAGAACAGTCGCAAAACTGCGCCCTGTCTTCTCCCTGGTCTGCGCCACTGTCCACCACCATGCGACATCAATGTGCGTGTGCCCGATACAGGTCGCGATCACATCCTGATATCCTGCCATGTCCGAATACAGCGCCTTGTCGATATAGTCCGACGCCTCGGACAATGTGCTGTAGAACGCCTCGGAGTACGGTGTCCTGAGATCGAGGAAATTCACGGTGCGGTTCAATATCTCCTCGATATCCCTGCGGTTCTTGTCATCCTCCTCCATCCTGGAAAACGCTGCCAGCGGCACCCACAGATCATAGTAGAGCTTCTCGATCCTGTCATCGATCTCCTGCATCTCCACGATCAGGTTGAACTCCGTGTGCAGGATCCCCGTGTACGCCTGCAGCCCGATCTCGAGCACATCGCCCTCCTTCGCGGACGGAGACAGAAAGACATCCCTGTGGTTCATATCGATGCCCTGCACCACTTCCCCGTTCACAAACAGCAGAAACTGTGGGTTCTTCGCATCATCCCACTCGTCGATCTGAGTGCGCACATGAAGCCACATCCGCTTTCCGTCCAGCTCATGGGGCACACGGTATGTCGTCTTGAACCAGTAGTGACGGTCTTTCCCATACCAGTGCATCTTCTGGCAGTCAAAATCTTCCCACGCTGCCGTGTCCGCCTCCGCTTCCTGCGGACGTATATAGTTCCCTTCCTTGTACTGCCAATTGTCAATGGTAAACTTCTGCCTGATCTTGAGCTTTTTGAGCTCTTCGCAGATCACATTGACTCTCTTATCCAAAAAATGCATATATTACCTCCATTCCTGCATTGCCATGCAGAAGATTCTCACATATTTTATCGGATCATAAAAATGATTTTGCGGCGTCCGATTCCGCCTTTCTCCGGCGCAGACAGTCCGTGTACCAGAATACGATCTCAGCGATGTGGTGAAGGTCTCCCTCGCGCCCCACGCTGCGCCACTGGCTCTTGAATGCCATAAACCACCGCTCAAGCCGTCCGGCGAGCGCAAACGCCTCCTGCTGATGCAGCGCACTGCCCTGCCTCTCGTGGACGACCGCCGCACCGGTCTCATTCCAGAGCCGGATCGCCTCCACCGCAAGCTCGACAAGCCCTGCGACCGCCCTTGACCGGGCATCCATGGACACCGCCGCCCGCTTCATCTGTGTGACAAGACCGCGCAGCGCCTTGTCCGCCGCTTCCATCTCTTGATCCGCTGTCGCAGCGTCCTGCGAAAACAGCTTCGGGACAATCTCCTCATTTTCCAGCGCGTGACCGTGTGCGCAGTGTTCATAGTATACCACTGCGTCGCGCCAGCCAAACAGGGTATGCGCCGGTATCTTCGCCATGATGCCCACAGCCTGCTCTGTCACATCGCCGTACTCGAGCCGCGAGATCTGGCGGTTGAGCGCGTCAAAGCCGATCTCCTCCTGATTCCACGAAAATGCCGCCCCGTATATCATGCCCGGCACGGAAAATTCCGGGTGATTGATGTGTCCGAAGTCGCCCCAGTCCGTGTTCAGGATCCCCTCGGCGTGATACTCGCGCCCATACCCGCACATTCTGACTATGTTCTGGTAGGAATCCTCCATCAGGTTCATCCACTGGTTCCATCCGCCCACCCCGGGACAGAGATACTGCACAGCACCCGCCTGTGCCATGGCGTGGCAGGCATCAACCGACTGCTGCGGCGCATAGCCCCATGTCAGGCATATGGTTCTCTGCGGCAGCTGCGCGATGAGTTCCGGCTTCCGGCAGATGATATCCCCGAAAAACTGCACCCGCTTCCCGCGGTTATCCAGAAATCCACACAGCTCCTTCAGATAATCGACATACATCTGCTCCGTCCCGATCTGCTCCGCCGTCCCGCGCGACTTCTCGCAGCCAAGGTCGAATGTCTCGTCCGCGCAGATGTTGAACTTGTCGGAAGAGAACAGCGCCCCGTACTCGGCGAGCATGCTCTCTATGAGCGGCAGCGCCCGATCGTCCGTCGTGTTGATCGTGTGGTGATCCATCCTGTCCCAGAAGGAAAAGGGCGTTTCCCACGAACCGCCGCGCTCACAGAGCTCACCGTGGCTGCGCGTAGAGAGCAGTGTGTACAGGTGGCCAAAGCTTGCCAGCGACGGGACCAGCTCGATGTGCAGCTTCCGGCAATACGCGTCCAGCTCCAGGATGTCCTCCGCCGTCAGCGGCGTGTCATCGCGCCACATCTCCGCAAGATCCCGGAACAGATACGTGTGCTCGACGTAGAGCTGGAACTGGTTTAGTTTGTAGCGGCTGAGCCGGTCTGCCACGCGTTTTAGATACGGAAGCGTCAGAACCCTCCCCCGCGTCTCGTCCAGAAAATATCCCCTGTTCGGGATATCCGGCGCATCGCTGATCTCCATACAGGGCAGCACGCCGCCGCACTGTGTGATGATCTGGCACAAAGTCTGCACGCCGTACAGGACTGCCGCCCCGTCACCGCCCGCGACAACGAGCCCGTCCTGCGCGATGCATATCCGGTATTCCTGCGCGCCGCATTCCGATGCCAGGGTCAGGAAGAGATCCCCTTCCCGCTTTTCTCCTCTCACGACATCGCACTCGATCCCGGCACGGTTCCTGATGCATTCCTGCACAAGTCCGGCGTAGACACAACCGTTTTCCGACAGTGTCCCGTCTATCGTGATCACCGTATTCCAGCCGATCTCATAAGCCCCCTGTCTCTCTTCGACTTTTTTTGGTCTTGGCAACAGATACATATCGATTCCTCCTGTCTGCAGTTCCTTAAAAAGGGCTGCCGCAAAATCAATCAAAGCTTTCACTTTTATTCTTTTGCGGCAGCCTGTCATTTCTTATAGCAGATCCAGTAGCAGATCCAGCATAGCAGATCCGGCGGATCCCGTGTCAGATTCAAACCGGATCCATATAGGCCATCAGACGGTCTGCAGTTGTAAATGCAAGCCCTGTCACAGTGTCCGCACAGCCATAGTAGATCGCGATCCTTCCCGTCGCCGCATCCGCAAGCGCCGCGCATGGGAACACCACATTGGGCACATCTCCGACACACTCATAGATTTCATGAGGTCCTAAAATATAATTTTTTGTTCTCCTGATCACCTTCCACGGCTCTTCCAGATCCAGCAGTGCACAGCCCATTCTATATACAAAACCATTGCATGTATTGATGACGCCGTGGTAGATCAAAAGCCATCCTTCGTCCGTCTCGATCGGGACGCTCCCCGCCCCGATCTTGGTGGACTGCCATGCCGAGGCATCGCCCTTGATGGTTCCCATCACGTAACGATGGCAGCCCCAGTATTTCAGGTCAGGGCTCTCGCTCAGGAAAATGTCGCCAAACGGCGTGTGGCCGTTGTCGCTCGGGCGGCTCAGCATATAGTAGCAGTTGTTGATCTTGCGCGGAAACAGCACGCCGTTGCGGTTAAACGGCAGAAACGCGTTTTCCAGCTGATAAAAGGTCTTAAAATCAAAGGTATATCCTACCCCGATGGTCGGGTACTCATGGTAGCCGTTGCACCATGTGATATAGTATTTGTCCTCTATGAGACATACTCTGGGATCATACCGGAAGTCCCTCCTGGCAATTTCCGGATGCGCACCCTGAAATGCGATCGGTTCGTCAGAAATATCCCAGTGGATCCCATCCTTGCTGAATCCTGCAAAAATGTCCATGCTGATCGACTTGCTGTCACAGCGGAATACGCCTGCATAACCATCCTCAAAGGGAACGACGGCACTGTTAAAGATACTGTTGGAATTCTTTGTCGCAAACCTCTCTATGATCGGATTTGCATGATAGCGCCATACCGGCAGCTTTTCCGTACTTCCCGGTTCCTGCCATGGCATGCCAGGCAGATCTTTTCCAATAATTTTTGCCATTCGCCGACACCTCTGTCTTCCATATATATTTTATTTGCCCAAAAACTCGTCAACCTGTCTCTGTGCCTCGTCCACTACATCCTGCCATCCTGCCTTCAACAATTCTTCCTTGATCTTCGGCACGACCACTTCGGGATCCTGCACACCGGTCATCACTTCACTGCGGTAGCGCATCCAGATCTCGCGGCAGTTTGCCAGCTGGTCGGAAACGGAATTGGTGTCAAATGTGAATCCAAGCATTACAGAGGACTGTGCTGCCTCGTTCAAGGCCTTTACCTCATCCCACTGGTTGAACTCATCTGTATCAAGCGTCGTAACCGTGAAGAAAGACCCCTGTGTATAACCTGCAAGTGCCCAGTCATTGTTGATCTTGTGCACTCTGCCGTCCGCAGTGTACTCGAAGTTCACGCCTTCCTCGCCGTAATAGAACAGGTCGCGGAGTTTTGTGTCACAGTTCACGAGATCCAGAAGCTGCAGGCACTTCTCCGGATACTTCGTGTTGATGGATACCATGTTCAGAGAACCGCGAACCGTCTCGTTTGAGAGGATCGTAGGCATCACCTGCTGTACCACAACATCCTTGCCCATCTGAGGTCCCCATGAAGTCACACCTGCGGACTCCCAGCCCTGAGCGACACGCCACATATTGTATACACGTCCCTCTGTCAGTGTTGCGGCATCCGGATTGATGATCCCCTTCTGATACCACTCATGTATGATCTTGAGCTGGTCCATGATGTCCTGCTCTTCCAGCGTAAAGCATACTTTGCCTTCCTTGTCATCATACCGCACGCCGAGGATCTGTGTGCCGCCGCCGATCTGATCATACACATCAAAGATGTAGTACAGACCGTCATTCTTCACATAAACCGGATAGTCATTCTTGTCAGCCTTCAATGTCTCAAAGGTCTCTGTCATGGAGTCCAGTGACACCAGGGATTTGATGTCAAGACTGTACTCGTCGACCAGCTCCTTGTCCCAGATCGAATAGTTTGTGATTGAGCTGTCCTTGTAAGTCGGAACACCGTAGATCCTGTCCTTCACGCGGACACCGTCCCAGTACTTCTCCGGCATCAGCTCCATCAGCCCCGGCATATTTGCGCTGATCAGATCCGTGATGTCCGCATATGCGCCCAGATTGATGTCCGCGACATAGTTGTTGCCGTTTCCGAAGATGATGTCATACGGCTCGTTGGTGCTGACGATGATGTTGCGGCGGTTATCCCAGTCACCCCACGGAATGACTTCCATCTCGAGATTGACACCGATCTTCTCTCCGATATATGCATTCACGGATGAGATCCACGAATCATAGTTGGTCGGCATACCGTTTCCGATCGTCACCCATTTCAGATTCACGATCTCACCGGTATTGCCGCTCTGCGACTGTGTGTTGTCGCTGCTCTGGCTGCTCGATGTGGAAGCCGTGCTGTCACCGCCGGATGCGTTGCCCCCGGTATTTCCCGCATCACCGCCGCCACCGCCGCATCCTGTCAGCATACCTGATGCCATCACTGCCACAAGACCAGTTGCTAATACTCGTTTTGCCTTTGTCATAATAAATCCTCCTTTTATATATTAAGTTAGTTCAACAACCCGGAAGAACGCTGCCCTTGCGTTCTTCCCGTACGAAGTTTTAGAATTTCTTAGACCGCGTCCTTTGCAGGCTTAGAAATTTTCTTCGTACTCTATTCCTTCACCGAACCGATCGTCAGACCGGAGATAAAGTACTTCTGGAAGAACGGATACGTACATGCGATCGGTACGATGATAACGATCGCGATCGCCATTCGCACACTCTCTGTAGGCATTGATGATTTGTACTGCTGCAGCGACAGACCGCCGTATGGATTGTTCGCGATGTACTCGATATTCTTTTGTATATTGTTCAGCAAGGACTGCAGTGTCTGCAGATTTTTGTCCTGTATGTACAGGGAAGCCTGGAACCAGTCATTCCAGTAGCCAAATGCCGCAAACATACCGATCGTCGCGATGACCGGCTTGGAGATGGGCATCACGATCTGGGACCAGATGCGGAACTGTCCGGCACCGTCGATCTTTGCCGACTCTATGATGGAATCCGGCACTGTCGTCCTAAAGAACGTACGGCAGATCGTCACGCTGAACGATGAACATGCCAGCGGCAGGATCAGTGCCCATATCGTATTGCTCAGACCTAAGATATTGTTCACTACCACATAGCTTGCCAGCATGCCGCCGTTAAATACCATCGGTATGAAGATCAGCCATGTGTACAGCTTTTTGAGCCTGAAATTCCTTCTGGAAACAACATATCCCATCGACGTATCCAGCGCGATCGCGATGAGCGTACCGACGATCGTGACAAGGATCGACATGAACGCCGCGCGCAGGATCATGCCGCGCTCATTCCACAGAAACTTGTACGCCGAACCGGAGAACACCGAAGGGATCAGCTGGTATCCGTTTGTCCGGAGTGCTTCCTCCTCCGTGATGGAAATCGAAAATACGAACAACAGCGGGATCACACACATCACTGCCAACACCAGAAATATGATATTGAACACAATGTTTGTAGATTTTTTGATTTGGTTCAAAGACTGACCACTCTCTTCTTGCTTTGCCACACGAACACCTCCCTCATTATATAATCCTGTTTTCGTTGTCCAGCTTGCTCACAACCCAGTTTGCAAACAGGATCGTACCGCAGCTGCAGATCGCCTGGAAGAAAGAAGCCGCTGCCGTCTGCCCGATCGGCGAGGACGACTGGATCGCGGCATATATATAGGTATCAAATGTCGATACCGTGGTATACAGTGACGCAGGAACACGCCCTGTCACCTGGTAGAACAGACCGAAGTCCGAATTGAAGATCTTGCCGCAGTCGAGGATCAGCATCATGATGAATACCGGCTTGATCGCAGGGAGCGTGATGTGCTTTGCCTGCTGTGACTTTGTCGCACCGTCCATGACCGCCGCCTCATAGAGCGAGGGATCGATCCCCGTGATGCTTGCCAGATAGAGCACCATACCATAGCCCATACCTTTCCAGGTGTTGAGGAAGATCAGTATGAACGGCCAGTACTTCGGCTCCTGGTACCACATGATCCGCTCTCCGCCAAGCTTTGTGATGATCCCGTTGATGTAGCCCCTCTCCGGTGTCAGCAACGCATAGACGAAATAGCTGATGACAACCCATGACATGAAGTAAGGCAGGAACATCATCGTCTGGTACACTTTGGATCCCCTCTTGTTTCGCATGCTGCTCAACATCAGGGCCCCGCCTACCGCAACGCTCGCGCTGATGATAATGAACGCGATGTTGTAGAGGATCGTGTTCCTCAAAAGCATCGTAAATGAGTTTGATGTAAAGAAATAGTTGAAATTCCCGAACCCAGCCCAGTCACTGTGCAGCAGATTGTAGATAAAACCATGCCCTCCCGGCTGCAGTTTGTAGCTCTTGAACGCAATGATGATTCCAAACATCGGCAGATATGAAAAAACCAAAAACCAGACCAACGTTGGCAGTGACAGGAGAAACAGTTCCGTATCGTCACGTGACCATCGCTTCCACCAGGGCTTGCCAGATTTCATCCTCCCTCCGTCAGTTGTTTTGCCACTTCCCATTTATTTTACCTCCTTTTACTAATTTCTGTTAACATCAGATTAACATTTATAAATATATATGTCAACAGAATATGGCATTTTCATCACATTACCCAACTATACAGCACATATTTTAGTACTTTTTCCCCATGTTATGACTTATTTGCGCACTTCCTGTACATTCTTTACAATTACAATTATTAGCTTTACACAACAAAAATTGTTAAATATGTGTTTTCTTTTTCCGTCAATCTATCAAACATGCTGTATATCCTGCCAAATCCGCACAGATATGTCAGCACTTTGTACACAGCACTGCCGCGTATTGCCCTTCGCAGTACACATCATCAGACGTTCTGACGAAAAACGACAGATATAACGCAACAATTCAGCAAATCGCGCACCTTTATTAACATTTGTAAACTATTTGATTGTTTTTTACAGATCGCTATGATATAATGAATAAAAGACAGCCATCTCGTACGGACTTAGCAGTAAATGCCAGGTCCTGTGTGAACAGTAACCTCCAATGTCCCTATTTCTTTAATATGCCCATATTTTGTTTACAAATGTATGGAACAAACAGGCAATTATGAAATGTTTCTGAGACCGGCAGCGCTTACTGATATTTATTCTAGAAAAAATTATAAAAACGCTGGCAGAAAGGAAGATTCTATTTATGGAAAAAATCACGATGAAAGATATCGCAGATGCCCTCAACATATCCAGAGTCACCGTCAGCAAAGCCTTCAATAACCAGGCAGGTGTGTCGGATTCCCTGCGGGAGCTGATTTTTGCAAAAGCCAAAGAGCTTGGATATGCCAAGCTTCCCTACCAGCTCATAGAACAGCCCCAGGTGGAACAGCGCACCATCTCCCTGATCGTATCGAGGCCGGACTCTGCACTGTTCTGGACAAACATCATCCACCGCATGGCACAGGAACTTGCCAACTATAATGTCAACCTGCTCTACACCTATGTACCCTCCGTCTACTCCAGGGGATTCAGCCTGCCCTCCATCCTCACGAGCGGAAACGTTGACGGTATCGTCGTGCTGAACGTGTACGATGAGGAGATCCTCAATATGGTGAACGCGCTTCCCATGCCAAAGGTTTTCCTCGACACGATCCCCTCACTGACAGATGCGCAGCTGAGCGGCGACCTGATCCTGATCGAGGGGTTCCGGACGGAGGCGCGGATCACCGACCTGCTGATCCAGAGCGGGCACGCCGAGATCGGTTTCCTGGGGGATATCGACTACGCGATGACCAACAAGGAGCGCTATCTTGGCTACTGTGACTGCATGGGCAAACACGAGCTGATCGTCCGGTCGGAGTACTGCCTCACCGGGCGCATTGACATCTTTTCCTATGACAGGAAACTGTATGCCTTCCTAGACGAGCTAAAGAGCTGGCCGACTGCTTTCGTGTGCGCCAGCGACTATGTCGCCAACTTCGTGCAGGCATACCTCGACAACAACGCACACCGGCTGCCGCACCCCGTCGTGCTGACCGGCTTCGACAACATGGGTGAATACACCAACGTCGCAGGGCGCATCATCACCGCAAACGTCCCGACCGAACTGCTCGGCAAGCGGCTCGCGCTGCAGCTGCTGTTCCGCTCCGAACACCCCGAGGCGCCCTATGAGCTGATCTTTGTCAAGCCGTCGATCATGATCCCGTATACCACAGAGTAGTGCGCAAAATTTTGTCAGAAAGCATGATCTATGACGAGCTGCTCCACTCTCTGCATTTCCTGCGCGATGCGTATTTTCCGCGGGCACGCATCCATGCAGGGCATCTCCACGCACTCGCGGCAGCGCCTTGCGCTCTCGGCGATCCCAAGCCCCAGTTTTTTCAATGCCCAGTAGTCTTTTCCGAGATGAAAATACTGATACTGGCGGAACAGTGTATGGATCTCCGTTCCGTGCGGGCAGACGCACCGCTGACATCGGTCACACGGGATCGGCGTGTACTCCTTTTCCAGCACGGAGAGCACCTCGTCAAAGTCCGGAACCGCCACTCCCGGATCCCTGGCATCCCATCCCAAGGCGGCATCCACCTGTTCCTTCGTTCCGAGTCCGACCAAAACACTCGAAACCGGGTAGGACAGCGCAAAGCCGATCAGAGACTGCTCCGAAAACCGTGCGGGAAGGAGCCCTGCCGCGTACACCTTGTTGACCAGAAACCCCTTTCTGCTCAGACAGGAAAGCGCTCTTTCCTCTCCCTTTAACTCCGGGTGCCCGTGTGCAATCGAGCCGGGATGTTCTTCCCTGCTCGCGCGCCGGGCACCCGTCAGCTTCTGCTGACATGTTTCCTCTGGGTGCCCGTGTGCATAAAACCGTGAATCTGCCCGAACGCGGTCAAGCATCCCGCGCTCTAGCAGATTCCCGCTGCCCTGCAGCACATCCACGCGGTCGTCCATCGCCCCCCGCAGCAAAATATCATAATAATGTGTCGCGATCCCTGCAAAGCGGATCTTTCCCTCCGCCTTCAATTCTGCGAGCGCATCCAGCGCCCCGCCCCTGCCGAACACTTCCTCCTCGTGGGCGGCATCCACCTGATGCACAAAGTATATATCCGGCGTCGTCCCCAGATTTTCACAGGAGGTCTCCACCGCCCTGTACATCTCGCCACCGCCGAAAAAGCGCGCCTTGTCCGAGATGATGATCCTCTCCCGCCCCACACGCGCCGCAAACTTTCCGAGTTTGATCTCCGCATCCCCGTATTCCGGCACGATAGCCGTATCATATAGATTGCAGCCCAGACGATAGGCGTGCTCCATCACCGCGAGCGCCGCATCCTCGTCCAGATCAAAATAAGACGGCAGCACAGGGACATCCCCCTGCAAAATGGGGATCGTGCCGAAGCTGATCTCCGACACCCAAAGTCCTGTACTTCCCAATCTGCGGTAATACATATCCTGTCTCCTACTTTTGCCCGACAGTTCCGACAGCCGGACACACCGGCATCGCACTGCCCTTCTCAACCACCATAAAACGCCCGCTCACCAACCTGAACCCCCGACGGCACCTGGATCCTGGCAGCACACCCGCAAAATGCAAACGCCTCCCTGCCGATCGATCTCAGCGTGGATGGCAGCTTGATATCGCTCAGACTGTGACAGCGGTAAAACGCCCGCTCCGGGATCTCCTCCACGCCTTCCGGGATCCGGATCTCCTCCAGCGCGGTGCAGTTTTCAAATGCGTGTTCGCCGATCCGCCTGAGCTTTTCGGAAAACGCCACACAGCGCAGGAGGCCGCAGCCGGAAAATGCATGTGCGCCAATGGCTGTCACGCCGTCCGCCTGCCTGACCTCCCGCAGCCATTTGCAGCCAGCGAACGCGCGTGCGCCGATCTCTGCCACAGTCTCCGAGAACGTGATCGTCGTCAGCAGGTTTCCGTCCTGAAACGTCCCTTCGCCAATCCCGGTGATACCGTGGGCAAGCCGGAGTCTGGAGATATTCCCCGTACATTCCCTGAGCACACCGTCCTCATCCGTCTTAAAACAGTTGAGGCTGTCCGTCACCGCCTGCATTGCCAGCGGCGGAAGCTCCCGCTCGCGGTCTGCCAGCCCGGTGAACCGCACTGTCACCCCGTCCGGCAGTGTCATCTCCCGCAGGTTGATACAGTTGCGGAACGCGTATTCTTCGACCTGCACACGCTGGCGCCGCCCGCCCTGAGCATCCATGTGCGGAAAGCGGATCTCTGTGATATCCAGCCCGTTTGCAAACGCCCAGCCGCACACCAGACGGATATTCGGCGGAATCACAACCTCCCCCGCACAGGCAGAGCCGTCCAGCAGCATATCGCGCACCACTGCCAGGGGAGACTTTCTGCGCATGTCTGCCAGCCAGGGTGTCCCGTGAAAAGCCCGCGCGCCGATGTGCGTCACGCTCTCCGGGATCTCCACCTGCACAAGCATCATCGCATCGCGGAACACCTCCGCGCCGATCTTTCGTATCCCTGCGGGAATCCGCACCGCTCCTGCCGCTCCCCGGTAGCCGACCAGATCCGTCTCCTGCTCGACGGCAAAACAGCTGAGCGCACTGTGAAACAGGAGCCGCGCCGTCTCCGGGATCTCCTGCGAGAAAAGGTCCGCATAACATTCAAACGCCCACTCTTTTCCCTGCAGTGCCACCCGCCGCAGCGCAGTACAGCCCGAGAGCGCGTACTCATCCAGCCGGATCACACCCCGCTGCCCGGACAGACAGATCGTCTCCAGACCGCAGCAGTCCTCCAGCGCGTGTGCCATCAGGCGCACATCGTCCTGAAATTCCGCGTACCTAAGGCTTTCACAGCCCTCAAAAGCGTGAACGCCGATCTGATCCATGGACGCCAGATCCATGTTTTGCAGACGTCTGCAGCCGCTGAAACAAAATTCCTCCGCCACTTCCGCATGCGCGCACAGACAGGTCTCCAGGCGCGCGCATCCTGCAAACAGATGTTTTTCAAGAATCCTTACCCCGGAAAGATCTGCCCTGACGAGCGAAACGCACCCCGCAAAGGCGGATTCCCCCGCCTGCCGCGCCAGACAGGTGACTTCCCGGAGCGAGAGACACTTTTCAAATGCGCGGGCATCTATCCTGAACAGCTCCTTCCCTGTGCACAGCTGCCCGGATACGGCGGATCGTCCGACACATGCAAGGCTGCTGCACCCAAAGAAGGCACCCTCCCCGATCCAGCGGATATTTTCATGAAAGACAACCCTGCCGATGACGCGGTTTCCCGCAAACGCGTAGGGTGCGATCCCCTGCACATCATCCGGCAGGATCACTTCGCCCGCACATGCCGCCCCGGACACGACCAGGCTGCCCACAACATGGAGCCCATTCTCCAGCCGGACACCTAAAAACGTATCTGCAAAGGCGCGCTCGCCTGCGCGCAGTGCCGGGGAGAGCGCGCAAGGCGAAAGCGCAGTGCACCCGGACAGCGCTTCCCTGCCAATCTCCTGTGCCTGCTCGAGACAGACTCCGCGCAGCCTGCCGCATCGGTAGAAGGCACGCTCGCCGATCTGACGCCATTTTGCCGCGGGCTCTTCTGCCGTATCTGTGGTCAATACTTCCTCCAACGCCGCACAGCCCGAAAATACTTCCGCCTCCAGGCGGTCGATCCCCGCCGGCAGATACACGCGCCGAAGCGCCCTGCAGCCCTTGAACGCCGCCGCGCCAACCGACTGCACCTGCGGCAGGTACACCGCTGTAATGTCCGCATTTCCATAAAAGGCTCCGCCCGCTATGATCCGTATATTTTCCGGGATCCGCACTTCCCCCGCAAGATGCTGCCCATCCCACAGCACGCCATCCCGCCATGCGTCCCCGTCAGATACGCACTGTTTCCACTGCGCCAGGAATCTCGTGCCTTCCAGCGCATGTCTCCCCACGGATTCCAGCGATCCGGGCAGTTTGACACGCCAAAGCGCCGTGCAGCCATAGGCAAATCTGTCCGGAATGCGGCGCACGCCCTCCTCGAACACCAGCGCCTTTAGCTTCTCACAGCCGCTGAACACATCCGTGCCGTAATGCCGCCCGGTGGCGCCAAGGATCTGCGCGCTCTGCACCGCACTCTTTGCAAACGCCAGGCTTCCCACATGCTCCGCGCATGCCGGAAGCTGCACCTGCCTGAGACCTGCGCGGTAAAACGCCATCTTTGCGATATGCGTCAAACGATCCGGCAGACAGATCTTTTTCAGCCCTGTACAGCCGTAAAAAGCGCGCTCGCCGATCCGGCTCAGACGCGCCGGAAGCTTCACCTCCTGCAGTGCCCGGCAGTTTCGAAATACCCTGTCCGAAAGCACCTCGATCCGCTCCGGGATCTCGACCCGAAGCAGCTTCACACAGTCCGAAAACGCCCCCGCTCCGATCTCCCGCAGCCCCTCTGGCAGCGCCACTGTCTGCAGCAGGAGACAGCCGCGGAAAGCCTCCGCTCCGATCTCCTGCAGGCTTTCAGGCAAAAGCACTCTGTCGATGGTCTCAATCCCTGCAAACGCCTCCTCGGCAATCCTCGTGATACCTTCCGGTATGACCACGCGCGACTCCGCCCCCAGATACCGCAGCAGGATCGAACCGCTGATCCGGAAATTCCCCAGCACCTGTCTGTGTACGACACGGACCAGTTCAGGAACCGCAGACACCATTTCCCTGCGCTCTGTGCTGTCAGGATCCGCCCTGTATATGTCCTTTAATCCATGAAACGTGTACTGCGCACCGTCACAGGTCCGAACCTGTTTCAGGGAAGTGCAGTTGCGGAAGGCATCTTCGTCAATCTGTACACTGCCCGCGCCAAACGTCACCTGCTCCAAGCCGATACAGTTGCGGAAAGCGCGGCTCTCGATCCTCCTCAGCGACCGCGGGAGCTTAATGTCCACAATGCCCCGCATATCGTAAAAGCTGCTCCTTGCAAGAACCTCGATGCCCTCCGGCACCTCGATATGCTTGATGTTCACCCGGAAACGCACAAGCGTCCTGCCCTCAAGCTCCATCATGCGCTCCAGGATATCCCGCACGACCAGCTCGACCAGGCGCGGCACCTTGCAGGAACCTGCCACGACTTCCACGACATTCGGGATGCAGAATGTCTCACTGTCCTGTTTCGCATCGTCAGATGCCACACAGGAGATCTCCCGAACCCTGCCGCAGCCCGTGAAGACATCACAGATACAGCGCTCGTCCAGCTCCCGCGATATCGCCAGCTTTTCGAGCGCTATCCCGTTCGCCAGCGCCTCCATGCCCATCCTCCTCACACCCGGCAGCCGCGCCTCCCTCATGCTGTCGCAGTACAGGAAAGCACACTCACCCAGCTCCTCCACAGAGGGCGGCAGGATCACCCGCCGCAGCGCATGACAGCGGTGGAACGCATAGCGCCCGATATACGTCACCCCGTCCGGGATCACGATCTCCTCCAGCCTGCGGCAGCCCTTGAACGCATCGCCCATGATGCGGACAATACCGGACGGCAGCACGACATTTCTCAGCGACACGCAGCCCTTGAACGCGCCCTCCCCGACCGTGTGGATCCCCGCCGGAGGCGCGATCTCTTCCGCACGCCCTGTATAGCGCAGCAGCACGCCGTCCCTGATCTGATAGTTTTCCTGACAATTCTCCAAAATCTTCTCCGCCATCATAACCTCACACCGGACTGTCAGCAAAGATCAGCGCGATCACCTCTCGCAGCTCCGCCAGACTTCCGCTTCTGTACAACCGCTCCTTGTACCGCTTTGTCCCTTTTCGTTTCTTCATCATATAAGACGAAAGCTTCTTCATATATCCCAACGTAAACGTCTCATCATAGTGTTGTGTCGTCAGCTCCAGCTGCTGCATCAATATCTGCAGCGGCGTCTTTGCGCAGGCTTTCCCGGTCAGCTCACTGAAAATAAAGGGATTCTCCAAGCCATAGCGCGCGACCATGATCCCGTCCGCGCCCGTGCACGCCAGCATCCGGACAGCATCCTCCGCCGAGAAGATCCCGCCGTTTGCGATGACCGGGATCGACACCGCCGCTTTCGCGTGCGCGATCTCCTCCATGTGCGGCTCACCGTCGTACATCATGCTGCGCGTCCTCCCGTGGATCGTGATCATGTCCGCGCCCGCATCCTCGCACACGCGGGCAAACTCCGCGGCAAACAGCGCGTCCTCCCGGATGCCGACCCGGCATTTCACGGTCACAACCTTTCCGCTGCGCTTACAGCCGCGTATGATCGCCGCCGCCCTCTTTTGATCCTGCATCAGCGCACTCCCCTCGCCGCTCTTGAACACGTTTGGCACCGGACAGCCCATATTGATGTCTATGATATCAAAGTCCTGCAAAAATGCGCTCTCTGCCATGCGCTCCATCACCGCCGGATTGCCGCCGAGGAGTTGTACTGCCCTGACGGGCTCGTCCGCCGTCGTCACAAGCAGGCGGTTCGTCGCCCTGTCCTCGTATTTCAGCGCATTGGCACTGCACATCTCCGTGAAGCACAGCCCCGCCCCGAGTTCATACGCCAGCATCCGAAACGGATAGCAGGTGTACCCCGCAAGCGGCGCCATCAGCACATTCGACGACAGCGCAAGACCGCCGACGCGCAGCGGTCTTGCGCTGTTTCCCTGCATTGACTGCATATGATGTCTCTCCTCTCCTGCGTTCATATCGCTTTCCCACGCTTGTCTGTACATTTATTATACATTCCGAGGAGTACTTTGTAAAACAGAATCTGGCACGTTTTTCAGACACGCTCCGGTACGCGGGGAGGATGAAAGACATCAAAGCGGACATGGATCAACCGTACACGAACCGCGCCGGCATATCCGCAAGGCTGCTCGTTCCTATGAAGACCTCAAATACGCCCGGCTCGCTCTCCCATCTGCCATTCTCTGTCAGAAAGCGCAGCTCCCTCTCGGTGATCGGGAAACAAATGTCTTTCTGCTCTCCCGGCTGGAGCGTCACCTTGCAAAAACCTTTCAACTCCTTTATGGGGCGAACCACACTCGCGACAACATCGTGAATGTAGAGCTGGATCGTCTCCGTTCCCTCCGCAAGCCCTGTATTCCGGACGGTGACGCTGGCAGTGAGCACATCATCCTTTGCCATGTGATCCCTGTCCAGCCGAACGGGTGACACCCGAAAACTGGTGTACGTCAGCCCGAAGCCAAACGGGTACAGCGGAGCGTTGGGGATATCCAGATATTTCGAGCGGAAGCGGTCCTTATCCTTTCCAGGGACATGCGGGCGTCCTGTCGCATACTCGTTGTAGTGCACCGGAACCTGCCCCGCGCAGTACGGAAAGCTCATCGGCAGCTTTCCGCTGGGAGCATACCTGCCGGACAGCACATCCACGAGTGCCCTCGCCCCCTCCGTTCCCGGCATCCATGCCAGCAGGACAGCCTGCGCCTTCTCCGCGATCCGCCGGATATCCAGCGGCCGGCCGGAAAACAGCACCACGGCAACCTGATCACAGACTGCACAGACTCTGTCCAGCAGCTCCTGCTGGATCCCGGGGATCTGGATCCCGGCGCTGCTTGCCGCCTCGCCGGACTGCCTCCGGTCCTCGCCGAGCAGCATCACAACCCGGCCGCACGCCTTTGCCGCCTCCACAGCCTCGTCCATCATGCGCTGCTGTTCTTCCGCGGAGACCATCTCATCCATGCACTCCAGAAAGCCTTCCAGCTTCATGTCCCGATCTGTCATGGGACATCCGCAGCAGAATACCGCATCTGCGTCTGCACGCTGCTCAAGCACAGCCTCACGCAGTGTCGCCACATCCTTTGTCTCGCCTGTAAGCGACCAGGCTCCCATCAGGTTCCTGCTGTCCACATAGGGACCGATGTAGGCTGTCTTTGTGTCTGGCGCAAGCGGGAGAACCCCCTCGTTCTTCAAAAGGACAAACGACTTGCGCGCCGCCTCCCTCGCAAGCGCACGGTGTTCTTCGCAGAGAATGATCTCCTTTTCCTTCTCCTCATCGGCGTCCTTGAACGGTGCCTCAAAAAGCCCCAGCGCATTTTTGAGCGTCAGGATCCGCATAACCGCCTCGTCAATGAGCGTCTCCGACACTTCCCCGCCCTGAACCAGCGCTGCGAGCTGTTCCGCATAGACGCCCGCCATCATGTCCATATCCACGCCTGCCGCCACAGCGCGCCGCGCCGCCTGTGTCCTGTCCGCGCAGTATCCATGACAGAGCATCTCCTCGATCGCCGCCCAGTCGGATATCAGCACACCGTCAAATCCCATCTCGTTCCGCAGGATCTGACGCATCAACCGCCTGTTTCCCGTCGCCGGAATGCCTTCAATCGTGTTAAACGCCGTCATCACCAGCGCAGCCCCCGCCCGGACTCCCGCCTCATATGCAGGCAGATAAAACTGGCGCAGCGTATGTTCCGACAGCTCAACCGTGTTGTAGTCACGCCCTGCGTCCGGCGCGCCGTACCCGGCAAAGTGCTTGATACAGGCGGCGATACTCCCTCGATCCCTCAGATCGTTCCCCTGATATCCCCTCACCATGGCAGTCGCGTAGAGACTGTTCAGATAGGGATCCTCCCCCGTCGATTCCATCACGCGTCCCCAGCGCGCATCCCGCACCAGATCCGCCATGGGCGAAAAGGTCACATGCAGTCCGCTGACAGCCGCCTCCCTCGCCGCCATCCTCGCACACCGCATGGAAAGCTCCGGCTCAAATGCCGCCCCCTGCCCCAGCGGGATCGGAAACACCGTTTTGTATCCGTTGATGACATCCAGCATAAACAGCAGCGGAATCCGATGCGGATGCTTTTCCATATACGCCTTTTGTACCTTCTTCACCGCTGCCGCCCCCGACACCCCGATCGCAGAGCCTGCCCGATCAATATTTTCCTGTGTAAATCCCTTCTCCGCCATCGGTCCTGTCGCCACGGACGCTCCCAGAAAGAAAGAGCCCGCCACCTGGTTCATCTGTCCTATTTTTTCCTCGAGTGACATGTCCTCCAACAGTTCCTGCAATGCTTCTTTTGTCATGCTGCTCCTCCTTGTTCACATATGCTTTTCCTCGGTCTTTTCCTTGAACTTCCTGCGGTATTCCAGCGGAGAATACCCCGTGTTTTCCTTGAACATTTTCGTAAAATAAGAAAAATTACTATACCCTACATAGATGGAGACCGTGTTGATCGGCAGATCACTGTGGATCAGCAGATTCTTTGCCTCCTCCACCCGCTTTCGCAGGATGTAAGCACTGATGGATATGCCGTACTCCTTCTTAAAAATCCGCGCCATATAATCCGTGTTGAGATACACCATCTCCGCCAGCGCGTCACGCCGGATCTCCTCCTGGTAATGCGAATCGATATACTGGCGGATCTTCTCAGTCACCGTCGCTGTCCTGTTCACATACTTCTCATACCGCACCGCCTCGTGTATCAGATCCGACGCGTATGCCAGTGCGCCGTAAATGCCGCTGAGCGCATCTTCGCGGATCTGCTTGTCCTCCCGCTCCGAGAAGAGAAGATGTGCCTTGATCTCCCTCCTTGCAAGCCACGAGTATACGATCTGCGTGACATCCACCCTGAAGGCTTCCAGGATCTGCCGCGTGACCATCTCCCGGCGCTCCATCTCCTCCAGATACGCTTTCATGCCAGCTGCAAGTGCCTCCTCCTTCCCTTCCTCCATCAGGATCTCCCACAGTCCCATATTGGAATTGCGGTATGTGTTCTCGGGATGGATAAAATCCGACAGGTACAGTACGCGGTTGCGCACCGACAGGCTGTTGTCCCGCATCCTGCGGATCTGTGCCAGCACCGTTGCCATCTCAAAACCATTCTGGACTGCCCCTGCTCCCGCCCAGAGATTCATCTCAAAGTTTTCCAGAAACCAGCTCACAAACCGCGCGAACGCCGCTCTCACCGCGGCGCCGTCGACGCGTCCGCCCTCGCGGCAGATGACGGCACAGCTGCCCGCCTCCACCGAAACGACGGACTCCACCGACATGCCGCTGTCCGAAAGCAGTTCAGAGAGCACATTTCCCACCACAAAGTCGAGCGTGCCTCTGTCCCAGATCCCCTCCTGAGCCTTCCCGTCATGGAAGATGACATACAACAGATAAAACCTTTCATTCAAGTAATCCCTGTCCTGGCGCTCCGACTCCGCGATAAACGGTTTCTGCGGTATGCGCCCGGCGAGCACCTCCCGCCAGAACTCCCTGCAGATGAGTGACTGGTTCCGCTTCCAGTGCCGGCTCTCCTTCTGGTAATCCGCAAACGCCCTCGCCTGCTCTGCCTTTTGCACCGCCTTTCTGAGCGCACAGGAGAGCTTGCCAAAATCGACCGGCTTGAGCAGATACTCCACACTGTCGAGCGCGATCGCACGTCTCGCGTAGTCGAACTCCGCGTAGCTTGTCAGAAAGATGACCGACATTCTGTACCCTTTGCTGCGCACCCACTCGATCAGATCAAAACCGCTTTCCTGGGGCATGACGATATCGCTGATGATCACATCCACATCCGCCATCTCCATGATCATCTGCGCCTGCTTCACAGAAAACGCCGTGTAGACAACGTCGATCCCGCAGTCCTTCCAGTCTACATTTTTCTTGATACTCTCAATCATGTACTCCTCGTCGTCAACCAGCAAAAGATTCATAATTCTCCCCTTTTTGATACGGAATATGGATATCGACAATCGCACCCCCGAGCGGGCTGTTCTCAAAATGAATCTCACCCTTGTCCTGATAGTAGTAATAAAATCTTTTCATGCAATTTTCTATCCCGACATGCTCCCCGCCTTTCGAGATATTCTCCCCGCGCTGCAGCCCTTGCAGAATGTCCTGCGGGAATCCCCTTCCGGTGTCCGAGATATAGATATTCACATATTTTTCATCCTCCCGGTCCTCCGGGTAGACAGTGACCGATATCAGCGTTTGCTCCGACAGGGTCAGCGCGTGCTTTGCCGCATTCTCCACAAAGACCTGGATCAGAAATGGAAAGATCAGCGCATCCGTGACCTCCTCCTGTATCTCCACATAGTACTCAAAATTGTTCGGATGGCGCAGCAGCAGTATCTTGAGATAATTCTGACAGTGCGTTGTCTCCGCCGTCACCGGGACGAGCTCATGTACATTTCGAAATATATAACTCAGGTATTCCGCGGTGATCCGGCTCATCTGCTTTGCGCCGTCGTACTTGCCAAAATCGATCATGCTGTAGATAAAGTTCAGGCAGTTCAGATAAAAATGCGGCCGGATCTGGAGCTTTAGATAGTCCATCTCCACCTTCTGCTTCTCGAGCTCCTGCTCGTACAGCGTGATCTTGAGCCTGCGGATTTGTTTGATCATATGTTTAAACTTGTCGTCGATCTGCTCCAGTTCCAGCAGGTTGGTCTCGGTGAGCGCAAATTTATAGTCGCCCTCATCATAATTTTCCAGATTTTCCACAAACTGCTGTACGGGCGCCAGCAGGTTCCTTTTCAGCCACCAAAGCATGAACGCAGAGACACCGATCAGTGTGCTCGCGATCACACAGAGTACGATCACACTCCCCAGCATCAGCTCCATCATGCGCTCGCCGGAGACGCGCATCTGAATTTCAAACGGTGCCTGCGACAAAAGCTTGCAGATGGACGGCTCCCCGACAGACTCCTCTGTGCTTTTGTCCAGAAATTTCCCGCCGGTGAGCATCCCGACCGTCTGACCGCCCTCGTCCACCAGGCGCACATACCCGTTCTTTCCCACTGTCATGCTCGAAAAGGGCTCCAGAATGCTCTTGACATTCACGTAACAGCCCAGACTGACGCCGTCGGCCTGCGCGATCTTGCACATGTACGTCTCGCCGCCGCAGATGACGATATTCCATTTCTTTTTCACTGAATACGAGTATTTCTGCAGCTCCTTCACCTGTTCTGTCATGGCGGTCTGCACATCCTCCGGCGCGCGGTGCCCGTCCTCCGGCGACAGCGTCAGATGCCAGTATGCATCCGTCTCCCCCAGATACAGAAATATCTGGTACTCCTGCCCATACTCCCAGATACTCGACAGATACATCTCGCGCAGCTTCGATACGGGGTACTCAATGTTCTCCTCTTCCCGGATCATGTTCACGTACTTCCAGAACGCAGAATCAGCCTGTCTCCGCTCCATGATCGTGGAGAACAGGCTGCGGCTGATGCGCAGAAAGCGGCTGTCCAGCTCGCGCATATAGAGCTCCGACATCTCATCCATATCCCGCAGCGTCTGGTGGCGCACCCGCCCCAGTATCAGCATGCTTCCCGCCGTGTAGACCGCCAGCACCAGCAGCAGCACACACAGAAAACGCTTCATCTGCTGGTCCATTGTCTTTTGCTTTCTGCGTTCCGCACTATGCATAAATCTCCTCCTCAGCCCTTTTTCGCATTATCCTTTCACAGCGCCCAGCGTGATACCTTCCGCAAAGTACTTCTGCAGGAACGGATATATGATAAACAGCGGCAGCATCGCGATGAACGCGATCGCCATTCGAATGGAAGTCGCCGGCAGCTTGGCAACCTCGGCGCCGATATTTCCTGCAACCTTCCCACTGGCCAGATACTGGATATCCGTTATCATCTGGTTCAGCAGGTTCTGAATGCTGTACAGTTTCTGTCCTGCATTCCCTGATAAATAATATAACCCATTTGTCCAGTCATTCCAATACGCCAGACCGGAAAAAAGTCCCATTGTCACAAGAATCGGCTTGCCCAGAGGCAGCACCAGCGACAGAAAGATCCTCAGATGCCCCGCGCCGTCAATCTTTGCCGCCTCAAACAGCGCGTCCGGAATGCTCGTCATATAGTAACTGCGGATCATCAGCACATTGTTCGCGCTGAGCAGCAGATTGGGGATGACCAGCGCCCACAACGTGTTTTTGATGTGAAAATAATTCACATACATCAAATAAGTCGGCACCAGACCGCCGTTGAACAGCATGGTAAAAAAGATAAAAAAGGTAATCCCCCGGCGGTACGGCAGCGTCCTGACAGACAGCGGATACGCCATCAGGGCAGACATTGCCACATTGAGTATTGTGCCGAGAAAGGTCGCCAGGATCGTCACCCCATACGCCCGCAGGATCTTATCCCCCTGGCGTATGATGTATTGATAGGCATAAAAACTGATCTTTTCCGGGAAAAAGGAATACCCATTGCGGATCAGAACATTCTCGTCCGTGATGGACGAGACAAATACCAGTAAAAACGGCAGCACCACCATCAGTGTGACCAGGATCAACACTGCGTTGATCCCGATCTGAAACTGCCTGCTGCTTTTTGAGTCCGTCATATTCTTTCTCCTCTCACGATTAAAACAGTGCGCGCTCCTTGTCGACCCTGCGCACGATCCAGTTGCTTGCAATCACGATCACAAAGCCCACAAGGGACTGATACACGCCCGCCGCGGAGGACATGCTGATATTTCCCTGCTCGATCAGCGCGCGGTACACATAGGTATCGATCACGTTCGTCGTCGGAAAGAGCACACCGGAGTTCATCGGCACCTGGTAGAACAGCCCGAAATCCGAGTAGAAGATCCTGCCGATGCTCAGCAGCAGCAGCGTGATGATCGTGGGGGTGAGGCTTGGCAGGGTGATCTTTGTGATCTCCTGCCATTTGCTGGCACCGTCCAGCCTGGCAGCCTCATAAAAAGAAGGATCGATTCCGATCAGGGAGGCAATATAGATCAGGCAGCCGTACCCCACACCCTTCCAGCAGTTGGCGATGATCAATATAAAGGGCCAGTATTTCGGCTCCTGATACCACTGTATCCCCTCGATCCCCAGCGCGGCGAGGAGCGAATTGTTGACGAGACCGTTCTCCGAGCTCAGCAGCGCGTACACGATGTAGCTCAGGATGACCATGGACATCAGAAACGGGAGCAGTATCGCGCTCTGGTACAGCTTTTTGAGCTTCGTGCTGCGCACCTCGCAGATCAGGATCGCGATCGCGATGCCCACGACCATGTTCACGATTATGAAAGCGACATTGTACAGCAGCGTGTTGCGCGTGATGATCCATGCGTCCGGCGAGTTGAACAGAAATTTAAAGTTCTCAAACCCCGCCCACGGACTGCCAAGGATCCCCTTGGCAAAATTCAGCTTCTTGAACGCGATAATGATACCCGCCATGGGGATATAGTTGTTGATCAGCAGGTACGCCAGCCCCGGCAGCAGCATCAGATACAGGGGCAGGTGTTCCCGAAAATGCTTTGCGTCTGTTTTCTTCTTCATGCGATCCTCTCCTCTTATCTGCCGGCAAGCCACGCGTCAAACTGCTCCTGCTTGGCAGCGATCAGCTCGTCGATACCAGCCTGTTCCAGCGCTTCCAGGAACTGCGGGATATAGACCTCAGGGTCTGCAGAACCGCTGTTTAAGGACACCGAATACTGTTTGACCACATTGCTGAGTGCCGCGATCTGGTTCTCGTAACCCGAGCTGTTGAAGAAGAAACCGACCGCTTTGGAGTCCTTCGCGGAATCGTTAAACTCCTCCATCTTTTCCCAGAGCTGCGGGTCGGAACCCGTCCACTTGTGGGCGATGAACTGGTTGGGCAGCTCCCAGCCAAGGTTCAGGCTGTAGCCTACATTGTCCACCGTGATGCCCTCCGGGTAGTTGATGATCCCGCTGGCAGCGTCCTCCATCACATAGTCTGTGCCCTCCTCGCCCCAGTTTAAGAGGTTCATGACCTCGGGGCTTCCGTAGATATAATCCAGCACCTGCATCGTCTTTTCCGGATTTTCCGAGTTTTGCGCGATCGAGAAATTTACATTGTTGTAAGTCGAACAGTTCTTGATCGGATGATCAGAAAACGGCACGATCACAAACTCATATCCCGTCGAGCTCTCAAACTCCACCGGCGTTCCCGGGTGGTACGAGAAAAAGATGGAAAACAGATTGCCCGCCTTGCACACCGTACGCCAGTTCTCCGTGTCGGTTCCCGCATCCTTGCTGATATAGCCCTTCTCGTACCAGTCGTGCAGCATCGTCGCCGTCTCCCTGTACCAGTCGCTGGCATAGAGGTTCACGATCGTCGTGCTGTTCTCCTGGTCCAGCAGCACGCCAAGGTAGTTGTTGTCCGCCAGATTGTCCCCGTTAAACAGGCGGCTCAGCGGCGCATCCTCGTTTGCGGAGAACAGCATCTTCATATCCGGCTCTCCCGCCCGTACTGTCTCAAACACAGTCTCCATATCCTTCGGCTCATGGATGGCGGACGTGTCGATCTGGTACTTCTCCACCAGGTCCTTCCGCATATAGATGGCCGGAATGCTGCCGCGCTCGATCTGGTTCGGAACACCGTACACAAACCCGTCCACACTGTTGGACTTGAGCACATCCTCCCCAAAGATCTGTTTCAGGTTCGTGCCGTACTGGTCGATCAGCGCCGTCATATCGACGATCTGACCGCTGTTCATGTACTGCACGGCAGTCGTCCCCGTCGTGTAGAGCATGTCGATCTTCTCATCCCCTGCCAGCATCAGCTGGATCTGCTGGTCAGCGCTCGCCCACGGCAGCACGACCAGATCCAGCCGCGCGTCCAGATCCTTCTCCAGGATCTCGTTCACCTTCTGCTCGATCCGCTCCTCGTCGGGCTGCTGGGAGCCCTTGAGCACCAGCGTGACCGTGTAGGGCTCAGCCCCGCCCTGCTGTTCTGTGCCGGATCCGCCGCACGCCGTCACGAGCACAGCCATCGCAGCCGCTGTCAGACCCAGTATTCTTTTCTTCCACACTTTGTTCTGCATTTGTAAGTCCTCCTACATAAAGTATATTGTAAAATAAACATACCAGTTTTAACCGTCAGATTCTATAACTGGTCAGACTTACTGCTATCACTGTTCCGACCTTTGACAGGCACCCGCGCGCCGGGCGTCCGTCAGCTCATGCTGACTTTTTTCATTTAGACGCCCGTGTGCAATCGAGCAGGGAAGTACCGGCTTCCCCTACTCGACGCGCCGGGCGTCCGTCAGCTCATGCTGACTTTTTTCATTTGGACGCCCGTGTGCATAAAAAGCAGCCCTGCATCCCCTACCCATAACGGATAAAGGAATGCAGGGCTGTCCCGCTTTATCATCGTCTATCCGACAGCTCCTCGCGCAGCCGTCCCTCACCTCTATAGTTCCCTCAGCAGCACCGCATCGCAGCCATGCGCTCTCCAGCGGAGGACACCGTCCTCGTCCTGCATCTGCTCTCCGCTCCACAGCTCCCTGTAGCGGATTCCCGGACGGATCCCCGCGTGCCCGCACTCCACCTGCACCGTCTCATCGCCTTCCCGCCAGTGGAACAGCGCCAGACACTGCTTCCCGTCCACCGTGGCTGTGAACGCTGCCGACGCGGAAGCGCCCGCGGACTCCACCGGACAGAAGGACACACGCGATGCGGCGAGCGCGTTCACCTCGCGGTTCGTCGCCAGCTTTTCCGCCCGGCTGCGCGCCTCGGGACGCTCAAAATCATCGCTGAGCATCATCACCGTGCCGGCGATCACTGCCGAGGTGTAGCGCGCCCGTGCCTCCCCCTCCAGGCTGTCCCTGTCCGTGAAGACACCCTTTAGCAGACAGATATGGTCCGGATCATTGAGCGCATACAGCCGCCCGCTCTGCCACCATGCATAAGTCTGGGCGTTGAGCACGTACTCCACGTCCTCGTTCGTCCCGAACGCATCGCACGAAAAGCGCCTCGCATGGCCAAAACCGCACGGAAACAGCGGCGCGATGGAGAGACTGATAAAAAAAGGCTTTCCGATGCGCTCAGGCGACAGATACGCGGAGATCATCTGATATCCAGCCGCGATCGCCTGCCGCCCCGTTCGGACATTCCTGTCATAATGACAGCCCTCCATGCCGCCGTGCGTCATGAAGTCAAGCTTCACGTAGTCAAAATCCCACCGCACAAAGCGGGACAGCTTCCACTCCATCTGCTGCCGCCAGACAGGATGCGTTACGTCGAGCGGGATCGCCCCGTCCACCCGCGCGAGCGGATTCCCATCACAGTCCCGCAGCAGGATCTCCGAAAAGCAGTGTCCCGACGCACCCGGAATCTCCTTCTCAATGTCCTCGTCCTTGCCGAAAAAGGCGAAGGGCGAATCGTAGATCCCCGCCTTCTGTCCGCTCCCGTTCAGCTCGTGAACCAGCGACACCAGCCTGTCCTCCGGGATCGCATTCCACCCGGCGTCCAGATTCATATAAGTGAGTCCCTGATTCTCATAACCTTCCGGCCGCAGCGCTCCGCGCACAAACTGCGCGGTCTTGCGAAAATTGTCCTCATTCAGCCGGAATGCCAGTCCCGCCCAGCTGTTAAAGCCAAACGGCACGCCCTCCGTCCATGTCAGATGACCGCCTTCCTCCGCCAGCAGATCGCCGTAATCCTCGAGAACGCGCCTGTAATCTGCGCCGTACAGCACATAAAAGCGCGCGGATTCCACGCTCTCCCCGATGAGGCTGCCGTGTGGGACGCTGTCGTGCGTCCCCTCGTCCGCGATGCCACTCTGGATCCATAAGCTCTTCGCATCGGTTCCCGAGCAGATGATGACATTCTTCCACACAGAGAAATCTGCCGCACCGATCAGCAGCCCCTCCCTGCTGTCCTCCTGAAACAGAACGGTCATATCATAGCTCTTTCGCCCCGCGCGCAGCGGCTGTGCCTCGTAGCGCAGCCACATCGTATTGTCGTAGGGAACCAGCAGCATCTTGCTCCAGATGCTCTTCCATATCCTGGGCGCGTTGTCGCCCAGCCCCTCCGCGATCAGCGGCAGCAGCCGGTTCGTCTCCACCGGCTGTCCGTCCTGTGCGGACAGCGCGCAGGAGACCATCGGTGTGCCATCGTCAGAAAAGGACAGGCGCTGTGTCAGGCACAGACCGTTTTCCGCATGAAATGTAAGTACCTGTCCTCTCTCCCCATGCGTCATTTCCTGCCTTTTTAAGACTGCTGTCCTGGTGTCGATCCCCCTGCCGTCGACATGATACGCTTTTGCGTAGCCTGTCAGGACTGCAGTGTCTCCCCAGAGCAGCGCAAACGTCCCGTTATCTTTGTACTGCCATGTTATTCTGACATTCCTTTCCATACGCTTCTCCTTTCTTATGAAACTATACTATTCCTCCACCGCACACCACTCTATCAGCACGCTCTCGTACTCATGCGGGATCTTGCGCAGCGTGAGCCCGGCGTTCATCCATGTCCGTCCGGTCCTGATCTGGCTGTCGGCGGAACAACGGTAATACTTGTCGGGCGACAGTCCCTTGACTGTGGTGTGCACGGGGAGCGGATTGCTCTCCGCCGAGGTCATCACCAGCGTCTGCAGCGCATGGTCACGCTGTTCGTCGACAAACTCCCACGCACAGAACCTGCCGCCCGGCGGTGTGAGCCTGTAGTACGTCCCCTCGTGCGTCAGCTGATAATATTTATGGAAATCCGCGATCTGCTCCCGCACCATCGCCTTTTCCTCGTCGGTGATCCGGTTTAAGTCCAGCTCGTAGCCAAAGCTGCCGGAGAGCGCCACATGGCCTCTCGTGGCAAACGGCGTGACACGCCCTGTCTGGTGATTTGGCACCGCAGACACATGAGCACCTACGCTGCTGGCCGGGTAAAAGAAGGACGTGCCATACTGGATATCGAGCCGGTTCACCGCATCCGTGTTGTCGCTGCACCAGATCTGCGGCGAATAGTACAGCATCGCCGCGTCAAACCGCCCGCCGCCCCCGCTGCAGCTCTCCAATAAGATATCCGGGAACCGCTGTATAATGCGCTCCATCAGCTCGTACACGCCCAGCACAAAGCGGTGGTAGACCTCGCCTGTCCGGTCTCCGGCAAACTGGCGGCTGTAGATGTCACAGATGCTCCGGTTCATATCCCACTTGACATAGTCGATGGGCGCGTGCTCCAGTATGTCGGAGAGCCGCTCAAATAAGTACGCCCGCACATCCGCGCGGCTCATGTCCACCACGAGCTGATTCCTGCCGCGGTTCGGCTCCCTGCCCGGTATTGTGATCGCCCAGTCCGGATGTGCCCTGTAGAGGTCGCTGTCCTCCGAGATCATCTCCGGCTCAAACCACAGTCCGAACTTCATGCCCAGCGCGTGAATCTGATCGCCCAGTTCCTTCAGGCTGCCGCCCAGCTTCCGCTCGTTGGCATACCAGTCCCCCAGACCGCTGTTGTCATCATCCCGCTTTCCAAACCAGCCGTCGTCGAGCACCAGCATCTCAATGCCGAGTTCCGCCGCCTGCCTTGCGAGCGAGACCAGCTTCTCCTGATTAAAGTGAAAATACGTCGCCTCCCAGTTATTGAGAAGCACCGGCCGCTTTGCGTGCTGATACTTCCCGCGGCACATGTGCTCCCGCAGGATCCGGTGATACTGCCAGGATAGCTTGGAAAGCCCTGCGTCCGAGTAGCTCAGTATCACCTGCGGCGCGTCGAAGCAGTCATCCTTTTCCAGACGGAACGAAAACTTCTCCGGGTTGATCCCCATCAGCACCCTCGTCTGTCCCCGCTGGTCCATCTGTGCACAGGCCGTAAAATTGCCGCTGTACACCAGGCACAGCCCGTAACAGTCGCCGTAGTCCTCCGTCGCGTCCGGCGCACAGAGGATCGCCGTTGGATTGTACTGATGGCTGGAAGTCCCGCGCATACTGCCGACCTCGAGTTTCGTGCGGCGCACCCTGTTCCTCTCCGGCCCGCGCTCCATGGTATGCCTGCCCGCAAAGGTGATGAGGTCATACTCCCCAAACTGTAAATCCAGACAGCAGCTGAGGCACTTGTCGAGCACAACGCGGCTCTCCCCGCGGTTTTCAACGCGGACTGCCCTGGTGATCACATTCTCCTTCTCAAACACGCCATAGCACAGGCGCACGACCACCGAGGACGCCTTCTCCCGCATGGTGATCACAAGGGTTTCGCCCTTCTCGCCGTCACTGTCGTACAGCGCAGGCATCCCCGCCACTTTGTAGGAACCCGGAAATACCTCATAGCTCTCAAAGCGGAAATCCGCCGCCATGCTGCCATTTTCATGCAGCAGTGAGATACAGCTCTCGCGGTAGTCACCCACACCGTCAGAGGGAAGCTCCTGCGGCAGACAGTCCAGCGAATACTCGCGGTTTCCCACCGTCTCCTCCGGGTTGCCCGAGAATCCCACATCCACCTGAAAGATCAGATCCGCAAGATTTTCCCCGTCGATCCGCTTTCCATAATAGGTGTGCAGCAGTACGCCGTACTCATCGGCATACATCTGATAGGTGCTGTCCGCCGTGTGCAGGTTGAACAGCCTGCCGTTTTTTTCCACTACAATTGCCATATACAAACATCTCCTTACTTATTGGCATTCATTACAGGCATTCATTACAGGCATTCATTACAGGCATTCATGCCTTAGGATGCGAAAGACTCCCGACTGACCGCAGGAGCCTCTCTCACTATATAAATCGTATGATTTGTGCTATTCCTTTACTGCGCCGATCACCATGCCGGACACAAAATATTTCTGCAGGAACGGATAGATGATCAGCAGCGGGATCGTGGAAACCACGATCTTGGTCGCGTTGAACGTGCGGTTGTTCATGGACGCCATCTGTTTTAGCTGTTCTGCGTCCGTCACCTGCGTGATGTCCACCGTGAGCTGCTGGATATAAGTCTGCAGCGGGTACATCGCCGACTTGCTCATGTAGATCAACCCCGAGAAATAGTCGTTCCAATGGTTGACTATGGAGAACAACGCCACGGTCGCAAGTGCGGGGAGAGATACAGGCAGATAGATTTTTACCAGGATCTCAATCGGGCTCGCACCGTCGATCCGCGCCGCCTCGTCCAGCGATTCCGGCACACCCTTGAAGAAGTTGATCAGCAGGATGACATTGAACACGGGAACGGCACCCGGGAGCACCAGCGCCCAGATCGTATTGGTCAGATGCAGATTGCTGACTACCATGAACAGCGGAATGATGCCGCCGGAAAACAGCATTGCAAAAATGACGAATTTAATGTAGACCTCGCGCGCCGGAAAGCGTTTCCTGCTCTTGGAGAGCGGATACGCCATGCTCACTGTGAAGAACATGTTGATGAGCAGTCCCAGGATCACCCTCTCCACCGAGATCAGGAACGATTTCCAGAACTGTGCGTCCTCCAGCAGTTTCTTGTAGGTGACGAGCGTAAAATCCTTCGGGATAAAGCCCACCTCGTTCGCGGCAACCGCATCGCTCCCGCTGAGGGAGATCGCAAGCATATTGATCAGCGGAAGCAGGCAGCTCAGCGTGAGGATCACCACGACCGCCCACACGATCACCATGGAGACAACTCTTTTGCCATTTAATTTCTTTACCATGATTCCATCCCCTCCTTAAAAGATACCGCTGCCGGTGAGTTTCTTTGCCCCTTTATTGGCACCCATGATCAGCAGGAAACTGATAACCGATTTGAACAGTCCGACCGCCGTACCGATACTGTACTGGCGCTCAACCATACCGATCCTGTACACATATGTATCAATGATATCCCCTGTCTCATACACGATCGGATTGTAAAGGTTGAAGATCTGGTCAAATCCTGCATTCAGAATATTTCCGAGGTTCAGCGCGGTCATCAGTATGATCGTCGGCATCAGGCTCGGCAGTGTGATGTGGAGCGTCTGCTCAAAACGGTTTGCCCCGTCGATGGAAGCCGCCTCGTACAGTCCTAAGTCAATGCCTGTCAGGGCCGCCAGATATACCACGGAGTTGTAACCGAACTCCTTCCACACATCCGTCGCCACGATCACCTGGCGGAACCAGTTGTTGTCTGCAAGAAACTGTACCGGCTCTCCCCCAAACGCTGTGACCAGCGCGTTAAAGGGACCGGAGAGCGAAAACATGTTGGTCACGACCGTCGCGAGCACAACCCACGACAGGAAATGCGGCAGATACACAACGGTCTGGAAAAACTTCTTGCAGATGCCGACCGTGATCTCATTTAACAGGATCGCAAACGACACCGGCACGATGATATTGAAGATCAGCTTCGCAAAAGCGATGACCAGCGTGTTCACGAACACCTGCCGGCTGTCGGGAAGGCTGAAGATAAACTTAAAGTTGTCGAGCCCTACCCATTTTGAGCCAAAGATCCCTTTGGCAGGAACATAGTTCTGAAACGCCATCAAAGAGCCGAACAGCGGTACAAAAACGAACAGGAACAGCATGATCATGCCGGGCAGCAGCATCAGGTGGAACATTCTCTTCTCCCTGCCCGCAAACTCCGTCTTCCCCCCGGCGGCGGCTGTCTTATTTCCCTGTCTCATAGAACCCCCTCCATTTCCATTTTCTATTCAAATCTTTCTGTAAACAATCTCATATCCTGAATATCCTTGTCCTGAAGACCGATCGGACTATTTCGCGGAGAGCTCCTCGTTGATCTCTTCCGTGATCGTCTGACCGCCCGCAGATGTCCAGTTATCCACAAACTCGTCGAAAGCGGACATGTCTGCCTCTCCCACGATGATCTTCAATATCGTCTGCTGCTCCAGCTTCTCGAGGGATGCCCACTTTGTCTTCATGCTCTCCGACGTCTCAAAGTACGCGGGCGTCATAAAGTTTGCCGGCTCCTCGCTGAACTTGTTGATCGCCACCAGACGGGACATATACTGGGAATAGTCCGCGGACTCAGCCTTCTGTCCTGCGTCCACTGCCTCCTGATACCGGACTGCCGACTCATAATAGCCGAGCTCCTCCGTGTCCAGCGTGGAGACATCCGCACTGCCGTCCAGGACCGCCTTCACATTGGCAGTCATGATCTCCGCGTTGTTTCCGGGCTGCACCTGGCAGTACAGCGGCCAGTTAAAGTACGCGATGGTCTGATTCTCTATGATCTCCTTGGCAGCATCCGAGGTATCCTTCTTGGCGTACTCCGAGTTGATATTGACGATCTTCATCGCAATCTCAGGGTGCTCATAGCCCTTGCGCACCACGACAAAGCCCGCATAAGGTTTTGTGTTGATGCCATTGATCTTATTGTCGGAGCCTACCGGCGCACTGACGTTCACCCACTCTGCATCCTTATTCGCATAGGAAGCTGTCTGTGCCGGGTTGAACGGCGACCACCACGGGCCGACATACGCACCGCACTGTCCGCCGGATATGAGCGCCACAATATCGTCCGTGGTGCGCGTCGTGAATTCCTTGTCGAGCAGCCCCTCCGCATACCAGTCGGACAGAAGCTGCAGGGCATCCTTCATCTCAGGCTGTACGGAACCGTACACTGCCTTGCCCTCGCTGTCCTTGATCCAGATCTCCGGATACGCGTCAAACGCCGTAAAGAAATTGTCGATGCCAAAATGATTGTTCGGATATCCGCCGTACACTGTCGGCAGCACTGCAAGCCCTACCGTGTCCGCCTGCCCGTTGCCGTCGGGATCGTCACTGATGAACGCCCTGAGAATGTCTGCGACCTCATCCATTGTGGAGGGCTCTTCCAGACCAAGATTGTCCAGCCAGTCCTTGCGCAGCCACAGGAAATCCTGGCCGTCGCTCAGCTGTGTCTTGGGGATCGCCATGATCTTGCCGTCGAAGGTTGCCGCATCCAGCGGGTTGTTCGCCCCGTAGCTCTCATAGGAAGACTTCACCGTATCGCACGCCAGATTGTTGTAAATATCCGTCAGATCGGCGATCATGTCGTTTTCAACCAGCTCCACGAGCGTCGAGTAGTCCGCGACATGCATGATGTCCGGAATATCCTGCGCCGCGATCGCAAGGGAGACCTTCTGGTCATAGTCGTCACCTGCCTGCGCCTCAAATGTATTTTCGTTCTGCACATTGATCAGATTCTTCACATACCGCGTGTAAGCGTTGTCCGTCGGCGTATCCTGCTCGTAGGCTGTTCCCGACAGGGTGTCTGCTCCCTGCGAGGTCAGGACATAACCTGTCGTGTAGGTCACGAGCTCGGGATATTTCCCGTAGGGATCATTGGCCGCCGCCTCCCACGCCGCCTTTTCGTCGTCACTCATATTTGCCGTGAAGTCTTCCTCCGCACCGCCGCATCCTGTCATGCACCCCATGACCATCGCGGCTGCCAGCAACAGGCTGAGAGTTTTCTTTTTCATCGTTTATACCTCCAATTTTGTGATTCTGTAATGATTTATATCGCAACAAACATGCATGCATTGTGTTAATTTTACGATATCAAAAAATGATTTTCACGAAAATATAAAATTTCCGAAAAATATATCAAATTTCCGTTTTCTTTATATAAGTTGTTCCAAAATATGCAAAATAGTGATATGTTTTTATAAAACCTGAATACTTTTTCACAGATAAAGGAGCAAGATATGTTCAAAATGCTTATTGTGGACGACGAGAGCACCGAGCGGGAATGCATCCGCTATCTGATCCAGTCCGCAGATCTTCCACTGGAATTAAGGGAGGCAGAGAGCGCTTCCACAGCTCTGGAACTGTTAAAAACCTGGCCGGCCGATATTCTGTTCACGGATATCCGCATGCCGGCCTCCTCCGGACTTGACCTCGCAAAACGGGCGGCGGAGCTGCTCCCGGGCATCAAGACGATCATTTTCAGCAGCTATGCGGAGTTCGAGTACGCGCGCACTGCCATGACACTCGGAGCGGTAAGCTACATCTTAAAGCCTGTCGTGCCAAAGGAACTCGAGGCCACCATCACAGATGTGATCCACCTGCTCAACGAGGAGCAGGATCTGAGACTCTTGCAGGACACACAGCAGTCCTACATGGTACAGTACGCACTGCACGGATGTATCAACGGCACACTTCCCGCCGGAGTATCCCCGGAGATCATCCGCCTGCTCAACGAGTTTCGCCAGGTGGTACTGCTGGACTTCCCTTTGCACTTTCTCGAAAAAAACTACGCCGTATTTTACGAGAAACTCCGGTGCGAGATGCAGCTGGATATGGAGACCTTGAACCTCTCCTCCACACAGTCCGTGCTGTTTCTGCGCAGAGAGACCGAGAGTGCGCACAGTTTCGGCTGTGATCTGCACACTTATATCAAGGAGAGCTTTCGGACGGACTGCTATCTCTCCATCAGCCATCCAGTCCACGGATATTCCAATCTGCAGGACGCCTATACATTCGCGGAACAGCAGATGGAACAGCGCTTCTGGAATCCTGAGACCCACGTCCTCTCCTACGGGCTGGCAGGTCTCCCCAGAAGATCCCAGGACGAGCTGGACGATAACGCCATCCTGTCCATGATCAAGCGCTGCCTCTGCGACAAGGACAGCGCCGGACTGACACAGAATCTGGACCTGCTCTTTCAGAAATACCGCCAGCCCGCAAAACAGTCCCAGATTTTTGTGAAATTCGTGTTTTCCAACCTGATCACCACGCTGTACCCCTTTTTGCCGGACAACACCGAAAAATCACTCGACACCCTGATCACGGAGCTGTACATCCAACAGGATATTCTGGAAATCATCCGCACGATCCAGTCCCTCGCCGATAAGATCGTGCAAAATTACGGTGCTGCCTCCGCGCTCGATATCCGGCGCGAGATCGTCTCGACGCAGAACTATATCAACCAGAATTACAGCCGGGACCTCTCCGTGGAAATGCTCGCCTCACTCGTTTATCTGACACCGGATTACCTGAGCAGGCTCTTCAAAAAAAGCACCGGGAAAAGTCTCTCACAGTATATCCGTCAGGTGCGCATGGAGCAGGCGAGCGAACTGCTGCGCACCACCCGCCGCAAGGTGATCGACATCGGAACCAGCGTCGGCTACGCCAACTACTCATACTTCTGCCAGAGCTTCCGGGAGTACTTTGGCAGATCGCCGGAAAAATACCGACAGGAGGAATCCCTATGAAATGCTTGCCAAACCGTGCTCTCGACATTTATCTGAACTTGAAATACAGAAACAAACTGATACTGACCTGCATTCTGGCCGGCGTCATTCCTCTGATCACGCTGGGTATCTTCTGCTACCGCCAGACGCACGGCTTTCTGCTGGACAAGGAGCGGGATGCGCTCTCCTCCGCCATCGACACAGCCTACAACTCCCTGGACTACCAGATCCAGCTCTATGAGAATCTTGTGACCTACCTTGCTCTGTCCGAAACGATTGTCAACGTCTCCTCTGTGGAGAATCTGGGCATCATCGAAAAATTCGAGATGCTGCACTACGACTATGATGTCCTGCTCGAAAACATCTATATACAGCACCCTGAGATCGCCCGGATCACCCTGTATGTGGACAGGACCGACCTGTTTCACGGACCGCAGCTCCGCCCGCTCTCCGACCTGGAGTCCGAGCGCTGGTACGACTCCCTCAAGGACACTGCCGCCCCCGTCTGGCACCTGGACCAGGACGGCTATCTGTGCCTGATCCAGAGAGTTCCGGCACCGTACATCAAGTTTGTGACCTCTTTCTCACAGCACTGTCTCTGCATCCGGCTGAAACCCGAAAAATTCTTCAACGTGCTGACGGACCTGTCCAACGATTACCATCTGCGGATCGCAGATACGCGGGAGATCTTTTATGACTACACGGACGCTGCCATAGAAGGGCAGACCTCCCCCGGGGAAGACTGGACTGCCGAAGTCAGCAGCCCGCTCAAAAACGACTGGATCATCACGCTGGAGAAACCTTCCCGCCTCGTGTCAGCCCCCGCAAACAAGATGGCTGTCACAATATTCGCCATCCTGCTGCTGTGCTTCTCCCTGATCTATGCGGTCAGCGGCCTGCTGTCCAGCTTCTTCGCGCAGAAGGTAAATCTGCTGCTCGACGCCATGCACCGCGTCCAGGAGGGGGATCTGACGGTACAGATCCACGATGACTGCCCCGATGAGATCGGCGAGCTCACCAACAGCTTCCAGCACATGATCCGCGAGCTTGACCGCCTGGTGGTGGAGGACTACAAGAACAAGATCACCTTGAAAGAAACGCAGCTGATGGCGCTGCAGGCGCAGATCAACCCGCACTTTCTGTACAATTGTCTCTCCGCCATCAACAGCAAGGCGCTCCTCAACAGCCAGACAGAGATCAGCCAGATGGCACAGCTCCTGTCCACCTTTTACCGGACGACCCTGAACAAAGGACGGGCGGAAACCCTCCTCTCCGACGAGATAAAAAATGTGCGGTCCTATATTGAAATCCAGCTGATTTTGAACGATAATCTATTTGATGCCGTTTATCAGCTCGACGACCCGCTCCCGGAGCTCGAACTGCCAAACCTGCTGCTCCAGCCCCTGGTAGAAAACGCGATCATGCACGGAATCCTGCCCAACCAGAACAGGCGGGGCGCACTCTTCCTCACCGTCACACAGGTCAATGACCTCGTCCACTTCACCATCATGGACAACGGCCTTGGCATCCCGCCGGAGAAACTCCCGCTGCTGACGCAGACCCAGTCTCAGGGATACGGGCTCAAAAACGTCCACGAGCGCCTGCAGCTCACCTACGGAAAGGAGTATGGTCTAAAGATCAACAGCATCCTGAACCAAAGCACAATGATCACATTCTCGATTCCCACACGGAATTCACACAGAGCACCACAGAAATAAGGAGGAACTCAACATGTTAAAGAACTGGTGGCACAACACTATCGGATACCAAATCTATCCCAAAAGCTTTCAGGACACAAACGGGGACGGCATCGGCGATCTGAAAGGCGTCACCGCGCACCTCGACGACCTCGTCGACCTGGGCATCAATGTCATCTGGCTCTGCCCTGTCAACAAGTCGCCCATGAAGGATCACGGCTACGACATCTCGGACTACGAGGAGATCGATCCCATGTTTGGAAATAAAGGCGATCTAATCGAACTGATCCGGGAAGCCGACAGGCGCGGCATCCGGATCCTGATGGATCTGGTCGTAAACCATACATCATCCGAACATCCCTGGTTTCAGCGGGCGTTGGAGGATCCCGACGGGAAGTACGGGAAATATTATATCATTCGGGAGGGAACGGACAAAGGTGCCCCCAACAACTGGCGCTCGATCTTTGGCGGCAGCGCGTGGGAGCGCATCGGCGACACCAACCGCTACTACCTCCACCTCTTCACCAAGTGGCAGCCGGATCTGAACTGGGAAAATCCCGCCCTGCGCCAGGAAATATATGCGATGGTGAACCGATGGCTCGACCTGGGTGTCCGCGGTTTCCGCGTCGACGCCATCAGCCATCTGAAAAAAGACTTTTCCGGTCCGGACCTTCCCGCGGACGGCGCGGACGGCCTTGCAGACGGCTTTGCCTGCTTTACCAACGCGGAGGGGATCGGTGTCTTTTTGAACGAACTCAAAGAAAACACCTTCCAGCGCCACGACGCCATGACGATCGGCGAGGTCGACGAGGGGCTCCCGCCTGAGACTCTCGAAAAATACATCGGAGAAAACGGTTATTTCTCGACCATCTTCGACTTCTGCCACTCCATCTTCCACGTCAACTCCGCAAAGTGGAAGGATCAGCCTGTCGCAATGATGGACGAGATCAAAAAACTCCTGTTCGAGAAACAGGCGATGGTCAACGGACGGGGACTGCTCTGCAACTATCTGGAAAACCACGATCTCTCCCGCACCGTGGAGCGCTTTATTCCAGAAAACGAGATCGACTTTTACAGCAGCTCGCTGGTGGCAGGCATCAACTTTTTCCTGCCAGGCATCGTGTTCCTCTACCAGGGACAGGCCATCGGCATGAGGGACTTTCGAAAAGAACGGCTCGACGAGTTCCGGGATCCGACCACCTTCGTGCTGTACGAAGAACAGATCAGAAACGGAATGACCGCCGAGGAATCGTTCGACCAGATCAACCGCGAATCCCGGGAACACTCGCGCACCCCCATGCAGTGGAACAGTGCGCCAAACGCCGGATTTTCGACTGTCGAACCATGGTTTGCTGTCAATCCCAACTACCGTGAGATCAATTACGAGACTCAGAAAAAAGACCCGAATTCCCTGTACGCATTCTACAAAAAGATGATCGCGCTCAGAAAATCCGGGGACTTTCAGGAATTGTTTATCTATGGCTCGTTCGATCCGCTTTATGAGGACGAGCCGGGTGTGATCGCGTACAGGCGCAGCTATGACAGCAGGAGCGTCGCCGTCATCAACAACGCCAAGCCAGACGAAGCCGCCCTCACACTGCCGGGCACTGTCAAGAGCACCCTGCTGTCAAATTATGACACGATTGTCATAAATAGCGGCATCATCCACCTAAAGCGATACCAGACGGTGGTGCTGGAACTGCTGTAGAGCCCATCCCAAACCTTCTGTTCCTGCGGATGCACATCTGACACATTGTTCCAGATACAATAAGTCCACTGTCAGCTATTGCAGTGATGCTGACAGTGGACTTTTGTGTTTACATATTCTTTTTATCGTCCTGATCCAGCCGCATCGTCAGCGAGATCCTCTTCTTTGCCAGATCGACATCGAGCACCTTGACATCCACGATATCGCCGACGCTGACTGCCTCGAGCGGATGCTTGATGAATCTGTTGGTGATCTGGGATATGTGCACCAGTCCGTCCTGATGGACGCCGATGTCCACGAACACGCCGAAGTCGATCACGTTCCGCACCGTTCCTTTCAGGAGCATCCCCGGTTTTAAGTCTTTCATCTCGAGGACATCGCTTCTGAGGATCGGCTTTGGCATGTTCTCGCGCGGGTCGCGCGCAGGCTTCTCGAGCTCCTTTAGGATATCGGTCAGCGTGATCTCTCCGATCCCGAGCTCCTCTGCCATCTTCTTCTTGTCCCTGACGCGCTTCTCCAGCCCGCCCGCCGCTGCCTGCGGCACAGAGGGCTCCGCCTTTGTATTTTGGGACTGCTGCGCATCGAGTGTCACGCCGCCCATGGCTGCCGCGAGCGCTTTTCCCATGGCAGTGCTGGTGTTCTTGATGACGATATTCTGCTTTTTGCTGTTTTTGCGGTTCTTTGCACTCTCCTGCTTTTCCGCCTTCACGGTCTTTGCAGATGCGGCTTTCCTCTGGATCTCTTTCAGATCGTCCATGGAAATGCCAAGCTTGTCCAGAAGCTTCATCGCCGCGTCATAGGACTCCGGATGCACGCTTGTGGCATCGAGCGGATTGTCGCCGTCGAGAATGCGCATGAAGCCCGCACACTGCTCGTACGCCTTCGGTCCGAGCTTCGCCACCTTCAAAAGCTGCTTTCTGTTGCGGAAGCGCCCGTTGGTCTCCCTGTAGTCCACTATATTTTTGGCGATGGTCTTGTTGATGCCTGAGATGTACTCAAGCAGCGATGCCGACGCCGTGTTCAGATCCACGCCGACCTTGTTCACGGAATCCTCCACGACGCCGTTGAGCGCCTCGCTGAGTTTCTTCTGGTTCATGTCGTGCTGGTACTGCCCCACACCGATGGATTTCGGATCGATCTTCACAAGCTCTGCCAGCGGGTCCTGCAGGCGCCTTGCGATGGATGCCGCGCTCCGCTGTCCCACATCAAAATTCGGAAATTCCTCCGTAGCGAGCTTGCTCGCCGAGTAGACGGAAGCGCCCGCTTCGTTGACGATGACATACTGTACCGGCGTGTCGAGTTCTTTGATCAGCTCCACGATGACCTGCTCGGACTCGCGCGAAGCCGTGCCGTTGCCCACGGAGATCAGGCTCACATCGTACTTGCCGATCAGCCTCTTTAACTCCTTTTTTGCCTCCTCGACCTTGTTCTGGGGCGCTGTCGGATAGATGACTTTGGTGTCGAGCACCTTTCCCGTCGCGTCCACCACGGCAAGCTTGCAGCCTGTCCGAAATGCGGGATCCCAGCCAAGCACTACCTTCCCGGCAATAGGAGGCTGCATGAGGAGCTGCTCCAGGTTCTTGCCAAACACCGAGATCGCCCCGTCCTCCGCCTTCTCCGTCAGCTCGTTTCTGATATCGCGCTCGATCGCGGGCGCGATCAGCCTGCTGTAGCTGTCCGCGATGGTCTCCTGCAGCGCCGGCGTCGTATTCGCGTTATCCTTTGTGATGAGCTTCTTCTCCAGAAAGCGGATGATGCGCTCGGTGGGCGCCTCGATCTTTACTGTGAGGATCTTCTCATTCTCCCCCCTGTTCAGCGCGAGGACCCTGTGCCCTGCCACCTTGCTGACAGGCTCCTCAAAATCATAGTACATCTCGTACACGCTCTGCGCCTTTGCGTCCTTCGCCGTGCTTGTGATCTTCCCCTCCTCGAAGGTCGCCTGGCGGATGTATGTCCTGTGATCAGCCTCGTCCGATATCATCTCCGCGATGATATCCATCGCGCCCTGCAGCGCTTCCTTCACATTGGCCACGCCCTTCTCCTCGTCCACATAGGGCTCCGCCTCCGCCGTCAGCGGCTGCGTCGTCTCCTGTGCCAGGATGATGTCCGCCAGCCCCTCCAGCCCCTTCTCCTTCGCAATGCTGGCGCGCGTCTTTCTCTTGGGTCTGTACGGAAGATACAGGTCGTCGACAGCCACGATCGTCTCCGCCGCGAGGATCTTCGCCCGCAGCTCCTCCGTGAGCTTGCCCTGCTCCTCGATGCTGCCAAGCACCTGCTCCTTCTTCTCCTCCAGATTTCGGAGATATCCGAGTCTCTCGTTGAGGTTTCGCAGCACCTCGTCGTTGAGCGACCCCGTGACCTCCTTGCGGTATCTGGAGATGAACGGGATCGTGTTTCCCTCATCTATCAGTTTGACGGCAGCTTCGACCTGCCATTTCTCTACATTCAGTTCTTCTTTTAGCTTTAAAATGATATCCATAGCTCAACTTTTCCCTCTTTAATCATATTGTAAAAATATATGCGCGTTCAATTATAAAGTATATAGGAAAATCCCGCGCGATTCAAGAAATTTTCACTTTGATTTCATTGTTTTATTGTACTAAACATGATACAATGGGTTTCAGTCTGACATGTCACACCATCGGTCGGACGAGAAAGGATTTCACACTATGCAACAGCCACAATATAAAAGCAACTTTGAGTTAAAATTCCTGGCAAGAGTACAGACCGGACAGTATCTTGGGATTTTAGTCGGGGCGATCCTGCTGAAATTTGCCATCACGTTCATGGCAGTGAACCTCGTGTCCTCGCAGTTTCCCGCATCCAATGCAGCCGGATTTGTTGTCAACTACATCGCAGTCTTTGGCGTACAGGTCGCCGCCTCTGTATTAAATGTCGGAACCTCCTATATCTTCCTGAAATCAGCCTGCGGCATGCAGAGCACCATCCGGGATCTATTCTGCGGTTTTCAGGAAAATACAGCCAAGATCCTCAAGATCGGCGCGGTGATCGCCGTCATTGAATCCATCTGCATGATCCCGCTTGAGATCGCATCGGCACAATATGCACAGATCATCATCTCCCTGGCTCCGCTCGGCGGGAGCAATGTCAACGAGCTTAGTTTCCTCCTTGCGGGAAACTCCATGGCGGGCAGCGAGTTCCTTGAATCCTACAGCATTCTGTACAACGCTTCCATGAAATTCTACCTGATCATGTTCGTGTGCACCGTGATCTCACTCATACTGACCCTGCCCTTCTTCCCAGCGTTCTACATGGTGCTCGACTTTCCCGACTGGAGCGCCACGACGATCCTCAAGAAGAGTTTTGAAGTCATGAACGGGCACAAAGTGCGGCTGTTCCTGCTGTACGTAAGCTTTGTCCCCGCATTCCTGCTCAGTATCTTCACCTGCGGCATCACGCTGATCTGGGTAGTCCCCTACCAGAGCATGGCGATGACAAACCTTTATCTGGATATCATGTCCGTGCGGAACAAGACCGCAGGCAGCTGACGGACGCATAAAAATACCTGACAGATCCCGCTGTGGGATCAATGTCAGGTATTTTTTCATTCGTGCGCTGTCCCGCTGTTCTTCCACTTGAGATAGGCATTGATGAATCCGTCCAGCGCGCCGTCCATGACCGCATCCACATTCCCGGACTCAAAGTTCGTCCTGTGGTCCTTGACCATGGTGTAGGGCTGCATAACGTAGGACCGGATCTGGCTTCCCCAGCCGATCTCCTTCACCTCGCCGCGTATATCGGAAAGCTTCTCGGCATTCGCCTCCTGCTTCAACATATACAGCTTTGCCTTGAGCATCTGCATTGCCTTATCTTTGTTCTGGAACTGCGAGCGCTCATTCTGGCACTGTACGACCGTGCCTGTCGGAATGTGGGTGATGCGGATCGCAGAGGATGTCTTGTTGATGTGCTGACCGCCCGCACCACTGCTTCGATAGGTGTCGATCCGCAGATCGTCCTCGTTGATCTCCACATCCAGATCTTCCTCGATATCGGGCATGACGTCAAGCGACACAAACGATGTCTGACGCTTGCCCTGCGCGTTAAAGGGCGAGATGCGCACAAGCCGGTGCACCCCTTTCTCCGATTTGAGATATCCGTAGGCGTTCTCGCCGTTAACCTGAAAAGTCACGGACTTGATCCCCGCCTCGTCCCCGTCAAGAAAATCCAGCACATCGATGGAAAAACCTTTTCGCTCTGCCCATCTGGTGTACATGCGGTAGAGCATGCCCGCCCAGTCACAGCTCTCCGTTCCGCCCGCGCCCGCATTTAATTTCAGGATCGCATTGCACTTGTCGTACTCCTCTGACAGGAGCGTGCTGATGCGCAGCGCCTCAAATGTCTCGATAAAGCTGTCCAGCTCCCCGCGGATCTCCGGTATCATCTCCTCGTCCTGCGCCTCATATCCCATCTCGATCAAAGTCTCGATGTCCTCGTACTGCGACTTGAGCCCGCTGCACTGGTCAACAGTGTCTTTGAGCTGTTTTAATTCCTTCATCTGTCTGTTGGAGCGGTCAGGGTCGTCCCAGAATCCGGGTGCCTCCATCTCCCGCTCTAACTCCTCGATCCGCCTCTCCTTGTTGGCGAGGTCAAAGTGAATCCCTCACTTCCGCTAATGGACTTTCGTAGGTCTGTAACTCCTGTTTCATCTGGTCGAGTT
>ERZ808051.346-NODE-346-length-55042-cov-5.888111_pt1 | contig 55042 bp, 43 predicted proteins | sample MGYA00380199_ERZ808051 | MGnify/ENA primary metagenome ERZ808051 (study PRJEB31490, sample SAMN06133391) | mouse gut metagenome | isolation source: J11 | host: mice | place: China: Chengdu | collected 2015-05 ... | reverse complement strand
TTAGACGATTCAGCTCTTTTATGTGTTTGTCTTTAATGCGTAGCTTGAGTGTTTTCATATGCTTAGTATCGCAAGATTAATTTTAGCTTACAACCCTTTAACGACTTCTTACGACAGTGTGTGTCGCCTTATATCCACCCCCTGAAGTGGGTTGTTTTACGGCGACTGGTGATAAATGAGCGTAAAAATGCTATAGTTAGCCTCAATTCAAACCTTATATTTTTTTGTTAAAACCACAATAACCAAAGCAATAAATCTTTCATTAAGCTATTGAAAATATATAGCTTTTCTCTAAAGCTAACTTTAGAAACACTATACGTTCAGACGCAGTTGTCTCGCCCACAATCTTGCTTGTTCTAATCCGTTTATTAAAATCAGGTCGTTTATGGCATTTGTACATTTAGGCATCCACAGCGAGTTTTCAATTACCGACTCTATTATTCGCATCAAACCTTTAGTGAAGGCAGCCGCTGCTGATGGTCAGATGGCATTGGCCTTAACAGACTTATCTAACCTATATGCCACTATAAAGTTTTATCGTGCCTGCCTAGATGCAGGGATTAAGCCCATTATTGGGGCAGAAATTATTTTAGAAGATGAGTCTACTCGGCTGACCTTACTGGCGATGAATAATGAGGGCTATCAAAGCATCACTCGCATTGTATCGCTAGGATTTACAGAAGGACGCATGAACCCTGAAAACAGAGGGGTGCCTATTGTCAATAAAGAGCATTTATTGGCCAATAGCGAAGGGGTGATTGTCTTATTTACCGAAAAATCAGATGTGGGTCATGCGTTAATGGGCTCAAATCCTGAACGAGGTCATCAGCTGCTTACAGAGTATCAAGCTGTGTTTGAAGACCGTCTGTACTTTGCCATTAAACGTACCAGACGCGTTGGTGAAGACACCTTTATTGAACAAGCAATTTTGGCCGGTCAACGTCATGGTATCGCTAGCGTGGCGCATAATGACGTGCGATTCTTAGTAGAAGATGATTTTGACGCTCATGAAGCGCGAGTGTGTATTGCCTCCTCTCACGTCTTAGCAGACCCCAACCGTCCCCACGATTACTCAAGCGAGCAATATCTAAAAACTCAAGCTCAGATGGTGGAGCTGTTCTCAGATATCCCTCAAGTAGTCGAAAATACCGTTATTCTAGCCCAGCGCTGTAACGTGACTTTAACCCTAGGCATCAACGTATTGCCTGAGTTCCCAGTACCAGAGGGTGAGACCATCGAGACCTTCTTCCGTAGTGAATCTCAGCGCGGTCTAGAGGCTCGTTTGGATAAGCTATATCCGGTTGATGAGCGTGATGACACTTGGCCTGAGGTGCGTAAGCCTTATGATGAGCGTCTAGAGCATGAGCTAAATATCATCTTATCGATGGGGTTTCCTGGTTACTTCTTAATCGTTATGGACTTCATCCGTTGGGCCAAAGCCAATGGCGTACCAGTAGGCCCTGGTCGTGGTTCAGGTGCTGGTTCACTGGTAGCTTATGCGCTAAACATTACTGACCTTGATCCGCTACATTACGACTTACTGTTCGAGCGCTTCTTAAACCCTGAGCGTGTGTCCATGCCCGACTTCGATATCGACTTTTGTATTGAAGGTCGAGACCGAGTGATTGAGTATGTGGCCAGTCAGTATGGCCGTGAAGCGGTATCGCAGATTATCACCTTTGGTACCATGGCGGCGAAAGCTGTGGTGCGTGACGTGGCGCGCGTACAAAGTAAATCTTACGGTCTGGCCGATAAGATCTCTAAACTTATCCCAAAAACTCCCGGTATTTCTTTAAAAGATGCGTTATTAGAAGAGCCGCAGCTAAAAGAATTGCTGTCTAATCCAGACAATATGGATTATGAAGATGCCAATGAGATTTGGGAGATGGCCTTAAAACTAGAAGGCATTACCCGTAACGTTGGTAAGCACGCTGGGGGTGTCTTAATTGCACCTAATAAAATTACTGACTTTAGCGCCATCTATTGTGATGAAGAAGGTCACCGCGTTAGCCAGTTCGATAAAGATGACGTGGAATCTGTGGGTCTAGTTAAGTTTGACTTCTTGGGCCTGCGTAACTTAACGGTAATTAATGCGGCCGTTAAGAACATCAACGAGCGACGTGCCCGCGAACAAAAACCGGCGCTTGAGCTAGAAGACTTGCCACTTGATGACAAAAACGCTTATAAGCTGCTGCAAGAAGCTAAAACCACAGCGGTATTCCAGCTAGAGAGTTCGGGTATGAAAAAGTACCTGTCGAAGCTGCAGCCAACCAACATCGAAGACGTGATCGCCATGTGTGCTTTATACCGTCCAGGCCCTCTAGATGCCGGGATGGTAGAGATGTACATTGACCGTAAGCACGGCCGTGAAGAAGTGGTGTATGACCACCCTAACCTTGAGCCCATTTTAGAAAACACCAACGGGGTTATTGTTTACCAAGAACAGGTAATGCAAATCTCGCAGGTTATGGCAGGTTATAGCTTAGGCGGCGCTGATATGCTACGCCGCGCTATGGGTAAGAAAAAACCAGAAGAGATGGCCAAACAGCGCGACATCTTCGTTACCGGTGCCACAGCCCAAGGTATTGATCCTGTGGTATCAGGCGGTGTGTTTGACTTGATGGAAAAGTTCGCAGGTTACGGGTTCAATAAATCGCACTCGGCCGCTTATGGGGTACTTGCTTATCAAACCGCTTATCTAAAATATTATTATCCAGCAGAATTTATGGCTGCGGTATTAACCTCTGATATGAACAACACTGACAACGTGGTGTTCTTCATTAATGATTGTCGTGAAAACTTCAATCTAACAGTCGATAATCCTTCTGTTAACCGCAGTGAGTGGCACTTCGTCGCTGACAAACCCACAAATATTATTTATGGCCTTGGTGCGATTAAAGGCGTCGGTGAAGGGGCGGTTGAATCAATCGTACATGCCAGAAGTATGGGCGGTCCATTTACCGATCTATATGACTTCTGTCGCCGTGTAGATATCAAGAAGGTTAACAAACGCACTTTAGAAGCGTTAATTAAATCTGGCTGTTTTGATGACTTTGCCATTACCCTGCGCCCTGACTTAGAAGATGATCAACACCATCAAATCCGTGGTGCTTTAATGGCACAGCTGCCAAGTGCAGTACAAGCGGCTGAGCAAGAGCGTCAAAACAACGAAATGGGCATGATGGATTTATTTAGTGAAGTGGATAACGCCACCACTGCCCCGCCATTGCCAACAGGTCCTGATCTGATTTGGGGAGACAAGCATCGCCTAAAAGCTGAAAAAGATACTTTAGGGCTGTATTTGACAGGACACCCGATAGATCAATACCGTAAAGAAGTGGCTGTTTATACCAGCAATGCGCGCTTAGACAACTTGTCTGATACCGGCTACAACGGCAGTACTTTATTTGCTGGCTTGATTATGGATATCGCCAACTTCGGTAACCGCTGCGTGATTACCTTAGATGATGGCACAGCACGACTTGAAGTCAGCTGTTATGCTGAGCGCTTTAACCGTATTAAAGACAAACTCAAAGTCGATGAAGTCATCGTCATTAAAGGCGGTATTCGAGACCGTGATGGTCGCTTATTTGCCCGTTTAGACAACGCTTATACCCTACTTGAGTGTCGTCAGCGCTGGGTGAAAAAGATTAGCATTAAGATTCACAGTGCAGATACTCGCCTGCTGGACTCATTACAGCCTTTATTAAAGCCTGCTCAGCTCGATATTATACCAAACCTTCCTGCTCCTTCTTTTGAGGAGGAGGTTGATGATAATAACGCAATGGAAGCTTATTACAATAATGAGCAAGGCGGTATAGGGGGTATCTCACCAGTGCCTATTAATCAAAATGATGGCTGTATCCCGGTTGCCTTAAACGTTTATACCGACTTTGCTATTGCCAGTGTCAACTTAAATGACGATTGGCGACTGTATCCGACGGATGAAAACTTAATGCAGTTGGGTATTGTGGTGCCAGAGGATAATTTATATTTCCATTACTCTTAATTGTTGTAAATAGCGACTCACTGATGCCTGCTTTTGCAGGCATTTTTGTTAATCGGATGCCCTTTGACTCGGCCTTGATTGGGTGTAATCAAATAGCTTTTAACCCAACTTTTCTTTAAACTAACTGATCACTTGCGATGAGTTTCAACCTTTTAAATCCAACTATTTAAATAAGACAAATAATGACCGCGCCTTCTTCTGCAAAACACAGCTCCACCAATACCGAAGCTTTTGAGCCTAATGCTTTACTAAACCAGCGCCTAAAAAACATCAAAATAGTCATGGTAAATACCACTTTGCCTGCCAATATTGGTTCAGCGGCCCGTGCCATGCTCACTATGGGACTAACGGACTTGGTTGTTGTTAATCCAAAACATCCGATTGATGAGGACAGTGTGGCTCATGCCGCAGGGGCTAAATCGGTATTAGATAACTGTGCGGTAGTAGAAACTTTAGAGGACGCTTTAGCAGATTGTCATTTAGTATTTGCAGCAAGCAGCCGCCAAAGACATATACCGCGCCCTGTGGTGACTCCCAATGAAGCTACCGACATCATTCTATCTAGACCAATGGATGAGACCAAGGTTGCTGTCCTCTTTGGCCGTGAAGACCGAGGGCTTACCAATCAAGAGCTGGCCATGGCAGACTATCACATTCAAATCGACGCCAATCCAGATTATCCTGTGCTAAATGTGGCATCAGCCATACAAGTGATCGCTAGCTTTTTTTATAGCCGCTTTTTAACGCACGACTTAAATGCTGTAAATCCAGCTAGCCCAAGCTTAAGCCCAGCAATTGAAACAGCTGATCCAACTGATAACAACCCTAAAATTGAAATTAAACAAAGACAAAGCTGGGACACGCCAGCGATAAACCAACAGCAAAAAAACCAACTTCAAATGCGAATTATTGAGCTAATGCAGCGTTTAGAGTTAGTAGAAACCACAGAAACTGATAAACTAAGAGAGCTACCGAGCCGACTGTCACGTTTACTGTCTAGAGTGCAGTTGGATCAAAAAGAGTTTGAGATTGTAAGCTCTATTATTGCTAAGATTAAACGAAAGTTGTAACTTAATAACGACCCATATCTTTAACCCCACTGATAATAAAATAAGACAATCATATGAGACTAATTAAAGCCCTAAAAAAAGCCAAGGCCTCATTACAAGAGGATATTGCAGCTGTATTCGAACGTGACCCAGCAGCCAGAAACAGCACTGAGGTCTTACTGACCTATCCAGGCATCCACGCCTTAATGCTGCATCGCGGTGCTCATTACCTTTGGAATAAGGACTGTAAGTTCTCGGCCCGAGCTATCTCTTATGGTTCTCGCATGCTTACCGGTATTGAAATTCATCCGGCAGCACAAATTGGCAGACGATTTTTTATTGACCACGGTATGGGCGTTGTAATTGGCGAAACAGCCAAGATTGGTGATGATGTGACCTTATATCATGGCGTGACCTTAGGCGGGGTTTCACTCGGTCAAGGCAAGCGTCACCCTACGCTAGAAGACGGTGTTATCGTCGGCGCTGGTGCCAAAGTACTAGGCCCCTTCACTGTCGGTGAAAATGCCAAAATTGGGTCTAACGCAGTTGTGGTAAAAGAAGTTCCTGCCGAAGCTACTATGGTAGGAAGTGCAGCCAGAATGATTAACGCCCCAGCTGAAATCGAATCAGAGTCTACGCCTGTCCAAACAGCTGGCTCATCAGACAATAAGTCTGATTGTCCAGACAGCTCTAAAAACTATGACCAAGATCCTAGCAGTAAGCGTTTGTCTGAAAGAGTCGACTTTAGTGCTTACGGCCTGAACCCAGATTCTGAAGATCCAGTTGCTGAAGCCTTTAGCAAGGTGTTGAGTCACATTCAGCAGTCTGAAGCCCGTATTAACGAGTTACAAAAAGCACTTTGTCAGTTAGACCCAACCTTCAAGCCTAAAGACTGTGAAAAAATCTCAGTAGATGAGATTGATATGATTAACAATTAATGGTGTATTCGCTAAATTTCTTAGAGTTGAACTAGAACTATTAGAGCTTAAGACAACCACTGCTTTTTATATAATTCTGTTAAGCCTACCCATTCATGATGTTTGAATGGGTAGCGCTCCTCTACAGCGATTATCTTTCCTAAATCGGTCACAATCGCTAAGATATCAATATCTATAACAACCACTCTATTTTTAGGCTCAGCGATAGATTGCAATAACTCATCAACCTCAAGCCGATTGATCTTCTCTGCTTCATAAAAATCTTGCTGAATCTGCTTTTCAATCACCTTGCTGGCTTTTACCAGCTCCCCTAGACTTAAGGTTGGTTGCTTAGAGACTCTCAAATCTAGATAACCGCACTGGTTAGTATAGTCAGGCTTAGGATTGTCAGCCGTGGCAGTATAATCTGGATTGATAAACTCTGTAGACCAATACGCTTTGCTCGTCTGTGCTTCAAGCACCGTCCTAGCTTGCTGCAAATGATAGCTCGCCTCTTGATTACTGCCTAACTCAACAATATAACCGACAGGGGTTATCTCAGAAATTTGTAATAAAGGCTGAACCTCTGAAATGATTTGTTGCTTAATGTCATCTGATATATCTGAGTTTAAATCATCTAAGTTTAGATTACTTAAGTCAGTTATGTGCTTTGAAATACTTAGGCTATTTTGATTGGCTGCATCTATAGAGCTTTCTTCTGATAATTTATGACTGCACATTAATAATTAACCCCTCACGGTTTTTTTGAGATTCAATACCTTTATGCTCAAACTAGCTATGAGGCAGCCTTAGCTTGCTGTAGAAGTGCGTACAATTTGCACCGCAACGGCATCAGCTTCCGGGATTGCGGTGGGTTTTGCAACACTAACCTCTACTTGAGTGGTGTTATATTTGCTTAAAATATGTTCGGCGATTAGTTCAGCCAGTCGCTCAATCAACATGGCTTTGGTCTGTTGACACAGCTCAGTGATGTCATCACAAACCTCTTTGTAATTAATGGCGTCTTGGATGTCATCACTTTTGCCCGCTTTAGTGATATCTGTCGCCATAGACACATCAATAAGCAAAGGCTGCTTAATTTCTCGTTCCCAGTCAAATACCCCTATTACCGCATCAACTTTTAATCCTTTAATATTTACAAAATCTGTATTTTTAATTGTTTTACTCATAACTGTCTTCTCGTCTTTTCAATCAGTGCTTAACTTAAGCTTAGTTGGTATAAGGGTCTTTATTAGATTTACTGGTTTTCAACCGAGTTGTTTTTTAACATTTTAGAAGGTCTGTTTTGCCACAAATCAATACTAAATAAAAATAAACCGAACCAAATCAGACTAAAAATCATTAATCTTTGGCTATCAAAAGGCTCATGATAATAAAAGACTGCCAATAAGAAAATGATAGTTGGCGTCAAATAGTTCATGAAGCTTAGAATACTAAAAGCCACCATTTTGGTTGATTTATTAAATAGCAGCAAGGGTATCAAAGTAATCGGGCCAGCTAGCATTAAAAACCAAATTTTATTACTTAGCCAAAACGACAAAGAGGAGCTGGCCACATCAGAGCTCATAAACCACCAGATACAGATAGGCACCAACAAGGCGGTCTCTATAAACATAGCGTCTACGGCTTGTAGCGGGGTACGTCTTTGCATCACCCCATATACGCTAAAAGAGCAAGCTAGAACCAAAGACACCCACGGCAAACTGCCGAGCATGACCACTTGAATCAACACCGAAGCTAAGGCAAAAGCCACCGCTATCCACTGTAAAGGGCGTAGTTTTTCTTGTAAAAACACTAAGGATAATAAGATACCAATCAGCGGACTAATAAAGTAGCCCAAACTGGCCTCTAAAATAAGATTGGCATTGACCGCCCAAACATAAGTAAGCCAGTTAACAGCAATAATAATGCCAGATAAAAAGGTAATCCAGATTAAGCGAGGATTAGACTTTAAAGTGCCCAGCCACTGCCAACGCTTAGTCACAATTAAAAATACGGTTAGACAGGCGAAAGTCCAGACAATACGGTGTCCAATAATCTCAACCGCATTGTATTCTCCCAACTGCTTAAAATAAAAAGGAAAACTACCCCAGATGGTAAAGGCGGTCAAAGCCGTAAGAATACCCTTGCTGGTGGTTTGTACTATTGCGGTTTTGGGTTTGGTCAGGGCGCTGTTGTTTGAGGTGGATAAAGACATATAAACAATCCAGAGTACGGCTTACGATGTGTGAGTGGGTCTATTTGTTTTTTATAGTTATTAGCTGTCCATTATTTGACATACTCCCCCACTTTCGCATGGCTCAAGTGGGGGGATTCTAAAAGCAAAAGCTCTTAGGTGGCATCCTCGCGGATTCCACTTGTTTTCTGCGTCAACGGGCGACCTTTACTGCATCCTCCCTTAACAGACAAAACGGCATGTCCTGCCGCTAATATATTACGAGCTGCATTAAAATCTGCGTTCGCTTTATAACCGCATTTGACACACTCAAACTTAGCTTGAGTCTGTCTATTTTCTTTCGCGATATGCTGACATTCAAAACAGGCTTGGCTGGTGTATTTTGGATCAACTCTGATTAGTATCCCTCCTTGCCATTTCTGTTTATACTCCAGCATATCAACCATCATACCCCAGCCCTGATCTAAGATTGACTTATTCAACCCTGACTTAGCTTTGACGTTACGCCCTTTGTTGTCTAGCGTACCGCTTGCTGATTTCGACATATTGGCTACTTTTAAATCTTCTACAACAATCATAGCGTGGCTTTTGCTGAGAGTTGTGGTGACTTTATGCAAGTAGTCATGGTGAATATTGGCAATATGCTGATGAAGTTTTTGTATCTTGCGGTTTTGTTTTTTCCAGTTTTGACTAAATTTTACTTTCCTAGCGAGATCACGCTGTAGTTTTGCAAGCTTGATCTGCTTAGCTTTAAAGCTATTTTTAGGCTTGATGTACTCACCGTTTGAAGTAGAGATTAATTTTGAGATACCCAAATCTATGCCCAATGCGCTTGTAGAGGGGTGTTTTGGACTTTCGGTCAACTCCTTCTCAACGCCAATCGATACGTACCAGCGGCCTGATTTGTTACTAATAGTGATGTTTTTAATGGTGCCGACAATCTCTCGGGATTTTCTAAATTTCACAAAACCAACACCATTAGGTAGTTTGACTCGATTGCCGTCAATACGGCAATATTTGTCAAACTGAACCAGTCTGATTGAGTCACGCCCATCGGACTTATGCTTAAAGCGTGGCATAAGTGGACGTAGTTCAATCTCAGTGCCGGCGTTCAACTTAAATAACTTTGGTTTACGCGGTTTTCTTTTATTCTCTTTAAACCTGGCATGCGCTTTAGGATCAAAAAAACGCGACCAAGCTGACGCAAGATCACGTACTTTTTGTTGTAACGCTACGGCATTAGCGTGGGTTTTTAAGAAAGCAAAGTTAGGATTATTCTTTAAATCCATGATTTTATTAACAAGATTAGTGGCGTTGATATGCTCGTTTTTAGCAAACATTTCAAACGATATTGCCAGCATTTGATTCCAAACAAAGCGTGCGCAGCCCACAAAATTATTTAAAATAACCTCTTGCTCTGCATTAGGCTCAAGCCTATATTTGTACGCCTTGTTAATCTTCATAAACAAAGTCTTTATTAATGAGTATGCACTTGCTAATATAGCATAAATACTAGCACCTAAAAGTGATGATCTTAATGGCTATGATATATAAAAATCGCTACGCTGCTTTCAACCTTCAAGTACATTTGGTTTTTATTACCAAATATCGCAGAAAGGTACTTAGTGAGGTGCATCATGCTTATTTTAGTGAGTGTGTCGCTGAGGTGTGTAAGAGTTTTGATGCAGAGCTTAAAGAGTGTAACGGCGAGGCCGATCACATTAACATGTTGATTCAATACCCTCCAACGGTGCAGATAAGTACACTTGTGAATAATTTGCGAAATTCACCTCCACCCTAATCTCGGGTGGAGTCCTCTTTCGCTTTTAGATAGCCTGAAACTGGACAGCTGTGTATTATCTTTATTGAAAATAGCAAAGCCACCCTTATTAGGATGGCTTTTTGATAAGTAACTCTCAGCTTTTATCCAAATTTTGATTGAATAAGCTTAAAGGCAAGCTTATACCGACTTAATTGCGATATTCATGCCCAGTCTATTACACAGCTCAGCAAATCCTGGGAAGCTGGTATTGACCGTTTCAACCCCTTCAATTTTGATGGTGTCACTTGCTCTTAAGCTGGCCACTGAAAAGCTCATGGCAATACGGTGATCATGATGCGAATAAATCTCTGCACCCCCAAATACCGCTTCTGAGTTATCGCCTCCTTTACCTTCAATGATAATCCCATCTTCAGTTACAGTACAGTCCACGCCCAACTGAGTCAGACCATCGGCCATAACCGCAATACGATCAGACTCTTTGACACGTAGCTCTTTGGCACCTGTTAATACGGTTTGACCTTCAGCACAGCTGGCAGCAACAAACAATACTGGGAACTCATCAATGGCTAGTGGTACAAGCTCTTCAGGGATTTGAATGCCTTTTAGTTGTGACGATTTAATCGTAATATCCGCCACAGGCTCACCACCGACGAAGGTCTCATTACTGATAGTGATATCGGCATTCATCAGCTTTAAGATATCGATCACACCTGTACGTGTGGGGTTCATGCCCACTTTGGTAATGGTAAGCTCACTGTCTTTGGCAATGGCTGCAGCAACCATAAAGAAGGCAGCTGATGAAATATCGGCTGGCACTGCAATATCACAGGCTGTTAGTTTACCGCCGCCCACAACACTAATCTTGTTGTCTTCAACTTCAACATTGTAGCCAAAGGCACTTAACATACGCTCTGTATGGTCACGGCTAATCTCAGGCTGAATCACTGTGGTTTTACCTTCTGCCCATAAGCCTGCCAATAATAAGCAAGATTTAACTTGTGCTGATGCCACTGGCATATCATAAGTAATGCCTTGTAGCTTACTGCCTCGCTTATCGCTGCCAGTAATACTAATCGGAGCAGTACCACGCTCCCCTGTGGTTTGCAGCGTAGCACCCATTTCACGCAATGGTTTGGCCACACGCTCCATAGGACGCTTTGATAAGCTGGCATCACCCGTTAACACACTGTCAAATGGCTGAGCGGCTAAGATGCCTGATAATAAGCGCATGGTAGTGCCAGAGTTACCCATGTACAAAGGCGTTCTGCTTGGTTTTAGGCCATTAATACCCACACCATGAATGGTCACTTGCCCATTTTCTGGACCCTCAATCGTAACCCCCATATCTCTAAAAGCTTGAAGCGTTGCTAGAGCATCTTCTCCTTCCAAAAATCCGGTTACCTTGGTAACCCCTTCGGCCAAACTTCCAAACATAATACTGCGGTGAGAGATAGATTTATCGCCCGGAACAGTCATGCTGCCATTCACTGTGGTACTTGGAGTAATAATGTATGCGCTAGAGGCTTGATTTGAGGTTGCCATAGAGTTGTCCGTATTAGAAGGGTCCGTTAGTTTTTTAGTATAAGGGGTACTGGTCAGCATATGACCAAAGTGTTTTCTGGCGGATTGGGCCCGGCCCAGCAAACCCAGTAATTGAGTAGAATCCTCATTACTGATTAAACTGCGTAAATTTGATAAATAACTGCTGTATTCATCCAAAGCATTGATTAAAGCTGGCTTGTTGGCAATAAAAATATCATGCCACATCACAGGGTCGCTGGCTGCAATTCGGGTGAAATCACGAAAACCACCGGCAGCATAGCGAAAAATATCCATATTGTCATCATGACTGGCCAACTGCTCAACCAAGTTAAAGGCCAGCAAATGGGGTAAATGACTGGTATAAGCCAATACCTCATCGTGATGCTCAACGTCCATTTTCATTATTGTGGCGCCCACGCCTTCCCAAAGCTTAGCCACTTTATCAATGGCTTTAGAATCCGTGGTCTTTAATTCACAAATGATTAGACTGTGATTGACAAATAAGTCACTGCGGCGAGCATTATAACCTGACTGCTCTGCACCAGCGATGGGGTGTGCAGGCACAAAACCTGAAGGCAGCTCTTGAAACACTTCTTTGGCCGCTTCAACCACATTGAGCTTGGTACTACTGACGTCACTGATAATACAGTCAGCTTTAATTAGACCTTGCTGCATCGCTTGTTCAATGTCTTGAAAGATGGCGCCGACTGTTTTAACTGGGACCGCGACAATGATGCAGTCACTGCCTGCTACCACATCCAATAATGAGTCACTGCCTGCGTCTATGACCTTGTCTGCTAAGGCGGTTTCAATACTGGCAGCATGCCTGTCTACCGCCACCAACTTTCCAACCAGCTGTCTGTCTCTGATAGCTTGAGCCAAGCTTGCGCCAATTAAGCCCAAACCTATTATACAGACCTGTTCAAACAGCATTTTTTATTAACCTATTCTTATTATATGAGTCATCAGGATATTTATCCTGACTGTGCTTTTTATTGTAATGGCTGAGGCTTCTAGTAAGGCTCTAGTATGCCAGCTCTACATAGATTCCAAGGTGTCACGTAGGGTATCTATCAGACGCGTATTGTCCTCTGGCGTTCCTACCGTAATACGTAACCACTCATCAAGGCCATATCCTGCCAGCGGACGCACTAGAATGCCTTGCTCTAATAAGGCTTGATTGATGGTATCAGCGTCGCCCACATTGACCATGACAAAGTTGGCATACGACTTCACAAAGCCAAGGCCCAGCGCATCAAACTGCTTACAAATCCAGCGCATTTGACCATCATTAATCTTATGAACTTTGGCAATAAAGTCTTGATCCCCTAAGGCGGCGACCGCAGCAGATTGTCCCAATAAGCTGACATTAAAGGGTTGTCTGATACGGTTTAGCATATCTGCCACATTAGGGTGACTTAGGGCATAACCTACGCGTAGACCTGCCAGTCCATAAGCCTTTGAAAAGGTTCTTACTAAGATGACATTATCAAAATCGTCAATTAACTCACGGTTGTTACTGTCTGGGCAGTATTCAATGTACGCCTCATCCAGCACTACCAACACGTGTGAAGGCACTTGCTCTACAAAGTCGCGAATCTCTTCTTTGCTTAGCAAAGTACCTGTTGGGTTATTGGGGTTAGCAATAAACACCATACGCACATTATTGTTCTGCTGTACGACCTCAAGCATCGCTTGTAAGTCATAACCATAACGCTTAGCAGGCACTTCAATACCTGTAGCACCAATCATTTTGGCCAGCATAGGGTACACGATAAAAGAGTACTCGCTATACACTATGGCATCTTTATGGCTAACAAAGGTGCGGGCAATAATGTCTAATAGGTCGTTAGAGCCATTACCCAAAGTGACTTGACTGCTATGCACATCATTAAAATCTGCCACAGCTTGCTTTAAATCTACTGCATTACTATCAGGATAGCGGGCCAGTTGATCCAACTGCTTAGTAATCGCCAACGTCACATAAGGAGACGATCCTAATGGGTTCTCGTTACTACCAAGCTTTAGGACATCATTAACCTCATATTCCCGCTTTAAATCCTCAACAGATTTACCGGTTTGATAAGCTTGTAGTTTTAGGATGCTATCGTAAGCTGGGGTTAAAAATGTTTTTTCAGTCATGGTATTACCTAATTTAAAGACAAATAGCCAATGGGTAACTGCTACTGGCGGATTAAAAGCAATTTACATCTAAATAACGGCTTGAGGGTAAGAGCCTAAGAGTCTAACATCGCGCACTAAAGGACGAATCTCCTCAATAGCGGCTCGAACATTTTCATCTTCAATATGACCTTCCATATCGATGAAGAAGACGTATGACCACTTGTTAGGGCGCTCAGGGCGGGTCTCAATACTGGTCATAGACACCCCATGCTTAGACAACGGCTTCAAGATTTCAATTAAGGCCCCTGCCTTGTTATGAGCTGAAACTAAGATAGACGTTTTATCCTGACCTGACGGAGCGATATCTTCACGGCCAATGATTAAGAAGCGAGTGGTGTTGCCTGGGTTGTCTTCAATGTTCTCATGCAGCTTATGTAGATCATACTCTGCTACGGCCACATCACCTGCAATCGCTGCTGAATGCCACTCATTTTTTAATCTGCGCGCCGCTTCACCATTACTTGAGACTTGAACTCTCTCGACATTAGGATAGTTGACATCCAACCAATGGCGACACTGAGCCAATGACTGCTGATGCGAGTAAATACGGCTTAAGCTATCGACTTTAGTGTGTTCTGCCACTAAGAAGTTGTGATGGATGGGCAGCTCAACTTCACCGATGATTTTTAGTGATGAGGTTAAGAAGCCATCTAGCGTATGGTTGACCACTCCTTCTGAAGAGTTTTCTACTGGCACCACACCATACATGGCAGACCCTGCTTCAACTTCACGGAAAACGTCAGTAATGGTAGTTAAAGGTACGGTAGTTGAAGCTTTACCAAAGTGCTTTAGTGCCGCAGCATGAGTAAAGGTTCCGACAGGACCTAAGAAGGCAATCTTTTGCGGAGCTTCTAAATCTAGACACACAGACATGATTTCGCGGAATAAACGCGCCATCTTTTCGTCACTAATAGGACTGTCTGAAGCTTGGTTGCGCTTCATGATATTTTTTAATACTTGTGCTTCACGCTCTGGACGATAGAAGATAGGGTTTGAATCCACCTCATCTGCGTGTTCTTTTTTGAAAATTGCCACATCTTGAGCAAGTTTGGCACGATTACTAATGAGCTGTAAAATTTCACCATCCACTTGGTCAATTTTTTGGCGTAGTTCAACCAATACATTTTCAGGGGCTGAAAATTGTTCAGTACCTGTCTTTTTTGTATTGTTCTCAGCGTTATTATCGTTATTTGTTGACGAAGTCATAAAAAAGCCTATGGGTCATGTTATGATAGTTGGATACGTTACAAGTCATAATAAAGTAACTATAACAAACTTACGCCCTGTTAAGATAGCGTCGTTTAAGTTGTAAATACACTTCCCTCCCATTTTCAGCAGATTTATGGATAGGTAAGTGTATTTTTTAATGGTATTTAGCTAGTTTAATACTCTGGCAAAATTAACGCTAGAGGGTCCACAGCTTTATATTAAGTTACTGTATTTGTTTACTATATTAACTTAGCACATAAAGCTGTGAGGATACCCTTAATATTTTTTAATCCCATAGAAATAAATTAGGAATAGATGATGAGTGCCTTATCACAATTGCAAACCATGACTACTATTGTTGCTGACACCGGAGACTTAAGTGCTATTGCTCGCTTAAAGCCGGTTGATGCCACAACCAACCCCAGTCTAATCACCAAAGCACTCACCCACCCTGATAAGCAGGCCATGTTATCTGATACGTTAAACCGTTTTTCTAACTACGGCGATGACATGATTGATAAGGTTATCGATGATTTAACGGTGCAAGTGGGCTGTGACATTTTAAAGCTAATCGATGGCCGTGTATCTACTGAAGTTGATGCTAGATTGTCTTATGATACTGAGGCTACTATCGCTAAAGCTCATGAGTTCATGGCAGCTTATGAGCGTGCTGGCGTAGACAAAGATCGCATCTTGATTAAAATTGCAGCCACTTGGCAAGGCATTAAAGCTGCTGAACAGCTTGAAAAAGAAGGCATTCACTGTAACCTAACTCTAATCTTTGGCCAACACCAAGCAGTGGCTTGTGCCGAAGCGGGCGTTACCTTAATCTCACCTTTCGTCGGCCGTATCCTTGATTGGCAAAAACGTGAGCAAAACCGTCAGAGTATTCCAGTAAGTGAAGATATGGGCGTTCAGTCAGTTAAGCGCACCTATCAGTACTACAAGCAGCATGGCTATAAGACTCAAGTCATGGGCGCAAGCTTCAGAAGTGTGGATCAAATTCTAGCGTTAGCAGGATGTGACCTACTGACTATTTCACCAGATCTGTTAGATGAGCTAGCAGCTTTAGACACTAACGTTGAGCAAGTACTTTCAGCAGATATGGCCAGCGAGACTATGCCTAAAGTAAGCTTGACGGAAGCAGAGTTTAGTGCTGAATACGAAAAAGACAGCATCACTCAGCATTTATTGCCTAAAGGTATTGATGGCTTTATCAATGCCCGTGATGAGTTGGCAAAAGCGCTAAAACAGTTAAGCAAATAAGCCATTTTTGCTTAAAGCAGCTGTATTTAAGTTGACTGTTTTTAAACTGACTATATCTAAACTAACTGTATTTAAACCAAAAAAAACTCTACGCTAGCGTAGAGTTTTTTTATTATCTGCCAAAATATTAGCCTTCTAATACGGTATAAACTGGTACTGGGAAAGGCTTGTGTAAATCTACTAAATCTAATAGTACCAACACGCCTGCCACATCGTGACCGGCTTCTTGACATAAATGATAAGCGGTAGTTAATGTTCCGCCAGTGGCCAAGATATCATCGACCAACAGCACTTTACGAGGGGCCATACCACCTTGGATCTCTAAGGTATCACTGCCATACTCTAAAGCATAAGACTTATTGGCCACAGGAGGTGGCAATTTACCTGGCTTACGCAGTAATACCATGCCTTTGCCTAATCTTCCTGACAACAAACTTGCAAACACAAAGCCGCGGGCTTCAACGGCCACAAAACAGTCGATCTGTTCTAATAGACCTTCTGGTAAAGCCGCCAACATACCATCTATGACTTCATCAACATGATCTAGTAGTAAAGGAGTGATGTCGTAAAAATCAATACCAGGCTTTGGAAAGTCGGGAACCGTGCGAATGGCTTTCCACAAGTCATGCTGTCTACGGCTTTGTAAGGTTTCATTGTTCACTGGCACAGCGCTTGTCTCTTGTGAGTTTGAGAGGCTTTGAGGATTGTCACTCATAAGTTTTCCATCAGTTAGGGTCGGGGTCTAAAATAAATAAGCAAAGCTACTATTTTAACAAAACGCTTATTTTAGCATATCAGCTTGTTTGAGTCTTACTGATACACCCTTAAAATCGAATACCTCTTATCAAGCTTGTTTGCTATAATCAATGCCCAAATTTAAACCTTAACCTTGTAGTATATAGAGAGCTGTCTAATGAAAAAATGGGAATGCATAATTTGTGGCTGGGTATATGATGAAGAATTAGGTTGCCCAGAGGAAGGTATTGCACCTGGCACCAAGTGGGAAGATATTCCTGATGATTGGACTTGCCCTGAATGTGGGGTAGGTAAATTAGATTTTGAAATGCTAGAGGTTTAGTTTACTTTAGTAGTTACGGCTCAAGGCAACAAAAAGGATTTAACTTATAATGCAAAACAATGTCTTCAATAAGTATGATTGGTACCCGTCTCCTATTTCAGATTTGATGCAGCAGGCCATCATTCCGGTCTCTGAAGACATTGAGCTTTGTGTTGAAGTGGGTGGCAATCCTAAAAACCCGCCCTTATTGCTGATTATGGGCTTAGGCTCACAGCTAATTTTTTGGCCTGAAAGCTTCGTTAAACGCCTAATTGATGCCGGCTTCTTTGTCATTCGCTTCGATAATCGTGATATTGGTTTATCTACTAAAATTTCACGCTCAGACTTACCCAGGGTCAATACCATTGCTGCAATGATGAGGCTGCAGCTAGGGTTAGATAATTCAAAATTCTCAGTCCCTTATCGACTAGATGATATGGCAGAGGATACCGCAGGCCTAATTCAAGCTTTAGGGTTTCGTCAAGTCCACGTCCTAGGCGCCTCAATGGGAGGGATTATTGCCCAGATTTTAGCCGCCAAACACCCTCATTTGGTAGACCGTTTGGCCTTGGTTTTCTCCACTCATAATAAGCCTTTATTAGCACCACCTCGTCCAAGGCAGCTTTATACCTTAATCAAGCGTCCCAATAGTCACGAAGAAGAAGATATCGTGGAGCATGGCAAATGGTTTATCAAAACTGTGGGCTCACGAGGTCATATCGATGAGGACGCTGTGGCGGAGGTTGCCAAATTAAGATATCAACGCTGTTTTTATCCCGTTGGTACCGTGCAGCAACTCAAAGCCATTTTGATGACCGGCTCAGTACAGCCTTATAGTAAAGAGATCAAAGCACCGACCTTGGTGATGCATGGCAGCCATGATGGGTTACTGCCGCCTTCACATGGCAAAGCAGTCGCCAAAGATATTCCCAATGCAACCTTTAAGCTTATCAAAGGGATGTCACACGACTTACCTGAATACTTCCAGCCCTTTATCGTCTCTGAGCTGAAAAAGCACATGTTGCAAGTCAGCTAACTGTCATCAAACTGACATTCAAATACTCTAGTCTTCTGTAATGACAGCCTCTCATTGAGTAATCAATTAAGAAGACTAGGTTCTTTTATGCCCCAAACAACTCCAGATTATCAGTATAAGATTAAAAGCAAACCCTCAAAGTATGCGCATTTTATGCAAGCCTACAAAATCAGAACCCCAAAATATAAGTTCTATTTAGAGCGTGGTGGTCATGAGGGCGATCCTATTATCTTGTTAATTATGGGGCTTGGCGCTCAGTCTTTGGTATGGTCAAATCTATTTTGCCAACACCTTATTAGCTCGGGATACCAAGTCATTCGTTTTGACAGTCGAGACATAGGCAAGTCCAGTAAGCTTAAGCACAAAAATAAACTCACCAAAGAATATAAATCGGTCTCTAAAAAGTTGGCTTTATTATCACGATTTAAGCTCGGCTTACCCATTCGTATTGAAGAAGAAAGTATCCCTTATACCCTCTATGATATGACAGAAGATGTGCATCAACTGTTAAATGCCTTACAAATTGAGAAGTGTTATGTGATTGGAATGTCCATGGGCGGTATGATTGCTCAAATTTTAGCCGCTGAGTATCCAGATAGAGTTGAAAAGCTTGGCTTATTGGCCACCAGCAATAACAAACCTTTTTTACCACCGCCCAAGCTTGATGCCCTTAGAGCTTTAACTAAGCCTGTTGCGCAAACTAAAGATGCCACTGAAGTTATTGAAAATAACCTAAACTTACAGCGAGTAATTGCCTCGCCTGACTTTTTTGATGAGAAGCGGGCATTAAAAAAAACCAAACTACTCTACAATCGTCGCTTTTATCCCAAAGGCGTAAGTCGGCAATTATTGGCACTGTTGGCAACAGGCTCTTTAGTAGCTATAGATGAGAAGATTAAACAGCCTACATTGATAGTGCACGGCTCAAAAGACCGATTACTGCCTCCTGCCCACGGTCATAGCTTAGCAAAAACCATCCCACACGCAGACTTTAAGCTAATACCAGGTCTGGGACATGATATCCCAGATATTCTAGCTCGTTATTTGGCTGACTTGTTTGCCGAGCACTTTAATGCAAAAAAGGCAGTCATCGATAACGATGAAACTGCCTTTAAGAACTAAACACTCTATAAGTTACAAGCTATGCCTGGCTTAGCTGCGATAGTCGGCATTAATACTGACATACTCATGTGACAGATCACACGTGTAAACCGTATCTGTTGCCTCACCCATACCCAAATCAATATTAATAGTAATTTCAGGACGGCTCATAACCTCTTGGCCTTGCTCTTCGGTATAGCTTGGGTCTAACTGGCCTCGAGTACAAATGGCCACATCATCTAGTGTTACGCTCACTTGGTTGGCATCAAGATTTTGCGCTCCTGAGTAGCCTACCGCTGCAACAATACGACCCCAGTTTGGATCGCTGGCAAAGAAAGCGGTCTTAACCAAAGGAGAGTGAGCCACAGCGTAGGCCACATCACAGCAGTCCTCAACAGTCTGACCACCGGTAACTTTAACTGTAATGAACTTAGTTGCCCCTTCCCCATCTCTAACAATTAAAGTGGCTAAGCGGATAAAGACTTCTTTTAAAGCTTGGTACAAGGCTTCGTAATATGGATGCTGCTTAGAGTCAATTAAGTTTGCCTGATCATCACCTGTGGCTACCAAAACACAGCAGTCGTTGGTTGAGGTATCCCCGTCAATGGTAATGCGGTTGAAAGACTGATTGGTTAACTCTAAAAGCATCTGCTGTAGTAGCGGCTGAGCAATAGGCGCATCTGTCGCCACGTAGCCTAACATCGTCGCCATATTAGGACGAATCATGCCCGCCCCTTTTGAGATACCAGTGACTTTATAACTTGTATTGTCATCGACGGCAACGCTGGTACTGGCAACTTTAGGAATGGTATCTGTGGTTCTAATTGCATTGGCGGCTGACAACCAGTTGTTCTCAGATAAATTAGCCAGGCAGTTATCCAGACCATTGATAATGGCTTCACTATTAAGCACCTCACCAATGACACCCGTAGAAAAAGGCATTACCTGATTGACGTCTACTTCTACTTTTTTAGCCAAGGCTTCACAAGTTTGCAGTGCACGGCGATAGCCATCCTCTCCAGTAGCCGCGTTTGCATTCCCGGTATTAATCAGTAAATATCTTGCTGATTTATCCGTGCCGGCAAGCTGCTGTAAATGCTCACGAACGACTAGCACAGGGGCTGCGCAGCATTTATTGGTGGTGGTAACACAAGCAACAGTGGCCGTGTCGCTCAAACGAAACACAACCAAATCATCACGGTCTTTATAGCGCACGCCAGCAGCTGTGATGCCTACTTCAACGCCTTTAATGGCATGAATAATGTCTGGTGGTGCTATGTTTCCTACTGGCATAAAAGTCCCTTATTTATTGGTTAAAAGCTGTCTATGCAGGCTTTTTGAAGTTAGTTTTTTTGCTTAGGCTATTTATTAGAATTTGAAAGAGGCCCAAATGGGTGCATGATCTGATGGCTTCTCCATCGCTCTTAATTCGTAACTAATGCCGGCATCAATACAGTTGTCTTTAATATCTTCGGTACACAAGATATGGTCAATTCTAAGACCGCGTTTAGGGTCATCATTAAAGCCGCGACTGCGGTAATCAAACCAGCTAAACATCTCATTGCAATCTGGTCTATGAATACGGTAAGTATCAAACAGATTGCGGCTCATTAACGCCGTGTACCACTCACGCTCTTCAGGTAAGAAAGAGGTTTTGCCTTGGCTTAACCAGCGCTTGGCATTTTTTTCACCAATACCAATGTCATTGTCTTCAGGGGCAATATTCATATCGCCCATTATAATCAAAGTACGCCCTTCTGCTTTTAGCGCATCGATATACACATTTAGGTCAGCATAGTAAGCACGCTTCATAGGAAACTTGGTTTCATGCTTACGGTTCTCCCCTTGTGGGAAATATCCGTTTAATACATCTACCTCTTTGCCATCAAATACATAGCGGGCATGAATAAAACGCTTTTGTGCGTCTTCTGCTTCACCTGGAAAGCCTTTTTGCACGAAGATAGGTTTTTGCTTTGATACCAAAGCCACTCCATAATGAGCCTTCTGACCGAAGTATTCTACATGATATCCCAATGACTCTACGTCCTGTAGAGGAAACTGCTCATCATGTACTTTGGTTTCTTGCAGGCCCATCACATCTGGATCGATGATATCTCTGACGGCTTCTAATTGATGTTGGCGTGCTCTAATTCCATTAATATTAAAACTGACAAAACGGATCATAAACCTAAATATCCCAAGGTAAAAAGTGAATTTCTAATCGTTTTTATACTATTGTTAGTTGGTACTGTTATTAGTCGGTGCTATTATTATAAGTGACAGACTAGCTTATCTATTATGGCAATAAGCGCTTGATATGCCACTTGTCACTATCAGCAGCTTTGGTGTAGACAATTCTATCATGCAGTCTATTGGCTCTGCCTTGCCAAAACTCTATCTCAGTGGCCGTAATCTGATAACCACCCCAAAAATCAGGTGTCGGCACACTGCCTTCAGGATATTGCTGCTTTAGCTCAGCAAATCTATCATCCATCGCTTGGCGGCTTTGTACAGGGCCACTTTGTGGTTGACTCACCCAAGCGCCTATCTGACTTTCATAGGGACGTTTTTGGAAATAAGCTTCTGTCTTCGCACGGTCGATCTTGGCGATAGTGCCACGTACTCTTACCTGGCGCTGCATGTCATGCCAAAAAAATAGACTTTCTGCATGAGGGTTTTGGTCAATATCTTGACCTTTATGACTTAGGTAATTGGTATAAAAAACAATCCCCTCTTCATTAACTTCTCTTACCAAAACCGTTCTAACTGCTGGCATGTTGTCTGAACCACAAGTGGCCAAACTAATCGCATAAGGCTCAGGAACCTTTTGGGCAATGGCTTCATTTAACCATAAGGTTAATAACTCGAAGGGACTGTCTAACAGCACCTCTTCATGAAGCTCACCTTTTTCATAAGAAACTCTTTGATCACTAAAATCCATATCGACCCCGTTATCTCCCCTATTAACAATTTGTCCAACCTTATTGGTATTAAGGCAATTTTGCTATATAGGGGAATTCATGCTTTTAACAAAACTATCAACAATCCAAAAGCTGATGACTTAGCTTAGCCCATAACCGCTTTAACTTTGGCAGCCAGCTCATTGGCTAATTTGTCACACTCTTCAATATTGTCTAGCTCAACCATGACACGAATAAGCGGTTCAGTACCTGATTTACGAATCAATATTCTGCCACGGCCTTCAATGCTTTTTGAGGCCTCATCAAAGGCTTGTGCTAACTCTGGGAAGTCATACGGATCTGCCATCTGCTCTAATCGTACATTCACAAGCGTCTGTGGCAATAGTTTAAAGCCTTTGGTCAATTGACTTAAGGTTTGTTTGGTCTGTGCCATTACAGCCAATACCTGAAGGCCTGCGATAATAGCATCACCGGTACGGCTCTTATCTAGGCACAAGATATGACCTGAAGGCTCGCCGCCTAAGATCCAACTATTGGCCTCTAACCCCTGCATGACGTATCTGTCGCCCACTTTGGCTCGTTCTAAAGCAATGCCTTCGGCTTCAAGTGCCAGCTGTAGACCCATGTTGCTCATTTGGGTACCCACAACGCCAGCAGCTTTGGTTTCAGATTTAGTGGCTAGGATATATAAAATACCATCTCCATCTACCAAGTCGCCGTTTTCATCTACCATGATGATACGGTCACCATCACCATCTAAAGCAATACCTACATCGGCTTTGTGCTCAACCACAGCTTGCTGAATGGCTTCTGGGTAAGTAGAGCCACATTTGTCATTGATGTTAATACCATCAGGTTTATTATGGATAGCAATAACTTCCGCCCCAAGCTCGCGTAACACACGAGGACCTACGCTATAACCTGAACCGTTAGCACAGTCGATAACGATGGTTAGGTTAGATAAGTCATATTGGTATGGAAAGCTACCTTTACAAAATTCGATATAACGCCCTTTAGCGTCATTGATTCTAAAATGCTTACCCAGTTGTGCTGGATTTTCTTGAGTGTAGTCAGCATGGCCTTCCACAATGCCATCTAGTTTTTTATTAATAGCATCTTGCATCTCATCGCTAAGCTTACGACCATCTGCAGCAAAGAATTTGATGCCATTGTCATAATAAGGGTTGTGCGAAGCTGAGATCACCACACCTGCATCAGCATGGAAACTGCGGGTTAAATGAGCAATAGCTGGGGTTGGTAAAGGGCCAACCATGTGCACATCAACACCTGCTGAGTTAAATCCTGCTTGTAGAGCGGCTTCGATAACATAGCCTGATAAACGCGTGTCTTTACCAATCACCACACTCGGTTTTTTCTTTGAAGAGCTGTGATGTTCCACCAAAACCTGACCGGTTACATAGCCTAGCTTTAAAACAAAATCTGGGGTAATTGGGAATTTTCCAAAAAGACCACGTATACCATCTGTACCGAAATAGCTCATATATACCTCAATTAAATAGCAATCTAATAAGTAACCGTTAAATCAATGATAATCAAATTTATTATGTCCTAATATACTACAAAAAAAAGACCAAAAGATATTGTCTTTTGGTCTTTTTGGCTGTCCACTAACAGGTTAACCAATAAAACAACTTCTATCGTATTAACGATTTCTCATTAGCCGATGCGATAGTTAGGTGCTTCTTTGGTAATTTGAACATCGTGCACATGCGACTCTTTCATACCTGCAGAAGTTACTTTGATAAACTCAGGCTTAGTACGCATCTCATCGATAGTAGCACAACCTGTGTAACCCATTGATGAGCGTAAACCGCCTACCATTTGGTTTACGATACCGCTAACAGGGCCTTTATAAGGAACGCGACCTTCAATGCCTTCTGGTACTAATTTTTCAACACCATCTTTGGCATCTTGGAAGTAACGGTCTGATGAACCATTAGAGCCTGACATAGCGCCTAAGCTACCCATACCACGGTAAGCTTTGTAGTAGCGGCCTTGGAATAGTTCCACTTCACCTGGGGCCTCTTCAGTACCTGCTAGTAACGAGCCTACCATGATGCACGAAGCACCAGCGACAATGGCTTTAGCCATATCACCTGAGAAGCGAATACCGCCATCAGCGATTAATGGAATGCTATCTTTAAGTGCTGACGCCACATTATCAATGGCTGAAATCTGAGGCACACCCACACCAGCGATAATACGAGTAGTACAGATTGAACCTGGACCGATACCCACTTTTACCGCGTTAGCACCTGCGTCACGTAAAGCCAGCGCTGCATCACCAGTAGCAATGTTACCGCCGATAACTTGGATATGTGGGAAGTTCTTTTTCACCCAGCGTACTTTATCAATAACGCCTTGAGAATGACCGTGCGCTGTATCAACAACGATTACGTCTACTTCCGCTTCTGCTAGAGCTTCAACACGGGCTTGGGTGTCTGGACCTGTACCTACTGCTGCGCCCACACGTAAGCGACCTTGTGAGTCTTTACAAGCGTTAGGGTTGTTTTCTGCTTTGTTAAAGTCATTAACGGTGATCATACCTTTTAGACCAAAGTTATCATCTACCACCAACACTTTTTCAATGCGATGCTCATGAAGCAGCTTTTTAATATTTTCGTTGGTTTCGCCTTCTTTAACAGTGACCAGCTTATCTTGAGGCGTCATCACGTTACTAACAGGCTGGCTGTGATTGGTTTCAAAACGCACATCACGGTGAGTAACAATACCCACAACTTGACCACTGCCTGACTCTACAACAGGCACACCAGAGATGTTATTTTCTTTAGTGATACGAAGCAGTTCACCCACAGTAATGTCTGGAGTTACAGTGATAGGATCTACCACAGTACCGGCTTCGAATTTTTTAACACGACGCACTTGCATCGCTTGGCGGTCAATGTCCATATTCTTATGTACAATACCCATACCACCAAGCTGAGCCATGGTGATTGCCATTTCTGATTCTGTTACGGTATCCATTGCGGCCGATATTAGAGGAAGATTTAAAGAAATCTCTTCAGTTAATCGCGTCGTCAGTGAAGCTGATTTAGGAAGCACATTTGAATATGCAGGTAGGAGTAAAACATCATCAAAAGTTAGGGCATCATCTACGATTCGCAACATACAGACCTCTTGGCTAGGGAAAATAAGCAACCTATTATAACAAAATTATTGGCTTTGTGAGCAGTTGAATTTAATGAGTTTTTTGTGTTAATACTCGGTATTAATTCGACCTTAACTAATTGTTAATATTAAGTGGCATTTTACTTTCAATTATTTATACAAAATCTGATAATTCAAAGTGTAACTTATAATCTGGGTACATAAGTAATACGGTCTGTCGGCAGATAGTCACGGTGTTCTTCATTTAAGTAATCCAGCATTTGCTGACGAATATCACACTCTAAATACCAAGCATTAAGTGGACCATCAGCGCTTAGCTTGCCTCGAAGTGTAATACTGTCTTTATCAACGGCCGTGACCTTCATTTCAGGCTCCATCTCTTCATCCCAAAGTTCATGCGCCAAAGCCAGTTCAAAGAACTTTTTTTGTATGGCTTTTATATCCGCCCCATAATCGACATATAAATAGACTGCAGTAGATTGGTGACCCGAGGTGTGAGACCAGTTTTCTAACACTTCGGTGACAAAATACTTCATCGGCACAATAAGCCTTCTATCATCCCAAGTTTTCAGAACCGCATAGGTATAACGCAAATCCTCTACTTCACACCAAATACCGTCGACAAATATAGTATCCCCTATTCTAATGGGCTGAGTAATCGCCACCTGAAATCCGGCGATAATATTACCCAATGTCGGCTGAGCCGCGATACCAATAATCGCCCCAGCAATACCTGCAGAGGTCAATAAGGTAGTGCCTAAACCTTCTAAATCTGTAAACTCAGCTAAGCCAATCCACATCCCTCCAAGCACCATGACAAAAATAAAAATACGTCTAAAAATTGAGACATAGGTCATGCGTATCCGCTGAGTATTGAACTCTTCTTCACTCAAAGAATCAATGTGATAGTCCTGATAGCGGTTTGCAAAGAAGTTAATAATTCTAACCCCTAACCATAAGCCGCTGACTACCAGACACAACCAAATAAAGGCTCGGGTGGAGGTGGCAATGGCATCCACTCTCGGTAAGCTGCCCGAAACCAAAGCAAACATCATCGAGAAGCTAAGAGTAACCGTTAACGGCACCGTAATTTTGGTTAATAAATCTGTTAGCCCTTTACTGCGCAGCGATAATTGATCTGTCTTAGTCCGCTTAATAATGACATCAGAATAGACCGATACCAATTTAGTGACCCCTATACTAATCAGGTAGCCTATCCCCATGGTGGCCAACATAAATAAAAATAGGGTCAACACTTCCCAAACACTCACGCCCCAAACTTTGGTGGTCATGGCTTTGGGTAAAAATCGCTCAAAATCTGCCGGCTTATGCATGTCATACAAGGCATTGATATTAGCCACAGATTGTGATGAAAACACCCAAACGGGGGCCTGCTCACCGACTCGAACTCGCTCAAGGTATAACGGAACACTTCTATTTTTGTAGTCAATGCTACCTAGCTTAATAGAGCGTCTTGGCACCCCATGAACAGGGCTGTCCGTACCCAGTGACGGCTCAATCAAGCCATCGGAACGATCTGGAAGCTCATCGAAAGCGTAAAGCGATTTTTCGGTCATTAAGTAATCTAGCTTCTCAGCTAGATCTGCCGCCTCATTTTTTTGGTCAGTTTCAGGCAATAAATTTAAGTTTAAAGCATAGGCCGCTAAGGCAAAGTCCTTTTGCATACTGGCACTATTAAAGAACTCTAAAGTAGCCAGAGGTGTTTCAAGATTGGGCGGTGTGGATAATGCAGGAAGGCCGGAATTAAGCGTATTTAGGACATAATAGGCTTCATTGAACTCTCCGGTAAGCTCATTTTCAGCCAATAAAGGGCGGGTTGGATCCTCTTCTTCAGTCTCTGGATTATCTTGTTGAATCTGCTGAATAGCGTAATCAATGATGTTATCCGGCTCATCAGCACTCTGCTGCTCTTGTGTCTGTGCAGTTTCAGCAGAAGCTTTAGCTTGAGATAAAATGGGTGTGAAGGTCATAAACAACACGACCACAGCCAATTGGAACGCCCTAACAAGACGGTTATTCCAATTAGTAATGATCGGAGTGACCATAGCATCGTCATCAGCATGAGAAGCTGATGACTTATGCTGAGCCACATTACTTTTGTACGGTAAGTTATTCATACACACTCCAAATATTTTGGTTGCCAATCCCTAGCATTTTGTGTGAAACAAAGACTCTACCCACCTAGTATGCACTTGTCGTTTATGACCTTCTTTTAAAGTTAAACTAGATACGTCTCCAAGTTGTCCCTTGCTTACTGTCCTCAAGCTCAATGCTGTTTTGCTGAAGTAAATCACGAATCTCATCAGCACGAGCAAAGTCTTTATTGGCCTTAGCATCAATACGCTCTTGAATAAGAGCATCAATTTGCTCATCGCTCATCTGATCTTCACTTACTGCACCAATTTGAGCTTGTAAAAATTCGGTCGGGTTTACTTGACCAATATTTAAGGTAGCTGCCAGTGCTTTTAAAGTTGCCGCAGCGGTTTGTAGTTTAGCGATGTCTTGGTCGCTTTGTGTCTCACGTGCCAGCTTATTAACCTCTTTTGCTAAGCTAAATAGAACGCTAATGGCTTGTGGTGTATTAAAGTCATCATTCATGGCTTTGATAAAGTTAGCACTATAGCCACTAATTTCATTAACCACTTTGGTTGAAGCCTCTACCGACTCGCCCGCTTGGCCAGCTAGTTTTTCATTCAAGACAGCTTCAGCCGCTTTTAACGCTTGATAAACACGAGTTAAACCTGAGTGTGCCTCTTTTAGGGCAGCGTCTGAGAAGTTCACCTGACTGCGATAATGGCTTGATAAAATGAAGAAACGAATGGTCTCAGGGTGGAACTTCTCCATCACTTCACGAATGGTAAAGAAGTTACCTAAAGACTTAGACATCTTTTCGCCATCAACGTTGATGAAACCCACATGCATCCAGTTATTGGCATAAGTACAGCCTGTTGCTGCTTCTGACTGAGCAATCTCGTTTTCATGATGTGGGAACTGTAAGTCGTGACCGCCACCATGAATATCAAAGCTGTTCCCTAAGCACTTAGTCGACATGGCAGAACACTCAATGTGCCAACCTGGACGTCCACCACCCCAGTTAGAATCCCACTGCGGCTCACCTGGCTTAGCGGCTTTCCACAATACAAAGTCAAATGGGTTCTTTTTATCGGTATCGACATCGACACGTGACCCTGCTTGTAAATCATCTAGTTTACGCTTAGATAATTTGCCATAGCCTTCAAAGGTTTCAACGGCATAATAAACATCACCGTTTGCGGCAGCATACGCATGGTCTTTTTGTTCCAGGGTATCAATCATTTGCAGCATTTCATCAATGTGCTCTGTGGCGCGTGGCTCTGAGTTAGGATCTGCACAGCCTAAAGCCGCAGCATCTTCATGCATAGCTTTGATAAAACGTTCGGTTAAATCCCCAATTTTTTCGCCATTTTCATTAGCACGCGCAATGATTTTGTCATCGATATCGGTGATATTACGCACATAGTTCACGTCAAACCCTAAGTGACGCATCCAACGTGACACCACGTCAAAAGCAACCATGACACGAGCATGACCAATATGACAATAATCATAGACCGTCATACCACACACATACATGCCTACCTTGCCCGCTTGTAGCGGTTCAAACTTACGTTTGTCGGTGGTCATTGAATCATAAATCTTCAACGCGGCCTGACTTTCGACCAGTTGTTTTGACAAGAATTCAGGAGTTTGTGTGATTTTGGCGGATACAGACATATTAAAACCTTATAATGAAAACTGATGAATTATGACATCAAGTATTATTCTTAGCGAGGCTCATATTACCTAAGCTTGGTAAAAATTGCTATATTTCATCGGCATAGGATATGATGCCAACTTAACTTTTTTACTAAAATGACCTTAACTTTACTGGAGCTCCCGTTATGGGCAATCGATTGACCAAAATTTATACCCGCACCGGAGATGATGGCACTACAGGCATGGCAGATGGTAGCCGTGTCAGCAAAGCAGATGCCCTCTTTGTGGTGATGGGCGATGTTGACGAATTAAATGCCCATATCGGTATGATATTGGCACAGATAAACAGCTTAGCCGCTGAGCAGATAAAAAACTTTGATGCGATATCTGATAGCTTAAGCACCGTTCAACACTTATTATTTAATGTTGGCGGCGAGCTTGCCATGCCTGAGTACCAAGGCATTAGTGAGGTTCATATTGGCTGGCTAGAATCTGAAATTGATGCTTTTAACCAAGACCTGCCTGCCTTGAAAGACTTTATCTTACCTGCCGGCTCAACCTTAGTTAGCCAAGTTCATATTGCTCGTACTGTCTGTCGCCGTGCTGAACGTCAAGCGGTTAACTTGCAGCTGGTCAATGACAAAGCCATTAGCGCCAACGCACTTAAGCTATTAAACCGTTTATCAGACTGGTTATTTGTCCTCTCAAGATATTGCGCTAAAGTTGAGGGCTCAAAAGAAGTGTTATGGGACAAAACCATATTGGACAAATTTAGCAGCTAAGCTTTCGGTTAATACAGACTTTAAATTAAAACTATTTACAACAACCGCTTACAATAAAAAAGGTCCGACAAACTATGTTGGACCTTTTTTTTATCAAACCTAGAAGCTTTACTTACTTCAAGCTTTATTAAACTTAGCTTTGTTAAACTTAGTAAGTACCGTCTTCTTCAATGATGACCATTTCGATACTGTCATCTTTAGGTGTGGTTAGATTCTTCGGAGCTTCAACTGGCTTAGCGGCTGTATTATTCGCCTCTTCAGCTGCAGGCTTACTTGGCTTTGGCGTTTCAGCAGGTTGCGGCTTAGCAGGCTCAGCGGGTTTGGCAGCTGGCTTTTGTTGAGCTTGCGTCTGTGCTTCAGCACTGCGGGCAGGCTGAGTTTGACGTACAGGCGCTTTTTGCTTTTGTTCAGGCTCTGGGCGAACACGAGGCTGCGTAGGCTGTCTTGGCTCAGCAGGTAACGCTGGAGCTGGTCTTGGCTTATTGGTATCTGGAGCAGAACGGCGTGCATCAATAACAGCTTGGTACTGAGACTTAGAGATAATATCTGCCGCAGCCATTAAGATAGCAGGCTGACCCACAACTCGAGCAACAGACTGACCGCCTTGCATGCCCACAACATAATTAAAGTTATCGCTAACTAACATGTTGTTATTTAAGATAATACCTTCAGAACGTAACAAATCAGCTAGGCTACGGTCTTCAACTTGTGTGTACACACGGTTGGCACGACTCACGTCTTGGTTTGGTAAAGTTAAGCTTAGGCTCGCACTACAAGTAATCATACCTTGTGCATTGGCCCCTTGGATCTCTCTTGGATTAGCAACATCAACCAATACTGACCCTACCGCACTCTTAAGGTTGGTTAGACTTAATGTCTCGCCATTGCTTTCTGCATAACTATTAAATAGTCTTTGTGACTGAGACCCTAAGGTAGACTGCACAGTTTGTGTCAGCTGAGTTAAGGCGACTTGATCATCACATTGAACTACTGGATCAGTGGTGACTACTTCAACTTTGGCCTCATCTGATTTATCAGTAGACTCCTCTTTTTTGCTACAACCCACGGCGGTTAATCCGCATAGCAACATCACTCCTACCAAGCCGGTAGGACGAGAAACACGATCAAAACTTAACTTCATTATAACCTCTTTTAAGACCTGCTTTGGCTATCGCATGGCAATTGATATATTTAATAAAGAGCTTATAGGTCTTTGATGTAAGACAAGCGCCTTAACCCTACTAGCCAGTATTGTTGCGTATTATACGCCAAAGCATAAAAATTTGTTAATTCATATTTCAGTTATCCTATTTTAATGAAGCCTTATGACAATTTATATCTATACTTTGTAAAGCAGGCAGATTAGCTTCTTATTAATCAGGCTAATTGAGTTAATTGGGCTGTTAATTGTTTTTATTATCTGCCATTATTTACTACTCATATTATTCCTTTTTTGCCAAGAATGTTGGTTCAATCTCAAAGAGTGTTTATGACTTCCCTAGCCACTTTACTCGATACTTACAAAACCTATCTATTAGGTCACCGAGGCGCTCGTGGTGAGCAATTAGAAAACACTAAGGCTGGCTTTATCCATACCCAGCAGCTCAGTCAAAAGTCGACAAGCTACTTGGCTAAAAGTAAATTAGTTGGCATAGAGTTTGACGTTCAGTTAACGCTAGATGGCAAATTGGTGGTATTTCATGATGAAAACCTGCTTAGGCTATTTTCTCATCAATCTAGAATAGACCAATTAACCGCGGCACAGATCCAGCGTATCAGCCGCTCTGCTAGAGCCGAAAAAAGTGACTCTATATTGCTGCTGCAACAGATGCCAAAGCACCTTAAAGGTTATAGCCATATTGAACTGGAAATTAAAACTCACGAACGCACCAACTATGCCCAGCTGATTCAATCATTAAAGCAGTGTTTGGTAGACCCAAACTTGAGTAGTTTACCTTTGACCTTGACCAGCTTCGATATTCGGTTACTTGAGCAGTTACAGGCAGACTCTGTACTTAGTCACTTTAAAAGAGGCCTTTTAGTTGAGCCTACCTGTCCTCAATTAACGATTGACCTTATGAGAAGCCCTGCTCTTAACCCCTCAAAACGCCCCATTATTGATATGAAAATTGATATAAAAAATGCAGCGATTAGTACGGGCCAGCCCCTAGCCGATACTGTGTTAATTGCGTTACGACTAGGCTGTTCTTCTATTGGTTTGTTTTATCCTTTATTTGATTCAAATTTGATTGCTCAATGTCAAAGATACGGCCTTAGCAGCACAGCCTGGACAGTTAATGATGTGGATTATGCCAAGCAGCTAACCAAACTTGGGGTGAGCTATCTTATTACCGACTACCCTACCGCCTTTTTGCACAATTAACCTGACTTGCACAATTAACCTGACAAAAAGTGCTTAGGCTAAATTTGTTTCCACCCTATTAATCAACTGTTATATAAAAGTAAAAAAGCCCCAAAACCTCCCTTTCTCAACAAAATTCGAGTGTATAAGTGTTCACTTTAATCTTTATTTAAGGTATTCTACTTACATCGAAATCTCCAATCTCAATTCTTTATATCAAGTAAGGATGCTCTAAAAATGAAAATAAGAAATGGAAGTCTTTTATCTTCCTTGCGTGCTGTCGGACAACGTTCACTGCACAATGCCAGCAAAGCAGTTAACTCCGGCAAAAAAGTAGCAGGCGCATTGTCTCGTTCGCCATTAGTTCAGCTAATTAATAAACAGCTGAACTCTAGCAGCCCTTTGCCTATTCCTACTTCTATGAAGACTGTCAAAGATGAGCGTCAAAATACAGCAGAGTTAGAGTCAGAATCTGTTGGTGATTCTTCAGAGCCATTAACGGCTGAGGAACAACTACAACAAGAGCAACTGGCCAAAGAACTTGCCTTTAAACGCGCTCCCATTAACTGGATTCCTGCAGCAGTATTGATAGCAACTCCGATTGCCGCAGCAGTGATTACTCCTTGGTATCTCGCTACTCATGAAGTCAGCAAACCTGTCTGGATAACTTTTGGTGCTATTGCCATTTGGACAGGGATGAGTATTACCACCGGCTATCATAGATTGATGTCACATCGCACTTATAAGGCACATCCTGCAGTGCGTAACTTCTTCTTATTAGGAGCCACACTGGCGGTTCAAGGATCAGCATTTGATTGGTGCTCAGGTCACCGAACTCACCATAGACATGTAGATGACCCTATGGATGATCCTTATTCAGCCAAACGCGGCTTTTGGTTTAGTCACATTGGTTGGATGTTAAAAAATTACCCCAGTGGTAACTTTGACTACAAAAACATCCCAGATTTAACCAAAGACAAGGTGCTCCAAATCCAGCATAAATATTATGGATTATGGGTAGTGGCCACTAACGTTGGTCTAATCGGTGCTATTGGCTGGTTAATTGGCGATGTCTGGGGAACTTTATTGCTAGCAGGTCTAGTGCGTTTGGTTATCAACCACCACTTTACCTTCTTTATTAACTCTTTATGCCATATGTTTGGAACCCGTCCTTATACGGATACCAACACTGCCAGAGATAACTTCTTATTGGCTATACCGACTTGGGGTGAGGGCTATCATAACTACCATCATTTCTTCCAATATGACTACCGTAATGGGGTTAAATGGTGGCAATACGACCCAACCAAATGGCTTATTGCCGCGTTAGCAAAAGTAGGATTGGCCTCTGATCTACGTACGGTAGACAACATGACCATTAAACACGCTGAAGTAAATATGATGTTTAAGCGGGCTCAGAAAAAGATTGAAAAAATCAGTGATGAGCAAGGTCTAATTACTGACAGTAACCTGCCACGTAGCCTGCAAAACTTTAGCGACCGTGTTCATTTTGAATATCAGTTATTTAATGACACCGTTAAAGAATGGCAAGCTTTAAAAGCCAAAGCCATGCAGCTGAAGAAAAATGAATTTGCTGAGCGTTTGCACGAGGCAGATGAGGCACTTAAAGATCAGTACCACATGATTGAAAAACGCATCTTAAAACACAACCACAACTTAAAGCAGGCTTTTAAAGAAATAAGCTTTAAAATGGCTTAAGCCAAAGCTTTAAACAAAAAAATGATAATAAGAACTAAAATAATAATAACAGCAAACTTTCTCCACCCCCTTGCTTCTGGTAAGGGGGATTTTTTTATTCTCCTGTTATTGAAAAACTCTATGACTACTGTTATTAACAAGTTCAGGCAACAGCTTATTTATGAATCCATCAACAACATTCAAACCACAGTCGCTTAACCCATGATTTGATACAATTAAAAGTCATTAAAGCTCTGCAAATTTAAGTATAGCCAACAACCTCTTTTTCAATAAAAAGCCATACCTCACATAAAAAAGCCAAAATTATGAATTATCAAAACAGTTACGTCACCTTAGATCCCCGCCTTTATAACCGACAGCCACCTACCGCTTTAAGTAATCCAAGAGCAGGACACTTTAATCCGCTGGTTGCTAAGCGCTTAGGCTGGGATGAAGATCCAGATTTAATGGAAAATTGGGTTGAGATATTATCGGGTAACTATGTGCCTGAAGAGTTTGATCCTTTGGCTATGGCTTATGCGGGTCATCAGTTTGGTCAATGGGCCGGACAACTTGGTGATGGTCGCGGGCTACTGATGGCTCAAGTTATTGATAAACAAGGTGAGCTTACAGACTTACATTTAAAAGGGGCTGGCTTGACACCCTACTCTAGAATGGGAGATGGCCGAGCTGTATTACGTAGCACAATTCGAGAATATTTGTGTGGTCATGCCATGTCTTGTCTGGGTATCCGTTCCTCTAGCTCTTTAGGCTTTGTAACCTCCGATACCCCAGTTAGACGGGAGACAGTAGAGCAAGGTGCGGCACTGATGCGGGTAGCAGATACCCACATTCGCTTAGGTCATGTTGAATGGATCGCAAGCTTCGCTCCTGACTTATTGCCAAGCTTTACCCAGTATATGATAGAGACTTATTACCCTGAGCTAACCACGTCACAGACTCCGGTCGCTGACTTTATCACGGAAGTAGTGACCTCTACCGCTACCATGATTGCCGATTGGCAATTGATTGGCTTTGCTCATGGGGTTATGAATACTGACAACTTATCCATCACTGGCACTACGTTAGATTATGGCCCATTTGGCTTCTTAGAAAGATTTGACCCTGCTTGGATTAACAACCACTCAGATTATTCAGGCCGTTATGCATATCAAAATCAGCCAGCTATTGGTCATTGGAACCTAAATGTATGGATGATGCACTTTATGCAATTGTCTGGCAAAGCATTGTTTAATGACAATAAAGAGACCCTAAGCCGCGAAGTCTTGGCTCAGTGTCTGGCCAAATACGAGACAAGCTTTATGTCGCACTATCAACAAGGCATCTGTAAAAAACTAGGTCTGCCTTGGGATAGCCTAACGGGTAATGATTCAATAACTGAAGTGGTTAACGAGACGTTGAAATTGGCTTTTGAGCTACTGGAATTTATGGAAACCAATAAGCTGGACTATACCAATAGCTTTAGAGCCTTAATTGCAATCATTGATAGCGATAGCAATCCTTATGAAGCCGGACTATTAAAAGCAATAGATGCCGAATTAGATGCTGAGCAACAAACCATTTGGACTCAGTGGCAACAGCGCTATCTAGCTCATCTTGAAGCTATAAATGCAAATAAATCTGAGGTCGTTAAATATCTCAAAGACACCAACCCAGTTTATGTATTACGCAATAGCATGGCGCAGCGTGCCATTACTAAAGCTGAGTCAGGGGACTTTAGTGAGGTAGATAGATTGTTCCAGCTACTGACCACACCCCACAAACAACATGAAAAAGCAACCGCTGAGGATACTACTGCCCCAGATAAAGAGGCAAAACCTTTAATCATCAGCTGTTCATCATAATTATCTTGGGCTTTGCCAAATATTTTTCATGTAAAAAACTGTGATTAAAGCCTGTAATACAAGATATATACTCTGAGAATCTGTATAATCACCCTATTACTGACGCAATAGACAATTCTAAACATTGCACACGTCATTAATAACGTTAATAATATTTAGTGACTAACCCCCTAAAATTAGTATCGTAAAATGCTAATATATAAGGGTCAAATGCCACAAATTTGAGTCTCCCGTTTGCGGATTTCCTTTTTCTAAAGATAATTGGTCTTAAACATGAGCGATAACACTTCTAATTCAAACACCACTGAAATTAACGACATCAATTCGATGAATAAAGAGCAATTCGAGCAGTCCGCCCTGCATTACCACGAGCACCCTATCCCAGGTAAAATCTCAGTCACTCCTACTAAGCAAATTGCTAACCAACACGATTTAGCTCTGGCTTATTCTCCAGGTGTGGCGGTTCCTTGTTTGGAAATCCAAAGAGACCCAAAACTTGCAGCAAAATACACTGCTCGTAATAACCTAGTGGGTGTTATTACCAACGGTACAGCTGTATTGGGCCTAGGTAATATTGGTCCATTAGCTTCAAAGCCAGTAATGGAAGGTAAAGGCGTTCTATTCAAAAGATTCGCGGGTATTGATGTATTCGATATTGAAGTTGCTCAAAACGATCCTGACAAGTTCATTGAAGCGGTAGCCTCTCTTGAGCCAACCTTTGGTGGTATTAACTTAGAAGACATTAAAGCCCCAGAATGTTTCAAAATCGAGCGCGAATTACGTAAGCGCATGAACATTCCTGTGTTCCATGATGACCAACATGGTACTTCAATTATTGTTGGTGCTGCTTTAATCAACGCCCTACAACTTATTGATAAAAAAATTGAAGACATCAAAGTAGTTTGTTCTGGTGCTGGTGCTGCAGCTATTTCTTGCTTAGATTTAATTTGTGCCCTAGGCGTGCAGAAATCTAACATCTTCGTTTCAGACTCACGCGGTATCATCTCAACCAAACGTGACAACTTGGATGAAAGCAAACAGCGTTATGCTCGTGACACAGATGCCACTAGCCTTGATGATGTAATGGATGATGTGGATATGTTCCTAGGCTTATCAATGCCAGGTATCCTAACACCAGATATGATCAAGCGTATGGCTCGTGATCCAATTATCTTTGCACTAGCTAACCCTACTCCAGAAATTATGCCTGAACTGGCTCATTCTGTTCGTGATGACGTTATCATGGCAACAGGTCGTTCAGACTATCCAAACCAGGTAAACAACGCTCTTTGTTTCCCTTATATCTTCCGTGGTGCTCTTGATGTGGGTGCAACGACAGTAAACGAAGAGATGAAGATTGCTTGTGTACACGCTATTGCAGCAATGGCGCACGTAGAAGCAACCCCTCTACAAGGTCAGAAGTACATTGATACTAGCAAGAGCTTTGGTAGAGAGTATCTAATTCCTGGTCCGCTAGAACCAAACTTAATTATTGAAATCGCTCCTGCGGTTGCTAAAGCAGCAATGGATTCTGGCGTAGCAACCTTACCTATCGAAGACTTTGATGCCTATCGCCAGAAGCTTTCGGCGTTCGTTTATAACTCAGCCTTCGTTATGAAGCCTTTATTCGCTCGTGCGAAAGAAGATCCAAAACGTATTGTGTACTGTGAAGGTGAAGATCCAGACGTATTACGTGCGGTACAGGTAGTGGTAGACGAAGGTCTAGCCAAGCCTATCTTAGTGGGTCGCCCAAGTGTTATTGAGTCACAAATCAATGCCTTAAACCTACGTCTAAAAGTAGGCTCTAACATCGAAATCGTTAACCAAGATGACGATCCTCGTTACAAAGAGTACTGGCAGCACTACTACGAGAAAAACAAACGTAAGGGCGTAAGTGTTGAACTTGCTCGCCGTGATGTTCGCCGTAAAACCTCTCTAATCGGTTCATTATTGGTAGAAAAAGGCGCTGCTGATGGTATGATTTGTGGTACTTTCAGTTACTATAACCTACACCTAAACTTTGTAGAAAGAGTGATTGGTAAGTCAGAAGGGGTTAATAACTTCTACTCAATGAACGCGGTGTTAATGCAAAACCGTAACCTATTCATTGCTGACACTTACATCCATGAAGACCCAACTGCTGAACAATTGGCTGAAATGACTATCTTGGCAGTAGATCAAATGCGCCGCTTCGGTATCACGCCTCGCGTTGCTCTACTTTCACACTCAAACTTCGGTACTTCTAACCGTGATAGTGCGGTTAAAATGCGTAAAGTATACGAACTATTGACTGAGATGAATGTAGACTTTGAGTTTGATGGTGAAATGCATGGTGATGCGGCATTAGATGACCGTATCCGTGCCCAAGACTTGCCAGCCAGTGTCTTAAATGGCCCTGCTAACCTATTGATTATGCCAACCATGGATGCAGCTAACATTGCCTTCAACCTATTGAAGACAGCGACTGGCAGTGCCACCATTGGTCCAATCTTATTGGGTGCAAGCAAACCAGTTCATATCTTAACTCCATCAGCTACTGCTCGTCGTATTGTTAACATGACCGCTTTAGCAGTAACTGAAGCTCAAGATATCGAAGCAAATAACGCTGAGTAAATAGCCAAATAACCTTTGCTTATTACTCAATAAAAAAAGCCAGCGCAATGCTGGCTTTTTTTATGCTTTAAATTTTAATATAGGTCACTTGGATTCGTTAACTATATAGATGAGCCCTAAACAGTTTTGGCTAAATAATTGCGTTCATCCGCAAAACCCCCAACAATACAACCAGCACCAAGACCAATAAGAAAGCATGCAATAACGTTGAATCTAAGATAGAGACTACATGAGCATTTGGGTCTCGCACAATATTATAGCCTTTTTGCTGCGCCTCATAGCTTTGATTCACATCATCGAACTTACGCATGGTCTCTAAAAAATGTTCAAGAAACCATTCAGACCACTCTAAAGGTTTAAAGGGGATAAACTTCATTAGTTCAGGTGACTGGGCTTGTATTGTCCCTTTACACCACAAACTTTCATCTAAGCTCAAGCTACGCATACGCCAATCATCAAAGCTATAATGATCAATAGGCTTTAATAAATTAACCCTAAGTTTTTTATGCCTTTTATCTTGAAATATTCTGTCCATTAAGGGCAGCAGTGGCTGCTTGGTACCTTCTAAGCACTGTAAAAAGTATTTTTGATTATTACAAAGCATGCCCTTAATATTATTTTTGCGGTTATAGTCTTCAGAGTGAGTACGAATATGCTCAAATAGCAAGGGGTCTGACAAGGCTTGTTTACTAATATTACTTACATACACCAGTCTAATTAAGGTGGTATCATTAAACTCATTCATGGCTTTTTTCAAGTGATCATAACTTGAAATCATCATTTACTTAAACTCCGTTATGGCTCATTACTCAAAGCATTTATTGAAAGGCTTTGCATTATAACAAACTGGTCCATTTAACGGCTGTATAATTTAGCATATATCAAAATTCACATTTTTTAAATGTTAGCTTAAAAACAAAATAGGGTTTAATTTTACCCATAAAAAATCCGTATAGACAAGGTATTGAGGAAGGTTATGCAGGTATACATGGTTGGGGGCGCAGTTCGCGATAAATTGCTCAAAAGAGCTTATACTGATAAAGATTTCGTGGTAGTCGGTGCCACACCGGAGCAGATGCTACAGGCAGGCTTTATTCAGGTAGGTGACGACTTCCCAGTATTTCTGCACCCCAAAACTAAAGAAGAATATGCGCTGGCTCGTACAGAACGTAAATCTGGAAAGGGCTACAAAGGCTTTGAAGTCTATGCTTCACCTGAAGTGACTATCGAAGAAGATTTATTACGCCGCGACCTAACCATTAATGCTATGGCCATTGAAGTCAAAGGATTAATGGATGACACCCCCATCACAGGAGAGGTTGTTGACCCTTATAACGGTCAGCAAGATATCAAAGACAAGGTCTTACGCCATGTATCCGAAGCCTTTAGCGAAGACCCCCTTAGAGTATTAAGAATCGCCCGATTTTATGGCAGGTTTTATGATCCAAAACTTGAGCAAGATAAAAATGAGCACAACTTCATTGTTGCTCCAGAAACCATCGCTTTAATTGGGCAAATCAATGATAGTGATGAGCTTAAACATTTAACTGCTGAGCGAGTATGGCAAGAAACCAGTCGCGCCTTACTACAAAACTCGCCTCAAGCTTATATCGACTGTCTGATGAAAGTCGGCTCCCTTCCCCATGTTATGCCTAATTTGGCTGAGGCTTTAAGCAATAATTCTACTAAAGACTTGGTATTTAATGCTTTGCAGATAGCTGCCCAGCAGAACTTTAACTTGGCTCAACGCTGGGCTATTTTGATGTTAGCGTTTACCACAGAACCCATGGATCAACTAGAAAGCTCAACTAATTTAGAAGGGTGTCAATCTTGGTTAGCAGAAGCCAAAGCCTTAGCCCAGTTATTAAAAGTGCCTAAAAAGATTGCCCAGTTTGCACAGGCTTATATCACGTGTTATCCGTATTTGACACACTATGCTCAGCTTACAGCAGAAGACATTGCCAAACTTATTACTATAACTAAAGCGGATAAAAGCGAGCTTGAGCTTAGTGAGTTGTTGCAAGTACACAAGGTGGTTGAACTTAGCTGTCAGCAGCTGCAATTTAGCAAGTATATTCAGGCTTTTAAGGCCATTACTATTAATGATGTAGATGAGGGTTTAAGAGGTAGTGCCATTGGTGAGGCCATACATCAAGCTAGAGTTGAGGCGATTGCCAAACTTAAATAAAAAACTGTCACAAATTTAGCGAGTTACGCTTGCAAAATTATATTTTTCAGGTAATATAATGCGTCTAATAAAGCTGATTAAATAGCTTGTTATCAGGGCTCATAGCTCAGTTGGTTAGAGCAGAGGACTCATAATCCTTTGGTCGTAGGTTCAAGTCCTACTGGGCCCACCATATTTCAATTCAAGGCTTACCGTAACATTCGGTAGGCCTTTTTTTATGGGCTTTTGAGCAGTTTGGCGAATATCCTGACCTATAGCAGACAGTATAGAATGTTGGTATTATCGTTGGTATTGAGATTATCTAGCACCAACAATACCAACACAGGAGTAATTAGCTATGGCCCTCACCCATACCATTATCAATAAACTCACCCCCTCAGATAAAGCTATCCAAACAAAAGCACCTGACAAGCATAGCGATGGAAACGGCCTACAAATATGGGTACGTTATACAGGCGTTAAGTCTTGGATTAGTGCGTATCGTTGGCAAGGCAAACAACAGACTCTAACTATTGGCACCTATCCAGCCATGAGCTTACAAGATGCTAGAAAGCGTAACCTCGAGATAAAACAGATGTTAGCCGATGGCATCAACCCAAAAGAAAAAAAGAAAGAACAGCAAGCCAGCCAAGATGGCTCAAGATTATTCGATAACATAGCTCAAGCATGGTATGCAGAGCGTAAGACTTATCTAGCACCTAGCACCTTTAACCGTAACTATTCCGCTTATATGCGTGATGTTAAGCCTGCTATAGGTGGTAAGTTAATTGATGATATTACCCCACCTGACATCTTAGCTATTGGTAAGGCGATAGAGGCTAGAGGTGCTAACGAAATGGCCAAGCGTATCATTAGAGAAGTAGGCCAGATATTTAAGCACTGTATTAGAACAGGTATAGCTATCCATAATCCTGCCTCAGATTTATCGGAGGCTATTAGACCTCATAAAACCAAAAACCATAGCAGGATAACAGCTCAACAACTGCCAAAGCTATTACAAGATATTGAGGCATATAATGGCAATATTATTGTTAAGTTGGGCCTATGGTTTTTATGCTATACATTCGTAAGGACTAACGAGATACGCTTTATGGAGTGGTCAGAGATCGACTACACTGACAAAGTATGGCGTATTCCAGCCAATAAGATGAAGATGGATAGGCCTCATATAGTACCGCTTGCACCTCAAGTAATGCAGATATTGCATCAAATCAAACAGCTAGGCTTTTCTGATAAGTACGTTTTCTTTAATCCATCAACTCGCAAGCCATACAGCCAAAACGCTTTTATCAATGCCTTATATCAGATGGGCTATAAGTACAAAATGACTGGCCATGGCTTTAGAGGCTTAGCTAGTACCACCTTACATGAGCAAGGCTATATGCATGAGGCGATTGAGTTACAGCTTGCACATGAGCAAGAGAATAAGATTAGCAAGGCTTACAATGGTGCTCAACACCTGCCCTATCGTATTAAGATGATGAATGAGTGGGCTAACTATGTTGATGATGCATACGCTGGCAAGATTGATAATTTAATAGTTATGCCAAAGGCTCAAAAAATACAGAATGGCTAAAAGTACAACTGACAAAACTGACAAAACCCCAAAGGAGATACAACTATGATGACTTTAGACACCAAACCAACACGCCAGCAATTAGAAAGCCCTGAGTTTTGGGATAACTTACCACCTGATGGCGTGCTATATGATGGTCAAGAGTATGGCCCACTTTACTCAGTGCTAAGAGATGGCAAGCCTATTGAGTTAAAAACAGATAATGGCGGTAAGTTGTTTAACTCATTTCACCATGCCATAGCAGTTGAGCAAGCCCAGCAACTAGCTGGCAAGTATGAGAACATAACTATTAAAGTTACTGGCTTTTATCATTGTCTAATTAGAGCAGATGAGCATCAAACCGCTTAGACTGCCAACCCCATTGCAAGGCTAGGAGTAATTACCCGAAAGCAGGCTATTTTACACACCTTAGAGCCTGCCTGCCTTGCACCCTATTAAGATTAAAGGTGTGTATTAGATAAGGTGTGTACTTATGGAAACTAACGACTTTAAAAGCCTAATATTAAGCAGGATTAGCACTCAAGAGTTTTACTTTGGCCTGATAGCTCAAGATTTAAAGATACTGCCAGAGTTTCACTTATTCAGAGCTGAGCTACTGGCTAGTATTAATGAGGTGATAGAAAAAACTAGCTTTAAGCCTATCCAAGAGATTTATAGCCGTAATGCTAAAGCCATAACCTCAACTAGCTACCTTGAGGGACATGATCCAAATATGGTTTATGACTCAGATGAAGTGCTACAAATGTTTAAAGCGTTTATTTACTTTCAATTGGCTAGCAGGCTCATAGAGCTAGGCAAGCACTCAGAGGCTTTAGCTTATTATGATATGGGCGTAGCTTTTGACAAACTAAGGGACTTTTCACAATCAGAGGCCAAAGTATTAAGCAATGCACCTACCCCACGCACTAAGCATACGATAGAGGCTAAAAATGCATTAATACCAGTAGCACGTAAGATATGGAAGGCCGATACATCTAATATCTTACTACCTGCCCACGTTGCAAGGTTAGCAATGAGAATAACAGGGATTGAGAGAGATGAAGAAACTATAAAAGATTGGTTTAAAGAGGCTAATGACTTAATACCACCAGCCATACAAGAGCAGATAAAAAACAATAGCTATAAGCGAGGTAAAGAAGTAGATAAGCATAGAAAGATGCTAATTGAGATGATTTACGAGAATTTTACTAATTAGTTTGTAATCAAGTGTAACTATTTAGGGGGGTATTCTAATACGACCCCCTCACACTATACCCCCCATCTAAAGCCTTAAGCCATAACCTATTATCATTCATTCCATAGCGACCGTAGCACTCAGTTAAGAGCCGTTACGGTTTAAATCAACCGTTATGGAGTGGATAGCATGACCCCTCAAAACAAAGTAATTAACTTTAGCCAAATTGATAATACGCTTGAGCAAGTAGCACAAAGCCAGTTTGCCAAGTACCTGCCCCCTCAAGGCATGAGTAGAGCTAAAGATATTCTACCTTTCTTACCTTTTGGCCGTACCACCCTACATGAGTGGAGTAATAACGGCTTATTCCCTGCCAGCGTTAAGCTATCACCAACTATGGTGGCATGGCGTAATGCTGATGTGCTGGCATGGTTAGAGGCTCAACAGCCTAGCACCACTTCTACTGATGCGGAGGGCGTGTAACATGATGACCATAGCAAACAAAGCCATACACACTATAAACGGCACTCATTATTCAGCATTAGACTTATTTAATGCCAGTGGTGCTCAGAATAAAAACAGAGTTACCTACTTTTTAAAACAAAAACACATTAAAGAGATGCAAGGGGCTTATGAAGCTGAGCCCTATGATGTTGATATTCCAACATCAAAAAGAAAGGCCGTTATTATCGTAAGAGGCAAAGGCAAAAGACAAGGCACTTATCTATGTAGAGAGCTTGTGTATGCCTATGCTATGTGGATTAGCCCAGAGTTTGCCTTAGCTGTTATACGTGCATTTGATGACATGATGACACGCCAGCATAGCTATAAGCACTTGATGCAGTTACATAGAGAGTATGACTATGCAACGCTCGAGGCTGGCAAGGCAGGTTATGCCCTTAACTACTATGGCAAAAAGATTAAGCCTGCCATTAAAACTGAGATAGTGAAACTTGAGGCCATCGTACAGCCAGAGCTACCACTGGATCACTCTATCAGCATGGAGGGCGTATAACATGATTAAGGATAAGTTATTTGAGGCTCATTCTATTGTTGATGCTATGCCTAATCCACGCACCAAGCATGGCAGGCTAGATAAGGCATTATGTAGTTGCTTAGAGCTTACCGCTTTAGCAAGCAATCCAACAGGCTATAAAGTTGATACCAGCTATATCATTGATAGCCTTTACTATGAGTTAAGACAAGCTATTACTATGCTCAGATGCTTGCCAGCATACCGTAATGAGGTGCCCAAAGCTGACTATGAGCAGATTGATACAGACGAACAACTTGAGGTTACTGAGCTATTGTATCGTATGAGTGATGAGCTACACAGTACCTCTTATCATGCTGATATCTTGGCTCACATAAGCAGAGATAAGAGAACAGACACATACCATAGCAAGCGTATAGATGACTCAATCAGATCGTTACAGATTGGCATTTATGATGCATTGGATAGCTTAGAGGGCGTAAGCCTGCCAGCAAGTGATAAGGAGGCTAAATAATGAGCTTACAACCTGACCACAGCCAAACTAATAAGATGCTGGCACTACTTGCACCTGATAACCAAGGCCTGACATTTCAGACATTTAGCGACAATACAGACATTGCTAACAGGTCAATTATTAAGCAATACCATGGAGAGCATGAACAGTACATAAGACAACTAACAGCACTTAACAACCATGGGGCTGGCGTGTTCGTGGCTATCAATAAGACAGATGGCCAAGCACGTACAGCAAGCAACATAACAGCCATTAGAGGCCTTGTAGTTGATTTTGATACCCAAGATGCTGACAGAGTGAACCGCTTAACCAGCCTTGAATTAAAGCCCTCTATGATAGTAGAAAGCTCACCAAACAAGCATCATGCCTATTGGTTAGCTGATGGCCTGCCTATTGATAAATTTACTGAGTACCAAAAGAGGCTCATAGAGTTTTTTACTGGTACTGGTGATGCACCTGACAAAGCTATACATGACTTGCCTAGAGTCATGAGGCTGGCAGGTTACTACCATGTAAAGGTTAAAGCTAAAGATGGTTTAACAGGTAAGCCGTTTATGACTAGAGTTGTTTACGAGGGTAAACGATATGAGGCAAAAGAGTTGATAGAGTGGCTTGATAGTATGGAGAGCCTGCCAGCCCTACCTATGATAGAGCAAGCAAGCAATAGCAAACATTACCAACACACGCCTACTATTTTACCTCAAGCTAAGCATGATAGCCAGTTAAGCACCTTAACAGCCGATAAGGTAAGGGCACTAAGTAGAGGCCATTGGGCATCTATTCTTAATGCTTTAGGCTATGGCGTAAGCAGTGACCCAAAAGCCCATACGCCCTGCCCTGTTTGCAGTGGCTCAGATCGCTTTAGATTTGATGATGAGCATGGCAAAGGTACATTTATATGCTCACAAGGTACAGGCGAACCCATATCAGGCGATGGCTTTAGCTTATTAGCTGACCATGCAGGAATGGGCGTAAGCAGTGCAATACAGGCTATTACAGGGGCTTTATCCGCTATGGGGCTAGTGTCACCCGATGACCTCAAGAGCACCATGGGCGGTGATTGGGACGCACCCAGAGCCATACTAACAGACTTGCCACCAGTTAAGACTATTACAAAGGGTATGTTACCTGATAGCTTATGGCGTTATGTTGATAACCAAGCTGAGCGTTTAAGCGTTCCGCATGAGTATGTAGCTATTCCATTAATTACCGCATTGGCTGGCATCATAGGTACTAAGGTAAGCATATTCCCTAAGTTCTTAGATGATTGGGAAATAGTGCCTAATTTATGGGGTGCAATTATTGGGAACCCATCAACTAAAAAGACCCCCTCTATTAGTGCAGGCATGAAGCCATTACACAACCTCACCTATAAAGCTAAAGCTGAGTATGAGCAAGCACAAAAAGAGTTTGCAACATATAAGGAGATTAACAAGCATAAGGCCAAGGCTTTAGATGATGAGCTAAAGGTAATGGCTAAGAAACAAGCCAAGCAAGCTGATGATGATGAGGCCAAAGTAACTGATGATGATATGCTGGCCAAGGCTCAAGCCATAGCAGAGGCAACTAATGCCGATGAGTTTGAGCCAAAGCTCAAGCGATACATAGCCAATGATAGTACCTATCAGAAACTAGGAGAGATGCTAAGCCAGACCAGAAACGGCCTAGTAATTGAGCGTGATGAGCTTACTGGCCTGCTTGCCTCATTAGATGGAGAAAGCAACTCAGAGGCTCGTAACTTCTACCTAGAGGCCTTTAATGGTACTGGCAGTCATATCATGGATAGAATTGGTAGAGGCTCAGTGTTTATAGAAAATCATTGCTTATCTATCATTGGAGGCATACAGCCAAACAAGCTAGAGCGTTATCTTGAGCGAACCATTAAGGGCTTGGATAATGATGGCATGATGCAGAGGTTTCAATTAGCTGTTTATCCTGATCATATTAAAGGGCGTAGAGAGAATGACATAGCACCTGATAAAGAGATAAGACAAGCAGTGTATGACCTATTTGAAACCATAGATAATATGAATGATTGGGAGTTTGTTAGCTATGGTGCTAACCAGCCTGATGAGTACCACAAACGACCATATTACCGCTTTACTAAAGAGGCTTATGAAGTGTTTATGTTTTGGTATGATGAGCTTAAAGCTGAGGCTGATGATGCTGAGCATAGTGTAATAGCTGAACATATGACCAAGTACCCAAACACCATAGCATCATTAGCCCTAATCTTTCATATAGTGGATTGCATAGAGTATGGTGCTAACTTAGGAGAGGTAAGCATAACAGCCTTAAAGACTGCCCTAGAGTGGCATCTAATGCTTGAAACCCACATGAATAGAATTTACAGCCTAGTTACTGACAGCTCAAACATTAAGGCCAGTTACCTAGCTGATAAGCTCAAGGCAATGATCAAGCAAGGAGGTAATGCAGATGATAAAAGCGATTGGCTTTACTATGGCTTTACAGCACGCCAGCTTATCCGCAGAGGGTGGAAAAGCCTTACCGATACAGATGAGGTGCTTAATGCTTTAGAGGTGCTTACTGAGCATGATTGGCTAAGATGGGAAGCGGTAGAGAGCACTGGCCAAGGTGGTAGGCCAACAGAGCGTTATTATATTAACCCTCGTATTAAAGAGCTTATATAGTTAGGTTTCGTCAGTTTTGTCAGTAGTGAATTAGGGCATTATTAAAAAATAGTGCCCTTTTTTGTGTCTGTTAATAGGTTTCGTCAGTTTTGTCAGTGCTAATTTAGAGCATATCTAAAAATTATTATAGATGCTGGCAAGGCTATGAGTAATTGCTAGGGGGGCATTTTGCATATTTTGAGCACTATGAAAGAGGACAGCCGACCCAATGCCATGCAGATAATAAAAAGCTGGTTTACGAAATATGTTAAAATGCAGTTAATGATTAGTTAAATAAATCATAGCTTACTAATGGCTCGTACCTACCATGGTTTATAGCTTGAGCATGGTTAGCAGTGTATAGGCTGGCATGAGTAAGCCAGTGTTAAACATTAACATGATGTTAAGGATAATAGTTATGGCATTACCTTGTAGAGAGCCTTGGTGCCCTGCTTTAGTAACTCGAGCTGATAAAGGCTATTGTGATAAGCATAAGAAAAGACTCAATAACTGGCATACTAAGAAACCTACAGCCGTTAAGAGAACCACAGGCCGTAAGTGGTTAGCTATTAGAGCTGAGGCCATGGCATTAGATGGCTACTTATGCAGAATATGTAGAGATGAAAAAGGCATTATGACCCCAGCCATAGAGATTGATCATATCAAACCATTAAGTGAATTTACTGCCAGTGATATGGCTAATCCTGATGACTACAGTAATTTAAGGGCATTATGTGCTGACTGCCATAGAAAAGTAACCACTGAACAGCAAAAAGCAGGCCGTAAACGTGCTAATAATGGTTAGTAACTACCAATAAATAGGTATAAACTCCCCTTTAGATGCTCATATTAGACGCTTAGCTGGCTAGTACAGCCTACCACTATACATACACAGCCAAGCATACATACACACCATAGGCATTGATATTAAAGGGCTTAGGGAGGGTACTAAAAAAGCTAGGGGCTTTAGTGGGAAACCGTAATCCCCCAAGCAAAAAAATGGTAGTGCGAAATTGGGGATTTTAGTCATTTTTTATTTGCTCGAAGTCGCAAAATTAAAAAATAGCATTAACTGAGAATGGCTATTAATAGTTACAATCGCTAACAATATTTTATACACATTACATGGCAGGTAAAAAAGGCTATAAATGCAAAATCAATTGTTGGTATTATTGTTGGTATTGAATAAAACAAATTATACAAAAGCCATATAAATCAATGGCTTACAATTATAATATGGTTGATACTGGGCCCACCACATTTTAAATCAGGCTTGTTCGCAGCGATGCAGCAAGCCTTTTTTTATGGGAATTTTAGAAATGTCAGAACATATAGGTAGATGGCAAACTATATAGAAATTAATACCATGACGTTGGTATAAAAATAATAAAAAGCTACCTAAGAAACCAAAAAGCCCTCTACGCTATATAAAATAGCGTAGAGGGCTTTACGGTTTTAATGAATGAATAGCTGATGACTATACAAAGACGTCGATGTGCCTGCTGAACTAATGGCTGTTTTTATACTAAATCAAATCAGCTGCAACCGACCAACTGTATTTAGCAAATTTCAGCTAGCGTTCAAGCAAGGACATGCCCTAGCCTAGAACCAGCTATCTACTATTTATTTATCATTTACCTATAACCACCTTCTAAAAACTAGAAAGAAGTACGACGATAATTGCGATATTCAGGTAACCAAAAATTCGCTTCCAATCGGCGCTGTAGGTTCTCCGCTGTGATAGGTAGTGCTAGCTTATCTTGGACCGCTTGCAGTGCCACTTCATAGGCTATTTTTTTACTGATCTCTTTAATAACTTTAATTGGCGGTAGTATGGCACCGGGCGCTTTTTCGTACTCCATTGATATATCTGCAAGCGCTTGGCTTGCCGCCATTAACATATTATCGCTGATACCTCTCGCCCGTGCTGCGAGAACACCAAGACCAATACCAGGAAATATATAGCTGTTATTACATTGAGAAACCTCAAAAGACTGACCGTTAAAAGTGGTATGAGCAAAAGGACTACCCGTTGCGATAATGGCGCGACCACGGCTCCAGTTCATCACTTCTTGCGGTGTGGCTTCCACACGCGATGTCGGGTTTGAAAGCGGTAGTACAATTGGGTGTTCAGTATTAGCACATAAGGACTCGATCACCTCTTGAGTAAATAAACCTTTTTGTCCACTCACGCCGAACAATACCGTTATTTTTGCTTGTTTCACCACTTGCGCTAAACCAAGTTTTTGACTCTTATCCCAATGTTCAATTGCTGATTGTTTTTGCACCAGTGGCTCTTGGAATTTTTGTAATTCTGTCATGCTATCGATGAGTAAGCCGTAACGGTCAACCATAAATACTTGGCTGCGCGCTTGCTCTTCGGTTAAGCCTTCGCGCTGCATTTGGCGAATGATATGCTCAGCAATACCGCAGCCCGCAGAACCTGCCCCTAAGAATGCTATTTTTTGCTGACTGAGTTTTTGACCTTTATTGAGGCACGCGGCAATCAAAGCGCCGACCGAAACCGCAGCAGTCCCTTGAATATCATCATTGAAACAGCATAACTGGTCACGATAACGATTTAATAACGGCGTGGCGTTTCCTTGAGCAAAATCTTCAAATTGTAATAAAACCTCTGGCCAACGACGCTTAACGGCTTGAATAAATAAATCGACAAATTCATTGTATTCCTCGCCAGAAATGCGTGGATTTCTCCAACCCATATACATAGGATCGTCAAGTAGCTGTTGGTTATTGGTACCGACATCTAACAAAATAGGCAGACAGTAAGCGGGACTGATGCCACCGCAAGCTGTGTACAACGCCAATTTACCAATAGGAATGCCCATACCACCAATACCTTGGTCGCCAAGGCCCAATATACGTTCACCGTCAGTGACAACGATCACTTTGACATTTTGTTTGGTGGCGTTTTGCAGCATATCGTCGATTTTATGACGCTCAGGGTAGGAGATAAATAAGCCCCGTTTCCGGCGATAAATTTGCGAGAACTTTTCACAAGCTTGACCAACCGTTGGCGTGTAGATGAGCGGCATGACTTCCTCAATATGCTGCTCAACCAGATGATGAAACAAGGTCTCATTGGTATCTTGTATATTACGCAAATAAATGTGCTTATCCATCGTATTGGTAAATGAACGCAGTTGGTGATAAGCCCGCAGAGACTGCTCTTCAATCGTCTCAATGTTGTGTGGTAATAGCCCTGTTAAATTAAAGCTATCGCGTTCTTCTGATGAAAAAGCACTACCTTTATTCAATAAAGAGGTTTCTAATAGCGCGGGGCCAGCAATAGGAATATATAAGGGACGCTTGTTTGACATAATAAAATCTTCTTATTAAGGACGTATGAGTGAAAACGATGCTAGGGCTGCATTATACCTAGCATCCGCTCATGTTTAACAATAGATAACAAATCATTTTGAGTCAGTACGGCTTTAAACTTGATTGCTTATACATTTGCCTAGAAATACTGCCGTTTTCTCTAAAATTGCATGCAATAAGTCGATTACCGCGCCAATAGTGATAAGTTCATAAAGGGGTTAACGCAAAAGAGGAATATTTTTTCAGTCGCTTAAGAATGCCGTAGATGCTAAAAATATAATGGCTAAGAGATTAAGTGGCTAAATGATTAAGCTATTAACTGATTCACTAACAATGCTGTTACTTCAGCTTCATTACCTTACTGCCAACCCAGTGTCGCCCCATACTCATCTTGATGGGCAAATAAAGGATGTGCTCTTGCCTCCTCTAAACTCAATACTGGCGTGACGCACACATCGGTAGATGCAAAAACCTGCTGCCAATGGCTTAAAGGCTGATTGGCAAAGGTATCGGCAACCACTTGTGCTGCCTCTTGGCTGGCCTTAGTATTGGGCATAACCCCACACTGCCAATGCACATCTTTAATTTCAGGCAATTCTAATATTTCACACAGCCCTTGCCAGAATTTTAGCTCTAGTGAACCCACCGCCATATGGCGATCATCGGAAGTTCTGTACAACCGATAACAAGGCAATAAACCGCCTAAGAAATCCTGTTGCGGCTCTGGGTTTTTGCCAGAAAAGCTGGCCACCAGTTTTCCAGTCGCTTTTGCCATGACCAGATGCTGATACAAGCTGTGCGTCATACTGACCGCAACGTGGCGACCTTTCCCCGTACGCTGGGCTGCAAATACAGCCGCTAATAGAGCAATCACCGCCGTGTCACTGCCGCCTGCTAAGTCTGCAAACTGAACATTGGGCATTGCCTGCTCGCCATCTGCCGTCTTGAGCTGGTCAAGCACCCCGCTCATCGCCATAAAATTGATATCATGACCGGCTTTATGCGCCCAATCATGAGTGATGCCATCGCTATTAGCCATGCCATAGCCCGTAATCGATACCATGACCAGCTTTGGATTAATGGCATGCAAGGTTTTGGCATCAAGCCCCATGCCTTCTAATACCTCAGGGCGAAAGCTATCGAGCATCACGTCGCTATCCTTGATTTGCGCTTTGATAGTCTCAATACCTTGCGAGTCACGAAAGTCAACTTTTAAAGTGGTTTTGCCATGATTAAGGGCGGTAAACAAATCCCCAAAAGCGCGGGCTGGATCGCCATTGAGTGGTTCAATCTTAATAATGTCCGCGCCTAAGTCCGCAAGCAATCTGGTCGCAAATGGCCCAGGCAGGTTGCGCGTTAAATCAATGACGCGCAGCCCTTGTAAGCAGTCTTTCATAGCATCCGCTTGATTAACCATCGATTCAGTCATCTGAGAAAACCTCGCCTTTTGCCGCCATTGCCACTAATATCTGCGCAGGCTCAAAACGTGCGCCATATTTCTGTGCCAGCTCACGACTACGCGCGACAAATTTATCGACGCCTACTGAGTTGATAAACTGTAGCGTCCCCCCTTGGTTTGGCGCAAAACCCCAACCAAAGATAGAGCCGATGTTGGCATCGGCCACCGTACGCACGACGTTTTCTTCATAGCATTTGGCAGTCTCATTGGCTTGCACGTAAAGCAAGCGGTCTACCAAGTCTTGCTGCGAGGGCTGCTCATCTGTCGTTGGATATAGCTCAGTGAGCTCAGACCATAGATGTTTTTCACCATTCTCTGGATAATCATAAAAACCTTTAGACACCTTTTTACCTTCGCGGCCAAATTCTTTGACCATTTTTTCTACTACTGACATCGCAGGATGCGGCGTAAAGGCTTTACCTTCTGCCTCCATTGCCTTTTTAGTCTGCTCCATCACGTGTAGTGACAGGCTGAGTGACACCTCATCTTGCAGTGCCAGCGGCGGCATCGGCATACCAGACTTCATACCAGCCACTTCTATACTACGTGGGTGAACACCCTCAGCTAACATGGCAATGCCTTCTGACACATAAGTGCCAAAAACACGCGATGTATAAAATCCGCGGCTGTCATTGACAACGATGGGCGTCTTGCCAATTTGGCCAACATAATCAAAACCTGTTGCTAGCGTGGCATCGTCGGTTTTTTCACCAACGATAATCTCAACGAGTGGCATCTTATCAACCGGTGAGAAGAAATGTAGACCGATAAACTGGTTCGGGCGTTTGCTGGCTTTAGCAAGCTCAGTAATTGGCAAGGTTGAGGGGTTAGAAGCATAAACGGCAGTCTCTGGAATAACGTCTTCAGATTGTCGCGTACATTCTGCTTTAATATTTACATCTTCAAAAACAGCTTCGATGATTAAATCACAGCCTTCTAAATCATCATAAAACGTGGTGGTCTTGATAAGGTCTAATAATGCTTGTTTTTTGTCCTTTGTTGAACGCCCTCGGCTGATGGCTTTGTCTAGCAGCTTAGTAGAGTAGCTTTTGCCTTTTTCGGCACCTTCAATCGCCGTATCGAGCAATACCACTTCCATACCCGCTTTAGCTGAAACGTAAGCGATACCAGCGCCCATCATGCCAGCGCCTAAAATACCGACTTTGCTGACTTTAGATCGCTCAAACCCTTGCGGGCGTGATTGTCCTTTTTTAATGCTATTGAGCTGCGTCCAAAGGCTATTAATCATGTTTTTGGATACGTCTGATAACACGCAGGCGACAAAAAAACGCGACTCGATTTTAAGGCCGTTGTCGATATCGGTTAAGCAGCCTTCAAACACGCTAGATAAAATATGGGTAATCGCAGGATAGTTGCCGTGGGATTTTTGATTGGCCATCGCTGGGGCCATAGAAAACACTTGCACCATTTTTGGATGATTGCTATCACCGCCTGGGATTTTAAAGCCTTTTTTGTCCCATGGTTGCTGCGCTTTTGGATTGTCATTAATCCATGCTTTCGCCTTACTGATAAGCTCGTCATCGTCATGAGCCACGTCATCGATAAAGCCAATTTCTAGCGCTTGCTGTGGACGCAGCTCTTTACCTTGGGTCATCAGCTCAAGGGCTTTTTGAATACCAATCAAACGCGGTAGACGCTGTGTCCCGCCGCCGCCGGGTAACAAGCCAAGCTTAACTTCTGGCAAACCCAGCTTGGTTGTAGACGAGGTTTTTGGTGAATCGATAGCAATACGATAATGACAAGCTAGAGCAAGCTCAAGACCGCCGCCAAGCGCCGTACCCGTAATGGCAGCAACGACTGGCTTACCTGAAGTTTCAAGTTTACGCAGGCTAGTTTTTAAGTCTTCAACCAGATCAAAGGCTTGCTCGGCCGTTTCAATAGTAGCCAATTGGTCAATATCTGCACCAACCACAAAGGTTGATTTACCAGACGTTAGAATTAGGCCTTTTGCGTCCTGGTCATTGATAAAAGCATCCGTTATTGTAGCAAAGGCTTCATTAAAGCCGTCTCCAATGACATTCATTTTACGTTCGGTTTGGTCGATAGTGACGGTGATAATTCCATTATCAGATTGGGCAGAAAAATTCTTTAATGCATTGATGGCATCTACGCTATTGGTGCTCATTTTAAATCCTTGTTAATCATCCATAATCATTTTTATAATCGTTTTTGCTAAATGTTTTTATACACGCTCAATGATAGTTGCAATCCCCATACCGCCGCCGACGCATAGCGTAACCATGGCGGTTTTTAAATCGCGGCGCTCAAGCTCATCAAGCACCGTCGTCATTAGCATCGCACCTGTTGCGCCGAGTGGGTGACCCATCGCAATCGCGCCGCCATTAACATTGACTTTATCTAATGAAATACCAAAGTCGCTAGCGGTATTCATCGGAACAGCAGCAAAGGCTTCGTTTATCTCCCATAGGTCGATATCAGACGCTTGCATACCCGCTTTATCTAGCGCTTTTTTACAAGCTGGTGTCGGACCTGTCAGCATAATAGAAGGTTCTGAGCCAATGACTGCTGCCATAGTAATACCAATTCCACAAAATAAGGTACAATATAATCAACTCAACAACATAATAGAATCATATGCCGAAAAAGACCCCTAGAAATCATAAACTCACAGACCACGATTTTCTGC
>ERZ808051.345-NODE-345-length-55267-cov-16.331274_pt1 | contig 55267 bp, 55 predicted proteins | sample MGYA00380199_ERZ808051 | MGnify/ENA primary metagenome ERZ808051 (study PRJEB31490, sample SAMN06133391) | mouse gut metagenome | isolation source: J11 | host: mice | place: China: Chengdu | collected 2015-05 ... | reverse complement strand
CGACTTTCAGTCGGCGAGCCAGTAGGCGGCCCTTATAGGGCCTGTGCAAACCACCAGTTCAACTGGTGGTTATGATTGTCCATTTATAATACTGCCTTAAGGAACTGCTGGAGTCTTGGATCTTTAGGTGCTCCGAATAATTCCTGAGGAGGTGCATCTTCAACAACATAGCCGTCTGCCATGAACAGAACACGGTCTGCAACCTCACGGGCAAAGCCCATTTCGTGCGTAACAACAACCATTGTCATTCCGTCCTCTGCAAGGTCCTTCATAACCTGCAAAACCTCGCCTACCATTTCAGGGTCCAGTGCAGATGTAGGCTCGTCAAAAAGCATAACCTTAGGATTCATTGCCAGCGAACGAACAATAGCAGCTCTCTGCTTCTGTCCGCCTGAAAGCTGTGAAGGGTAAGCGTCAGCCTTGTCCTCAAGTCCTACTAATCTGAGCAGGCGGAGTGCATCCTCATTCGCCTCTTCCTTTGTTTTCAGCTTTAAGTTTACAGGAGCAAGGGTAATGTTTTTCTGAATCGTTAAATTGTTGAAAAGATTGAAGTGCTGAAAAACCATTCCCATATGCTGACGTATCTCATTTACATCGCATTTTTTATCTGTTATGAGCTTATCCTCAAACCATATTTCACCCTCAGTGGGTGTTTCCAGAAGATTCAAGCATCTTAAAAATGTACTTTTACCTGAGCCTGACGGACCGATAACAACGATTTTTTCACCCTGATTAACCTCGTAATCAATACCTTTTAATACATGATTATCGCCAAAGCTCTTTTTTAAATTACAAACTTTTATCACTTTTTCTCAGGCTCCTTTCCATGATTTTTATTAACATAGATATAAATACTACAAGTACAATATAAATGATTGCCATAACGAGATATGGAACCATAAATTCATAGCTGTTTGAGCCGATTCTGTTGAAAGCAACATAAAGGTCTGTTGCACCTACAAAGCTTACAACAGATGTTTCCTTGATAAGAGAAATGAATTCATTTCCAAGTGTAGGCAGTATGTTTTTTATTGCCTGTGGGATTACGATTTTAAGCATTGTTGTGCCGTAGCTTAATCCGACGGAGCGTCCGCCCTCCATCTGACCGGGATCAACTGAAAGTATTCCGGCACGCATAATTTCAGATATGTAAGCACCTGAGTTCATACCGAATACAACCACCGCAACACCGACAGAATTAATATGCAGATTTAAAAGCGGCATTAAAACATAATAGAAAATCAGAAGCTGAACAACAATAGGTGTGCCTCTGAACAGGCTTACATAGAGCTGACTCAGTTTATCCAGCACAGTCAGAACAGGATTGCTTTTGGGTACAACTCTTACCGTAGCAATAATTGTACCTAAAAGAATACCGATAATAAGACCTGTTATGGCAATGATCATTGTGTTCTTCAGTCCCAGTAAAACCGTACTGTAACCGTTTTTATTTATAAAAAAGTCCCAGAAAACTTCAAATTTACTTGCAAAATTCATAATTTGTACCTGTTAAAAAACAGCCTCACCTGAATAGAGGTGAGGTTGTTTGCATTCATTTTTATTTGGAATTTAAGCTACTGCGTTAATCGCATTTGTGATTGCTGCAGCCGGTGCAGCATCAATGATTACATAGTTAACACCGCCGTTGATTAAATCCTGTACAGCGAGTGAACCGTTATCATAACCAACGAATGTAGCATTTAAACCAGCAAATCCGAACTCCTCGTCACCCTGAACATAAGACTGACCTGTTGTGCCGTTCTGACCGCCGATTTTTACGGAAGCATCAAGACCGTTAAGTATTTTGTCAACATCCTCCTTTGTCTGACAAGCATCAAAAGCGGTGTCGTCACCCTTAACGATGAGCTTCTGTGAAGCTGAATAGTATGATTCTGTAAAGTTAACCTGCTCTGCACGACCGGGATTTACTGTAAGACCTGCAGCTGCAATATCAGCCTTCTGCTGCTGAACGGAAAGAACAACCGCATCAAACTTCATATCCTTGATTACAAGCTCCTTGCCGAGACTCTCTGCAAAAGCCTGAACAATTTCCATATCAATTCCGTAGAACTGGTCGCCCTGCTTGTACTCGAAAGGCTCAAACTCAGCGTTTGTAGCAACAACAAGCTGATCCTTTGAGGTATCCTCAGCTGCTGAGGTTACGCCTACAGGCTGACCGTCACCGAAATAGTGATTGCAGATTTCGTCAAGCTTACCGTTTTCCTTGATTTCTTTGATAAAAGCGTCAGCCTTCTCAAGAAGTTCAGCATTGCTCTTGTCAACGCCGAGTGCATATTCCTCGTCTGAAAGCTCAATGTCAATTACTTTTACCTTTGCCTGTGCATTTGTCTGTGCATCCTTTGAGCAGCCTGCAAAGCAGGTGATAGCCAATACTGCTGCAAGAACGGCAACTAAAACTTTTTTTGCCATTTTCATTTTTTATTCCTCCGATTGAATTTTTAGCGATAATAAAAGGACAAGTGAGGTCGTACATCGAACACCCTTGTCCTCAAAAGTAATTTAGCATAATAATTTTGCAAAGTCAACATAAAATGCAAATTAACTGCATAAATATTCGCAAAATGTATAATTAATCAGCGTTTGCAAGCCATTCATATTCAGGAACGTAGATTCTTGTTTTGTCCCACGGATCGCCGTCAATATGGCGGATAAGCCATACATAATACATTTCATATCCCGGTGCGGTTACTTGCTGGTGTGCGTTTCCGCCTCTTATGCAAAGGCAGGTTCCGTTCTCGGTTTTATAGGGGGTATCTCCCTCAAAGCCTGCACCGAATCCCTCAGGATGGTCAAACTGATAGTAATATAATTCAGGCTGTGGGTGATGATGAGGCGGATAGCTTGACCAGCGTCCCGGCTGATTGAAAACCTCACCCATAACCATATTTGAGTATGGCGCATTATCAAGGTCAAACATAGTTGATACAATTCTGTGACCTGTGCCGTTCCACTGTCCCTTGCCGAATTCCTGATAAAGGCAGTTGTCAGGATTGTAGAATACAGGCTCCCAAGTCTTTTCATTGTCTGTCATCTGAACGAGCACTTCACTGTCCTCTGCAGCAGTAATTACAGCCTGCGTTTCCTTACAAAAATGAACGGCATAAGGCTTTTTTTCAAAGGGATTTTTTCTGCTGCAGTTTTCATTTATTTTATCTGAAACAGTGAAATTTACGCTGCCTGATAAAAGAAGAACAGCACATTCATTTTTCTGCTCAAAAATGCTGAGCTTGTCACCCTTTTTCATTTTCTGCACATAGATGTCCATAAGCATTTCAGGATTGATGCCGTTCATCTGGCAAAGGATTTTTTTGCCGTTTTCATCATATTGTGGTTTAAAAAGCATTTGATATTACCTCTTTCATTTTGCTATTTTTTTAATATTGTCTCTTTCACCCATAACAATCAGATGCTCTGTGCTTGAAAATACATAGTCAGGTGAATTGATAGGGAAGATTTTGTCGTTGTATTTATATGCTATAACCGTAACATTATGAATTTTTCTTACATTGATATTGGAAAGTGATTTGCCAATCCATTTTTCCGGTGCGGATATTTCGAAAATTCCTGTATCCTCGTTGAGGGGGAAGTAGTCAAAAATACTGGAATTGCTGTATTCAACCGCCTTGCTGTATGCAGTATCTCTTTCAGGATAAACAACCTTGTCTGCACCGTTCTGAAGCAGGAATTTTTCGTGAATAAGCGATGATGCCTTGCCGATTACATAGGATGCACCCAGCTCTTTAAGATAGCTTGTTATAACAAGACTGTCCTGAAAGTCACCAACACATACAAAAACATAATCGTAATCCTCAACACCAAGTGATGCAAGATTGCTTTTTATTGTGAAATCGCCGATTTCAGCAGTGGTTACACCTTCAGAATATTCATCAATAAGATTTTCATTTTTATCCACAAGCATTACATCATTGTCCATCTCGCATAAATATTCAGCAAGATGGTGACCGAATTTGCCTGCACCAATTACAAGTATTGATTTCATGAATTGAATTCCCCTTTATTTATACTATCCGATAAACAGATTGCCTTTCGGTTTCTGTGAGCTTCTGCTGCCATTCTTGTTTGTCTCAAGAATAAACATAAATGCAAAAACAAGAGATGTGATTCTGCCTACAAACATCATAAGAGTGATTATAATCTTAGGCAAAAACTCCAGCGATGACGTGATTCCTGTGCTCATACCTACCGTTCCGATTGCAGAGATACATTCAAACAGAATGTCGGAGTATAAAAGCTCAGGCTGGCATATTGTTATAATAGTCGACGCTATGAATACCTCTGTAAGATTGATGATTACAATAGATACAGCTTTTCTGATTACATCAACAGTAATTCTTTTTCCGAAAATTTCAATTTCTCTTGAATTACGAAGCGTTGCCGCAGCACATAAAAACAGTACGGCGATTGTAGCTGTTTTTATACCGCCTGCAGTAGAGCCTGTTGAACCGCCGATAAGCATCAGAATATATGTTATCAGCTTTGACGGAGCCGACAGCTCTGCATTCGGCACACTGTTAAAGCCTGCAGTTCTCGGTGTTGTGCTGGCAAAGAAAGCATTTAATACTTTTTGTCCTTCTGAAAAATCCGAAAAGGTGTTGTTACGTTCAAAAATATAGTAGAGTATTGTTCCGCCAACAAGCAGTACGGCAGTTGTAATTAAAGTGAGCTTTGTGTGAAGGCTGTATCTTTTAACTCTGAATTTACGCTGTACAATATCATCCCATACGATAAAGCCGATTCCACCGACGATAATAAGCACAGCAATCGTTAAAAGGATTACAGGGTTGGTATTGACGGTTACAAGAGATGAGCCCGGCTGAATTCTTCCCAGTACATCAAAGCCTGCGTTGCAGAAGGCGGAAACGGAAAGAAATACGGAGGTGTAAAGTCCCTTTTTAAATCCCATATCCGGAATGAACTGTGTGCATAATATTGCCGCTCCGAGAACCTCAAAAATCACAGTTCCGCCAAGAACAACTCTGACAATTTTTTTTGAGTCCCCTGTAGGAATACTGCCGAAGCTTTCTTTGAGCATCAGTTTTTCTCTCAGGCTGACCTTCTTTTTCAAAAACCTTGAAAGCATTGTGATGATTGTAATAAAGCCCAGTCCGCCAATCTGTATCATACATAGTATTACAATCTGACCAAACAGCGTCCATTTCGTAAACGTATCGAATACAACTAAGCCCGTTACACAGGTGGCGGAGGTAGCTGTAAACAGTGCGTCCAAAAAGCTTACACTGCCTTCCTTAATTGAAATAGGCAGCATCAGTAACATTGTACCGATAATAATAATTGCAAAGAAGCTCAGTGCCACCATTTTTGGGTACGATGTATAATAATTTCTGTTCTTTTTTATTTTTTTCAATCCGGATTTTTCTGTATTGCTTTTATCTTCCAAAATGATCTGACTCTCCAAAGGTTAATCGGTTATATTAGTTTTCAGCAGGATGATAGCTTGATACAAACTGCTGAAGTTTTTCACGGACATTATCATCATTGATATCACTTAAGCTGTCAATCATACGTACAAACTCTTCTTTATCAATTACAACGGGCTGATTCACAAAGATTTTTTCATTGGCAGTCTTTTGGCGTGTTTTTAATTCATCCTCCATTGCAAGCTCCTCATAGAGCTTTTCACCGGGTCTGAGTCCTGTTATTTCAATTCCTATTTCCTCAACGGTAAAGCCTGACAGTCTGATAAGATTTTCAGCTAAATCCATGATTTTAACAGGCTCTCCCATATCAAGCACGAATACCTCGCCGCCTTTGGCAAGACCTCCTGCCTGGCATACGAGCTGAGCTGCCTCAGGTATAGTCATAAAGTATCTTGTAATGTCCGGATGCGTTACACGTACAGGACCGCCTTTTTCAATCTGTTTCTTAAATATAGGTATAACGGAACCGTGAGAGCCGAGTACATTGCCAAAGCGTACTGCGGCATACTTCGTTGTTTTGCTTACCTCATTCATATACTGAACAATGATTTCCGTAATTCTTTTTGTAGCACCCATTACGTTTGTAGGGTTAACTGCCTTGTCTGTTGAAAGGATAACCATTTTCGGTACATTGAACTTGTCTGCAGTCAAAGCAACATTGTATGTGCCGAATACATTGTTCTTCACTGCCTCACATGGTGAGTCCTCCATAAGAGGTACATGCTTATGAGCTGCTGCGTGGAATACAACATCAGGATGAAATTCCTCAAATACTTCCTCAAGTCTGTATAAATCACGGACTGAACCGATTCTTACCTGAATATTTATGCTGTCACCATAGGATTCTCTAAGCTCGTTAGCAAGTTCAAAAGCACAGTTTTCATAGATATCAAAAATAATAATTGTTTTTGGCTTATAGCGTGCACATTGCTTGCAGAGCTCAGCACCGATTGAGCCGCCTCCGCCTGTGACCAGAATGGTTTTGTCAATCAGGTATCTGCACACTCTTATATCCAACTTAACCTCATCACGTGCAAGCAGGTCGGTAATATCAATATTACGTGTGCGGTGCATTTTTTTGCTGTCCTGAAGAATCTCCTCCATTGACGGCGTAGTTTTTACGTTTTTACCTGTCGATACGGCGATTTTTGTTACTTCATTCTGTCTTTTTTTAGTTGCTGAAGGAAAGCAGATAATAATTTCATCAACATCATATTCCTTTACAATTTCAGGGATTTCATCGCAGCTGCCTGCAATTTTTATGCCCTGAAGTCTTTTACCTTTTTTCTGAGGATTATCATCTACTGCAACTACCGGTTTGTATTTGTCATACTGATTTGATTTAAGGCTGTCAATGATTGTATTGCCCATATAGCCTGCACCGACAATCATAACATTTTTAATATGCTTGCTTTTCTGCGATACTGCGTGAATGCTGAATTCGTGGCGTAAAATGCGATATCCGATTCTTGGAAGACAGAAAAAGAAAATAAGCAAAATAAAGTTCAGTGCATATGCGTATAACGGAAGAATTGTACAATCCAGAATGAGCTTGAATATCAACTTATCAACAAGATAAAGTGCAATTGTATCAAAAAATGCTGCTGCAACACAGTTTATGATTTCTTTTGTGCCGGCAAAAGTCCAGATGCTTTTATATAGTTTAAAATAGTAATTTACAGCCGCAACAATAATACTGAGCCCTATTAAATGATAGGCGTTAAGAAGTACACCGTCATAAGCGAAATGGCTGAAACCCCCACCGTTTATGATATAAGAAATTGCAAAATTTGAAAATGCAAAAAATGCCATATCAATAAATGCAAGTAACCATTTCTTTATTGTGCTTTTTATTTCTCCGTTTTTTAGTTTCATATTCTTTCCTCTGAATTATAAAGTATTATTTTTGCTTAACTCTTTTTGCCAATGCAACAAAAACAGAAATGAAAAATGTTACGGCAATAATCGTAAGGGGTATGATATACAGCTGCTTGTTCCGGCTGAGTTCATTTATATTCATACCCATATGAGTCAGCACAGTCTGAACATTTTTTTCTGTTGTAACAATCTCTGCCTGCGTGGTGCCTACTACTTTTCTTTCTTTGACTTGTTTTGTTGTAACCTGTGCCACAGCCTCTGTAACGGTAAAGTCACATTGCTTGTAAAGCTCGTTGTTTGCACATACAACAACGGTGGCTGTGCCTGAACCGATGGCCTTTATATCACCATTGTTTCCGATTTCAATAATTCCTTCTTCGTCACAGAAATATCCTACAACGGCAGGGGCATCGGACGGCTCAACAGAATAGTTAAGCTTAATCGTATCGCCAATTTGAAGATCATAGTTGGAGGCGTGTATATCAAGGCTGTCAAGTTTAATGGCTTCTGTTGTTTCTTCCTTTGTTGTTTTTTCAGTTGTTGTCTCGTTATTCTTTGCTGTGGTACTGCTTGAGGTGTTTTGCTGATTATTCTTCTTTGTTGTTTCGTAATTGCTGTGTGCTTTAGTGGTAGAGTGTCTTTTTGTTGTCTTAGGTGGTTGTCCTCCTGAACTGCTTGAAGAAGAATAGTTCGGCACACCGTAACCCATAATTGCACTGATGTTGTTATATGGCTTTGAGCCGCTTGATGTATACGTTCTTGATTTTACCTTGCCTGAGCAGTTTCCCTCAACGGTGTATACAGTACTTCCCGATGTACCTGTAACAATTCCTACATGCTGTGAGGAACCATTGCCGCTCCAGTCAAAAAATACGAGATCACCTGCTTTTGGCGTATATCCGCTTGAGCGCTTATAGTACCTGTCCTTATTTGAAAACCAGCTGATCATACTGTTGCAGTTTCCGCCGTTGGGAATACTTGTACCTAACAGCTTGACACCGTTGTCGCTGCCTGCTTCATTAAAGCACCAGAATACAAAGGTAGTACACCATGAGCCCTGATAGCCGTACCAGTCACCGTATTTTGAATAGGATGATGTACCTGTGTAGCCAATCTCATTTTCAGCGATTGAAACTACGGAATTTCTTAAAGTACTTTCAGATGCCGCCTGAACAGAAAACGGAACTGCCGTAATTACAAGAATTATAACAGCAGACAGGAATGATATGAGCTTTTTTGTATACTTAAAAATAATAATCACCTCATAATGATGTTTAAGAAAAGGGATAACAATAAATCATCTATTGTTTTTTTATTGACATATTTTTAGACATAATATCTTAGTCTTAATTATACTATTCTATATGAAAATGTCAATTTATATTTTATATTTTGTTTATACAAATTGTATTGAAATGCTTTACAATATGTGTTAAAATTATGAATATAAGCTGGCGATTGGAGAGGAATTTATGAAAAGATTAGATAACTATCAGCTCGAACATACCACCCCTGAAGCTGTGGGTGTTGACAGTAAGGTTATTACCGCCTTTCTTAACGAGATAAACGAGAAGGGGCTTGGGCTTCAGAGCTTTACTGTTGTAAGACACGATAAAGTGTGTGCACAGGGCTTTTTCAAGCCTTATAATGCCGATACGCCCCATGTTCTTTATTCAATGAGCAAGTCTGTTACTTCAACAGCGATTGGCTTTGCTGTGGCTGAGGGACTGATTAACCTGAATGACAGGGTAGCGGATTTCTTTCCTGAATATGCTATGAGCAAAAGACCGTTTAACAGAATGCTGACCATACGTATGCTTCTGACTATGCATTCTGATAAGCTGATTACGGTTCTTGACGAAAAGGGAAATAAGGATTGGATTGCCAATTTTATGAATGCAACTTTCCTTCTTCCGCCTAATACGAAGTTCAATTATATTTCCGAAAATACATTTATGCTGTCTGCCATTATTTCAAAGGTTACCGGTATGAGTATGATTGACTATCTCTATCCGAGAATTTTTGAACCGCTTGGAATTGAAAAACCATTCTGGGAACAGGATGGCAGCGGAAACAATGCCGGCGGCTGGGGTCTTTATATGAAGAGTGAGGACCTTGCAAAGTTCTTTTTGCCTTATATTCACGGCGGTAAGTGGATTGACGGTACTCAGATTATTCCTGAGCTCTGGGTAAAGGAAGCTACAAGAAAGCAGGTTGATTCTGTAAACGACGGATATATTGACAATATGATGGGCTACGGCTATCAGTTCTGGAGAAATCAGATTGCAAACAGCTACCGTGCCGACGGTTTGTTCGGACAGCGCTGCTTTATGTTCCCTGATTATGATGCTCTTGTTGTTCTCAACTGCGGTGAGGCTGAGGACTATAAGATAATGAAGGTATTCTGGAAATATTTCCCTAAATGCTTTGGCTATGAGGCTCTTCCTGAAAACAAAGAGGCATATGATGAAATGCTTTCTGTAATTGACAGCTGTCATGTTAAGGAACTGCCGAAAACGGAAAGAAACAGAGAAATGGAGCAGAGGATTTCCGGCAGACTTATTAAATGCAAAACATCGGAATTCGTTTCGGTAATTACAATTTCCATCACGCAGATGCTTTATAATAAACCGGGCGAAATCAATGAAATGAAGCTGACCTTTGATGATGAAAAGCTGACCTTCTATTGGAAAGAAAAGGATTATGCAAATACCATAGAGGTTGGACTTGACGGAGAATACAGAGTTTCTAAAATTACTCTGGGTGATTTGCATTATCATACATATTCAAAGGCTTCATGGCAGGAGGACGGCTCGCTTAAGCTGTGGATAAGACCGATTGAAACCGCACATGTAAGACAGTTTACTTTCTATTTCAGAGATGATGATACAGTAAAGGTTGTAAACGAAATGACGCCAAGATTCCAGGATCTTGCAATCTACAATATGACCTTTATCGGAATGCCGATTAAGAGTAAGACGACTGAGGATGTAGTTAAGGATGCAGTTGAAAAGCTGGGACTTCCGTTCATTGAGCCTGATTTCAAAGGTACATTTGTTGAATAAATCATAGGATAAATAAAAACACAGTCTCAAATTTGTTTTGAGACTGTGTTTTTTTATCCCTCGTTCAGGCTTTCTCTTATAAGTACCTTTATATCTTTCGGAAGATGTGATTTTTTCAATATGCTTAAAAGCTCATCTCTGTCTGTTTCTTTTTCAAAGGATTTATAGGCGGTATTCTTTTTTGCTGTACACTCCTGCCAGCGTGAAAAAATATTGATGATTCTGTCCCGATATGTATCCTTTGGCAAAGGCTTGGTGTTTTTTATAGTGATCGTAATGTCAGAAGTTTTAAAATCACATTCAACAATGACCGCACCTGTTTTGTCCTGATAAATTTCTGCACTGTCAGGAGCGTCAATATCATCTGATGCGATATCCTTGAACACAATTCTGTATTGTCTGTTTTCCGGTATAAGCTCTGTATCGCCGACCGGAGCTTTGATAACAAACCTTGTATTCTGATTGTCTGAGGTGATTTCAAATTCAGTTTTTACATTGCATTCTTCGTAATTTGTTTTGCCGTTGTCCTCATACAATGTAAAGCTGTTATTACCGTTAAATACCCAAATTTCAAGCTGTTCAGGATTACCGCAGGTATTGCCCTTGTCATTTGACAGAGGAAGGATTGCACCCTCCTTTGCAAGAACAGGGATTGAATATATTTCTCTTGAAAGCTCAATTTCCTTAGGTCCTGTGTAGCTTTGCATTGTGAAAATGTCTGTATATTTTCCCTCAGGTATCCAAGCCTTTACAGTACCGAAATTTGTTTTTGTGCTTGCCTTTGAGGTGATAGGGCATATCATCAACTCACTGCCGAACATATACTGATTGGCAACCTTGAATGCCTCTTCCGTATTCGGATAAGAGTAGTACATCGGCTCGCATAAAGCAATGCCGTCCTTGTGATTGCGGTAGTCCATAGTGTAGATATAAGGTATCAGCCTGTGACGGAAGCAAAGCCACTGCTTTGCACTTTCACATATATCCTTTCTGTATTTCCATGGCTCTTTTCCAAGCAGCATTGAGCTTGTGGAGTGGAGACGCAGTACAGGGGAAAATACACCGAATTCTATCCAGCGTAAATACAGCTCATCATCACGGTATCCCATATGGTGTCCGCCTATGTCATGGCTCCACCAGGTGTATGCACAGTTTGCTGCGTTGATTGTGAAATACGGCTGAAAGTCAAGTACTCTCCAGCTTATGGCGGTATCACCTGAGAAGCCGAGCGGATATCTGTGTGAGCCGTAGCCGCAGTATCGTGAAAGAATGAGAGGGAGCTCTCCGTTTTCAGCATTGTCAAGGAAATGATAATGGTTTAAAGCACATAACGGATCAAGTCCGTCAACATCTGATTTTTTGCCCTGCTGCCAGTCAATCCACCAGAAATCAACGCCGTCCCTTTCATACGGCTTGTGAAGGATATCAAAGTAGTTATTCCAGTAATCAGCATTACCGCAGACGAAAGGAATATCCTTTTTATCGGTAACACCCATTGCCTTCGCAAATTCATCATACATATCCTCATATGTATGAACGCCGTCGGCAGGATGCAGATTCAGGGTTATATGCAGATTATGGTCTTTAAGCTCCTTTAAAAAGGCTTTATAATCAGGGAAAAGGTTTTTATCCCATGAGTATCCTGTCCAGCCGTTATAATTTATGCCGAACTGCTTTTTTACATTAACCCAGTGCCAGTCCATATCAACGGTTGCAACGGTAAGCGGAATTTCCTCTTTTCTGAATTTTGCCATTAAATCAAGGTATTCCTGCTGGGTATATGCGTGATACCTGCTCCACCATACGCCCAGTGCAAATCTCGGAATAAGAGGAACAGGGGAGCTGATCTGATAAAATGCTCTGATTGTTTCACGGTAATTGTTACCATAGGCAAAGGCATAATAATCCTTAGTGCTGTCCGTTCTTCTGACAAAATGCCCCTCATTATCAATCAGCATGGAACGGCTGTCATCGTAGAGATATGCACCGTTTTTTGTAATAAGTCCGTCCTGAAGAGAAATTTTACCGAAGGTACCGTCAAGAGTTCGGTACGTGCCTTTTAAATTCTTTTGCTTTGAAAATACCTCTGTTTTTTGTGTGTCTTTAAAATAAACACAGTAAGGCTTTCCTCTTTTTACTGTAAAAATAACCTCGCTTGTTTCAACGGTAACTGTGTCAGAGGTACTGCTTATCTGCATTTTTTCGGTATTGAAATTGCGAAACCATACTGCCATACTCGGCAAGTCTGTAAATGTGCTGCCGCTTTCAACACGGATAAGACGCGGCGTAAGAATGGTGATACGTAAATTGTCTTTGATAAATATCTGATTGCTATTTGCCTTTGCATCAGTCTTTGCTATTAATGATTTTTTTAGTTCACCCATAGTATTACTCCTTGTTGTACATCTGCTCCATTTTTCTTACCTGACTTGGAGTCTGACCAAAGGTCTTTTTAAACTCATTTGAGAAATGGTAAGGTGAGCTGAAGCACAGCATATATGCAATTTTGTTGATTGAAGCAGAGGTCTGAACCAAAAGGCGGTAACCCTCCTCCATTTTCTTTTTCAGTATATATTGCTTGGGGGAAATAGTCAATTCCTTTGTGAATATCTGGTGAAGCCGTCTCGGGGATATTTTAAAGAAATCCGCCACCTCGTCTATTGATATTTTTGAATATACCTTCTGCTGGATATAGGAGCACATTTCATCAATAATACGTGTGCTTTTGTCTTCCAGCATATCATCATTATCCATTCTGCTTTCATACATAATGCTGTAGAAATAGCTTAAGAATAAGGAATTGATATATCCGGAATTTATGAATTCATACTGTCCGCCTGTCATCAGCTTATTAAAGCACTTTTCTTCGTTTTCACTTAAGGGAATGTTATAAACTTTTCCTGTTTCAAAGTCATTGGTGTGCGTATCCGTGATAAAGTTAACCCATCTGTAGCCCCACACATTTGAAAGGCTTTTGTATTCCTTGATGCTATGAAATTTTAAAAATACAAAATCATCTTTACTAAGAATAAACGTTTCATCATCGGTGCTTATTTTACCGCTGCCGTCAGTGCATCTGATAAACGCAATCGTTTTTTTGTGGTGATTTTCCAGTTCATCATCGTCACATCGGTGAAAATAACTGTCATCAGCAAGAATTTTAAAAACGCTTGTGATTTCCGGGTGGAATAATCCGGAGTGATTATGCTCTGTAATAAAAAAAGATTCACTTTGATACATAAACATCACCTCTGTTTCCGATTTGTGTATTCATTATACTGTATTTTGAATTTATTTACAAGCTCTTATGTACTATAATAAAATCAGGATTTATAAAGGAGTATACTATGGAATTATATATTTTTGACAGATTAGAAAAAATCATTCATTTTGAAGATCTGAGTATTCTTGATGATCATCACAGAATTGACGGCTTGGCAGAATTTATGATGTCTGAAAATGAGGTGTTCGTTTTTCAGCTTGCTGTGCTTTCAAAAAGAGATGATGTTATTAAAAGTATCTCATCACAGGGAAACCTTGAAATCGAGTGTATCAATACGGATATTGTTGATAAACACGGCATAAAAAAGAATCAGACGGTCAATCTCAGTGCCGATATAATACAGCCGTTATTCTTTACTGTTAAGGCGGAGAAGCTTGGTAAAAGGCAGGAAAAAAGTATCATTACAATCACTTCTGAAAATGAGGAGTGCACCTTTGAAGCACTGTTCAACATTATATCCAGTCCTGTTGAGAATAACGGATATAATGATTTATGGAGATTATCGCGTATCAACTGGCTCAATTCCGATATGTGTATTGATGACACTGTTGTTTCTCCATATACACCGCCTGAGCTCGTTGACGGAAATGCAGTCATTCTCGGAAGAGAAATATCCTTTTCGGAAAACGGCTTGCCTTGTCAGGTAAGCTCAAAATTCAATGAGGCAATTGAGCTTGAAGAATCGGTTCAGAAACAGCTTTTCAGCAAAAAAGCTGAATTTCTGATTGACGGCAATCCGCTGCCTTGCGGCGTAATGGATAAAAAATGTTTTAATAATCGTATTGAATCCGTTACCTCCTGTGAGAATGAGGATTATTCTGCTGTGATAACATCCGTTCTCAGGTATGAGGGACAATTGGAATATTCGGTTAAAATCACACCGAAAAAGGATTTCAGAGCAAACAATGTTTCACTTGATTTTTATATTGCTCCCGACTGCTCTTCACTGATGCACGGCTTAGGACACAGAGCGTCAAAGGCTGAAAGCGTTGATTTTAAATGGGATAATCAGAAGCAGCAGGACAGTATTTATATAGGCTGTGTAAACTGTGGTATGCGCCTGAAGCTCAAGGCAGAGGATTATATCAGACCTCTTATTAATATATTCTATAAAAATCTGCCGCTCAGAACGCCTGTAAAAACGTGGGATAATAACGGAAAAGGCGGAATTAAAGCTGAAAAAGAAAACGGCAGTACCCATATTTTTGCTTACACAGGTGAATTCGATTTTAAACAGGGTGAGACAAGAAATTTCATTTTTGAAATGCATATCACACCACTTAAGCCGATTGATTACAAAAAAGCTTTTTCAGTAAGGTATCACCACAATAACAGTTTAACGGATGAGATAAATGATATTGATACTGCTGAAAGAAATGGACTGAGCCACGTTATTTTCCATCAGGGCAATATGATTATGCCGTTTATCAATTATCCTTTTTATGAGGTGGACAGATTAAAAAATGCTGTTTCCTATGCCGGTAAAAAGGGTATAGGAATCAAGCTGTACTATACCGAGCGTGAGCACAGCAATCATATGGCTGAAACCTTTGTATATAAGGCACTGGGAGATGAAATCATTCTGCGTAAAAAAGGCGTCAGCCATTCCTGGCAGAAGGAAAAGCCGCAGTGGCTGATTGACAATTTCGGTGAGGATATTATTCCCGGCTGGTTTGTTAAATATAAGCACGGCAAATATAAAAATGATCATGATATTTCATTTATAGTCAGACCGGATACAAGACTGGATAATTATTATGTTGAGGGACTGAACTGGCTTGTGGATAATGTGGGTATCAAGGGTATTTATATTGATGATACTTCGCTTGACCGTACAACGCTTGAGCGTGCAAAAAAGGTGCTGCAAAAAACCGACGGACTGATTGATATGCATATGTGGAATCACGAGGAGGTACGTGCAGGTGATGTAAGCTGTATGAATCTTTATACTGAGATTATACCGTTTCTTGACAGCGTATGGCTTGGTGAAGGCTTTTTCTATAAAAAATACGCACCTGAATATGTGTTGGCTGAGGTCAGCGGTATACCTTACGGTATTACCGGTCAGATGCTTGAGGGCGGCGGAGATATGTATCTCGGTATGCTTTATGCGATGAATAACCGCTATGGCTGGGGATACAGAAACGCGGTTGATATGTATAGGATATGGGACGATTTCGGTATTGAGGACAGCAAAATGCTTGGCTACTGGCACAGCAAAAATCCTGTTGTATCCAATAATCCTAACGTTATGTCAACGGTTTATCTTAAAGATAATGAAGCACTTTTATGCTTTTATAATTTTGCAGATAAGGCACAGAGTTTTAGCTTTGCGTTAAATAAAAAACTGCTTGGCTTTGAGGCGAACAGCTTTTCGGAAATTCGTTTTGGCAAAAGAGCAAGGAAAATAAAAAATATTGAAAAATGCTTCAGACTCGGCAAAAGAAAAGGTATTATTATACATATAAAGAAAGGCTGAAAGAATGGTTAACGATTATCTGAAAAAGATTGACTGCGTAATTGAAAACGGAAAATATAAAGATAACTGGCAGTCACTTTGTAATCACGAAACACCGCAGTGGTATCATAATGCAAAGTTCGGCATCTTTATTCACTGGGGAATTTACAGTGTGCCTGCCTTTGGCAACGAGTGGTATTCACGGAATATGTATGATAAGACGACACGTGAATACAGGCATCATATTAAAACATATGGCAATCATAAGGATTTTGGATATAAAGATTTTATTCCGATGTTTAAAGGTGAAAAGTTCAATGCTGATGAATGGGCAGCTTTATTTAAGGAAAGCGGTGCAAAATACGTTATGCCTGTAGCTGAGCATCACGACGGATTTGCTATGTATAACACGGATTTCAACCGCTGGAACAGTGTGAATATGGGTCCGTGCCGAGATGTTGCAGGGGAGATTAAGGCGGCCTGTGAAAAAGAGGGACTTGTATATTGTGCATCAAGCCACAGGGCAGAGCATTACTTTTTTATGAATATGGGCAGAACCTTTGACAGTGATGTGAATGATGAAAAATATGCTGATTTTTACGGACCTGCGTATCATTGCAAAGCTTTTGATTCGTGGAAAATGAGTATTGCTGCAGCCAATGTAAGAGCACAATCACCCACTGAAGAGTTTCTTAAGGACTGGCTGGTGAGAACCTGTGAGCTGATTGACAGGTATCAGCCAAAGGTTGTATATTTTGACTGGTGGATTCATAATCAGGCATTCAAGCCTTATCTTCAGAAGTTTGCGGCGTATTACTATAACCGTGCTGAGGAGTGGGGAGAAGAGGTTACGATTAACTATAAGCACAATGCTTTTCCTTCCGGCTGTGCAACCTTTGATGTGGAAAGAGGTGCACTTCAGGACATTTCTCCGACTGCGTGGCAGACCTGTACCGCTATTGCAAAAAATTCTTGGGGATACACTGAAAACAATCAATTTAAATCCGTAGGGCATATTGTTTGCGATCTTATTGATATTGTAAGCAAAAACGGTATGATGCTCCTTAATGTAGGACCTAAGGCGGACGGTACAATAACCGCAGAGGAAACGGAGGTTCTTAAGGGAATCGGTAAATGGATGAGCATCAACGGCGAGGGTATTTATGATACAAGTTGCTGGAAACATTTCGGCGAGGGCAAAGCCAATGTCAAAGACGGCTTTTTCCAGGATAATAAGAAAAAGGGATATAAGGAAACGGATTTCAGATTTACATATAAAAACGGTATGATATATGCCTTTCAGATGAAGCCTGCAAAGGGTAATATTGTAAGGATAAAAAGCTTTAAGCAAGTGAACGAGGATATGATCATCAAATCTGTTAAACTGCTTGGCGATGATAAAGCGCTTTTGTTTGAAAGAAATAAAAAATGTATGGAAATTCATCTGCGTGATAAGGTGCAGACGGATTTGCCGATTTGCTTTAAGATTGAAATAAAGTAATTTAAACTATAATAAGGCGGTAAGAAATTATGAAAAAGTTTACAAAGGTAATTGTTTCAGCTGTGGCTGCAGTCGGTATTGTGGGTGCAGCTCTTGGTGTTCACTTCGGATATGCAAAAACCACAGATGAAGAGGTAAAAACATATTCTGTTGAAACAAACGGCGAGCCGTTAAAAGTTGCTGTTATCAGTGATTTACAGCTCCCTGATTCAACGGATAATACAACGCATCAGTATGAATCCTTTGAAAAAACGCTGACCATGCTCAGAGATAAGGGTATGGACGCACTGATTATCGGCGGCGATTTTACAGATGTGGGTACAAAAAAGGCCTGGGGTACGTATAAGGAAATTTACGATAAAGTAATGGCGGACTATGATAAACCGATTCCGCTTTATATTCTGGGTAACCACGATTATTGGCTGCCTGATTTTATCAGCTGTTTTGAAATTCCGACTCCTGCAACGCAGCAGAAGAGATTTACAAAATATACAGGCGAGCTGCCGTACAGCCATAAGGTGATCAATGGTTATCACTTCATCTGCTGGAGTTCCTCAGATGGTTCATATGATAAATCATATACCAATAAGGACTGGATAAGAGGCGAGCTTGATAAGGCTGTTGCAGATACACCTGACAAGCCGGTTTTTGTAATCACACATCTTAATCCGCAGGATACTGCCTACGGCTCAGATGAATGGGGAAACAGTGATATAACAGATGTTTTAAAGGACTACAGTCAGGTTATCTCCTTGTCAGGTCATTCACACTATTCACTGATTGATGAGCGTTCCATTTGGCAGGGCGATTTTACTGCATTCACAACCCAGAGCCTTGATTATATCGAGCTTGAGCACAGTAAGTTCAATGACAGTGTGCCTAAGGATGCTTACGGCAATTCAATGGCTGATAAGCTGCCGGGCTGTATTTATATGGAGATTGAGGACAGTAAGGTAACCGTTCACCGTCTTGAAGCGAATACAGGAAAGGAACTTAAGGATGCTTGGGTAATCGAAGCACCGTTCGGCAGTGCGGAAAGCCTCAGCAAATATAGTGATGCAAGAAGCAATTCAAATCAGGCACCTGTGATTGACCGCAATCTGAGTGTGGCAGTAAGTGATATTAAAGATATTGACGGCAATGCTCAAAAGATGATTTCTTTCAATGCAGCATCAGACGACGATTTTGTTCATTCCTATAAGCTGGAGTTCTGCGATGAAAATAAAAAGCTTCTTGAATTTGAAGAAACGGATTATAGCAACCACGTTATCCACTATGATGAAAATGGTGAAAAAATTAGATTTGACAATAAGAATTATGAAAACGGCTCACCAAAGAAAATTACTGAGGTAACCTATTTCAGCGATTATATTTTAGGACTTGATAATATGTCCGATACGGTAGAACTCAGACTTCCCGATAATATTCCTGAAAATGCAAAATACGTTGTAATTACTGCCATTGATTCCTGGGGTGCTGAAAGCAATGCAGTTACCTGTGAACTGAAATAATGAGGTGAATGTATGAAAAAGATACTTTCTGTTTTATTAGTCTGTGTTCTGCTTGCAGGCACAATAGCCATAACAGGCTGTTCCAAAAAGCAGGATGATAGCTGGAAAACCAATGAAAAATATGATTTGTCTGTACCTGTGCTGAATGAGGACGGCTGGTATCTTGTTTTTGAAGATGATTTTGAGGGAAATTCGCTGAACGAAAATATCAAATTCGGAGAAAAATATACAGGCAATAAGGAAATATGGACAACATCACCCCACGCAGTTCGCTGGGAAAGTCAGGATGAGGATAAGCCTGAGCAGGCTTGCTGGTGGTGTCCGACTATGGTCGAGGTTAAGGATTCCAACGCCATTATTCATTCACGTTATGAAGAGAATCATACCTGTGACGGTGATTGCCCTAAGGAGGGCAGATTCACCTCAGGCATTGAAACAAGACTGATATCAGGTGACAATAATGACAACAAGGGCACAGCGGATACGATGCTCTTTTCACAGGCGTTCGGTTATTTTGAATGCCGTGTAAAATTCCCTAAGTCACAGGGCTTATGGTCAGCCTTCTGGCTTCAGTCCTCCAATCAGCGTAAGGTCGGTAACGAGGGACAGGACGGAACGGAAATAGATGTTTATGAAAGTGCTTTTATAAACAGTGAACAGTCTGAAATGGGTCACGCTCTTCTCTGGGACGGATACGGCAAGGATGGTAAGGTCGAGGATTATATCGGCTCACTTGAACAGGATTTATACGACGGCTATCATACATATGCCTTGAAATGGACTCCTGAGTATTATGTGTTCTATATCGACGGCAAGCCTACTTGGGCAACAGACGGCGGTGACGTTTCAAAGGTTAAGGAATTTTTACGCCTTACCGTTGAGATTGATGCAGGCGACGGCTGGGGTCCGCACGGTAAGGAAATAGGTCAGTTCAGCCATAACAATGAGGATAACGATGATTTTATGATTGATTATGTCAAGGTATGGCAGAATGAAAATTATGAGCAGTTCATCAGAAATGATGATGAATTTGAAGGCAGTATTGATTTAGGTTGATAAATATATATAGCAAGCGGACTGAATACACCTGTTGTGTTTCAGTCCGCTTTGTGATATTATTTTATCACAATGTTTCTATACAGGAGGAATTATATGTTATTTGTTGAATATCCAAAATGCTCAACCTGTCAGAAAGCGAAAAAGTGGCTTGATGAAAACGGCTTTGAGTATGAAAGCAGACATATTAAAGAGGATAATCCCTCATACGAAGAGCTGAAGATATGGTATGAGCAAAGCGGTATGCCGCTGAAAAAGTTCTTCAATACAAGCGGAATGCTTTATAAATCCATGCAGTTAAAGGATAAGCTGCCTCAGATGAGTGATGATGAGCAGTTAAAGCTCCTCTCAACAGACGGTATGCTTGTCAAAAGACCGCTGATTATATCCGATAAGGCGATTTTAACAGGCTTCCGTGTAAAAGAGTGGGAAGAGAAATTAAAGTAAAAAATGAAATGCAGTCAGCTTTAACCGACTGCATTTTTTATTGATTCAGTTGTATTGAATTCAAGATGATTTTAGTATAGAACACGGATTGCTTCTGCAGTAAATTCTGCCGTTCCGATGCCTCCGGCTTTGTCTATGTTGTTTTTAAAACGTTCATCGCCGATATACATCTGACCTAAGTTTTTCATCATTTCATCTGTACAGGTGTAGTAGTTTTCCGTGATGAAATTCTGCAGCTTTTTTATCTGATTTCGTGCTTCTTCACTGTCAGGTGACAGATGCTTGATTTTTCCGATTTCTGCAAACATCTGCATCAGTTCATCGGTTTTATCAGCAAAATCAGAATGCTTTTCCTCAAATTCCTTGTAAGCATCCGTGTGTCCCCACTTCTGTTTTGCTTCATTGGTATACTTGTCAATTTCTGTTTTATCAAATGCTGAAAAGCGCATAAGCTCAGCTCCTTTCGTTAATATTTCACGGGCAGAAATAATGATTTCGTCAAGTCTGTTTCTTTGCAGCTCAAGCAGCTTTATCTGCTCCTTAAGTGCAGTCCTTGTGTCAAAATCAGGATTGTCCAGAATAGACTTGATTTCCTTCAGCGGAAACTGCAGCTCACGAAACAGCAGTATGCTGTGCAGCCGTTCCAGTGTCGTATCGTCATACAGTCTGTAGCCTGCATCTGTTGTCTGCGTCGGTTTCAGTAAATTTATTTCATCATAGTAATGAAGTGTGCGCACGCTGATACCTGTTAATCTGCTGATTTCCTTAACTGTTTTCATCTTTATTCCTCCCTTGGTCTAAAGTATAGACTATAACGTACCGTAAGAGTCAAGTGTAATTTATAAAAAACTATATTTTATTTCTGTATTATGCTATAATCAAAGCAGACAAAAGTAATTTAGAGGAATAAATATAATGAAATTAGTTGACTGTACAGGAAAATTGAATGAACACAGTGAATATTTAAAGGCAATAAAGCAGTTAGAAAAGAAAAGCAAGTATATTGAATATGTTTTAGTGGATAAAGATGAAACAGAATTTATAGAAAAATTTAAAGACCTTATTGTATCTGAAAAGTACAAGAAACAATGGTGGGGAACAGTAACGAAAAGCAAAACCCAAGTGTACACACTAAAAGCATCAAAGGAAATTTTTAAATATTTAGAGCAGTTTGAAACTTTCTGCAAATATATTTCCTCAAATCACGGAGATATTGTTGAACACACCGATTTTGGTGTGAATGATATTGCATTTCTTGATGATGAGGAAAAGCCGTTATTGTTTACAACAACGCATGAGGGTTATATTACAGCAAGAGATAATTTTCTAAAATCATTATAGATTGAAAGAGTGTTAAATAATGATTATATTAATTGCAGGGGCAACCCATACAGGAAAAACCAATTTTTCTCAAAGATTGCTTGAAAAATATAAATACCCATATCTTTCAATTGATCATCTGAAAATGGGATTAATCAGGAGCGGCAACACAGACCTGACACCTGAAGATGATGAAGAGCTTACGCCTTATCTTTGGAATATCGTGAAAGAGATTATTAAAACGGCAATTGAAAATAATCAGAATCTTATTATTGAGGGTTGCTACATTCCGTTTGACTGGGCAAAGGATTTTGATGATAAATATTTAAGTGATATAAAATATTACTGCCTTGTGATGTCAGAGCATTATATTGAAACGCATTTTGACAATATCAAAGCATTTGCCAATGTTATTGAAAATCGCATGGATGATTCATCCTGCAGTAAGGATATTATTCTGAGGGATAATATTCATAATCTTGAAATGTGTAAAAAATATGGGCTTAATTATATTCTGATTGATGATGGTTATTGTATTGAATCAAATTTTGAGGAGTTAAGTATGAGCAAAGCCTTAGGCTCTTGGAGCGGAATGAGAAAATATCTTGAAAAAGAAATGCTTGCAGTGTCCTTAAGGGGACGAGTAAGATATAATTGCACAAGGTATGTTGGTATGGATGATAGCCATATATTTGAAATTTTCATTGATGATGTACTTGTTAAACAATTTTCGTGGGAAACATTGAACACTTATTTTATAAATCAGGGATATAAAAACGACAATACGGTTTTCACAGGTGTTCAAAAATATTGGGAGGACTTTTGGGAGCTGACCGATAAATACCCTATGGATACCAGAACGGAGTATACTGATACTGAATTTTCCAATGCTTTAACCAAGTACAGAAATCAGTGTATTGAAGAAAGCATATCTTCCGCAGACCCCATTGTAAGAATGTTTGCGATTCTGGACAGGCGAATCGGAAAACGGACACTGAGCAAATTAAAATCTACGGTTATTTTACAACCTGTATGGCTGCAGCCATTTTATAAACTAAGGTTTGAGGCTGAAGAAATACAGATATAATTATTTATTGTAAAAGGATTTTGATTATGCATTTTGGATTTTCATATGTAGGTTTGATTTATCTTACAATGCTATTTGTTCCGAATTTATTTTGGACTAAGCACAAGCCAAAGGATTATGACGAATACGTAAAAAATGAAAATAAAGTGCTGCGGATATTTGAAAATATAGGACAGGTTCTTGTAACCTGTATTGTGCTGATTTTCAAGGATTTCAATGTTAAATTTGACTCGGTGTGGACGATATGGCTGCTGCTCTCTTTTGTCTTAATGGTGCTTTATGAGATCAACTGGCTCAGGTATTTCAAAAGTGAAAAGACAATGAAGGATTTCTACAGCAGTCTGCTGGGTATTCCTGTGGCAGGTGCAACACTTCCTGTTGTCGCATTTCTATTGCTTGGCATTTACGGTAAGAATTTACTATTGATTATTGCTGCGGTCATTCTCGGTATCGGACATATAGGAATACATTTAAATCATAAAAAGGAAATCAGCTGATTTTATTGAAAATGAATTACAGAGGTGTGATAAGATGAAAATTGAGGGGAATCAGAAAGAGCTGGATGCAATGGAGCAATTTCACAAGGGCAATAGAACAGAGGGTCTGAAATTGCAGGAAGAGTTTGCTGCACAGTTTCGTACAGAGTATAAGGAAAAGGACCATTGTCCCTGTCAGAAGGTTTGCCGTTATCACGGCAACTGCAAGGAATGTGTGGCAATTCACAGAGCACATCAGGAGCACGTACCCAATTGTATGCGTCCTATTATCAATAAAAAAATCAAACTCTTATCCGAACTTACAGAGCATACAATAGCAAATGAAATCGAATCGCCTAAAGAGATTTTGAGAAAGTAAAAAGCAGAGCACTTTAGTTTCCAATGATTTGAAAGTGAGATTTGAATATGGATAAAGGTATTGAACTGTATAAAGAATTTATAGATAATTTTGTGACAATGTCGGAAAACTGTGTTGATGCTGTCAGTGTGAAAAAAGGGAATGTAGTGGGTTGTCAAGCTCAGGAAATTGGTATAAATGATGTTTTAAAAAAACTATCGTCAGAAGATAGAGAAAAGTTATCACAATTTATTTCAGATGTATATTCGTCAGGTATTTTTGATGTTTTGGATAATTTAGAATGGCTGAGAGAATGCAGAGAAATGGAAATGAAAATAGATAATGCAGTATTGTCTATGGGAAAATTTGAGGGAATACAAAATGATTATATCGGCAGAAAAGCAGGTTGGCAATGGACAGAGTAACATAATTACAAAATAGGAGCGTAATGAAATTGATAAACAGTAATAATTGGCACGATTCATATTTAGAAAAAATTGTTATAGAATACAATAAATGTTTAGTCGAATTAACCGATTATAATGATAAAAGAGTGGATATAGTGTGCGAAGGTTTTCGTTCAATTGTTTATATAGGACAATATGATGAAAATGTTATCAAAGATATAAATATAATTGAAAGTTCCGATTTGATAGAAAAGACAAAGAATAGTATTAAAGAAAATTATAGTTATATTGAAACTGGTTTAAAGCAACTTGAAATAGAATTGATAGATGATGTGAAAATACAAATAATTGCTGAAGAATTTTACTTGAATGAATTAAAAGGCAGATTTATATGAAAACAGATTTATTAAATATACCCAATGTGGGCAAAAGGACAAAGGAATCCTTAATGAATATAGGTATCACCTGTGTTGAAGATCTGGCAGGAAAAAATCCTGAAGATTTATATGTTCGTGATTGCCTGGCGAAAGGCTTTCAGGTTGACAGGTGCCAGCTATATCTTTTCAGAATGGCGGTTTATTATGCAGAGAATACAGAGCGGGAAGATGAAAAATTAAAGTGGTGGTATTGGAAGGATAGGGAATATCCTGAAAAATGCAGGATGACAGACAGGATACTTGAAACTGAGCGGTTACATTTAAGAGAAATGACTCAGGATGATTTTGATTCGTTGTGCAAAATACTGCAGGACGAGGAGGTTATGTATGCTTACGAAGGAGCATTCAGTGATGCTGAGGTGCAGGAGTGGCTTGACAGACAGATTGCACGTTATAAGCAGTGGGGCTTTGGCTTGTGGGCAGCAATACTTAAAGAGTCTGATGAAATGATTGGACAGTGCGGTCTTACAATGCAGCAGTGGAAGGATAAAGAGGTGCTTGAAATAGGCTATCTTTTTCAGCGTCAGTACTGGCATAATGGCTATGCTACAGAGGCTGCCATAGCTTGTAAGAAATATGCTTTTGAGACTTTAGATGCTGATGAGGTTTGTTCAATTATCAGAGATACAAATATCCCTTCGCAGAATGTGGCAATCAGAAATGGTATGATTAAGCGTGATAGCTTTACAAAGCATTACAAAGGTGTGGATATGCCGCATAATCGTTATGTGGTTAAAAAATACGAATAAACCGGATTTACGGAGGAAAAGCAAGTGGCAGTTACAGTGAATATTTATTACACCGGTGTTGACGGAAATGCAAGAAAATTTGCTGAAGAAATGGTGTTAAGCGGAGTTGTCAGTGACATTCGTGCTGAACAGGAATATCTGAAACGGATCAGTCGTTTATAAAGGAATAGTTTTATTTTGATTTATAGGAGTGAATACTATGAAAAAAGTTATCAACTTTATATCCATTATACTTTGTTTATCAATCCTTCTTTGTTCCTGCTCAGCTTCAAAGGTAAACACCGATAAATCGGCAATGCAATTAAGCAATGCCAATGCAGATGAAACAACCAAAAGGATATATTCCTACATCTGTGATACATATGAAAACGGTATAATCTCCGCTCAGCAGGAGTCAACCTGGATGGGCAGCAGTGAATATGAAATGGATTATATCTATAACACCGCAGGCAAGCTGCCTGCAATGCGCGGACTTGATTTTATGAATGATGATTTTGACGGTGTTGTTCAGCGTTCCATTGACTGGTGGAATAAAGGCGGACTTGTTACAATCTGTTGGCACTGCGGTTCGGATTTTGCAGACAGTTATGATGAATGCATAGGTGATGAAATTGAGAATTGGGATTTGATTCTTACTGACGGAACACCTGAAAATCAGGCTTTTATGGAGAGTATGGATAAGGCAGGCAATGCTCTGATTGAACTGCAGAAGGCAGGCGTAACGGTTCTGTGGCGTCCCTTCCACGAGTTTGACGGAGAGTGGTTCTGGTGGGGAAAAGGCGGTGCTGATCATTTCAAAAAGCTATGGGTTATGATGTACAATCATTTTACAGATGATTTGGGACTGAATAATCTGATCTGGGTTTTAGGCTATTCCCATAATGGAAAGAATGTGGGCAAGTGGTATCCCGGTGATGAATACTGCGATATTGTCGGTGCAGACAGCTACGAGGTATCTGAAAACGGAGCCGAGGACAGACTGTTTGGCAAGGTAAAAAATGTTACACAGGGGAGAAAGCCGCTGTGCTTCCACGAATGCGGACTGATTCCGACAGAGGAACAGTTGAAAGAAACACCTTGGTGCTCTTTTATGGTGTGGCATACGGAGTATCTGATTGATGCAAATTCAAAAGAACAGCTCAGTGAAATCTATAACAGTGATTATGTGATTACACTTGACGAGCTGCCAAGCTTTGTGTGATACCTAAGCGAAAGGTGCAGATCCAGTTCATAAAATATAATTAAAGCCACAGATTAACGGCATAATCTGTGGCTTTTTTAACTTTCAAAAGTATTTATTTGTTTGCAAAATTAAGGTTTTCTTCGCTCATTTCAATCTGTTTATTGCAGGAAATCCATGTCATTCTTTCAAATGGTGTCTGTCCGCCGTGACTGCATTCTGTTCCGCCATGATCCGTTGAAATTATGATAAGCCAGTCTTCCGTATCATAGGTGCTTCTTGCTTCAATGGTTTTAACAATGTTATATCCCCAGCTGTCTGCATCCGTGCAGCCCTTTACATATTCTTCATTCTGATTGCCGAAGCCTGTATCGTGACCTGCGTGGTCGGTATGCTCCAGTGTGAAGAATATTACATCAGGATCTTCTTTATCGCTTTTTACTGCGCCTTCAGGCTTTGCAACGTATTTCAGAATCTGATAGTATGTTGCTTCATCGTCAATCTGATGTGTATATTCAACAGGAAGTCCGCTCGTAATAGAATTTACAATATCAGGGAAATAGCTTGTTTTTGTGTGCTCACGCCATGATGTTGTAAATGAACCTGTGTATCCCATTTCTGCAGCTTTTGTAAGGAATGTTTTAACATCGGTTTTGGATTGACCGTTGTCGTCAACACCGTTATAATCTGCCCAGCCGCCTGTAAGCATTGCCATCCAGCTCGGAGCAGTAGAGGTTGCCTGTGTTTTGCCGCCCTCAACACCGCCTGAAAATGCGTGATAAAGACCGCCGAGCGATTTAACATACATAATACCGCTGTTTCCCATATCCTTTATATTTTCAAGTCCGTCTGCTCTGAATCCGTCGTAACCGATAAAGATTACCTTTTTATCTGTTTTGCCCTCAGGAAGCGGTGCTTCAAGATGCTCTGTAATAAGCTTGTGGATAATGGTCTGAGGCAGAGCCTGTTCATTCGTATTGTCAAAAATGCTCAAAGCCTCAATCTCGGCAGCATATGTATCTTCTTTTTTTATTTCCTTTTTTCCGCTGCAGGCAGAAAGAGACAGCAAAAGGATTGCACACATAATAGCGGCACTAATCCTGGTTATGGCTTTTTTTATAATAATTCCTCCCTTTGCTTTATTATAACAAATGTAATGAATCTTGTAAATATGCTTGTATGTTTGTAATAAAGGTTTGTTTTTGTTGACAAGAAGAAATTTGTGACATATCATATATTTATGATTAAAATATAGGTAATGCCGTTAAATAACGAGCTGCATTATATTACTTTATATGGCACTTTTTCCTTGTTCCTGTTCAGGCTATCACGAATTGAATTGAGGCTTTTATATGAGAGTATTTGACTTTGACAATACAATATATAATGGTGAAAGTGTTTTTGATTTTTATCTTTTCAGCATCAGATATAATCCTGCGGTTGCTAAATATGTGCCGATTGTAGTTTTTAATCTGATTAAATATAAGCTCGGAAAAACGACAATGCAGGACTTGGAGGAGGCTGTTAAAAAATATGCCTCATCTTATCTGAATGCCTTTGATAATAAGGAAGAAATCATCAGTGCTTTCTGGGATAAACATATAACGAATATTAAAACTTGGTATAAGCCTCAGCAGGATGATGTTATCATAACCGCATCATTTAATATGATTATGGATGAGGTGTGCAAAAGGCTGGGAGTGGAAAACTGCATTTGCTCCATTGTGAACCCCAATACTATGCAGGTTGAATACCTTAATTTCAGAGATAACAAGCGTAAAACCTTTGTTGAATTGTATAAAAATAAAACGGTAGATGAATTTTATACAGATAATATGGTAGATAAACCGATGATAGATATTGCGAAGAAGGCTTATCTTGTTAAAGGCAACAAAATCAAAAGGATAAAATAAATCCCAGTTCGTTTTATCGTGATTGGTAAAATACCTGTATCAGTATAAATCGCCATGTATAATTTGGTATGCATTGAAATGTGCAGTAAAATATAGCATGTTATAAAATAATTTTATAAGGAGTCTGGCTAAATGTGTAAAGAATGTTATACTGATAAGAATCGGATAACACCATTATTAAACCCTTTGGACTGCCTGAAAAATCATACACAGTATATTTGCGGAACTTGTGGAAGGTGCATATGTATTGAACATGATCCGAATCAAGGATTGCAAAGGTGGAATTTTCCTTTTAAGTCATTAGAAATTGCAAAACTGTATTTACGTACCGCTGATTATAGTATGAAAAGACCATGCGGTGTTTATGAAATAAAAAGTGAAAATGGCAGATGTTTATACAAAATATTTGCATCTAAAGAGGATTTACAGTTATATCTAAAAAAGAATAAGAGAAAAACGTGTAACAGCATGACACCTGTTTTCAGTGTTGAGGAATACAGGGAATATCCCAATACCCAGATACGGAAATTGATGCCTGATGAAATACAAAAATATATGTCAGAGCGACAAGTATCTAACGAAACAAATTAAAAGAAATTCTGCTATTAAAGGATGTCTTTGGGATTTTCATTTTCCGTATAAATATAAGCGGTGTGTGGGGAAAATAGGCAGTAGCAACAAATAAATGAATTGGTAGTAAAATAATTGAGGGAGTATATGTTTATTAAGGAGAATGAGAGAATCGGCAGCTGTTATTTGGAATTTCAGTTCTGTAAATCAGATGTGCCCATTAAAAATAATAGCGTTGATATTGATGTTATAGAGCACTGGCAAAGTGATTCATTACTTATCAGCGACGAGGATTTCGGCGATTTTTATAAATCCTATTCGACTGTTTTTAACTGTGCATTGCTGGCAAATGGTGAAACAGGCTTTGATTGGTACGGACCGAATTATTATAGTAAAGCAGTGACTGAAAAGGTATTTCAAAAGCTAAACAAAGAGCTTGATGATGAATATGAAAATCTTATTTTATGGCTTGAGAAAGCAGCAGAAAAGGATAACGGATTTTATATTTTAGGCATTTAGTGACAGACAAAATAGGGGGAAGAATTTGTTATTGAAGACATTGATGGCGGATGGATTCTTTTGGATTAAAAGAGCAATCATTTTGAGGTGAGATTATGATGAAATTCATTATAGAAACAGCAGTTGTCTTAATTGCAGCTATTATTATAATATCTGTGCTGTTTTATTTTGGTTTTATTGATTTTTATCATCCTATAAAGGGGGCTGAGGAGAATCAGATCAGAGTAGCCTGTGTCGGTGACAGTATAACCTTTGGCTGCACGGTTCAGAATTGGCAAAAAAACAATTATCCGACTGTGCTTAATCATTTGCTGGGCGAAGGCTATTGCGTAAATAATTTCGGATATACCAACAGAACAGCTATAAAGAGTGCGGATTATCCCTATACCAATGAAAAATTATACCGGCAGAGCCTGGATTTCAAGCCTGACATTGTTGTGCTTATGCTTGGCTCAAACGACTCAAAAGAGAATAACTGGGATAAGGAAAAATTTATCAAGGATTACTGTGAGATTATTTATAGCTATCTGACTCTTGACTCGTCGCCTGAAGTGTATATCCTTGTTCCGCCACCTCTGTTTGAGGTAAGGGGAAAGGTTATGTGGCAGCTTAGAAAGGATGTTATGGTTGATGAAATATGCCCTGCGGTAAAATGTATTGCCGATAAAATGGGCGTTCACTGTATAGATATGTACAGTGTTTTTGAAAATAGAAAAGAGCTTTTTTCAGACGGAGTTCACCCAAACGCAAAGGGCAGTAAAGTGTTCGCTCGAAAGGTATATGAAGCAATTAACAAGGAGTAACGATTATGAAAAAATATAAGATAGCCGCAGTGCTGATGATTATTCACGGCGGAGTTATGGAAATCGGCGGTTGCTTTGCCATTATCCCTGCACTGATTTTAGGCAGTGACAGGTTTGATATCGGTCAGTATTTCTCTTTCAGGCTGCCGTATTTTCAGGAAAATTTATATATGATGATTATCATGGGTGCAATTTACGGTGCTGTACGTGTAATCGGTGCAATAGGGCTTTTGAAAAATAAAATGTGGGGACTGGCATTGTCTGTTATAAATTGTGTACTTACTATGGCACTTATGATGTTTTTACTGCCTGCTGGTATTATGGACGGAATCTTTGCCTGCAGTGCGTTAATTCTGATGCTGACCCAGTATTTCGGTGATAAGAAAATAGCATAAGTTGATAATTCGTATTACATATGATATTATATTTCTGCAAGTCAAGGCAAAGCATTGTCTTGGCTTTTCTTTATATCATAGATTTCAATAGTATAATTATTTCGTAAATCAATTAAATAACAGGCAAAAAATACATTTGCAACTGAAAGTTGCTGGAAATGATACTGCAATCATGCTAAAATGAACTGCAAAGGAGGCAGTAGTCTAATGAAATTCGGAGAAAATTTACAAAGCATAGCCAAACAAGAGTCGAACCCAATAGCCTAAAATAATCAGTTTTCTGCACCTAACGCCATTTTTTGCCTTGATATACGCCAGTATACCTGCGTCAAAGAAATGACGCTATGCACAAAAAACTGATTATTTTAGGTGCTTTGCAGTTTAAACCATTCAAATTTTTGATTAGACAAGGCATAATTTTCATTGCATACTTGCGTATTCAATGAAAATTTAACGACGTATAAGCGAAAATTTGTTGATTTAAACCTTATTTTGTTCGGCTCCTTGTTTGGCGAAGAAAGCAAAAAAGAATGTCACAGGAGCAGCTGGCAGAAAAGGTTGATGTGTCAAGGCAGAGCATATCCAAGTGGGAGAGGGGCGAGAGCTATCCCACAATGAATAACATTATGGCACTGTGCGATATTTTTCACTGCAAGCTCAATGACCTTGTGCACGAGGATATAGCAGACTTTGATTCGTTAGACGAAGAAATAATTATGAGTGCAGTTAAATTCAAAAAAGAAAAGCAGCAGAAAATGAAAGGCTTAAGCAAGGCAATTTATGTAATTGCAAGAATTTGCAGAATGATTGTGACAATCTCAATTCCTGTTGTTATTGTGAGTATGGCATTTATACCTTATCTTGTCAGTAACACAGATGTGACAGACGGTAAAATATCTGTATCGGATAACAGTATAACTGTTGTTGAAGAAAACACAGGTGTACAGTTAAGATATAAAAATATAGTCATTGCCGATGAAACAAATCAGGAAAGTATTTCTAAAATGAAAGAGATTCTTGCCAATCATTCCAAGACGGAAATTATAGTATATCTGGAGTTCGGAGGCTTAATCCTTACGGCTTATTTGATTTTATATTGGATTATATTAAAGCATTTAGAGCATTTATTTGTAAATATATATAACGGTGATACTCCGTTTACTTTAGAGAATATAAAGCATATAAAGAAAATGGCATATTTAATGATTGCCGCAATCATCTTGCCAATCGCAGCAGGGGTGATATTTGAAAGTGTTTTAAAAACAGATTTGGATGTCGGCTTTGAACTGTATAATGCGGTTGAAATATTGTTCCTGTTCAGTATGGCATATATATTTGAATACGGATATGAAATTCAACTTGATTCCAAAGGGAAAATATACGGCGATGAGGAAGAGAGTTTATAGTATTTTAATTTGAGTGAATTTGATAGGTATGAACATCCGGCAAAAAAATGAAAAAATCCTGAAATGGCTTATCAAATTCTATTATTAAAACAAGGGTACAGATGAGTCTGTACCCTTGTTTTCTGAACAATATGTTTTTAATAAAGTGTTTTTGAAAGAATAAAGCAAATCCAGAGTGCTATAACAAAAAAGCCTTCTGCAGGGATTGCCAGCTTTGTGTAAGGACATTTCCAGCCCTTGTCAACACAAAGAAATATACTTCTTGTTACAAATACAGTTGTTGAGAAGAACAGCCCACCAATAAGCGAATAAACAGGTGTCTGAAGTGCGAGGGTTAAATAGAGAAGAAATGCGCCGAGTGCAAAGGAAATACCGCCGTAATATACTCTGATTTCGGTTTTGCCTGCATTGTCAACCGGCTTTACAGAAAAGCTTTCGGCATTTTTGATTGGATTTGTGATGAATACAATTGCCATTGCAAAGAAATATCCGACTAATCCAATAACGGCGATAGCTGCGGGAATGTTGCTTAGGAAAATGGTTTTAATGTTTTCCATAATTTTACTCCTTAAATTTATTTGTAATTCCATTATATATGCTTTTCTTAAATAAGTAAATATAATGTTGCTGCAATATTTAATTTAGTATATAATTGAATAGTATATTATTACAATTTCGATGATTTGATAGGAGCCATAAATATGATTTTTGATAAAATGGATAATATATCGGATTATTTTGAAGAGCTTCCGCTTTTAAAAAAGGTCGAGGAATTTGTTGCTGATTTTAATCATAAAAAGCTTTCTGACGGCACTTATGAAATAGACGGCAAACGTGTTTTTGCAATGATTCAGTCCTACAGAACAAAACAGCAAACGCAGGAAATGATGTTTGAAGCTCATAAAAAATATATTGATTTGCAGTACATTGTGAATGGAATTGAAAAAATACGTTGGGCTAAGCTTGATAAAGTGGATTTGGTTGAGGAGCGATATTCCTTCGGAGGGGATATTGCATTTTATGAGGGCGATGCAATGTTCGATTTTACATTGACAAAGGGCACCTTTTTATTGCTTTATCCTGAAGATGCACACTTGCCGGGATTAAGTGCTCAGAAAGATATCAATGTCAGAAAAATCGTTTTTAAAATACAGGTTGATAATAAAGAATAAAAGAAACAGACCTTTTGCCAACGCAGCTGGTCTGTTTTGTATTTCTCTGTTTATTTGTCAAAGCTTGGATTAAAAGCATAGTAATTCTTGCTGTCAAGCTTATCAGTAACAATTCTTAAACCTTCACCTCGTCACCAATCTTGTAAAAAATAATGACCGATAACTCAAACAAAAGTATTGAACAAACATCTTCGTGGTATGTCAAATACTTTAGTTTTTATTTTCTCTGGGAACCATGTTAATAAACCTTTATAAATTCTCATTGCTCCAATTCTGCATATTTTCCATAACAGGAACAAAACTTTCTCCTAAAGCTGATAATGTATATTCCACCTTAGGAGGCACCTCGGAATATACTGTTCTTATTATCAAACCATCCTCTTCAAGCTCCCGGAGCTGTTTGGTCAGCGTTGAATGTGTTATTCCGCCAAGCCGTTTTTGCAGTTCATTGAATCTTTGCTTTTTGTAGAATGCTATATACCACAAAATCAATATTTTCCATTTTCCGCTGATTATTGACTGCACTTTGCTCATAGATTCACAACGGCGATATTGTTCAGCTTCAGAATGTTTGTTATTTGCCATATCATCATCTCCAAAACAAGTATAAACCAAAATCAAATATCAGGCAATAAGTATCTTTTTTAATACTGAATATTAAAAATAATCGTACTTGTTGAATTTTCTTAAGATAGTATAATCATTTTTAAGGAGTGATTATATGAATTTTACAGGAACAATCTGGCGACCTCCGTACGAAGCATGGTCGGCATTATTACAGGTAACAGCAGGCTGTACACATCACAAATGCAAATTCTGCACGCTTTATGAGGATTTGCCGTTTAAATTCAAAATGTCAACTGTCAAAGAAATAGAAAGTGATTTAAAAGAACTATCTTATTTAACACCGAATTCGCTGAGATTGTTTTTGACAGGAGCAAATCCCTTTGTTTTATCAACCGATAAATTAAAATGCATTGCAGCTCTGGCAAAACAATATTTGCCCAAGCTTGACAGTATCGGCTGTTTTGCAAGAATAACGGATATATCACCTAAAAGTATTGATGAGTTAAAGGAGTTGCGTACAGTCGGATACAACCGCATAACAATAGGTGTTGAAACAGGAGATGATAAAGCGCTGTCATTTATGGAAAAGGGTTATACATCTGCTGATATATTACTGCAATGCAAAAAGCTTGAAGAAGCAAATATGGATTATAACTTTTTCTATCTGACAGGAATTTACGGTAAAGGCAACAGCAGGCAAGGTGTTGAAAACACCGTGAAAATATTTAACCAGCTTCATCCTAAAATTATAGGAGCATCTATGCTGACAGTTTTTGAAACCTCACAGTTGTATCAAGAGATTCACCTCGGCAACTGGCAGGAGGAAAGCGAATTTGAAAAACTGAAAGAATTAAGACTGCTGATAGAAAAGCTTGAAATAAATACGCATTTTGCTGCACTCGGCTCATCAAATGCATTTAATTTTCAGGGTAAAATACCGAAAGAAAAACAAAAACTGATCGAGTATATAGACGGCATATTGAACAGCTATACTGAAAAGCAGTTGAAATATTACAGGGATAATCTGCAGTCATTATAAGAAATCAAAAAACTTCTCATTATTTTTTATTGTATAAGATATTTGCATAATATACAAAAATTGATATAATTGATTCAGACATAATGAAATTTGCAGGAGATATATAAATGAATGTAGAATACAAAACACAGAAAGACTTGCCCTGTGATAAATTATATCAGCTATTTCTGGCAGTAGGTTGGGCATCGGAAGATACAACGCAGGAAATGATTGATAATTTTAATATCGGTTTTATTCATTCAACATTTGTTTTTTCTGCATGGATTGAAGATGAATTAGTAGGTTGTGTAAGAGTTTTAAGTGATTTACATTTTCGTTCTGTTATTTATGATTTAGCTGTTTTACCTGCATATCAAAATAAAGGTATCGGCAAAGAGCTGGTGAAAAGATGTATAAATGCTTGTGACAGTTCAGAATGGTTAGTGCAGACAGATACGGCAAAAGAGTTTTATGAAAAAATCGGTTTTAAAGAAAACGGAGATTATTTTCTAACAATTCCTTGTAAATGGTTTTAGATTATGCCAAATTTCATTTTGTAATAGTTACTTACACGGAAAACATTATTATATACTAAAAGCAAGGTGCAAAATAACACCTTGCTTTTACATTTATACTTTTAACTCATCAACAATCCACTTCAGCATATCCATATTTGTTTTTGTTAGATTATCAAATTTATCAAACTGACTGAAATATGCAATACAGATGATCTGAATGGAATAAATCACATAAGGCAAAGCCTGTTTTTCATATTTAGACAGCGGAGTAATACTCTCATAACCCTTTACAAGATTATCAAATATTTCAAGCCACTTGTTTTTATCAATATTAGAATTGTTAAAACATTCTGAAAGTATTGCTGTTGCACAGTAGCATATATCAAATATTCTGATATTAACCTCTGTTAAATCAAAGTCAATAAAACCATTAAATTCACCTTCGTCAAAAATCATATTTGACGGATTTATGTCACGGTGGATAATCTGCATTGGCAATTTATCATAAACGATACTGAATTTTTTGAGAAAGTCATCATTCAAATTGACTGAATTCTGAAACTTCGGCAATGCAGATTTAACATCACTTAAAATGCCAGCTTGTTTGTAATTGCTTTCATCAAATGTTTTAAGCGAATTGTGTAGCTTGGCTATGTTACTGCCTATCTGATATGCAATATCGGTGTTTTTGAAAATATCCTCGCATTTAAGCTGACTGCCTTTGATTCGTTTCGTTACGACAAAATAAAGCTCGCCGTTTTGTAAATAATCTGAACCTTCAATGGTTTTAATAATTTCGGCAACAGGTAAATTTGATTTTTCAAGACTGTTTGTTATGCTGATATTATTCTTTATACTGCCGTAATTAGCAGAAAATTTAATTACATAATCGTTACCAACATAGTATGCATTTTCGCTTTGCCTGCCTGTGTTTTCATTGTAAATATTTGCAACGCTTTTGTTCTGTAAATTCCAATGACTGAGTAATTTTTGTATTCTGTTTTTTGAAATCATAATATGTTCCTCCTGCAAAATGTTAATCTTATATGGCTTTTCACCTTTATAAGATTTGATGAATTCGGAGGGCGAACAATTGAACTCACGCTTAAATGCTTTGTAAAATCCGGCATAAGTTTCAAAGCCGTAGGAAAGTGCAATATCAACCTTAGTTATTCCGTTTGACATATCATAAACTGCATGAATCAGCCTTCTGCGTGTAATGTATTCACTCGGAGATAAGCCGACATAATGTGAAAACAGTCTGCAAAAATGCACATAGGAATATCCTGCCATATCGCACAACTCATCCATATTGATTTCAGTCTTTAGATTGTTTTCAATATAATCAAGAGCATTCTGTATAATTTTGCGATTATCCATTGCCTCCTCCTTTCTTAACACCTGCAAGTGTGACTATATTATATCATATAATACTTCAAAAAACATTTCCTGTTCTATCATTTTTATTGACAACAACACACTAATAAAATATCATATAATTATGAAATTTTGAAATAAAAGTTAAAGCCAAGTCTGCATTTGAGCAAACTTGGCTTTTTGTCGTTAAAATGAATGTAAGCAAATTCAGCTTAATTACACATTTTTTGAAGAAGTTTTAGTCTATGTACATTTTTATCTTGTCACAGTAGTCAACTAATGACTTGTCTGCTTCATTAAATTCTTCTGTAAAGGATTGTAAGTTTCCAGTTGGATTAATTACCAAGTTTGAAAAATCATTATATTTGTCATACAATGCCAATAATGCTTTATAAGCATCTTTGTGTTTTGATGGTGGATTTTTCATTTCTTTCATCATATTAAGAATGTTTTCTTGATTAATTTGGATATTGGCTACCTTTTCTGTAAAATCTTTATCGTTATATAGGTTATCCAGTGAGTCGTTGAAATCTTCGTTGAATTCGTTATTTTCCTTTGTGTATTTGTCAGTATCTTCACTGGATTCTTCAAAAATAGTATTATACCATACATCATGTATCAAATTGCCACATTCTTCTGCTTCAATACCACTTGATATTATTTCATAACATATTGCATTTAGATTTTGCTGGTATGTATATGATTTATATTGGTTGACACCAACCCAAGTCAGTAATGCCGCAATCACCAATATTACTAATACTACAATTGGATTTTTCTTTTTTTCAGGCTTCTCGGCATAAATGTTTTCATATTTAATTATAGGACAACCACAGTTAACGCACTTATTGGCGTTATCACTGATTTCTTTTCCGCATTCAGGACAATTGATTAATGCCACAATAACATCTCCTTTTAATCTTCATCATCTTCCCATTGCTGAATCCAATTATAAACATTATGAATTGATTCAAGATAAAGAACGAATGATTTCTTGTTTTTATCTTTATTTTTGTTTTTTAATTTAAGATATTCTTCTCTAATCCAACTCCAACCATTTTCATATTCACGAATTTTATTAAGTTTCCAATCAATATTCTGAGAAGGCTTTCTTAATTCAAAAGAATATTTACCATTTTTCCAGTTCTTAAGATAGTAATAACCATCATCTGTATCATCACTTGCATAGTAGATGATTGCTAAATCACAGCCATATGTTCTTTTTTTATTCTTTCTATCTATACAAGCAAAAGTCAGTGCGGAAGTAGAATCTTCAGGGCAATTAAATCTTGTGCCTTTAACTGCCTTGTTAAAAGCATTTATGAAATCTTTATTTACAACATCAGGCAAGTATTTATAACCTTGTTCAGGACGCTCAATTATAAGATTATAGTCAAAATCGTAACCTTTATTACCACCCTTGATCCGTGTAATCAAGTGTCTTCGACCACTGCCAATCAATTCAAAATAAAATGGAGTTTCATATTTTTCTTCCATAATTATTTGAGCTCTTTTGATGACGGATTCGATTTCGTTTTTTACTGGGCTATATTCAGCACGAGTCACATATTCGTATTTTTGCATAAAAACCTCCTATAACCCCAAACCGTCCAATTAGTATCATTACTAAATCATATCAGTATAACATAATTTTTGATTTTGTCAATATGATAAATTCATTTTTATTTATAATTTGTAACACATCTATTGTAAACCTATACTAAAAACATTTCTGTTTATATCATTTTTATTGACAACAACGCACTAATAAAATATCATATAATTATGATTAAAATTATGTTTGTGTGCCACGGGAACATTTGCCGTTCGCCGATGGCTGAATTTGTGTTAAAGGATATGGTTAGGCACAGAGGCTTGGACAACGATTTTGTAATTGCCTCCTCTGTTACCAGTACAGAAGAAATATGGAACGGTGTGGGTAATCCTGTTTATCCACCTGCAAAGGCTGTTCTTGAAAGCCACGGCATTGACCCAAGCGGTAAAAGAGCCGTTCAGCTTAAAGCCGGCGACTACGAGAAATACGATTTGTTCATCGGTATGGACAGAGCTAACATCCGCAATATGACTCGTATTCTCGGCGGAGATAAGGACAATAAAATTCATAAGCTGATGGAATACACAGGCAGTAGTGCAGATGTTTCGGACCCTTGGTACACCCGTGATTTTGACAGGTGCTACAAGGACATCTATGCCGGTTGCGAAGCTTTGCTGAACAGCTTAATATAATTATTGATTGAAACTACGAAAGGATGAATTTTTTTGAAAACTAAACCATTCAAGATTACAAGTGCAGGAAATACATTAAGAGGAATAATGCTTAATTATGATGCAAAAAAGCCTAAAAAGACGGTCATTTTGTGTCACGGATTTGCAAGCAATATGCTCATAACATTGCCTTATGCAAAGGCATTTACAGATGCAGGATATGCCGTAATTATGTTTGATTTTTGTATGTCAGGCAGTGGAATTTCAGATGGCAAAAGTGTAAATATGAGCGTACAGACTCAAAAGAAAAATCTTTTTGATGTGCTTGAATATGCCAAAGCTCTTGATTTTGTTGACAACAATCATATAACCCTTTGCGGTTGCAGTCAGGGTGGACTTGTATGCTCGTTGGCAGCTGCCGAAAAAGAGAATGAAATTGAGAGGCTGATTATGTATTATCCCGCCCTTTGCATTCCCGATGATTCAAGACGCGGATGTGTAATCGGAACAAATATCGACCCAAACAATGTGCCTGACAGCTTTCACGGTGTTTTTGTCAAGCTCGGCAAAAAGTATGTTGAGGAGGCAAGAGCACTTGACCCTTATGAGCAGATTTGTACCTTCAAAAAGCCTGTTTTGATTATTCACGGAATTGAGGACAAGCTTGTTAAAATTGAATATTCAAGAAAAGCAAATGAGAGATATGAGAATTGCGAATTGATTGAGGTTCACGGAGACCATGGCTTTATCCTAAAGGGCTTTAGTGCCGGCAAGAAAGCAACTGCAAAATATTTGAAGGATTTGGATTTATAATCCGCAATTTGTAATGGACTATGAAAATTTTAATTGACGCAGATGGTTGTCCAGTTGTAAAGCAGACAATCGAGATAGCAAAAGAGAATAAAATTGAGGTCATTGTGTTTTGCGATACAAGTCACATCATAAACAATGATTACGCGAAAACCATAACTGTTTCAAAGGGCGCTGACAGCGTTGATTTTGCACTTGTTAATCAGGTCAGCCGGGGAGATATTGTTGTTACGCAGGATTACGGACTCTCTGCAATGGTGCTGTCTAAAGGTGGTAAGCCTATCACTCAAAATGGGCTTATTATCAATGACAACAACCTGACAATGCTCCTCACTACACGCTATGAATCTAAGAAAGCAAGAATGGCAGGAGCGCACCTAAAGGGACCAAAGAAAAGAACCAATGAAAACGATAAAGCCTTCATTGATTCATTGAATAAATTATTAAAAGGATAGCAATTAAGCAGAATAATATTGAAAGAAGTAATTTTGAAATTTTATCATTGAGGTGTTGTTTTGAACACGAAAATTAATTTAATTTTTGTAAAAAGAAACGGTGAATTTGAGGATAAAACAAAAGATATAAAATTTTGTGAACACTCAGATTATGACGGCAAATGCACGGTTGTATTTAACAATAATAGAAGATACACATATAACAATTATAATATTAGATGGTATAGAAATCCTACGGTAATAGCACCATCAACCGTAAAAATATATAGCAAGGGTGTATTGTTGTTTGATATAAATTATATTGCAGTTTTTAATAATGAATATTGGCATATTGTATTCAATACTTACGAAAATACATATCATTGTTCAGAGTTGAAAATTGAGCAATCTTGTTTAACAAATGAAAGTGCAAAGCCTGTATTTAATTATTTAAAATTAATTGCTGATGAGATTAGTGTTAAAACTGAAGATGACAGCAAAATACTGACAAATCAATATAACGCAATGGAAAATTTTATAAGTGATAATACAGTTGCGTATAATTACCTGCTGGCACAAAAAGCAAACACATTTAATGATAATGGATTAGTGATTTTTCCTTTTGGAAGTAATTCAAGCCAAACAACAGCAGTTAAAAATGCATTAACAAATCAAGTTAGTATTATTGAAGGCCCACCCGGAACAGGTAAAACACAAACTATACTTAACATTATTGCCAATTTGATAATCAGAGGTAAAACGGTTGAGGTTGTTTCAAACAATAATTCAGCTACAGAAAATGTGTATGAAAAACTTTGTAAATACGGCTACGATTTTTTAGTAGCACCACTTGGAAGAAAAGAGAATAAGATTAAGTTTATAGAAAATCAAAAAGAATTATTGCCTGATATTAGTGATTGGAAATTAGATGAAAATAAGATTCCTGAAATAAGAAATGAAATTAGGCAAAGTTCAGAAAAGCTAAATGATATATTTGAAAAACAAAATGAACTTGCAAAAAACAAACAAGAAGAATCTGCAGTTGAAACAGAACAAGTATATTTTAATGAACAATGTGAAGATTCTAATGTTCCTAAATTAAGTTGTAAATCATACATAAAATCTAATTTTTTGCTGAAGTTATGGACAAGGCTTGATTTTCAAAACAATGAAATAAAACAATTTATTAATAGCATTCTGTTTTTATTTTGTTTTGGCTTAAAAAATAGAAGCTATATAAGTCAAAGCCCTGATATATTGATTTCAATAGTAAAACAGAATTATTATGTTGTACGATTGAGAGAATTAAACGATGAAATTTGTAGGTTAGAAAACGAATTAAAAGCAGCAGACGCAAAAACTTTGCTTGACAATTATATTGATTTATCAAAGCAATATTTTAAGAATTTTTTGTATGAAAAATATGCTGATAAAACTGAAAGAACAATCTTTGAAATTGATGATTTATGGAAAAGTCCTAAAGAATTTATAAAGGAATATCCTGTAGTTTTAAGTACAACATATTCTGCAAGAAGCAACCTTGGTTCTTCAAATAATAAATACATTTATGATTATGTAATTATGGATGAAGCATCACAGGTTGATGTTGCGACAGGATTAGTTGCATTGTCGGTCGCTAAAAATGCAGTAATAGTCGGTGACAGAAAGCAATTGCCGAATGTAATCAATGAAACGGATAAGTTGAAAACGAATCATATTTTTTCATTATTTAAAATTAGGGAAGAATATAATTTTACACAGAACAGTTTTCTATCATCAGTTTTTAGCATTATTCCTGATGTACCAAATACTCTGTTGCGAGAACATTATCGTTTCCATCCGAAAATTATTGAATTCTGCAATCAAAAATTCTACGATAATCAACTGATTATTATGACAAAAGATAGTGACGAAAAAGACACATTAAAAGTATACAAAACTGCACAAGGTAATCATGCAAGAGGACATATTAATCAACGCCAAATTGATGTGATTACACAAGAAATTTTACCTGAAACTAATATAAATGATGCCAATATAGGAATTGTTGCACCTTATCGAGATCAAGTGAAAGAAATAACAAGCACTATCAATAATAATGATATGCTTATTGATACAGTACATAAATTTCAGGGCAGAGAAAAAGATTATATCATAATGTCTACTGTAGATGATAAGGTTACTTCATTCTCTGATAACGCTAATTTGCTAAATGTAGCCGTATCAAGAGCTATAAAAAACTTTACCATCATTGTTGGCCAGGAGGATAATGCAAACACAAATATTGGGGATTTGGTTAGTTATATTGAATATAATAATTTTGATATAATTGAAAGTGAAATCTACTCTGTTTTTGATTATCTGTATAGTCAGTATCAAGTTGAAAGAAACGCATTGCTTTCAAAAAGCAGAAGAGTATCTTCCTATGATTCCGAAAATCTTATGCATAATTTAATTTGTGAAGTTTTAAAGGAAAATAGTTATTCGAATCTTGGTGTGGTTGCTCATTTACCGTTAAAAGAAATATTTAAAAATCTTGGCAAACTCGATGGCAAAGAATTAAATTTTGTTGTTAAAACGGATAGCCATGTTGATTTTATGATTTATAATAAAGTTAACAAGAAACCTGTATTAGCAATAGAAGTTGATGGATATAAGTATCATAAAAAAGGTACGAAACAGTTTAATAGAGACGTAATAAAAGATACAATCTTTTCAAAATATAATTTACCATTAGAAAGATTCAAAACAAATGGTAGTGGGGAAAAAGAAAAATTAGTTCAGAGATTAAGTGAAATAATGAATTGATTTTATTTTTTGCAAACAAGATTGCCATCTTATCAAATTTTAATCAGCTGGATAGAGGATGATTTTTGGTTATAATCAAAAACAATATGCTCTTAACAAATTAATTTCAGTTTTATTGACGAAATCATAGGATACGCATTTGTTGATGCAAGGATAGACTAATTATTGTAAATTTAGGTAATATATGATATTATAAACTATATTATTTTTAATTCTAAACTATTAATTGGAGAGATAATGTATGGCTTCAATCATAGATAATCGTAAAAAGACAATGCTTGAATCATTGAAAAATTCATTGCAACAAGCTGAACGAGTGGATATACTGACAGCTTTTTTCTATTTTTCGGGTTTCGATGCACTTGCAGAAGATTTGAAAGATAAAAATATTCGTATTCTTGTTGGTAATACAATTGACCCAGGAGCGATTGATGATTTATGTCGTGCAGTAAAGGATTGCCCTGATGAAGTGTTGGACTCATATGCAGTTCGAGGATATAACAGGAAAAATAATTCAGAAAAAAAGAATTTATATATAGATAGTTTTGTTAACATGTTTAATACATCTGTGTTAGCAGAAGAATTTGATTCTTCTGATAGTCAAGAGGTTTTTAAAATGTTCCTAAAAAAAATAAAAGACGGAACATTAGAAATTAGATTGACTGCAAATCTAAATCATGCAAAAGCATTTATTCTTACAAACAAAGTTGAATATTCATGCTTTGGCGATCAAAAGGGAGTAGTATTTACTGGTTCTTCTAACTTTACATATAACGGTCTGCTTGGTCAAGGTGAAATGAATGAGCGCTTCAGTGACAATGCAAAGTATGAAGAATACATGGAAAACTTTGAAGAATTATGGAATGATAGCAAAGCAATAGATATTAATATAAAAGAAGGAAACAACGATTTTGAAGACGAATTAAAGAAAAGATTATGGATTTTTGCTCAGCCAGCTCCATATCAAATCTTTATTAGAATTTTGTATGAACTTTATAACTCAATTGATAAGAGCAATATTGCTACTCCATTTGATATAACAAATGGGAAGTTTACAAATCTCAAATATCAAATAGATGCAATCAAGTATGGCGTTGATTGTATTAATAAAAACAATGGTGTTATAATTGCAGATGTTGTTGGATTAGGAAAATCTGTAATTGCATCTGCAATTGCATATAACATTGATATAAGAAAAACTGTTATTATTGCGCCTCCTCATCTTGTTGATCAGTGGAATGATTATCAGCAAGATTTTGGACTTCGTGGAGTTAAAGTGTGCAGTAGTGGAAAAATTGAAGAATTATATAAAACATATGCAAATGATCCAAATCCCATTTTATATATTATTGATGAGGCACATAGATATAGAAACGAATTGAGTGATGCATATCAGTGGTTACACCAGTTAACAAGATCTAATTCAAAAAACAAAGTGATTTTATTAACTGCAACACCTTATAACAATAGGCCGCAAGATTTGTTTGCTTTAATAAAATTATTTCAGACTCCAAGCCGTTCAACAATTAATTCAGTAGATAATCTTAGTGTTCGATTTCGCGAATTAATTGCAAGATATAATCGTCTTGAAAAAGAGGGAAAGAAAAATCTTACCGAAGAAATTAGGCACGAACTGAATCAATTAAGTCAGCAACTCCGCATGTTAATTGATCCGGTTATTGTTCGCCGCAGCCGAATAGATTTAAAAGAGATACAGGAATACAAAGAAGATTTAATAATGCAAGGAATCCAGTTTCCTGAAATAGTTGGACCTGAACTTGTAGAATATGATCTTGGTAATATTAGAGACTTATATCTTTCAACTTTAGAAAAGCTTAGTAAAGATTTTATTTGTGCACGATATAATCCCGCTTCTTATTTATTAAATCCTGAAGAATTCAACGCAAAATACGGTGAATTATTTAACGAGATAAACATTCAGCAAGTTCAACGTAACCTAGCACAATTTATCCAAAGACTGCTTGTAATGCGATTTGAAAGTTCAAAAGCAGCATTTAAATCAACTTTAACTAGTATTTTAAATTCTTATGAGAATATAAAAAAATGGTGGAAAAAGGGTTATGTTCCAATTAAGAAAAGTGGTTATTTACCAGATCCAGATGATGATGAAATACAGGAAACACTCGATGAAATTAACAGTATCAGTGATGAACCCATTGATGTAGACAAAATCAAGAAAAAAGCTTTGCCATTTTCAAAAGATTTATTTAGTGATAAATATATTGTATCGGTAGATCATGATATTGCTTTGCTTCGTGAAATATATAATGATTGGTTTAAAACTGATGAAATCGGAGTGGATCCAAAATATAATAAAATAAGTAGCAAAATATCTTCTTTATTGCAAGAAAATGGTTCAAGAAAAATTGTTATTTTTTCTTCTTTTGCAGATACTGCTACATATGTATATACAAGATTAAAAAACGATGGGTTTAAAGCCCTTCTATATACAGGAAAAGCAGCAATAATTGATAGAGATATTGTAAAAAGAAATTTTGATGCCTCATATTTATTGAACAAACAGGCAAATGATTATGATATTATAGTTGCAACTGATGCTCTTAGTGAAGGATTTAATTTAAATAGAGCAGGTGTTATTATGAATTATGATATTCCATATAATCCTACACGAGTTGTGCAGCGCATAGGTCGCATTAATCGTATCAATAAAAAAATGTTTGATAGTATTTATATTTTTAATTTTTTCCCTACAGATATAGGCGAACAAAATACGCTTATTAAAGGTATTTCAACACTAAAAATGCTTTTGATAAACAATATTGTAGGTAGTGATACAAGAACGTTAACACCTGATGAAACTTTACAGAGTTACTTTAAAAATCAATATGAAGAGGCAAATGATGAAAACAATGAAAAAAGTTGGGACAATAAATATAAAAACATTTACAATTCAATAAAACACAATAACGTTTTGATTGATGAGGTATTAAACATCCCAGAAAGGGCTCGTATAGTTCGAAAAACAAAAAAAGAAATATGTGCGATTTCATTTGCAAAAAGAGGAAACAACTCGCTTTTTGCAATTGCTTTTGATTATGATGATAAAGCAACTATTGTTTCTCCTGAAAAAGTACTTGGGCTATTCAAAGCCGATATTGATGAAAAAAGCTATGAATATGATCAAGCAATGGATAAAAAATTTGCAATTCTCCGTGATGAAATAAAAAAACCTTATCCTAAAATCAATCTTGACAAAAGAAAAAGCAAAGCAATTGATAACCTGGAAAGAATAGTTGCTATTTATCCGGTAGAAAAGGATTACATTTCTGACCTTATAGGAGTAATAAAGAATTACGATGATTTAAGTGACGGCGAATTAAAGTACCTAGCCAATCTTGCCGTAAGAACTGACAATGCACAAACTCTTGTTTCGGAGATAAGAGAAAAAATTCCAGTTCACTACATTATTCAAATTAAACAGCGCGTTGAGTCAATTGATGCTCAAACTGAAATTATTATGTTCACAGAGGATTTAAGATATGATAACAATTAAAGAAGCTGAAGAAATATTAAAAAAAGAATATCATAGAGATAATTTTGAATATATAGTTGGCGAAATTCTTCTTCCTGATTATTTACATGATAAACATGAAGTATCGTACAATAATTCGATTTTTTCATCAGTTATATTTTTAGGTGAATCTAAATCTTGTGATGTTACTATTTTTGAAGTTTATGTAAACGAGGATTATCAAAATCGTCGTGTTGCTATTACTCAAGAAATGTTTAGAATTCTTAGAGGTTTACATATTAATAATGCCCTAGTTTCATTTGTTAATGCAGATAAGAAACATTATCGAATTTCCTTGCTAACGAGCAAATATGAATTTGACGGAAATAAGATTGTTAGAATTATTTCAAATCCAAGAAGATATTCTTATAGCCTTGGCTTTGAAACAAAAACTAAAACTGCTTATGATTTTCTCATCAAAAAAGGCAAGGTCAGCTCTCTTGACGAACTAATTAATAGATTTTCTGTTGAGGTTGTAAATAAACAATTTTATACTGAAGTTGCAACCGCATTTACTGAACTTGTTGGCGGTGAGCGCAATGGAAAAACATATAAGAAGGTTCTCAATTTGCAAAGCGTTGTTGAACATAACAAGTATGCAGAATTTGGTGTTCGCTTAATTGGTCGTATTATGTTCTGCTGGTTTTTGAGAGAAAAGCGAAGTGAAAACGGTGTCTCATTAGTACCTGACGATATATTGTCACTTGAAACGATTGAAAGTTCAAGTAATTATTATCATCAGGTTTTAGAACCATTATTTTTTGAGTTGCTTAACACAAATCAAAAAAGAAGAAAAAAGGAATTTCTTACCGATTACTATAATCAAGTGCCATACCTTAATGGAGGATTGTTTAGTCCTCATACAGATGATATGTACCGATATGATCCGGTGACACATTGCGGTGTATATGGTATTGTTACTATTCCGAATGATTGGTTCATACGATTTTATAAAGTACTCTATGAGTATAATTTTACTGTTGATGAAAATACAGCATATGATATTGAACTTTCAATTGATCCAGAGATGCTTGGCCGTATTTTTGAAAATCTTCTTGCGGAAATCAATCCGGAAACTGGTGAAAACGCTAAGAAAAGCACGGGAAGCTTTTATACGCCGAGAGATATTGTCGATTTTATGGTCGATAATACATTATGTGAGTACTTGAAAAATACTACAGGAATTAACGAAGTTAAATTAAAAGCATTAATAAGTTATAGCAAAGAAGATGATGATTTTGCTGTTTTTGATATTACAGAAAAGAAAAAAATTATTAATGCACTTTATACAATTACAGCTCTAGACCCAGCTTGTGGTTCAGGTGCTTTTCCAATCGGTATTTTACAGAAAATTGTATATATTCTTCAAGAACTGGATCCAGAAGCGAATTTGTGGTTTGATAAAGCAACAGAGAATGTCAGTATTTTTATTAAAAAAGAATTTGAAAAAAAGTTTAATTTGGGATCATTAAATTATATTCGAAAATTAAGCGTAATTCAAAATTCAATTTTTGGTATTGATATTCAACCGATTGCTGTTGAAATTTCAAGATTACGTTGTTTTCTATCGCTTATTATTGAAGAAAAGGTTAATGATTATGAAGATAATCGCGGTATTAATCCTCTGCCGAACCTTGATTTCAAATTTATTATTGCTAATTCATTAATTAAATTAGACGACGGTGTTCAATTAAGTTTATTTGAAAATCAACAACATATCGATGAGTTGAAGATAATTAGAGAAGAATACTTTAATGCGGACAGTGAACGTCGTGCAGAACTCAAGCTAGAGTTTGCAAATATTCAACAGGATATGTTGATAAATACCATATATAATTTTGATAAAACGGCCACACAAAGATATGCTCAACTATCTTCCTGGAAACCTTTTGCTAATGAGTCAACTAACTGGTTTGATCCAGATTGGATGTTTGGTGTAAAAAATGGGTTTGATATTGTAATTGCTAATCCACCATATATTCAACTCCAAAAAGCTATTTCAGAAGATGGGAAAAAGCTAGGAGATTTATATAGTACTTTAGATTATGAAACATTTACAAAAACAGGCGACATTTATTGTCTTTTTTATGAACTTGGATATAACATGTTAAAAACCAATGGTATTTTAACATATATCACATCAAATAAGTGGATGAAAGCAGCTTATGGTAAAAATCTTAGAAATTTATTCATAAAAAAAACTAACCCGATGCTTTTGATTGATTTTGCAGGTCAAAAAATATTTGATAATGCTACAGTAGATGTTAATATTATTATGTTTTCTAAGCAAAAAAGCAATGGCAAGACAACTGCATGTTTAGCAGAAGCCGGTTGCTTAAATAATTTGAGCGATTTTGTTAATCGAAATAATAATAAAATAGATTTCCAAAGTGATAATGTGTGGAAAATACTTAATCCTATAGAGCAAAGAATACAAAACAAAATTGATACGTATGGTACAAAACTTATTGAATGGGATGTAAATATTTATAGAGGTATATTAACAGGATATAACGAAGCCTTTATTATAGATGGAAAAACAAGGAATCATCTAATAAAGTCTGATCCTAAATCTGCTGAATTAATTCGACCAATTTTACGAGGCAGGGATATAAAACGGTACCATTATGATTTTATGGATTTATGGCTAATAAACACTCATAATGGAGTAAAAAGTATGGGCATTCCTCCAGTTTTAGTCGATGATTACCCTGCAATAAAGAATCATCTAGATAATTATTATGACAAGTTGAAGAAAAGGGCAGATCAAGGAATAACACCATATAATCTTAGAAACTGTATTTATATGGACGAATTTTCTAAGCAAAAAATTGTTTGGAAAAGAATAGGTTCTTTATTGAAATTTGCATACGATGATTCTGGCTCAGTAACACTGGATAGTACTTGTATAGCAACAGGGAAAAACATAAAATATTTAGCTGCTATTCTTAATACAACACTAGGAAACTATTTATTTATCAATTCGCCAAAAACTGGTACAGGTGATTTAATTATTAGTGTTCAAGCGTTTGAGCCAATAAAAATTCCTCAAATTTCTGAAAATGAAATGCAAAAATTCGAGGAATTATATGATTGTATTAAACTTTGTATAGATAAAGGCAAAGATTATTCTAAATATGAACTTGAATTAGAAAACAAAACATATCAATTATATGATATTAATGACATTGAACGAAAACACATTGAAAAAATAAGTAGAAGTTTATTTAGATAATGCTTATTTTTTCGAAATTTCAGCTTTTTTATTTTCTAAATAATCACTAATAAACTTTATTTCTGTGTCATTAAAACCAAATGCATCAAAAATGGTTTTATCAATTGAAGTAACACTTGAATAATCAATATTTATTAACGATTGAGGCAACGGAATGTTTTCAACAAACTGTTGTCTCATTTGCATTCCTCCGTTATCTAATATAGCAACATTATTAAAAAAATAATATGCAGCGAATTTTGAGTTCAATAAATGAATCAAAATATCCAAGTGCCTACCAGTGAGAAAACATAGACTATCTAATGTTACATAATCTTCAGGAACAAGTGAAAAACGAGGAAAATCAGAAAAATCTTTTTTTGATATTCTTGAAAGTCGCGCCCAAACAATTTTTTGCTTAGAAAATTCGTCCCAATAAGATATACTATCTTGAGTTTCAAACCATTTATTAGTCGTTTTCTTTCTTGATTTTATAATAGTACCATTTATATTATGTGTTTTACCGCTTTGTTCAAGCTTTTCTTTAGAGAATGATAATAAATGCTTTTTAATTGCTGGATAATCATCAATATTATATTCTCTACTAGGAAAAGTACATATTAACCACTTATCTGCAAACAAATAACCATATCTACTAATATCCCTGCCTCGTAAAATTGGTCGAATTAATTCAGCAGATTTAGGATCCTGTAAAATTAATCTATCTTTTATTTTTGAGTCAATAATAAATGCATCATTAAAACCAGTTTTGATTCCAAAATTAATTTTTATATTCCATTCTTTAAGTGGTGTTCCGTATGTATTTATCTTTCGATTGATTTCTTGTTCAATTGGAGATAAAATAATCCAATTATTATTGTTACAGAAATTCATAGTTATAGATTCTTGTCTAACAAAATCGCTCGTTTTTATTCTATAATGATGTTTATAAATTCTCGAATCTACATGTTTTCTTTTTTACAAGCTTTTCTAGAAAATGCTTTAATATAGCTTCTTTGTTTCATTTTAATTTTTTAAATACTTTTATATTTTAGTGATACCAACTTTTGTAAAAAAGGCGTGCTAAAGTTTTCAAAATCATCATATTTTATGATAAGATCCTGTTGATTTTTAGATAAAAATCATAATAACAATTTAATCTTCTAATAAATGTTCTCTTTCGATAAAATTATAAACTGTCATTCTATCGACTTTAAAAATCCTTGCAATTTGTGTTTTTGAAACACCTTGATCTAATAAATCCTTTATTGTGTTTTCTTTTCCTGAGAGTTTTACCTTAGTGGATTTCCTGCCTTTTGGTCTTCCAAGGACAACTCCCTCAGACTTTTTTCTTGCAAGGGCTTCTCGGGTTCTCTGACTTATTAGATTTCTTTCAATTTCAGCAGACAATCCAAATGCAAATGCTAACACTTTGCTTTCTATATCATCGCCAAGACGATAGTGATCTTTAATGGTCCACACTTTGCAATCTTTATTCATACAGATATTTAATATCTCCATAATCATAAAAAGATTTCTGCCAAGTCGGGATAATTCAGAACAAATAATAACATCATCAGATTTAACTTTTTTCAATAATTTTCCTAGTTGTCTCTTATCATAATTTTTTGTTCCGCTAATTGTTTCTTCAATCCAACCATCAATTTCAAAACCATTTTCTTTAGCGAAATGATTTATTTCAAATCTTTGGTTTTCAACCGTTTGTTTGTCGCTACTTACTCTAATATAACCATAATACATAAAAAAACTCCTTTTTGATTTATAATATCAAAAAAACGTCTTGATTAAAAGAGTCGAGGAGTTATTGAATTAGAGAATAACAGTTCTATAAATTATAATAGTGCATTATACGATTCATATAACACAATTTATAATAATAATTTGCATTATAATGTCGAATGTATTGACAAGTGTAAAATAAAGAATATAATAAAACCATCATTAGTTTGTACTAATGAAATAAAATAGTCGGTGAGGTTGTAATTAGATCAACCTTAGATTTCTTGGCTGCCGCCATTGCAATCCTGATAATAATAGCGAAACGCTGAGGAATTGACAGCTGTGGTACTGTTTCGGCTATGCCACGCTTACCGCTTTTCTGACGGAAAGGCTGGGTTTGGTTAAAACCACAATTGAATATGATGACGATTGCATTGAAGTAGATGTTTCCGGAGAAGTTTATGAATATCTTGAACAGGACAGGAGGCGTCAGCAGGCACAAGACCGCAGTGACAGGCGGCACCTTAGTAAAGGAACTTTTGAACAGGACTGCATTGGCTTACAGCGAGTGCCTATTTATACTGACGAAACTTATCTTGAAGTTATTCATAAAATGGAACTGGAAAAATTGCAAAGTGCACTGCAAATGCTTAGTTCGGATGAACAGACATTGATTGAACTGTACTATTATAAGGATTGGAGTATGGAGCAAATCGGGCAGTACTTTGGAATCAGCCGTATGGCTGTATCGAAACGGCATAATCGTGTCATCAAAAAGCTTAAGGAACTCATGGGAACATGGGTTCCTTTTTCAGTGCAAAAAAATATTTTTGAAAAAATTTTATAAATCTGGTTTACAAAATGCATTTTAGTGTCCTTATATATGGAGAGGTTAAGCAGAATATAGATTTCAATAATCACTTTAATCTGATGTTTCTGTTTGACCTCCTCTGTTTTATTGTGAAGCATACTGTAACAAATGTGGAACGGTATAATGGCTTTTTATCATTAGTTCAGCAACTTAATCAATTTAAAATAAAGATTGATTTTAAAGAAAACCAGGAGGTGAAATTTGTATGATTTGATTGTATATTTCTGTATTAATCCCGGACTTGTCCGGGGCAATGCAGAGCGTCCGGATGTCCGGACACCCAATAACCGGGCAGAAGCCCGGACCCACTCGTCCAAACATATTCCGTGATTAGATATGTCAAAACATATAGCAATCACTGCATATGTTTCTCCTCTCAGCGATGGTACAAGTATCCTTCGCTGTAAAAGAGGTAAATATTTATAATTCGGAGGTAACAAAAATAACAGAAAACAGAAGAAGAGAAAAGACACTTACTATCAGATTAACTGACAGTGAGAAAAAGAAAATTATTGCAAAATCACGAAAAGCCAAAATGAGTACAACTGATTTTATCATTGCCTGTACAGATAATGCCGTCATCAAAACACCTGAAGATTTAAGACCTGTTGTATCACAGTTAAAGCGAATCGGTAACAACATCAATCAGATTGCCGTTAAGGTGAATAGCGGTGCAGTATATTCTATAAACTTTGATGAAGTTGTTGAAATGCAGAATAAAATTTATGAAAAGGTCTTTGAAATAGCCAATGCCGATAGTCAGGTTCATTAAAAATGAAAAGCAGAATGCATCTGCAATGAAAGGTTCAATTGATTATTGTCTGCAAAAATTTAAAACAGTTGATGCGCTGACAGGTAAACAATATGTATCAGGAATTAACTGCAACGGCTTAAATGCTTACAGGGAATTCATGACAACCAAGCTGGCAAATGATGCGAATAACGGCAGATATTTTTATCAGTATGTTCAATCGTTTTCACCGAAAGACAATGTGGATTATGATAAAGCACATAAAATTGCTTTAGAGTTTGCCGAGAAAGCGTGGCAGGGACACGAAGTTTTAGTCACAACGCACTGCGACAGAAATCATATACACACACATTTCATTATCAATTCAGTCAGCTTTGAAACAGGGAAAAAGCTAAGACAGAACCCGAACACATTGAAATCTTTGAGGAAACTCAATGATGAAATCTGCACCAAATACGATGTTGTACCGTTAAAACCATACACACAGACAAAGGAAAAACGATTATCTGACGGTGAATACCGTATGGTAATGAAAGGTGAAAGCTGGAAATTTGCATTGATGTATACTATCGATAATGCAATGAAAAGAGCAAAAACAAAGAAAGAATTCATTAATGAAATGAAGAGAAACGGCTATGAAGTTTTGTGGACGGAGGAAAGAAAATATATAACTTACACCTGTCCGAACGGAATGAAATGCCGTGATATTAAACTGCACCAAGAAAAATACAGAAAGGAGAAAATGGAACTTGAGTTTGAATTACGAAGAATTGAAACAGAAAAATGCACCGAAAAAAGCTGTAGCCAACGATATGATAGCGAAGATGGAACAGGCATCGCAGGTGACAATCGTGGAAAGCGATTACTGGAAAGCACTAATCAATCTGAACAGAAATCAGAATCAACTGTTGAATTTGATTTTGGAAACAAAACCGAACAAAGAAATGATAACTGGCGAATCGGAATGGATTGTTCAGCAAATCAAGAAGAAAACATCGGAACAGGAAAACACGATTCAGAAACAGTTGAAAGATCAGGAAACGATACTGACAGAACAGGCTGGGAAGATGAACGAGAGTATGCTTTCGGCAGAAAAACAGAGGAAAGACCTCTTGAAAGAACTGAAGGAGAAATGGATTCCGATATTCTTTGGGACGATGATAGGAGTTCAAGTACTCTTCCAGACAGTTTCTATTTTGTTGGAAATTTATTTAAAATGATTGATAATCAGACTCGTTACCACAGAAAGCGAATTAAACTATCTCAAAAAGAAATTGAGAAAAGGCTTGCTCACGGTCAGAAAACTGACGGCTATGAGGAGTACGAAGATTATTACAATAATGAATTAAGTATGTAAAAACAAAAAGTCCTGCCGAGCAATCGGCAGGCGGAAAGGAATTATATGAAAAATAAACTTAAGGAAAACAAATTAGGTTAGGAGTGTGATATAGAAAAAATATAAGCCTGTGGTATTATGCCGCGCAAATTTACAAAGCTGAATAATGAAACCTGTCCTTATAATATAAATTTGTATAAGGAGAGTGTGCACTATGGATAAGCCTGTTATCAATGAAAAATTAATTGAGAGTTATGAGATTAATTTTGGTAAGGGAAAAGCCATAGTAAACGAATATTCTCCGAGCCTCACCAAAGACGAAATCGAGTTAAACCGACTGACTGTAAAAAATATTCTTGCAAAGGTTTTCGGTAAAGATGCGATATAAACTGGACATTTCACGATACTTCGTATATATTGATGTTGAGTTATCGGTCAGAAATGAGGTAACTTATTTATGATCGCAATTTATGCTCGACAATCGGTAGAAAAAGAGGACAGCATTTCAATCGAATCACAGATTGAAATGTGCACCTACGAGGCAAGAGGTGAGGCATTTTTAGTATATAAGGA
>ERZ808051.343-NODE-343-length-55323-cov-5.594161_pt1 | contig 55323 bp, 44 predicted proteins | sample MGYA00380199_ERZ808051 | MGnify/ENA primary metagenome ERZ808051 (study PRJEB31490, sample SAMN06133391) | mouse gut metagenome | isolation source: J11 | host: mice | place: China: Chengdu | collected 2015-05 ... | reverse complement strand
GACTATCTGCGTCAGACTCTGAATATGGATTATCCGGTGTCGGAGGATTTTGAAAAGATCTATGGCTATCTGGGCCGGAGGCTGACCGAGGCAAATGTCAAGAAGGATAAGGAGATACTTGAGGAAGTCAACGGGCATCTTCATTCCATGCGCGATACATGGAAACAGGTAATGGAACAGAACAGGAAGTAGAGACAGGGCATATGACAGAGAGCTATCTGAATATTCTGCAGGAGAGTCTGGAGAAAAAGCTGCAGGTTATGGCTGAAATTCAAAAATACAGTTTGCTGCAGCAGGAAATATTCCAGTCTGAGGAAGCAGATCTTGAGAAATATGACGAATATGTAGATAAGAAGGATGAGCTTCTCGAAAAACTTACCGCATTGGATAATGGCTTTGAGACTCTGTACAGAGGTCTTTCGGAGGAGCTGCAGGGCAACCGCGAAAGATATGCCGGGCAGATCAAGCGCCTGCAGGAGCTTGTGACCAAGGTTACGGAAGACAGCGTTGCGATTCAGGCACAGGAGAAGCGGAACAAGAAGCTGGTGGAAGATTATTTCCGCAGGGCGCGTGCGGGTATTGCACAGAACCGCAGGAGCTCCAGGGCGGCTTATGATTATTACAGGAGCATGAGCGGTTCGGGGGTTGAAACGTCGCAGCTGTACGATAATAAAAAATAAAAAATATTTCATTTTAGGGGTTAAGTTCCCCGACAATATTCCGATATACTATTCGAGTAAAGCTAATAAAGCTTTATTATTCCTCGAACCAAATGGTATCGCACACCGGGAGGATTGAGGACGGGGCAGTGAAAGTAAAGGGAAGTGCGAGCCCGGCATGGACATTGCCATTGCAAACTAGGTCGCAGGGAAGCGGCAAAATATATTCAAGGAGGAAGTATTATGGTAGTACAACACAACTTAACAGCAATGAACTCTAACAGAATGCTCGGCTTGACGGCTTCAACACAGGCAAAGTCAACTGAGAAGCTTTCTTCCGGTTACAAGATCAACCGTGCAGCAGATGATGCAGCAGGTCTGGCTATTTCCGAGAAGATGAGAAAGCAGATCAGAGGTCTTACACAGGCTTCTTCAAACGCTCAGGACGGTATTTCTGCAGTGCAGACAGCAGAAGGTGCTCTTACCGAAGTGCACGATATGCTTCAGAGAATGAACGAGCTGGCAGTTAAGGCAGCTAACGGCACAAACTCTGAGTCTGACCGTACTGCTATCCAGCAGGAAATTGATCAGCTGACCACTGAAATCGACCGTGTTGCAGAGACCACCAAGTTCAACGAGACCTATCTGTTGAAGGGTGACTCCCAGGCAGCGAGAGAGACCTCTTACTCCTATGACAAGTTCGCGACAAAGTCTACCGCTACAGCAACCTTTACCGCTGATAAGGTAACCGGCTTAAACGTAAGCTTTTCACAGGCTTCAACCGTTGATACCGCAAATATGGCTGCTATCAATGAGTTCGTAAAGGCTCTTAAGAGCTCCGGTATCTCCGTAACCGCTAAGAGCACATGGAATGTTAATAATGGTTCGGTTTCAACCACCACTTATTCCGTTGCCCTGAACGGCGAGGCTGCTCAGAGATTTACACTTACAACCACCAGCGCAACAAGCGGTGTTTACACTGTTTACAACACGGCGGGCGTATCACTGGGTACCATCACTGTATCGGGCTACACACTTACGGCTACCTCCAGCACGAACTACAGCAATACTGTTGTGTTCAACGCTACGCAGGTTACCGCAGTGGCTTCTACAGGCGTATCTGCTACTTATTACGATAAGGACGGCAACAAGATCGCTGCTAACGAGCTGAACAACTACTTTACCACAACCTATACCGGAAAGTCTGATAACACAGGTACGGTTTATGCTCTGGCAAGTGCACCTACCGTATATGATGCAGTAGGCAACGTTGCTACGTTGAATGCCAGCGAAGTTGCTAATGCTCGTGATATTGCAGGTTCCCTGCAGCTCAAACTGCATGTAGGTGCTGACGCAACCAGCAACAACCAGATCACCATGAACCTTAGAACCATGAGCGCTAAGGGCCTTGGTATTGCAGGTCTGAGAATTGACGGTACTGACGACGTTAATTCACTGGATGCAATTGAGAGAATCAAGTCGGCTATCACAAAGGTATCCGCACAGCGTTCCGAGCTGGGTGCTGTTCAGAACAGACTTGAGCACACCATCAACAACCTGGACAACGTAGTTGAGAATACCACCAGCGCTGAATCTGCTATCCGTGATACAGATATGGCTTCTGAGATGGTTAAGTACTCCAACAACAACATTCTGTCTCAGGCTGGTCAGGCTATGCTGGCTCAGGCAAATCAGTCCAACCAGGGCGTTCTGTCCTTACTTGGCTAATTTGGCAGGTAATTAAAGTTCAAAGATGTAAGAGCAATGGGCGCGGTTTTATAGCCGCGCCTCTTTGTATTTCCATGTGAGTCTGGAGGCACACGTGGTGTCTGCCAGACTCACATTTACATGCATTCGGAAAGGAATCCCAAATTATGAAAGACGCAACCATAGTATTGTCTATATCCATGCTGGTCTCAGGCAGGGAAGAAATGAAGAAAAGCCTGGACTCCCTGCACTATTTTACCGAGGCGTTTCCCTGTGAAATAATTCTGGTGGATACCGGCTGCAGCCCTGAGCAGCGGGCGCTGGCGGAAAAATATGCGGACAAGATCGTTGATTTTGAGTGGTGCAATGATTTTGCCGCTGCGCGTAATGCGGGCCTGAAGGAAGCCAGGGGAGAATGGTTCATGTATCTGGACGATGATGAATGGTTCGACAATCCTCAGCAGATAGTCAGCTTTTTTACATCGGGAGAGTATAAGAACTATAAATGTGCTTCCTATGCCCAGAGAAATTATATGGATTTCCAGGGGGCGCAGTATGAGGACGCCTATCCCTCGCGAATGATCAAGCTGGGGCCCAGGACCAGATTCTTTGGTAAGATCCATGAGTTCCTGGACCCGTATGAACTTCCCAAAAAGGTTTTTACGGACTTTGTACATCACTATGGCTATGTCTTTCAAAATGAGGAGGACAGGAAGAAGCATGCTTACCGGAATATTAAGCCCTTGCTTGAGCTGCGGAGGGAACATCCGGGTGAGCCAAGATGGATATGCCAGCTTGCTCAGGAATACTTTATGCTGTCCGATTACGAAGAAACGCTCAGGGTCAGCAGGGAGGGGCTTGCCGAGTGGGAGAGGATGAAGGAGAAAAACATCATCTATGCGCCGTCCCACATAGGAGCTCTGTACGCCTATATACTGGTTTCGCTGGAAAGCATGAAGCGGTATGAGGAGGAGGAGGAGTGGCTGGAGAAGGCCTTTGCCGATCCCAATATGAAGCTGGATTTTATGGAGCCCGATTTGGCCTTCTATTGCCTTGTGGGAGCAAAGCTGTATAATTACCTGAAGGATTACAGCCGAAGCAGGGATTATCTCAGCAGGTACATTGCTTATGTAAAGCAGCTTAAGGGAAACAGGGAGCTTCTGGAAGCGGGCGGAGCTTTGATCGTAGCGGGAGTATTTCAGGAGCAGCTGCTGTATGGCACGGTGCTTCTGTGTCTGGATTCTGCAATCCGAATGGAGGATTACAAGCTTGCCGAAGAAGCCTTCTATATGCTGAACTGGCAGGATTGGAGACTGCTTAACCAGTATGAATTTGAGAAAAAGGTGGTGGACGCTTTCTGCAGCGTCTCCTGGCATCCCGTGTGGGTGAAGATTCTGCAGACCCTTGTGTCCCGTCCCGAGGGCATAAAGGAAATGCTGGTCGTTCTTTTGGGGGACGAGATCGAATATATGCAGCAGGGAGATATTGGCAGGGAGAAGCTGTCACGCCTTCACCGGCTGGTGGCGGGGCTTTCCTTTGAGCACCGATATGTGCTGTGCTCAAGAATCCTGTGGACGGAGCGGGATACCGAATTTGGGTCGGGGGAGGAACGCAGGCAGGCGATAGAAGCTCTGTTTGGGGAGCTGATTCAAAAGTACCAGGATGAGATTCTTGAGGTCAAGGCGGAAATATGGAAGGTTGCCGTGCGCTCCGGTCTTTCTTTGGAGTCGCTGCTGTCACAGATCGATTACCGCAGCTGGAAACGGATGCTGGAGCAGTGGTGCCGCACCGCTGCGCTGTGGGAGATTAGGCAGTGGTATGATTTGTTGGCAGAATGGAAGCAGGGCTCTGTGTATTGCCAGGCCGCGCTCACGGAGTGGGAGGACCAGCCCCTGCGCTGCGACCTGTTTAATATTAAATGTCATGAGGGACTGCTGAACCGTTACCAGGAGGCCGGCTTAAGCCTGCCGCAGATGGAGAGGGTGATCTGGCAGTATGCGGACAACGTGCTTGCGCTGTATCGTCCCTATTTTAAAGAATTCGTGTTCGACGAGGCGCCGGAGGCTCTGCCGGACGAGGTGCAGCTGGCGCTCAGGTTAAAGGAACAGCAGCACTGCAGGGAGGAAGGAAACGACCTGAAGGTCCTGGAGAGCGTGAGAAAATGCCTTGGTATCTGCGCTTTTCTGGAGGAGGCGGTAGGGGCCTTTGCCAAAATGGTCAGGGACGAGATACAGGAACGGGACAGGGAGGCTGACCAAGTGCAGGGCGAGCTGCGCCAGGTGATCGCGTCCCTCAAGAAAGCGGCACGTGCCCAGATTGCGGGCGGAGCGTATCAGTCGGCAAAGGAAATCCTGCTCCAGGTGCAGCTGTGTGCGCCGGAGGATGACGAAGTGAGGGAGCTGCTCCGGAAAATCAGCGAAGTGTAGGCGCTGGTTCAGGGTCGAATTTTTGTCGGTAAAAAAATTAAAAAAAATGCACTTTAAGACTAAAGTAATTTAAATGGACCTCCGATATATAAATCAAGCAGGCAAACAAAAGGTTTTTGCCAAGGGATTCAAGGGATTGAACCTTACAATATAGGAGATACGAGCAGCAGGGAAGCTGGTCAATTCAAGGAGGAATGAAAAATGGTAGTACAGCATAACTTAACGGCAATGAATTCTAACAGAATGCTTGGTTTAACAACGGCAGCACAGGCAAAGTCGACAGAGAAGCTTTCTTCTGGCTATAAAATTAACCGTGCGGCAGACGATGCGGCAGGTCTGGCAATTTCTGAAAAGATGAGAAAGCAGATCAGAGGTCTTACACAGGCTTCTGCAAATGCGCAGGACGGTATTTCCGCAGTGCAGACGGCGGAAGGTGCCCTCACTGAAGTGCATGACATGCTTCAGAGAATGAACGAGCTGGCAGTTAAGGCGGCAAACGGCACCAATTCTTTTTCCGACCGTACGGCCATCGAGCAGGAAATCGAGCAGCTGACTACGGAAATTGACCGTGTCGCTGAAACGACCAAGTTCAACGAGACATATCTGCTTAAGGGCGATGCAACCGCGCCCAGAGGCACATCCTACGTTTATGATACATTTAAGACGAAGACTACTGCCAGCGCACAGTTTACCAGCGACAAGGTGACGGGTCTGAGCCTGAACTTTGCATCGGCTACTATGGTAAACGAAGCAAATATGGCAGATATAAATGATTTTGTAAAGGCTCTGAGAAATACTGGTATTTCCGTAACGGCAAAGAGCACATGGAGCGTCAACGCCAATGGAGGCGCAGGATCAGTGGCAGCTACCACTTATTCCGTTCAATTGCTTGGCGAGTCATCTCAGAAGTTTACGATTTCTTCATCCAGCGCAACCAGCGGTGTATTTACCGTATATAACAAAGAGGGCGTTAAGCTTGGTACTGTTACGGCTGCGAACTATGGGCTTACGGCAACCTCCAGCACTAACTACAGCAATACGGTTGTCTTCAATGCAATAAAGGTAACGGCTGCGGCTTCTACCGCTGTATCCGCCGCTTACTATGACAGGGACGGAAACAAGATTGCCGTAAATGAATTGAGCGATTACTTTACGGTTTCCTATACGGGAAGATCTGACAATACAGGTACTATTTATGCCCTGGCGAGTGCGGCTGCGGTATATGATGCAGTGGGCAATCTGACAACGCTTAATCCGAACGAGATTTACGGCATACGTGATATCATTGGTTCAATGCAGGTTAAGCTGCATGTGGGTGCCGACGCAACCAGCAACAATCAGATTACCATGAATCTGAGGTCTATGAGCGCCAAGGGTCTTGGCATCAACGGACTGAGAGTTGACGGAGCGGACGAAAGGAATGCTCTGGAGGCAATCGGAAAGATTAAGGCGGCTATCACAAGAGTATCCGCACAGCGTTCCGAGCTGGGCGCCGTTCAGAACAGACTTGAGCACACAATCAACAACCTGGATAACGTTGTAGAAAATACAACCAGTGCAGAGGCTTCTATCCGTGACACAGATATGGCTTCCGAGATGGTTAAGTATTCTAACAACAACATTCTGGCTCAGGCAGGTCAGTCCATGCTGGCACAGGCTAACCAGGCAAATCAGGGAGTTTTGTCTCTGCTTGGCTAATAGCCAAAATAACAAAAAAATCAGTAAAAGGGCGCGGTTCCAAAAGCCGCGTCCTTTTTTAATAAACATCAGGATGATTCGCCAAGCGGGTCATCCGGCGTTTTTTGGAAAGGATTATGATCGTATGAAAGACACATCCATTATTTTGTCCATATCCATGTTAATTTCAGGGAGAGACGAAATGAAAAAAAGCCTTGACTCCCTGCATTATTTCACCGAGGCTTTTCCCTGTGAGGTCATTCTGGTAGATACCGGCTGCAGTCCGGAGCAGAGGGCACTGGCGAAGGAATACGCGGACAAGCTTATAGATTTTGAATGGTGTAATGATTTTGCCGCGGCGCGCAACGCGGGTCTCAAGGAGGCAAAGGGCGAATGGTTCATGTATCTGGATGATGATGAATGGTTTGACAATCCGCAGCAGATTGTAGCTTTTTTTACCTCCGGGGAATATAAGAAGTATAAAAGTGCCAGCTACACGGTAAGGAACTACAGGGACCTTCAGGGAGCGGAGTACAGCGACGCTTACCTTTCCCGTCTGGTCAAGCGGCTGCCGGAGACGAAATTCGTAGGTAAAATCCATGAGTACCTGGAGCCTTACGAGAAACCCAAAAAGTCATTTACGGACTTTGTGCACCACTACGGCTATGCCTATAAAGACGAGGAGGATAGAAGGGAACACTCCTTCCGCAACATTAAGCCTCTGCTTGAGCTTAGGAAGGAGCAGCCGGGAGAGCCAAGGTGGATGTGTCAGCTGGCGCAGGAATACTTTACGCTTCGCGATTACGAGGAGGTTATCAGGATCTGCGAGGAAGGGCTGGAGGAGTGGAGCAGGTACAGCTGGGACCATGAATATGCGCCCTCCCATGTAGGCGGACTTTATGTATATCTTCTGATTGCCATGGAGACGCTGAAGCGCTACCGGGAAGAAGAAGTGTGGCTGAAAAAGGCGTTTGCAGACATAAATATGCAGCTGGATATCATGGCGCCTACAGTAGCGTTTCTCTGTCTTCTGGGGACAAAGCTGTATGACAACCTGAAGGAATACAAAAAGAGCAGCGACTATCTGCGCAGATATATTGACTATACGAAACGTCTGGAGGGCGACAGGGCTATACTGGAGTCGGGCGGCGCGCTCATCGTGACGGCCGTGTTCCAGAAGCCTCTTTTGTACAGCACCATTCTGACCTGTCTCGAGGCGGCGATCCGTACGGAGGATTATAAGCTTTCTGAGGAAGCCTTTTATATGCTGGACTGGAACAATGGCGAGCTGGTCAATCAGAATGAGCAGGAAAAGAGCATGGTAGACGCTTTTTGCTGCGTCCCCTATCACCCCACCTGGGTGAAGCTTTTGCAGACCCTAGTATCCAGACCCAAGGGCATGGAGGAGATGCTGGGAGTCTTTTTGGAGATAGAAGGCGAATACAAACAGCAGGGGGAGACGATAGGCGGAGAAAAATTGTCCCGCCTGCACCGTCTTGTGGCTGAACTTGATTATAAGCACGGCTATATTATTTGTGCAAGAATCCTGCATGAGGAGGCAGGCTTGAGGTGCGAAAAAACAGGCGCCCGCTCAGAGGAGGCCGGAGCAGGGGAGACCGGATCGCGGAAAATTGCAGAGCTGTTTGAGGAGCTGTTTGTAGATTACGAAAAAGAGATACTGGCTGTGGGGGCGGAGGTCTGGAATGTTGCCCAGCGCCGGGGTATCCTTCTGAAATCCAGGCTGCTGGATATAGATTATAAAAACTGGAAACGGATGTTGGAGCGTTGGAGCCGCACCGCGAGCCTGTGGGAAATCAGACAGTGGGAGGAAAGGCTGGCCGGCTGGAGCCTGGAGCCAGATGCCCCCCCAGCGGAGAACCCGCAGCGGCGCCTGCTCCACTTTGATCTGTTTGGAATAAAATGCGTGGAAGGCTATCTGCGCCGTTACAAAGAGGCATGCCCGAATCAGGAGAAGCTTGAAGCCATGCTCTGGAGATATGCGGACAGCGTAATGGCGTTTCATGCTCCTTATTACAGAGATTTTGTGTTCAGCCAGAGGAGGGAAATACTGCCGGAGGAGGTGCAGCTTGCTCTGAACCTGAAGGAGCTGCAGCAGTACCGCGGGGAAGGCAACGACCTGAAAGCGCTGGAGAGCGCAAGGAAGTGTCTGGGTATCTGCCCTGCCGTGGAGGAAGCCGTGGATGCCTTTGCAAAAATGCTCCGGGACGAGGTGAAGGAGCGCAGCCGGGAGGTGGACGAAGCGCAGGCGGAGCTGAGCCGTCTGATCGCCACTCTCAAGAAGGCGGCAAGAATGCAGATTGCGGCGGGAGAGGTTCAGGCGGCAAGGGAGATTCTGGTGCAGATACAGCAGTGCGCGCCGGAGGACGCGGAGGTAAAAGAGATGCTGAATCGTATGAGTGAAAGCGCAACGAAATCATAAGGATGTCTCATAGGTGTTGACATAAAATGGAAAGGCTACTTGTATGAAAATACAATTTTTAAACGGCGGTCTGGCAAATCAGGCTTTCCAGTATATATTTGCCAGATATTATGAGCTTGCCTGTCCGGGCGAAAGTATGTACATGGATGATACTTACTTTGCACTGCATACGGTTCATAACGGCTATGAGCTGGAGAAGGTATTCGGCATTAAACCCCATATGCTGAGCCAGTGCTTTGATGAGGAGGTCTGGAATTTTATTCTCGAGGAACGGCGGAAGGGTAAAAGCGTTCCCACGATTCTGTGTGAGAACGGAATCAGTACTTATGCGGTATTTGAGGGGCACAAGGCTGTCCGAAATTTCAATCCCTTTGACGGAGAGACAAGATATGTCCCCGGCAATGATTATATTCCTTGGGTGCTGAAAATGGAAGGGAATGTCTATTATGACGGTTACTGGATCAACAAGGGCTGGTTTAATGAGTACAAAGAGATATTTCTGAAAGAATTTACCTTTCCTGAGATACCGGATGAAATAAACCGGGAGCGCCTGAACAGGATTCAGGGAAGCAGGTCGGTGTCCGTCCATATCAGAAGGGGCGATTATGTGGGGCTGGGGTGGGCGCTTGCACCGGAAATCTACGCAGAGCTGGTCGACCGTTTCCTGGAAAGCTGCGGGACAAACTGGGAGCTGTTTGTGTTTTCCGACGATATGGCGTGGTGCAGGGATAACCGGGAGACCATGGGATTCCGGAATTTCAGGAGAGTGCACTTTATTGACGGAAATATTGGGGAACGCTGCTATATCGATATGCAGCTCATGAGCCGGTGCGAGGCGATGATCATGTCCGGAAGCGCTTTCTGTTACCTGGCGGCCTTGCTGAACACCCGAAGATCCGTTGTCGTCAATCCGACCACAAGAGAGGTGTAGTTGAATTGGAAAATTGTGCCTTGTGTGCAGTACATCCGAGAAAAATGGCAAAGAGTGCTTATATACAAAATAGAATTTGTATGGTACAATGTTGACACAGAAGAATGACATAAAGCTATCCGTTAAAAGTTTACGGAGATATGTCGATAATAATTATAGTCAATGCTTTTGGAAAAGCATACAGGATTGCATGGAGGCAAAGGATATTTTACGACTGTAAGGGTCATTGCCGGGTGCAATGGCCCTTATTTTGACGCCCTGAAAAAGTGAGGTTATTAAGCAGTTTACATACTTGAATAACTGATATGAATATAGAAACGGATTGGATTGTAAGATGAGGAAAGCACAGAAACAGGAGGTGCTGGGCTGTGTGGACAGCCTGCATCAGGCTCATGAGGAAATAAGAGAGGCATTAAATAAGAACAATACTGCCCTGGTGCGGAATATGCTTAGCGAGTGTCAGGACTTTGCGGTTTCTTTGGGAGAGAATATTGAGAGACTGGAGGGTGAAGGGCATGTGACGGTGTCACACCTGGAAAGCTATTGTGAAGCGCTGTTCCAAGCTTATGAAGGAGCTGACAATGCCGGAATCAATGTGAACAAGGTTTGTAAGACCCTGAAAAAGCATTTGCTGAGAGTGGAAAACAGCGTTAGAAATGATATTCGTGTGAGGAACGAGATCGTATTCCTGCCGTATAAGGCTGCAATGTGGGACAGCCTGGAGAGCGTATACCTGGCTGCAAAGGCAGACCCTGACTGTGATGCTTATTGTGTTCCTATCCCCTATTACGAGAAGAATCCGGACGGCAGCATGGGGAAAATGCATTACGAAGGATTAGATTATCCCGATAACATTCAGGTGATAGACTGGCAAAGCTATCAGTTTGAGGAAAGAAAGCCGGACGCAATTTTTATACATAATCCCTATGATAGCTGCAATTATGTCACAAGCGTTCATCCCAGATTTTATTCGGATAATCTAAAAAGGTATACGGACTGTCTTGTCTATATTCCGTATTATGCCACAGCAGGCGGGATGAGCGAGGGGCAGTCGCTGTGCCCGGCATATATCAATGCGGATTATATTGTGATTCAGTCTGAGGACTACAGGAAGTTTTTTGACAAAAGGCTGCCGGACAACAAGTTTCTGCCCATGGGTTCTCCCAAGTTTGACCGCGTTATACATAAGTGTCAGAATCCTCCGGAACCTCCTGCGGAATGGAAATTGAGCAAATCGCAGCTGGAGAGGATGAAGAATAGTAAAGTGTACTTCTATAATACCAGTATCGGCGGAATGCTGGCGAATACGGAAGCTTTTTTAAAGAAGATGAGATATGTTTTTGACATCTTTAAGGGACGGGAGGACGCATGCCTTATATGGCGCCCTCACCCGCTTCTGGAATCCACCTTCAGTTCAATGAGAGGCATGTATAAGCCGCAGTTTGATGCGTTGAAAAAGGAGTTTGTGGAGGAAAATATAGGGATACTGGACGAGACGACGGATATAGAAAACACGATAGCCCTTTCGGATATCTATATAGGAGATTCGGGGACATCTGTCACCTCGTTATTTGGAGTGGCCGGAAAACCGTTATTTATTCTTAACAACAATATTCATACGCTGCCGGAGAAGGACGACTGGAGGGGAGAAAGGATCAATCCTCAATTTGACGTCTGGGGGGATGACAGATATCAGGTAACCGGGAATAACCAGTTGTGGTATTCGGAGAAGAACGATTACCATTACAAATTTTATATGGACCTGGAGACAGGGTATTCCGAGGGCGGATATTACAGAGGAGCATTGGAAATAAATGACAGGATATATGTGCTGCCGGGTAATGCACAGCATCTGCTGATTATTAAGGATAAGAAAATCAGGAGGATTGACTTTAAGGAGCCAATTTCGCAGAAAGGAGCTTTTTTCGGTTATTGGTATGCCGAAAAATATATATTTTTATTTCCGTTTAGGTATCCATATTTTATCAGATTTAACATAGACACAGAAGAACTTTGCTACGTGGATGGAATCAACCGATTCAATGTGAGGAATGTAGAGGGTGAATGGCGTGCAGGCGGCATAGGCATATACAAAACAGAATTGGTGTTTGCCTCACCGGTGGATAATGAGTTTGTATTTATGGACATGAATACCTTCAAGGCCAGAAGTCTCAGCAGCAATTCCGGGTGCAATCTGGGAACTCAGGTAATCTTGACGGAGGGAGATAATCTGTGGCTTCTGCCTTTGAACGGAATGACACTTACCTGCTGGAATCCCAAAACGGGAAACATAAGGGAGTACAGTAATTTTCCTCAGGGTTTTAAGTCTATTCAGTGGCCCCTTGAGTATGAGTGTGGGGAAAGACCATTTAGTAACATAGCATTTTCCGGAGAAGGCAGCAGGGAGAATATAATCCTATCACCCTGCTGGGGGAATATGTATTTGTCCTTGAACAGGGAAACAGGGCAAATGGAGGAATGGAAGTCCCCCATGAAGTTTAAAACTTGTGGCAGAAACGGGTATTTTGCGGCACAAGGAATTGGCCGTTTTGTAATAACCTATCCGCAGCGAGGAAAGGCGGACTGCCGTATATGGTATGCTCCGGAAAGAAAACTCTATGAGATCAACATTGATACTGGAGAATACAAAGAGGTAGAAATAGAGTTTGACTATGACGATCTGCTGGCAAATGAAGCAGGGTTTATGGAGGAATCGGAGTGGATGCAGTACTGTCTGGATGAGAATGCATTCAATTCCTTAAAAAATCTTCTTGACGGTCGCATAACTGGAAATCAATTTGACAGGGAAAGGCAGCTGAAAGCATTTTCTAAAATAAATGTGGACACAGAGGGAACCTGTGGTATGAATGTTCATAATTTTGTGAAGGGAAAGATTACATGACAAAGATAATTACATATGGTACATTTGACCTTTTTCACGAGGGACATTACAGACTGCTGAAGCGGGCGAAGGAATTGGGCGATTATCTGATTGTGGGAGTAACCACGGAGGCATACGACAAGGCTCGGGGAAAGCTGAATGTGGTGGATTCTTTGGTGACACGTATTGAAAACGTAAAAAAAACCGGTTTTGCCGATGAAATTATTATAGAGGAATCTCAGGGTCAGAAGATAAATGATATACGTAAATTTCATGTGGATATTTTTGCAATCGGTTCCGACTGGATGGGGGCATTTGACTACCTAAAAGATTGTTGTAAGGTAGTCTATCTGGAGCGGACAAAGAATATTTCCAGCACTATGTTGCGTGAAAAAAACAGTCCAATTCAAAGAATCGGCATCATTGGTACAGGAAGGATTGCGGAACGGTTTATTCCTGAGGCAAGGCTTGTCAGCGGAGTCAGTACGCAGGGAGTATACAACCCGCATAAGGATAGTGCACTCAGGTTTGCTGACAGGTGGGAGATCAACCCATATGAAAATATGGAGGACTTTTTCAGTGCAGTGGATGTGGTGTACATTGCCTCGCCCCATGATACTCATTATGGATATATAAGGTCGGCATTGGAACATGGCAAACATGTTCTTTGCGAGAAACCCATGGTACTGTGCAAGGCGCAGGCGGAGGAATTATTTGCATATGCCGGAGAGAAAAACCTGATTTTGTTTGAGGGCATTAAGACGGCATATTGTCCGGGGTTTCATAAGCTTTTGGGAATTGCCTGCAGCGGTATTATCGGCAGTGTACGGAATGTGGAGGCCTGCTTTACAAAGCTGGAAAAGAAGGGCGGCAGAGAGTTAAATGACAGGATATACGGAGGCAGTTTTACAGAACTTGGCAGCTATGTTATGCTTCCCATATTAAAGATTTTTGGAAAAGATTATACATCTATTCGGTTTGATACCATACAGGGTGAAAACGGTCTGGATATTTTTACAAAGGTTTCTTTAAATTATCCTACGGGAATTGCAACTGCTACATGCGGGCTCGGCGTAAAATCCGAGGGCAGGCTGCTGATAGCCGGAACAAAAGGGTATATCGTTGCCGAAGCGCCATGGTGGAAGACTTCTTATTTTGAAGTGCATTATGAGGATGCGGGAAAGGTGGACAAATATTCGGAAACCTTCCTCGGCGATGGGCTGCGCTATGAAATAAGTGATTTCCTGTCAATGATTAGGGGGAGCAGTAGCAGTGAATTTAAATTGACCCGCGGCGAGTCTGTGGCTTTGGCGGACATTATGGAGCAATTTATGAAGACGGAGAACAGGCTATGAAGGTTTGGGCACACAGGGGATGCAGTCTAAGATATCCGGAAAATACGCTGCTGGCGTTTGAGAAGGCGGCTGCTATTAAGAATCTGACGGGAATAGAACTGGATATTCAGCTGACAAGGGATGGAGAAATTGTTGTTATTCATGATGAAAGAGTAGATCGGACAACCGAAGGACAGGGATATGTGCGGGACTATACTCTGTCTCAGATAAGGAAGCTGCATATTTATGCGGATGATCACCCGGTACAGCAGATTCCGACCATAGCTGAGGTTTTTGATTTGCTTGCCCCCCGCCTGAAAAATCAAATGGGGGATGCAGGTCCGACACTGAAACTGAATATAGAACTGAAAAACAGTGCTTGGCTGTATGAAGGCATGGAAGAAAAGATAGTTGATTTGGTACAGAGAAGAGGGCTGCAGGATTCCGTGGTCTTTTCCAGTTTTTACGCCAGATCGCTTAAGAAAATGAAGGAGTTGCTTCCTGACATGGAGCTTGGAATATTAGACAGCAGGGTTTCTGACTGTATGTATAAGTCCAAAGGCGGCTGCGGGGCGCTCGCACTCCACCCGTTCTGGAAGGGTATTGACCTGACGGCGCAGGAATTGGAAGGGTATACGGTGCGGGCCTGGATGTCAGGACATTTGTATCCGGAAAGGCCCACAGGGACAAAACTTGATTTTGGCTCCCTTGAGGAACGGGGAATTACGGATATTATCCTGAATGAGCCGGAAGCATATTTGGAGTAATTATGCGGCGCAGGGTATAATTCGTGGACAACCGGAATGCGGTACTTCAACTAATGAATTATGAGAAATTGACGATCTATATATAGGAGCTTTTGGATAAAGCGCACAAGGATGCAGGGAGGCAAAGTATATTATCGACTGTGAGGGTCATTGCCTGGTGCAATGGCCTTTTTTAATATAACAGATGCTTTTGAAAAGCCATCAGAGGTATATGCAAATGGAAGATAACAAGGAATTGCAAAACAATGAGTTGGTAGATATGATTCTATTTTGCAACGAGAAGGGTTACCAAGTACAGGGGAAAAACATCAAAGCTTCAGACCTGATATTTGAAGAACGGGTCAAAATGAACTGTTTTTATTGCGGGAAATACAATGTGAGTTGGAAGTGTCCGCCTAAAATTCCGAAAATAGATTATATAAAAATGCTGGGTGAATTTGACAATGCGGCCTTTGTCTATTTAAAGATGAGTTTGACTGACAGTGACTATGATACTGTGCGAAATGATTCATCCGTGCAATTACATAGAGCATTGCTGGAATGTGAAAAATGGCTTTGGGATCACAATAATTCAACAGCATTATCTTTTATAGGCGGTTCCTGTAAATTGTGTAAGAACGGATGTGCATCGGACAAATGTGTAAATCCTTATATGGCAAGGATACCAGTCGAAGCATTGGGAATTAATGTGGTTAAAAGCGCGGCGAACTGCGGTATTGATATAGGTTTTCCGCCGAAGGAATACATGATAAGAATTGGATTATTATTGTGGTAAAGGACAGCAAATATATGAAGTATATTTTTTTAATGGCCGGGAAGGGCTCAAGACTGCATCCCCTAACGTTAAGTTATCCTAAATCTTTATATAAGCTTGATAAGGATACCAGTATTTTAAAACGCATGGTATCTCTGATAAAAAAATATGATGCGGAAGCGGAGATTATTGTAGTGGTCGGGTTTATGTGTGAGAAAATCATGGAGGAAGTTTCAGGGGTACAATTTTTGTATAACCCGTTTTACGAAGTTACGAATTCCATTGCTTCACTTTGGTTCGCTAGAAATTGCCTGGAGAGTGATAATGTAACGATCATTAACGGAGATATTGTGGTAGAAGAAAAGCTTGTCAGGGATTATGTATGCTGCAGGGTGGATAGACCGGAGGTTCTGATTGACAGCAGCATAAAAAATTCCGGGGATTATAACGTGCAGGTCAATAATGGAAGAATTCTTGTAATGAGCAAGGAATTAGAGGATTATTACGGGGAATATGCGGGAATTACAAAGCTGGATAGAGAATCTGCTATGCGGTTAAGGCAGTGCGTGGAACAGATGGTGGGGAATGGTATGTACGACCAGTGGTATGAGAATGCCCTGGTACAAATGATTTTTAATGAGGACTTCAAGCTATATTATAAAGATATCAGCGAATATAAGTGGACGGAAGTGGATTGTGTAAGCGATATGTTGCTGGCAAAACAAATACACGCATTATTATGAGGTATATGATGTTTGAACCGTGGAAAGAGAATGCCTATATTTTGTTCAGAAGATTGAAAGCATTTGGAACGCGCTGTTGTTTTTACATATGCAGGATTTTTCCGGTGAATGGAAATAGAATCAGTGTATGCACCTTTGAAGGAAAAGGGGGATTTGGATGTAATCCAAAATACATTGTGGAGGAATTGCACAGGAGAAATCCGGCATATGAATTTGTGTGGTTTGTAAATGATATGGGAAAAACGTTTCCAGATTATATTAAAAAGGTTCCCAATACACTGTGGAACAGGGCGTATTGGCTGTCAACATCAAAGGTATGGATTGACAATTACAGAAAGCCTTATGGAACATGCAAGCGTAAAAAGCAATATTATTTAAATACGAATCACTACACCATTGCCATGAAGTGTACTGGAATGTGGAGAGGAGAAGGTTTTTCCAAAATGGCGTATCTGGTAAGCCGGAATGACTCTGACATGATAGATGATATTGTGATTGACTCAAAATGGTGTGAGGATTCTTTTTACAGATCAATGCTTTATGAGGGAAGCTATTTGAAGGCCGGCGTACCAAGATGTGATGTATTATGTGGAGATTTGAGCCTGTACCACGCAAGGTTTTGTGAAAAACACGGTATTCCCGTAGAGGCTAAGGTACTTTTGTTTGCGCCTACCTTCAGGGAAAGCGCAAAGGATGGAAAGCGAAGTGTTTATTCTGAAATATGGACAATAGATTTTGAACGTCTGATTGTCAGTCTGGAGAAACGTTTTGGGGGAACATGGTATCTGGGTATTCGGGTGCATCCCCAACTGGCGCCCGCTTTTAAAGAGTACAAAAACGAAGCAATACAGGAACGACTGATAGACGAGAGTCAGGCGGATGATATGTATGAGATTCTTGCAGGGATGAACGCCTACATAACAGATTATTCCAGTGCGATGTTTGAGGCGGGATTCGCAGGGATTCCCGTATTTATTTATGCGGATGATATTGAAAAGTACGCATATGACAGAGGTAGTTTGATGTGGAACATTGTAACTGATCCATTGGATTGTGTGACAAATAATAAGGTAATGACACCAGAGATTGATGCGGTTTTACCGTTTCCTATTGCCTGTGATAATGCAGGGCTGGAAAAAAATATTTTGAACTTTGATGAGAATATATATCATGAAAAAGTACGGCGATTGATGAAAAGCACAGAGTTGATTTTTGATGGTAAGGCAAGTCAAAAGGTGGCAGATAAGTTGGAAAGTTTTATGCAAATGTGATTAGCATAACAGTAAGTGTATTGCAGAAAGTGGTGTTAAATGAAGATTTTGTCAAAAAGAGAAATCATGCAGACCGCACAAAATAATAAAAAGTATTGTTTTGATATTGTGTTTGAGTGGGAAGATATATTTGCAGAAATGTTAAATATACCTGTATTAGTTCGTGGGAAACGGGAATTTGCATTTGACGAGAGGTGCAGGAAAATATTTCAAAGAACAAAAATCCCCTTTTACAGATTATTTAATTTGTTTGACAAGAGGGGAAAAAATGTTTTTATGTTTGATGCAAGTACAAAGCGTCAGGATGGCATTTATAATAATAAAAAATATATTCCTTGCTTGATTGATTATTTCCTCAATGATAATGAGTATTTTAAATTTTTAAACGCTTATCGAAAAAATCCGCTTGTGCTTGTTTCCAGCAGGGAAGTGTTTGAATATTTGAAAGATAAGAAATGCCCGATTCAAATAGAACATCTGCCGTTATCAATCGCGGATCACTATTGGCGTGATGAACCGTTTGAGAAAAAATATGATCTTGTAATGTTCGCGCGGCAAAATCCGCTTTTGAGGCAGTATATTGACAAATACGAGGAGAGACACCCGGATTTTCAGCTGGTCAGGGGCAAGTATGAAGACGGACATTATCTGTATTATATGTCAAAAACAAATGAAATTGTCAGTATCTGTGATACCCGCGATGAATATATGAAATTGGTATCTGAATCAAAGGTTGCAGTGTATACGACCCCTGGTATGGACGGAACCAGGACGGACGCAAACGGCTGGAATCAGGTGACTCCTCATTTTCTGGAAGAGATTGTAGGTCAGTGCCATATTATTGCGAGATATCCTGATAACGCGGATACTCGATGGTACGAGATGCAAAAAATATGTAAGAATGTAGAATCATATGAAGATTTTGAAGAACTGCTGGATAAGTATTTGCACGAGACTGTGGACATAAAGCTCTATAAAGAGTATGTAAAGAAACATTTTACCAGTCAGAGGGCGGAAATGCTGGAAAACATTATTAAAAAGTATAATTTATATTAAGGGATTTTGAAAATTTATCCCTGATGGAACGTTGAAGCTTGTGTGAGAATTCAGAATTGAGGAAAGAGATGAAATGTTCAGAGTTGATTGACATTGTCAGTAACAATGATATTGCAATATATGGAGCGGGGAATGTTGCAGAGAATTTTTATAGGGCTTTACGGACACGGGAACTGGAAAAGCGAGTTAAATATTTTATTGAAACAGACGCCGGGAAAACGGACAGAAATGTACAGGGTGTTCCTGTTGTGGGAATAAAAGATATTAAAAAAATAAAAAAAATATTTATATGTGTTGCGGTTCACGAAGCGGTAAAAGATGAGATAGAGACGCTTTTATTGAAAGAAAACCTCACCAATTTTGTCTGGATTTGTCCATATATCATAGAATTGGTTCTGGGGCCGTTGATAGAACATCATAAGAAGATTAGAACAGCTGACTTAATTCAACATGAGCCATATGACGACTATACATTGGCAGTAAGGTACCTTGCAATAGAAAATTATTATAAAAAAAACAATATAGGTTATGACATATATATAAAGGTGCTTTCAGAATTATGCCATGAGGCGGAAACTGCGCAGAAAAGATTAAGAAATTTCATCCGTCTTATTGAGGATTGGGATAAAAACGGGTATCGGCAGGAAAAGGATATTGCTATAGACGAAAAATTCCGGCGCATAGACGGTGCACATCGGGTAAGCCTTGCCTGTTATCACCGGGCGGAATATATATATTATGATTTATACCCATATTCATTTCGCTATAATAGTTACGCAGGTGAATGGATGAATATGAGCATGGCGGCATTAGAAAGACGAGGACTGTCTTTGCCCGAACTGGATTTTCTTGAGCAGGCAAATGTCAGGCTGAGGGAAATTGGAACTTAAAAACTGTTGTGAGAGGACACTATGGACAGAGAGAATAAATGTCAAATGCCAGTCAGCGTTATTATTCCGGTATATAATGTGTATGACTGGATTGACCAGTGTATGGAATCTGTTGTCAGGCAGACATTTACGGACTTTGAAGTAATAATGATCAATGATGGTTCTACGGATGGCTCAGGAAAAAAATGTTGGGAATGGAGACAGAATGACAGGCGAATAAGTGTAATATCGAAAGAAAACGGTGGTCCTTCATCTGCGAGAAATTGTGGGATACGCTGCGCAAAAGGGGAATTTTTAGTATTTATTGATCCGGATGACTGGGTAGATGACACGTACTTGGAGAAATTATATACCGCGATAGTTGAAAGCGGCGCTGACATAGCCGAATGCGACGTATATAAGTACAATAATAACACAGGAGAACAGACATATCATGTCTGTTCCGGCAGCATGGGCATTGAATATTCGCTGGAAGAACACATGAAATACGGATTTACGGCAATTTGGAAATGTATGATTAAAAAAAGTCTATTTACGGATAATGGAGTCCGGTTTCCGAATTGTCACAGTGAAGCGAGGGCTGTATACCCGTTGCTGCTCGCGTTGAGTGGAAAAATTGTGAATGTGCACGAAGCATTATATTACTATCGGAGGTTCCGGCCGCAGGCTCTTTCTGAAAGGCCTCGTATCAATAACGGGGATGAAAACGCAGTGGGACTGCTTGCCTTTGATAATTTACTTCAAAATTTTAAAACCTGTGATTTATATGATAAATATAAGCCGGTTCTGCAGAAAATTGTCAAGGGGAAATTATCGGATTTGCTGGCAGGCTTATTTTACCGCAGAGAGAAAGAGGAATTTCTGCAGCTGGCAAAGAAATATTATTCTTACATAGATGAAAAATTTCCGGGGACGTCAAATTTTCCTTATGTAACCTTTGGGGGATATAATTTAAACCGTATTCTCAGTTATATGGATGTTCTGCATAATCCGTATGGAAGATTTAATTTTTCCAGCGTAATCAGTGTGATGAACCCGGTTGCGGGCCTGCAGGGCATACATAAGAATAAGTACCGGGAAATTATGCTTAGGAGGGACATTGAGTCTTTATTCTGGGATATTATCGGAGATATAAATCCAAAATATATTTTTATGGATTTTATTGAGGAAAGGTTTGATATTATTGAGACCGCGGGCGGATATATCACAAAAAGCGATGCGTTTGATGGGGCAGATATTTCTCTCGCCGAATATAGGGTGATTAAAAGAGAAAGTCCGAAATGTGAGAAACTCTGGGAAAAAAGCTTTTTTGAATTTATGAAGCGGATGCGGGAAAGCCTGCCGTCCTGCGGAGTAATAGCAGTGAAGAATCTGCTCAGCACAAGGATGGGGGATAAGAACAGCCAGACTGTCTTTGCAGATGTGGAGGCGATATCGGAAAAGAACCGGATTCTCGAGGGGTACTATCGGTTTCTTGAGGAGAATTTTCCCGAAGTTAAGGTGGTTGACTGCACGGGGGACAGTCTGTATTTTACGGATAAGGCGTATGAATACGGTGCAGTGCCGTCTCACTTGAATGATTTGATAAATAGAAGGATTGCCGAGAAGATTGAGGAGGGGATGTGAGATATAGCGCTAAAGCAAATTTTTACATAGAAGAATCAAGGAAAAACGAGCATAGGAGGTATGGAGAGTATGAATAAGAAGGACATAAAGGCTGTTGTATTTGGTGCAGGGAAATATGGAAAGACTTTAACACAGGGGCTCCAAAAATATTATGGAGTGGCGGTTGTGGCAGTATGTGATAACAATGAAGCGAAGGTGGGGGGAGCTATAAATGATATTCCAATAATTTCCCCCGGGCAGCTACATGAATATGATTATGACAAGATTTTTATTTGTATAAGAAGGGGAAATCTGTTTAGAGCCGTGGAAGCACAGCTGATGGAAATGGGTATTTCAAAAGAAAAGATTGTTATTATGCAGAGAAGTGCAGAATATCAGGATGCTTTTTTAGAATTTGATTTTTATAGAAAAAACTGGATTAAATATTTTGCAGATTACACCAGGGAGATTGGACTCAAAGGCAGCGTGGCAGAATGTGGAGTGTATTATGGTGAGACGGCAATGTTCATTAACAGGTACTGGAAAGACAGAATATTGTATCTCTGTGATACCTTTGAAGGGTTTGTGGATGAGGATGTTATGGAAGAAGAAAAAAAGTTTGATGCCTTTAAAGCTGGTTCATTCACGTATTCCAGTTTTAAGGCGGAAACTCCTGAATTAATAGTGGATACGGTAAAGACAAGGATGCTTTATCCGGAAAAAGTGAAGGTATATCAGGGCAGATTCCCCGATAGCATTTGCAACCTCGAAGATGAATTTTCTTTTGTCAACTTGGATATGGATTTATACCAACCGCAGTTAGAGGGATTAAGATTCTTTTGGGATAAGATGGAAACAGGAGGAGTAATCTTACTGCACGATTATTTTCATCCGGAATTACCGGGAGTAAAAGCGGCGGTTGCTGATTTTGAGAAAGAAAGAGGTTGCATTCTGCCGAAAATCCCTATTGGGGATGGGTGCAGTATTGCGGTAATAAAAATATAATCACTATGAGGAGCAGGGACTATGAAAGCGGCGTTGGAACGGCAGTATGATAAGTTATTTGAAACCTATAATTTTGAAAGGTTTGATAACTCGAAAATGATATATCAAATTTTAAAATCTTCATTGGCCGATTTTGTAAAATCCTGCACGAAGACCGCAATTTATTGCAACGGCGGCCATACTAAGATGCTTATGGCCGATTTTGCATTCGAGTTAAAAGGAGTAAATTGTATTGTTGATAATTATGCAGATAATTCAAGCGAGGGTGGTTTTTTGCTCATAAAAGATGAAGAAATGGAGCAGAACGGAATTGACGGGGTGATTATCTCATCTTATAAATTTAGAAACAGTATTATTGAAAGGCTGCAGAAGGATCACCCTTTTATGAAGTATCTGGACATATATGATATATTTGGCAAGGAGGGGATTCATCTTCAGTCAGATTATTATTATCACAGTCATCCCTATCAGCATTATCAGCATGTTAATGCACTGCAAAAGAAAATAAGGAAACTTACCGAGACAGATGAAATAGAGCAGGCGTATTTTGCATTGATTAATAGATATATTCATATTAAAGATTTCAGAAGTGCAATCATTTATGCTAAAAAGCTGGCAGATGATTTTCATAAGGACGAGTATGAAAACCTAGTGACAGATTTGGACGCAATGTACAGGGCAGAGCAGGAAGCGGCAGCAGGGATAGATGAAAACAATGTTTTGATGTTTTGCTTTGACGGTCTGCGGAGACAGGATGTGGCAGAGGCGAATATGCCGAAACTGACGGAATTTTTTCGGGATAAGGCATTTGTGTTTGATAACGCATATTCATTTTCCACCTCCACATTTGAAAGCTTAATGCCGGCGTATAGCAGGAATGATGATCTGCGGACGGCCTATTATGCACAAAATTACATTCAGGAAGCGCAATGTCCCTTTTTGCAGGAAGCGAAAAGACAAAAACGTCATATATATTTTTATACGGATGCCGAACAATACATCAAGGGGGATGACATTAAGTATAGTGGAATCTGTCAGACTGTCACAGAGAAAATGTGGAGTTTTATTCTGGATGCGGTAGACGAAAATAACGGACTTTACTATATTCACGAATTATACGAAAGTCATTTTACTTTTTCCAATCCTTATACGGAGGGCAGACTTATATCAGAGGGCACGGCCATGCTGTTTGACTTCCTGCCGCAGAGGGGGGGAAAGCTGCGAACGGATTATGAGCGGCAGCATTCTGATGCCCTTCGATACCTGGATGATGTTGTTTCCCCTATTTTCAACGCAATGAGGTGCAGGATGCTGGTGTATGCCGACCACGGCAACCTAATTCTTCACGAGAACTGTAAAATAGAGGACGTTAAAAGATCAAAGCTTATTTATGATGAGGAATGGGTACGGATTCCGTATGCTGTTTGTTCGCCGGATATGGGACGGGGAAGGAGTCACAGGCTGACCTCATTAATGTCTTTGAATGATGTCTTGCTGAGCCTGTTAAGTAAGAAAGCGTATAACATACCTGATAATCACTATGTAAAAATTGCCAGGTCCGAGTTGTACAATCCGGATTTTCGGCATTTATATAAAAAGATGGGTCAGGAGCGATGTCTGTCTGCATTTGAGGGATATATTTTTGCAGACGGATACAAGCTCATTATCTACTCGGATGGCTTTATGGAAATATTATTGGCGGAAACGGATGATATAATTCAGGATGAAAAACTTGCATGGAAACACTTTGAGATAATTAAGGATAATGTGACGGTTTGTAAACCAGAGAGTGTTTACGGAGGGGATGTTGTTTAAAGAAGTGTGAGGATAAGACTAGGATGAGAGCAGAGACGTTTGCACGGCAGATTCAAAAAGCAGGTATCCGAATTGTTGCGGGGGTCCCGGATTCCACATTGAGGCAGTTCTGCGGTTATATTAATAACGGCGGAAGGGAAGTCTTCGAAGATCACATCGTAACGGCGGACGAGGGGGCAGCCATCGGTATTGCCATTGGGGAATATCTTTCGACAGGCAGACCGGCATGTGTGTATATGCAGAACAGCGGGCTGGGCAATGCGGTCAATCCAATCACATCCCTTGCAAACAGGGAGGTGTACGGTATACCTATGCTATTTGTCATAGGATGGCGTGGAGAGCCGGGAAGCGAGGACGAGCCCCAGCATAGGTTTATGGGAAGGGCAACACTGGGGCTGTTGGAGCTGTTGGAGATACCATATGCCGTTATAGATGACAGGACAACAGACGCGGAATTGGAAAAATATCTGGAACGGGCGGCGGAATGCTTTGAGAATAAGGAGCAGTTTGCCCTTGTCATCAAAAGGGGAGCTTTTGATAAAGAAGAGGAAGCAGTATACGGTAATGTCTGGACAATGCAGAGAGAGCGCGCCATAGAGGCAGTCGTGGACTGGCTGCAGCCGGAAGATATTGTAGTGTCAACTACAGGTAAAATTTCCAGGGAGCTTTATGAAAGACTGGATGAAGTAAAGGGAAACCACAGACAGGCATTTTTGACTGTAGGCGGGATGGGACACGCAAATATGATAGCCTGCCAGCTGGCAAAAAGGAAGTCCGGCCGGAAGGTAGTCTGCCTGGATGGAGACGGGGCGATTCTTATGCATATGGGCAGCCTTGCGGTGATAGGCGAGCATCCGGCCGCGAACCTGGTTCATATCTGCCTGAACAACCAGGCCCATGAGTCAGTTGGGGGAATGCCAACCGGAGCAGTGGGAGTTTCGTATTCTGAGATTGCCAGAGACTGCGGATATACGGAAGTGTATAAGGTGACAGACCCCGAGGAGTTAAAAGACGTTTTATCCCGGATTCGAAAGTCTGAAAAAATGGTTTTTTTGGAGGTCAATGTGACGATAGGCTCCAGGGGTGATCTCGGCAGACCCAGAGAAACGGCAGAAGATAACAAAACGGCATTCATGGAATATTTGGAGCAGAATGAATACGGGAAGGGTATTAGGCAGGAAAGGGTATGAAAATAGAAAGAAAAATATTATTGAATCCGGGACCGGCCACCACGACGGACAGCGTAAAAATGGCGCAGGTAGTGCCGGATATCTGCCCGAGAGAACGGGAATTCACAGAAATGCTGGCCGGTATTCGCAGCGACCTAGTCCGCATCGTGCATGGCAGCCAGGAAAAGTACACGGCGGTTCTCTTTTGCGGCTCAGGTACAATTAATATGGATGTTTGCCTGAATTCCCTTCTGCCGGAGGGCAAGAAGGTTCTTGTAATCAATAACGGGGCATACAGCCAGAGAGCGGCGGATATTTGCGAGTATTACGGGCTGGATTGTATCAGTCTGGAGTTTGAATTTGACCGGCAGCCGGAGCTGGCGCTTATTGAAAAGAAACTGGCGGAAAACCCGGATATAGCTCTTGTATATGCAACCCATCATGAAACCGGGACGGGGTTGTTAAATCCTGTTAAAGAAATCGGGGAAATAGTGCATAGATACGGTGCTGTTTTTATCGTGGACACCACGTCCTCTTATGCGATGATTCCTATTGATATGGAGAGGGACAACATTGACTTTTGCATGGCATCCGCTCAAAAGGGGCTTATGGCTATGACAGGGCTTTCTTTCGTGATAGGGAACAGGGAGCTGATAGAACGGTCCGCAGATTATCCAAAGCGTTCGTATTACTGTAACTTATACATGCAGTATGAATTTTTCAAAAAGACGGGGGAGATGCATTTTACTCCGCCGGTTCAGTCGATTTACGCAGTTAGACAGGCGTTGGACGAATACTGGGCGGAGGGGGAAGAAAGGAAATGGCAGCGTCATACAAGAGTATACAAGGAAATATGTAAGGGGCTTGACCACATGGGATTTCGGCGTCTGCTGAGAGAAGATCAACAGTCAGGACTGGTTGCGGCCGTCCGATATCCGGCGGATACCTGCTGGAATTTTGAAGAAATACATGATTACTGTTATGCGCATGGGTTTACCATATATCCGGGGAAGATATCCGGGACGGATACGTTCCGGCTGTGCGCGCTGGGGGCTATTGACGACAGTGATATCAGGGACTTTTTTGTGGTTTTTAAGGAAGCAGTGGACAGGTTAGGCATAAAAATTCCGGTAAGGTATGGTGGTGAACGGGATGGACGGTGAAATAGCTGTCATAATGGCAGCAGGATTGGGAAGCAGAATGGGGGAACTGACACATAGCACTCCTAAGCCATTGGTTAAGGTGGGAGGAATTCCTCTGATAGAGACGGTGATTGCCGGGCTGGAAGGGCGCGGCGTCCGGCGGATATATATTGTCACAGGGTATTTGGGGGAACAGTTCGGTTATTTGGAGGGAAAATATTCAAATATTACTCTCATACATAATGAAGAGTATATGGAAAAGAACAATATTTCATCGCTTAGGGCAGTGAGAGAGGTACTCGGCAGCTCGGATTGCTTTATCTGTGAGGCGGATTTGTATGTGGCAGATAAGAGCATTTTCAAGAAAGAGCTTAGGCAGTCGTGCTATTTTGGGAAGCTGGTTCCGGGGCATTCGGAGGACTGGGTATTTGACATGGAGGGTAGCAGAATATCCCGCATAAAAAGGAAAGGCGACGATGCCTACAACATGGCGGGAATCTCCTACTGGAAAAAGCGTGATGCAAAGCTGATAAGAGACGGGATAAATGAAGCGTACAAGACGGAGGGGCATGGGCAGCTGTTTTGGGATGAGGTTGTTGACGGGCTGCTGGGCGACATCGAAGTGTGTGTATGCGAGGTGCCGGAGAGCAGCGTCATAGAGGTGGACACGGCTGAGGAGCTGAAGGAGTTGGAGGCTTTGCTGAAAAGAAAGGACTTATCATGAAAACAGTATATACATGTTTTTGCACGGACGTGATTCATGAAGGACATCTAAATATTATCCGAGAGGCCGAAAAATACGGTGAAGTGATTGTGGGCGTACTGAGCGATGAGGCAATGATACGTTTTAACAGATTTCCTACAGTTGGATTTGAGGAGAGGCTTGATCTGGTTCGGAATTTGAACGGGGTGAAGCGGGTAGTCATACAGGAAGACATTATGTATGACCGCATGGTGAATGAGCTGCGTCCGGACTATGTCATTCACGGGGACAACTGGAGCGATGGGCCAATGAAAGCCATTCGGGATAATGTGGAAATGCTTCTTTCTCAATATGGCGGTCAAATCATAGACGTTCCGTATACATATAGTGAAAATGTAAGTCGTATAGATGCGCGTGTCAGGGAGAAGCTTGCCATGCCGGAATACCGCAGGAAAAGATTAAGGCAGCTGATAAAAATCTGTCCGGTGGTAAAGACGCTGGAGGTGCACAGCGGTTTGACGGGGCTCATAGCGGAAAAGACAGTTGTAGAGCATGACGGTGGGCTGGATCAGTTTGACGCCATGTGGATTAGTTCCCTGTGCGATTCCACGGCAAAGGGGAAACCGGATATAGAGCTTGTGGATATGACGTCCAGATTTCGAACAATTGATGACATTATGGAGGTTACGACGAAGCCGGTTATTTTTGACGGAGATACGGGCGGACTGGCGGAGCATTTTGTTTATACGGTGCGTTCTCTTGAGCGTATGGGTGTGTCGGCAGTTATCATTGAAGACAAAGTAGGACTGAAGAGAAATTCCCTGTTTGGCACGGAAGTCAGCCAGACTCAGGACAGCATAGAACATTTTTGCGATAAGATACAGATGGGGAAAAGGGCGCAGTTGACAGATGATTTTATGATAATAGCCAGAATCGAGAGTCTCATTCTGGAACAGGGCATGGACGATGCCCTGCTCCGCGCCCGCGCTTATGTGAGGGCAGGGGCGGATGGCATCATGATTCACAGCAGGAAGAAGGAACCTGATGAGATATTTGAATTTTGCGACCGCTTCAGAAAAGAGTATGACAATGTGCCGCTGGTAGTGGTTCCTACTTCCTTTAGCCAGGTGACGGAAAAAGAGCTTGGAAGTCATGGGGTTAACATTGTTATCTACGCGAATCAGCTCACTCGAAGCGCATTTCCTGCTATGGAGAGAACTGCCAAGGACATATTGAAATACCACAGGGCGCAGGAGGCAGAAGAGCGTCTGATGCCGATAAAGCAGATACTGACTTTGATTGATGAGCTGTAGCCAGCAGACAGAAAGGCCCATGTATACCGGGCAAATGGGAGGGAGAACGAGAATGCGGCAGACAGGTATCAGCGTAATCATGCCTGTGTATTGCGCTGAAAGATATGTGGAGGAGGCAATAACATCTATCCTGAATCAAACTTTTCAGGACTTTGAACTGCTGGTTATTGACGATAAGGGCGGAGATGGCAGCATGGACATAGTGCGTGCCATGAAAGACCCAAGGATCAAGGTGCTGGAAAATGACAGAAACAGGGGAATTGCTTACGCGACCAATGTGGGGCTCAGCCATGCCGAAGGCAAATATATTGCTCTTATGGATGATGACGATATCGCAATGAAAGACAGGCTGCAGTTGGAGTATGACTATCTGGAAAGCCATCCCGACATAGATGTGGTCGGGGGAGGGGAGATAAATGTGGACGAAGCCGGGCAGGTTATCTCGTACAGGAGAGAGGTTATTTGTAATCCTGAGAGAATAAAGGCAGAACTGCTGTTCAGAGACAGAATCCACAATGCCACGTCCATGTACAGAAGGGAGTTTGTGGAAAAAAATCACCTGTTTTACAGGGAGGGATTTCTTGGGATGCAGGATTTCAAGTTTTGGACAGAGTGTGCAGCCTTCGGACGGATTGCCAATATTGACAGAGTGCTTTCAAAGTGGAGGAATCACGGCGGGAATACTACCAGCAAGACTATAGAGGAACACTGGGCGGAGCGGAAGGGAAAGTTTGCCGAGATACAAAAGGAATCCCTGAAAATGCAGGGCTTTGCTTTGAGTGAGGAAGATCAGACTTTATTCTGCAAAATATTTGCCGAGGGCAATAATGTATTTGCATTGGAGGAGCTTTTGGAGGTTCAGAAGGTGTTGATGAAGATAATCAGACAGGCTCGAAACAAAGGTGATGACAATGTCAGGGAGCTGGAATATGTGTGCAGAAGTAACTGGGCAGGCAGAATGAAACAGTGCGCTGTTTGGGAATGACAGATATAGTTTGGAGGGATGTACACATGCAGCAGCAAATAAAGGTTTTATCAGGGCAGGCAGGATTAGAACGTGAAATTTATGACAAGCAGGCGGCAGTATTTATCCACTTGCATTACAGGGACACGTTGAATAAATATTTTGCTTATATGGAGCATATTCCGGAGAGTGTTCCTGTCTATATATCATCTTCGGACAAATGGGTTGAAGATGAGGTAAAAAAATTTTTTGCCGGGCAGAAAAGGAAGATTACCGTCATTCATAAAGAAAACCGCGGCAGGGACATAACAGCGCTTTTGGTAGCTTTTAGGGAGATAATGCTACAGTATGAGTTTGTTTGTTTCGTGCACGATAAAAAAGAGAAGAATGAAAGAGACAAAAAGGACATTATGCTATGGGTCGATAACCTTTGGGGTAACTTGTTGGGAAAAGAGGGAACAGGGTATTTTTCAGAGGTGCTGGCATTGTTTGAAGAGAATAAGAGTTTGGGATTGCTTGTGCCCCCTGAGCCAATAGGGGATGCCTTTAAATCAAATAATGCATGGAGTGAGGCTAATGTGTCACAGACTCGTAAGCTTGCGGAGGAAATTGATATCCATGCAGATATAGAACCGGAAATTGAGAGGCAGCCGATAGCCCTGGGTACATGTTTTTGGGCACGGATTGATGCAATCAGGAAGATATTGGTGAAAAATTGGCGCTATGAAGACTTTGATGACGAGCCGCTGCCGGAGAGTGGAAAGAGTTACGGCGTAGAACGTATTTTTGGTTATTTGGCAGAGGATGCGGGGTATTGCGCCTATACTGTCATGAACAGAGAATATGCTGCCATTTACATAAGCTTTTTGACAGAGTGCAGAAGAAAAACATTTCCGATAATCGAGAACAGATACGCAGTCAGTAATTTGTATGGGGTTAATTACTTGAGGGAAAGTGCAGAATATGCCGCTAAACACAAAATATTTTATATCTATGGTGCGGGTAAGCTGGGCATGGGAGTTTATCGATATCTGACAGATAGGGGATATTCACCAAAAAATTTTCTGGTTACACAAATCAATCAGGATTACAGCCAGGTGCCGGTACCGGTAATTGACATTGAACACTTTATTTATGAAGAGGGAACAGGGGTTATCATTGCGGTGAGTATTCAAACATCGCCAGTAATTGTAGATATACTGGAAAAGAGGGGAATAAAAGATTATTTTTGGAAGAGGTAGGACTCGGCGCCAAGAGATGCCCTGGCGACAATATTGTGGAACAAAGAATGGACATACACTTATGACTAATATTATCTCAAAATTAAAACAAGCATGTGAACGACGCAGGATTTTTCTTTACGGCGCCGGAATGTATGGAAAAATGCTTTGTGCGTTTATGCATGAGCAGAATATAGGTGATGTTGAAAAGTTTATTGTGAGCGAAGCGGCTGGAGCCAGGGTTGTTTTGGGACGGGAGGTTATCACATTAGAGGAGTATGCGGCGGCAAGGGCGCGTAATTGTCAGTTGGCAGAGACAGAACTGCTTATAGTGGCGGTATCAGAAAAGAATAGTGAGGACATAGTACGGCACCTCCATAACAGGGAACCATACAATTATATGCTGCTTACTCGGGAGGAATGGGATGCGATTGGCAATCTGGTTTGCTTTGATGATATCATTCCTCAAAAAAATATTGCTGTTCTGATGTATCACAGAGTGATAGACTCTAACTATAATTTTTGGAAATTAAATATTTCTCCGTTAATGTTTGAGAAACATATTAAATATATCAGTGAGAATTATACAGTCCTTAGACTGGAAGAAGAATGGGACAGTTTGGTACAAGAAGATAAGAAATATGTTGTAGTTACTTTTGATGACGGTTATGTAGATAACTATCGGTATGCATTGCCGATTCTGGAAAAGTACCATATTCCGGCGACGGTATTCGTAGGGACTGATTTGATTGATACAAACGAAATGTACTGGTGGGATGAACTGGAAAAGATACTTATTGTTGATAAATATATCGGTGAATTTGTGTTCCATGACGTTCTGTACAAGGTAGCTGATTTGAAGGATAGGGAAAAGGCATGTATGGCCATCAGAAATCACATTAAAAATATGGGTCCGGCGGAACGAAAAAGCAGTATGAGCGCACTTCGTTCAGTACTTGGACAGGAGCAGTCATATAACTCTGAACTCAGGTGTGTGAATACGTCCGAACTGACAGAAATGGCGGCATCGCCCTATATAACGATAGGAGGCCATACGAAATCACACTTGTCTATGGGAAGCTTTCATTCAAATGAATTATTGCGTTCGGAAATAAAGGAATCGCTGAATATCTTAGAAAAGAAAACCGGTAAAAGGGTGGAAGTATTTGCATATCCTTTTGGTGGGAAGGAGGATCGGTGCGATGCGGCGGATCGGATTATCGCCGAATGCGGAATAAGAAAAACCGTGCTGGTCAGGAACGGAAATGTAAGTGTAAGGGATAAGATGTATAATCTTCCTCGCCATATGATGTTTGAGGATGATGACATAGAAGTGAAAATGAGAAGGATATGGGGGCTCTATGGATGAAAAAAGAAAAGGTAATTTTGTTTGGGGCGGGGAAATTGTATGCAGAACGCAGGGAACTGGTTGAGGAGAAAAATGATGTGGTCTGCATTTTGGATAATAAGGGCAGGATGAAGGACGCTTCTTTGCCCAGAACATGTCTGCCGGATGAATTAATTAATCTGCCTCAGGTTCCCATTATAATAATGTCAGATTATTTTGTACAGATGGTTCTTCAGGTAAGCAAAATTATTGGCGAGACCCAGTGCAATAAAAGAATACGGCTTGGCAGAGCCTGTTATCCGATGAGTGAAGAAGAGAAAATATTGGGATGTGAGGCACTACAGATTGTTGTTGAAGCAGATAAGGTATATTGCGTCTTAGATAACGGCAGACGCGTATTGCTAGAGGATAAGCAATACATGAAAGATATATGGCGTGCGGTGTCGCGGAAACGGGACAAGCTGCTGGATGCATTGCTTTCTATAAAAACAAAGCCAGTTGACGCATATTTCGGGAGAAAAAGAGGTGAGCCGGTCGACAGATATTATATTGAGAAGTTTTTGGAGGAGCGTAAACAGTTTATTCGTGGGAAATGTCTTGAAATTGCGGAGGATACCTATACGCGGAGGTTTGGAGAAGAACGAGTGACTGACGCGATGATGCTCCATGTAGAAGGCTGGGGAACAAATGTGGTAAAGGGGAACCTGGAAACGGGCGAAGGTATTACAGAAGCAGCATTTGATACAATGATTATAACACAGACGCTGATGTTTATTTACGATGTGGAGTCAGCCGCCAGGCATATATTTTCAGGACTGGCTGAAGGAGGGGCGGCGCTTATTACGGTATCCGGCATATCACAGATTGCAAGATATGACGACGATAATTGGGGCATGTTTCATTCATTTTATCTGAGTGGTTTGAAGAGAATTTTTTATCCTGTATTTGGAGAGGAAAATGTTGAAATTGTACATTATGGAAATGTCAAAACTGCCATGGCTTTTTTGTATGGAGCTGCACGTGAAGAGTTAAGTGATGCGGATTTCGATGCCAGCGATGCGGATTACCCTGTCATATACGGAATTCTTGCGAGAAAGCGGTAGCAACATTTGTACTGGCGGACAGGGGAGACACTATGAAAATTATTGTATTTGGTATAGGTAAAGTTTTCAATAAGGTGAAGCACTGTTTTTATGAAAATAAGACGGAGGTCGTGGCTTTAGTTGATAACAGCAGTAAGCTTTGCGGGAATTCAGTGGACGGTTATATGGTGGATGTTCCGGAACACATACAGCAGTATCAGTATGATTACATAGTAATTACAAGTAGCTGTGCTGTTGAAATGAGACAGCAGTTGATTGAGCTGGGGATATGTCCGGAGAATATTATTCATTATAAAGATTACATAGGGAGTCTGCCTGTAGAAACACCTGTCACACAAATGGACGCATTGAATCCGAATGTTCTGATATTGTCAAATGATTTTGGCTATCATGGCGGTGCTATAGCCTGTATAAGTCTGGCGCGCGTGTTGAGACGAGAAAGCTATTTAGTTACAATTGCAGTTCCAAGTGCGGAGCGGAAATTATTGGAGGAGTTCTCGTCGGAAGAAGGTATAAAAGTTATTGTTATAGATAATTTGGAATCTCTGAGTAATGAAAATCTGGAGTGGACGAGAGAGTATTCCTATGTTTTTGCAAACACAATTGTAATGCTTCGGTGTGCTGTCAAACTGGCTCAAAATAGAAATGTTTATTTGTGGATTCACGAAAGTATAGACTCATATTCTGCTAATAAATACTGGTATGATGAAATCAGGAACGGGATTGAAGGTAATAGGTTAATCATTGGTGCAGTCAGTGAAGTGGCGAAGAAAAATTTTCTCAGTTTCTTTCAGACTGAAAAAGAGATAGCTATTTTACCATATGGATTTGATGATACATACAAAAGGAGCATTTTTAGTAAAGACAATGATGTTACAACATTTATTGTTGTTGCGAATCACGCAGTTCTGAAGGGGCTGGATATCTTATTGGACGCATTAGACTGTATTCCGATGGAGGCAAAAAATAAATGCAGATTTTTATTTGTTGGAAAAGCAAATAGCAATGAGCATGGGAAACTGATAAAAAAGCGCATCGATGAAACGGCTAATTGTGAATATTTAGGCGAATTGTCAAGAGAAAAGTTATTTGATGTGTATTCCTGGACAGATATTATAATTGTCCCTTCCCGCCGTGATTCATTGCCGTTGGTTGCAGCAGAAGCCATGATGCTGAAAAAGCCTTGCATTATTTCAGACGCTGTAGGTACGGCGGCGTATATAAAGCATGGGCATAATGGATTGATCTTTAAAAGTGAAGACCGGGAGGAATTAGCGGGTTTAATCTGCTGGTGTTTGGAGAATAAGGCAGAAATGGCATCACTTGCTGAAAATGCCAGAGAAACTTATGAAAAATGGTTTACTATGGATAAGTTTAGAGACAGAATTAGATGCGCGTGTGAATTGCTATGAATGCAGCTTTGGGGTTATAGCTTGACTGAAGACTACAAAGACAAGGAAGAACGGGGCAATCGTAATGGAGCGAGATATTATTTCAGATTATGAACAAACATGGGATAGCTTTGCTGTTCAGATGAAAAATAAAAAGCTTGTGATATTTGGTACAGGCATTGCGGGCTCGGTCTTTTTTATGAGATATCCGGACATATCGATCGCATTAGTTATAGATAACAGCAAAAAGAAGCAAGGGCATTATTTAAGGGATTTCTTATTTGGATACGCAAATCAGGATAGCGGAAACCAGGAGATCAAATCCTTTGATGAAATCAAAGGTCTGGGTGCAGATGAATGTATTGTGCTTGTCACGGCTTGGGCGAGCTATTCGGATATGATGCGGCAGCTGCGGGAAAATGGATTTTACTGCTGCTTCAGCCTTAAATTAATGGAGACGGACAATCCCACAATTACAGGTGAAACAGTACAGGGATATCCTCGGTACTTAAAAGAAATGTACAGTGCTCGATGCCGTGAAATGGAGTTAAACCCACGAAAGCTTGTTGTTACGGATATGGGGCACTATTCCGGGCATGGAAAGGCCATCACGGAACAGCTGTTAAAAATACGCCGGGACATAGAAATTGTATGGGTGTTGGACGATTTATCGGCGGATACGCCGAAAGAGGTGCGGAAGGTCTGGACGGAAAGCCTGCAATATCATGAGGAGATGGCAAGTGCCGGTTATTGGCTTATAGGAAGCAATATATGGCTGACGGATATAAAAAGGCCAGGACAGACTTACATACACATGAAGCATTGGGCGAGTGTGACCCTGAAGACCTTCGGCTTTGATTTTTATGAATTCAGAGGAATAGAGAGCGGTCTGGAGGTTACAAGGCATGACTGTGAAAGCATAGATTATCTGATTGTGGGAAGCAGATTCGACGAGGATACCTGCCGGAGGGGCTATCATTATGACGGGCCGGTATTCTATGCGGGTTCTCCGAGGAGTGATATTCTTTTTGAGCCTGATAAATATAAAGATAAGATATGCAGACAATACAAAATAGAAGACACGAGAAAGCTGCTATTATATGCGCCTACCTTTAGAGGAGGGACGGGGAAAGAATATATTTACGACAGCTGTTCCGTCATACCAGACTTTACAAAAATTAAAAAAATCCTGGAGCAGGGTGGCGATGAATGGGTCGTCTTGCTGCGGCTCCACCCGATAGTGGCTCAAAAAAGCCAGGGTATACCGAGGGATGACTTTGTCATAGATGTAAGTGCTTATGAAGATAGTGAGGAGCTTGTGGCGGCATGCGATATGCTGATCAGTGATTATTCCAGCATTATGTTTGAGCCTGCCTTCGTCCACAAGCCTGTGTTTCTCTATGCACCTGATAAAGCTGAATATATTAATCATGAGCGAAGGCTACTGATTGATTATGACACTCTGCCTTTTGATATTGCGGAAAATGATGAAGAATTGTGTCGTATGATGTACGAATTCCGCCAACAAGAGTATGACAACAGACTGGATGCTTTTTTTGAGAAGCATGGAGTCCATGAGGATGGACATGCCGGGGAACGGGCAGCAAACTATATATCTGAATTAATGAAAGGGGATGGGTAAAATGAAAACAGATATAAGCAATGCCTCACTTGCCTCGGTAATTGTTCCGATATATAATACACAAGGCTATTTGGTAAGATGCATTGAAAGTATTTTAAACCAGACATATACGAATATGGAAATTATATTGGTAAATGACGGTTCCACAGATGATTCTTTGTCTGTGTGTGAGGAATATGCCCGGAAGGATGTCCGAATTCAGATTGTCAGCCAGCCGAACCAAGGCATTATAGCGGCTAAAAAGGCGGGAATCCGGCTTTGTCGGGGGACCTATGTGATGTTTGTGGATTCCGACGACTGGATTGAACCAAAGCTTCTGGAAACGATGGTGCGGACAATCCGGGAACGCGGCTGTTCCCTGGTCTGCACTAATGTGTACATGGATTATGATGGCAGTACGGTCGAAAAAAGAAACGCTGTTCCGGCTGGCACTTATGAGACCCGCAGTATAGCAAAAGACTTGTTTTATTACAAGGATACGGATCACTATGGAATACTGCCATACAGTGTGGCAAAATTATTTCCCAGGGATATGTTGAAAGAGGTTCTAAATAATTTAAGGAATGATATACGTTATGCGGAAGACAAGGCAATCGTGTTTAGCTTTGTATTTAAAAATATCAAGGTATGCTTTACGGATGATATTTATTACCATTACTGTGTCCGTAACGGAAGCGCGTGCCAGTCGGAAAACCAGGATTATCTTGTAGAACTGACGGCATTCTATAAGTATGCAAAGACACTGTTTGACGAACATGAGGAGCGGGAGCATTTGCTGCGGCAGCTGGGAAAGTACCTGCTGTCGGAAACAAGGTATGCCATAGATGTGAAGCTGGGGCTTACCTCATCGGGAAAATCTATATATACGGAACCGTATGAATTAGACCCGTCGGTGTTTTTTGCTCAAAAGAAAAAAATGATTCTTTATGGGGCGGGAAAAGTCGGCGCTGACTACCGAAAGCGGATGGCGGATTGCGCCAACCTGGAGCTGTCAGGCTGGGTGGACAAAAATTATGAGAAATATCAGAAGGAAGGGCTTGATGTTAAGCCTGTGGAGTGTATTAGGGATACGGAATATGATTATATCCTTGTAGCGGTCAGAAAACGGGAAATTTTTCAGGAGATAATGAAAGAACTGACTGACATGGGAATAGCGGAGAACGACGTTATTTGGGGAAGACCGTATGGTGCGCAGTGTGAAACGGATTAGTTACGGGGGGGGGATTAGCTTTGGAATGCAGAATTTTAGATGTTAATGACCTTAGTGAAATAACGGACAACAGGCTGATAGTTTATGGGGCGGGGCAATATGGAGGCTTCTTATATTCGTTTCTGGAGTTGAAAGGGCTGGCGGAAAATGTGGTATGCTTTGCGGTAACGGACACATCAGGCAGTTCGGATACCTTTTACGGAAAAAGGGTGGAGCCCATAGACAGGCTTGCGGGACAGCTGAAGGATTGTATGGTGATACTGGCGCTTGGGGAAAAGGCTGCCGGGGAGGTGCTTGAAAGGCTGCAGGGCTGCGAGGTAAAGGCTGTATGCCGCGTAAATGCGCAGGTGGTTGAGGATATAAGAGCTGAATTGATTGCGGGGTACAAAAAACTGCCGTTACAGAAAAACAAGATTGTTTTTTCCTCTTATGACGGGATGGGATATCGCTGCAACTGTAAATACATAGCGGAAAGGCTGCTTCGGGATAAAGTGCAGGCAGAGCTGGTATGGCTGGTGTCTGATAAGGATATCAGTGATTTGCCTGAAACCATAACAAAGGCTGTAATTGGCAGTCCGCAGTTTTATAAAGAGGTGCTGACCGCCAAGGTATATATTACAAATACCGTACATTTTCTTTATGAGCATAAGAGAGAGGGGCAGTTTTTCGTTAATACCTGGCATGGGTACGGCCCGTTTAAGCTTGCCGAAGGAGATGTAAACAAGGATGAGGCAAGCAGGGAGCGATATAGAAAAAGTAATGAGGCGTCAGATTTATTTATAACGGCAAGCTCCTTTTATACGCACATTTACAGAAGCTCGTTCTTTTATCAAGGGGAGGTACTGGAGTGTGGCGCGCCGAGAAACGACGTGTTTTTTAATGAACATGCTTGTGGCCGAAGGATAAGGGAAATATACCGGATTCCTCAGGATAAGGGAATCGTGCTGTATGCGCCTACCTATCGGTCTATGACCGGGGATGATTTTGAAAGATACAATTTGGATTGGGAAAATATTTTAGGCTCCTTTAGAGAAAGATTCGGAAAAGAATTTGTCGTTGTATATAAATTACACCATTATATGCATAGGCTGGTCTCGGAGAAGGGGATGTATAAGAACGCTGTCGAAGCGACCTTTTATCCGGATATCCAGGAGCTGTTAGCCGCAGCGGATATTGTGGTTACGGATTACTCGTCGCTCATGTGGGATTTTTCCCTGCAGAGGCGCCCTGTATTTTTATATCAGAATGACCGAGATGAATATACCAATGACCGGGGCTTTTATGCGCCTGTTTCCGAGTGGCCGTATCCGAAGGCACATTCGCAGGACGAGCTGGCAGAGCAGATTCTGGATTTTGACGAAGATAAGTACATAACTGAATTGAACGCTTTCTTTGAAAAATATGGTTCCTGTGATGACGGGCATGCCTCGGAGAGAGTGGTAGAAAGACTTCTGGAGGTTATGGGAGAGTGAGCCGGGAGAAAAGCATGGTAAAAGTATCGGTTATCGTACCTGTTTATAATGCGGAAAGGTATCTTGCGCAGTGTCTGGACAGCATTCTTGCGCAGACATTAAAAGAGATAGAGGCGGTATGTGTGGATGACGGTTCCACAGACGGCAGCGGTGAAATATTGGATCAATATGCTCTGCGGGATCAACGGGTGAAGGTTCTGCACCGGAAGAACAGCGGATATGGTTCTGCCATGAATGCGGGGCTGGATGCGGCATGCGGCGAGTATATCGGTATCGTGGAAAGCGATGACTGTATATTGCCGGAAATGTACAGGACATTATATGAGGAATCGGCGGCAGGGGAGCTTGATGTGGTCAAATCAGATGCCTGCTTCTGGTATGAAAAGATCGCATACCGCAGGAGGATTCATCATGCCCATTTGGAGCCCTATTATGACAGGGTACTGGGCGATATGGACAGAAACGTTTTCTTTGACTTTTATATGAATATCTGGACAGGTATATATAAAAGGGAGTTTCTGGCACGCAAAAACATACGCTTTCACGAAAGCCCGGGCGCATCTTATCAGGATAACGGATTTTGGCTTCAAACGCTGTCATACTGTGATAAGGCAAAATGGATTGATAAGGCGTTTTATCTTTACAGGCAGGATAATGAGGCGGCTTCTGTAAAAAGCAGAGATAAGGTGCTTGCGATGACCAGGGAATACGAGTATATTGAGGGGCTTTTATTGGAAAGAGGAGATTACCAATTTCTGCCTTATTGCTATTATTATAAGCTGCTGCGGCACAGAGGAAATTTTCTGCGGATAGCAGACGAGTATAAAAGAGAATTCTGCGGACAGATACAAAGAGACTATACAAAATACAGGACCTATATAAAGGGTTTTGCCGAGCTGGAAAGATGGCTGCAGGGAGTAGTTTTGGAACCGGATAAGTTCTGTGACAGCGCAGTTAAAGCCAGGCGAGACATAAGCGGGAGGCTTAATGGGGCCAAAAGCCTGATTATTTACGGCGCCGGCAGCCATGGGGACAGGGTTTTTCGGGGATTGACCAACGAAGGTTTTTATGACCGTATCTCCTGCTTCGCGGTATCTCAGTGCTCCGCGGAAGACAGGCTGGCGGGAAAGCAGATATTGAAAATAGATGACGCGGTTAAAAGATATCCGGGGGCACTGGTTATTGTGGCGGTAATCCGAGGAAGCGGAATGTATATACAGATGGCGCAAAGACTGTCCGTCCTTGGTATAAACGAGTTTCTGGACGGAAGCGATATAGAAGATAATTATTATATTTTATAAGCATCAAATCGGGAGAGGGCATGTATCAGTTTATTCCAAGAGAAAAAGTACAGTCGATACTGGATATTGGGGATTTCCCGGAGAACAGCAGGGCGGAGATTGCATATCGGCTTTTTGTGGAGGACGCCCAGGAGGCCGTCTATGTTGAGGAAGCCGGCAAATTGCTCGGTGTGGTATCTATTGGAGACCTTGAAAGGTATTATGGCGGTGGAAATAATACGCTGAAGATCAACCGCAGCTTTTCGTATACCGAAAAAACGGATGAAGATAAGGCTGCGGAATTTTTTGAAGGGCATAAAACCTTTTTTGAGTTTCCTGTGGTGAACGGCGGCCGGCTGGAAGGGGTAATGAAAAGAGATTTTCGTTACGATATCAGGCAGGATCAGATAGCGTCGCTTGTGGTTTCCAGGCACTTGAAGGAGCAATGGCACAGAAAGGAGCTGGGGCGTTTTCTTGCCGGTACGCAAGCAAGGGTTGTACTGTATTATATGGAGGAAGCCCATATCTTAAGGCGGCTGGCGGACGGAGGAGGGTCCGGCTTTGGCGGGGAGGATGAGGACGTCTTTTGGAAAGGGTTATCAAGAAGCCGGTGGAGCCGCTTTCTTGGAGAGCCGGATGCAGTCGTAGATCTGAAGAAGGAATTTGGGAATTTTCACACGGAGACGGTAAAGGGCATATCGGAAATAGTTGCCATGGAGGGTGAATTTTATCGTTGTGCGGACGGGAACCGTGTCACATTGGGAAATCCGGAGAATCCGCAAGGGCGTATTATATTTTACGGACCGTGCACCGTTGCCGGAGCCTATTGCAGGGATGGTCAGACAATTGAATCCTGCCTGCAGAGAATGCTGAATCAGCGGACGGACAGGCAAATTCAGGTGGTCAATCGAGGATTGTTTAATGTGTCTAATTTTTTTTCAAGGATGATGACGGACGAGCTGTGCGAGAAGGATGTGGCTGTGGTTTTTGTTGAAAAGGGGTGGATAACAGAGGAAACAGCCCGAAAATGTGTCTGCGCTGGAAGCCTGACGGATACGTTTTTGAGTATTGAGGATTTGGAAAATAATATATTGGACAGTCCCGAACATTGTAATTATAAGGTAAATGAACGCTTGGCGGAAAAAATATATCATGACCTTAAAGAACGGGGGCTGTTTGATACAGCAGGTTTATCCGGCGAAAAAAAGCGAATGCAGGATTATTATGTGGGCAGTGAAATCATGTCGGAGATATTGCTCTACATGGAGCGTAACGGGCTGCTGAGGGAAGATGCCTGCGGCATAAAAGGGGCGGTGGCCTTGCTCGCGGACCCGTTTACGGACAGGCACAGGAGGGCGGTTGAGGCTGCCCTGCGGAGGGTAGACAGGCTGTATCTGTTTATTTCAGAGGATTCCAATTTAAGCTGTAGCCTGGAAAAGCGGATACAGACGGTTAAAGAGGCGCTGGAGGATCTTGGAGATAAGGTTGTAGCTGTTCCGGCCGGGAAATATCTGTATACCAAGAGGATTTCAAGGGGAATTCGGAAACAGAGATTCTGCGATGCTGATATGGAGTATGACTGTGAGCTGTTCGGAGAGGTATTCGCTGGCTTTATGGGAATCAAATACAGGTTTGTTGTAGGCGAGCTGCATAATCCCGTTGAACGGAAATATATGGATTGCTGCCTTGACATTTTGCCGCGGTTTGGCTTGACGGTTGAGGAACTTTAGATGGCCGGGATGATGCAGTGTGGAAATGATTACGAGATGGAGGCGTGACAGGATGATTACGGATTATTTAAATAAAACAGCGGTTACGTACAAGGATAAGACGGCTTTTGCGGACGAAGCTAGAGCGCTGACCTTTTACGAGCTGCAGCAGGAGGCATATCACATCGCGGGAGCGCTACTTGAAAGGGGAATTGCAAAAAGCCCGGTTGCCATATTCATGGATAAGAGCCCGGCTTGTATTTCCGCCTTCTATGGCGTGGCTTACAGCGGAAATTTCTACACAATGATAGATGTGGAGATGCCGGATCAGCGCATCGGTAAAATACTGTCGTCATTTAAACCGGCGGCAATTCTCACAACGGAAAAGTATTTTGAGCATGTGAGAAATTTGTGCAGTGACAACAGTGCCGTTATCAAATATGAAGACTGTATGCTGAATCCGATTCCTGCCGGGAGTATTGCAGCGGCGGAAAGCAGGATCATCGATACGGATGTGGCGTATGTACTGTATACATCCGGTTCTACCGGTATGCCTAAGGGCGTTATTATATCGCACAGGGCGTTGGCGGATTTTATTGACTGGGCGGTAGGGCGGTTCCGTCTGGATGAAAGCTGTGTGTGGGGAAATCAGACGCCTCTTTATTTCAGTATGTCGGTATTGGACGTATATGCGACGGTGAAGACAGGAGCCAGCATGTATATTATTCCGCAGCAATGTTTTAAGGTCCCTAAGCAGCTTATGGAATATCTGTCGCACAATCATGTCAACACGTTATATTGGGTGCCGTCGGCTCTGGCTTTTCCGTCGGCACTTGGGGCATTGAAGAAAGCGCCGCCGATCGACCTGAAGAATGTCTTTTTCGGCGGGGAGGTAATGCCGGTGAAATATCTGAACAAGTGGATTGAAAAATATCCGGACGCAAGGTATGTAAATTTTTACGGGCCCACGGAGGTTACGGATACCTGTACTGTATATGAGGTAGACCGGAAATTTGAAAGTACGGATACTCTCCCCATAGGGACGCCATGCGCCAATATGGATGTATTTTTATTAGATGAACAGGATAAGCCCGCCATCGGGGAAGGAGTAATCGGCGAAGTATGCGTAAGAGGCACGGGGCTTGCATACGGGTATTACAATGCGCCTGATAAAACGGCGCAGGCGTTTGTACAGAATCCGCTGAACCCTTCGTATCCTGAAATCATTTATCGGACCGGCGACCTGGCGCAGCGGAACGAATATGGGGAACTGGTATATCTCTCAAGAAAGGATTTTCAGATTAAGCATCTGGGACGGAGGATTGAGCTGGGTGAGATTGAAACGGCTTTGCTGTCTTTAGAGGAAATTGAGGCGGGCTGCTGCTTATATGATGAGAAGAAATCATGGATCGTTTCGATTTATAAAGGGAATTTGACGGAGCAGGAACTGAGAAACCGGCTGTTGAAACTGCTTCCTGTGTATATGATGCCGGACAGATGGTATCAGGTGGAGGCAATGCCTCTGAATTTGAACGGAAAGATAGACAGGCAAAGGCTCAAAGAGCTGTATATATCAAGGTGAGGAGAGAGCGGATATGGAAATTGCCATTACTGTTTTTATCGGTTTATGGATATCGTTGTCGGCGATTATAGCATACAGACACATAAAAAAAGAATATGAGAATGAAACGGGGAACGACGTCAAATGAATATTTATTTTACAGGTATGTGTATAGCCATGCTGATTTTTCTTGGAATAAGCTGGCTGATCAGCAAAAGAGTGAAGAATGCCGAGGATTTCTATGTGGCCGGGAGAAAGGCGCCCCTTATCCTGATTGCGGGCTCAATGATAGCTTCCTACACAAGCACGGGGATGTTTATGGGAGATGCTGCAGAAGCATACGAAGGGGCGTTATCTGCCATGATCGTGTTTGCCGGTATGCAGTCGGCGGGATATATACTGGGTGCCGTATTTTTTGGAAGGTATCTCAGACGGAGCGGGGCAATGACAATACCCGAATTTTTCGGCAAAAGATTCTGTTCGCCAAAAATGCGTACGCTTTCGGCGGTTACGGCAATCATAATGATGTCTGTGTATCTGCTATCGGTTATTCAGGGCGTCGGAACGCTGATGAATGTGGTTACGGGCATTAGCTATCAGGCGTGTATCGTGATAGCCATGGTAGTATTTACATTTATATCCGTAGTGTCCGGTTCCAGGGGCGTATTGATCACGGATACTCTTATGGCTGGACTGTTTACGGTATCCATGCTGGTATCTGTAATATTTATAGCAGGCAGGGCCGGAGGCTGGTTTTCCGCAATAACCGCGCTTGCGGAATCGCCGGATACAAGAGCGTTATTAACATGGGAGGGGCGTCCCGGGGCTCTTTATGAAACGGGTGCGGACAATATGATATGGGGTGTATCATACGGAATCGTATGGTGCTCGGTTTGTGCGGTGGGTCCCTGGCAGTCAAGCAGATACCTGATGGCAAAGGATGAGCATACAGTGGTGAGATCCGCACCTATAGCGGCTTTAGGCGTTTTTATCCTGGAGTTTTTTGTATGTATGACCGCCGCCATCATTAATGTGCTGAATCCGGAGCTGGCACAGTCGTCACATGTCTGGATCTGGGCGGCAATGAATGCTGTTCCTACACTTTTGGGCGTAATCCTGATGACGGGCGTTTTATCCGCCGGCATTTCCTCGGCGACAACCTTTCTGTCTCTGATCGGTGCTTCGGCTGCCAATGACTTGGCGGCGACCAAGGGCGATAAATCCATTAGGATTGGACGTTTGGTAATGATTGTGGTAAGCTTAATAGTGCTGGTGTGTGCCATAGTCAATCCGCCTGCAATTTTTGTAATTATGTTTCTTGGAGGAGCCGCCGCTGCAAGCTCGTGGATGCCGGTAGCTGTGGGCTGTATTTTCAGCAGGAGGATGACAAAAACGGGGGCATTCTGCGGGATGCTTTCGGGGATGATAGGATGCCTTGCTGCCAACCTTGCCAAGTCCGTAGGCGGGGTAAACCTGCCGTCATATCTGGACCCGGCGATTATAGGCATATTGTGCAATATAATTGCCATTATTGTCGGTTCGGCCCTTACAAGGCTGACAGACGAGGAAAAACAGGCAAGAGAAAAATTGTTTGTGCTTCCTGAAGGCGAATGTAATCCGGGGGCAGTTGTGAAGACCATGAGGTGGTCGCTGTTTGGCATAATGGTCGGCATTTTGATGACAATGCTTATGCTGTTTTTCTGGGTTATTCCGTTATTAACGGTCTAGGAGGGATGGCCATGAGGCGAAAAGACAGAGAGGTTACGGATTACAGACAGATTATAGAGGTTTTGGACGCCGCGCATATATGTCATCTTGGTATAAACGACAACGGACATATTTATGTGGTGCCTGTAAACTATGGTTTTGATATATGCAAGGACGAGCTTTTCTTATATATTCATGGGGCGAACGAGGGGCGGAAGCTTGCCGCAATCAGAAACAGTTGTGAAATTGGATTTGAGATGGAGGTAAATACGGGTCTCTTGGCGGCAAGTGAAGCCTGCGCTTATACGACGAGGTATAAGAGCGTTATAGGAGAGGGAATAGCGTTTGAGCTTTTTGATGAAGCGGAAAAGGTGAAAGCCCTCAGCTGCATAATGAAACACGAAACAGGAAAGCAGAATTGGGATTTTCCTTCGGCGGCAGTTGAGAAAACGGCAGTCATTAAAATTAAAGTTTTAAAAATTTCATGTAAGGAAAATAAGTAAGGGGCAGAAAGGACGGTCAGCCATGGAAAAGATTATGAAAATTCTGAAGGAATTGAGGCCGGATGTAGATTTTGCAGCGGAAAAGGAGCTGATTGACGGAGGTGTTTTAAACTCCTTCAACATAATGACCTTGGTAGAGGAATTGTCGGACGCGTATGATATTGACATAGATACGGATGATATAATTCCCGAATACTTTAATTCTGCGGAAGGGATATACCGGTTGATACAGAGAATATTGGCAGGAGAAAAAAACGAATGAACATAGCGATCATTATAGCGGGCGGTTCAGGGAACCGTTTAGGGCAGGATATACCCAAGCAGTTTATCAACGTATATGACAAGCCTGTTTTGATTTATACACTGGAAGGATTTCAGCATCATCCGCAGATTGACGAAATCGGGCTGGTATGTCTGGACGGCTGGCATGATGTCGTGAGGGCCTATGCGAAACAGTTCAATATCGATAAGCTGAAGTGGATCATCTCCGGTGGAAAAACCGCTCAGGAGTCTATCCGAGAGGGTGTTTATATGCTTGAGGGAAAATGCAGTGATGACGATACGGTGATTATACATGACGGCATCAGACCGCTGGTGGATGATTTCGTGTTGACAGATGTCATTATGAAGTGTGAAAAATACGGAAATGCGGTGACGGCACTTCCGTACAATGAGCAGATCTTTGTGGCGGATGACGGAGAATCAACAGTACAGTATATTCCAAGAGAAGCTCTGCGCAGGGTCGCGACACCGCAGGCGTATAAATACGGGAGACTGAATTGGGCATATCACGAGGCGTTTGAAAAGGAAATAGGCATATATGGTTCTTCCTACACGAATACTATGATGGTGGAGCTTGGAGAAAGGCTGTATTTTGCAAACGGTTCGGATAAAAATATAAAGATAACGACCAAGGATGACCTTGAATTGTTTAAGGCATATTTAAAGATGGAAAAAGATAATTGGTTGAAGTAGGAGGCATATGAAGGGGTTACTGGACAATGAGCTTTATTTGGAGGATGTAAGCTCTGTGGCGGGATTGGAGCTTCCGTGGGATAAGCTGGAGAATTCCAGGGTGCTGATAACCGGCGCGGGCGGGCTGATCGGCAGCTTTCTGACAGATGCGCTGATGTGGCGGAACGGAAATTTCGGCATGCACTGTAAAATATACGCTATGGGCAGAAACGAGCTTTTTGCAAAGGAGAGATTTGCCCGGTATCTGGACAGTTCGCTGTTTACCTTTATAACGCATGATCTTGCGGATAAGCTTGAAACGCAGGAATGCTTTGATTATATAATTCATCTTGCAAGCAATACTCATCCGGTAGCCTATGCCACACAGCCTGTAAGTACGATTGCAACGAATGTAATAGGAACAGACAATCTTTTGCGTTATGCGGCGGAACACGGCACAAGGCGTTTCCTTTTCGCGTCCTCCAATGAGATCTACGGAGAGAACCGGGGGGACGCGGAGCTTTTTACGGAGGAGTACTGCGGATATATCGACTGCAATACCCTGAGGGCAGGGTATCCTGAGAGCAAACGCTGCGGAGAGGCTCTCTGTCAGGCATACAGGAGGGAAAAGGAGCTGGATATTGTTATACCAAGGCTGACAAGAAGCTACGGACCTACGCTTCTGCGGTCGGATACCAAGGCGATGTCGCAGTTTATAAGGAAAGCGGTAGCCGGAGAGGATATCGTATTGAAAAGTGAGGGAAATCAGTATTATTCCTATACTTATGTGGCAGATGCCGTGTCGGGCTTATTGACGGTGCTGCTAAAGGGAGAGAACGGAGAGGCATATAATATCGCGGATCAAAAATCTGATATTATGCTGAAAGATCTTGCTTCTGTCATAGCGGAAATATGCGGCAGGAGAGTTGTCTTTGAATTACCTGACAGCACGGAAAAGGCCGGATACAGTATGGCTACAAAGGCGAGACTGGACGGGAGTAAAATAAAAAGGCTTGGCTGGGAAATGAAATATGATATTTCCGAGGGGATCGCGAGAACCATCCGTATCCTGAGGCTTGGATTATCTTGAAAAATGGGAGGTCTGTAAGGATGAACGATGAGGAAATCGTCAGGAATCTGCCGAAAGCCCTAATTAACTGGCACGAGTTTGAACCGGGTGCGGAAGCGCTTTTTGTCTCCGGCGGGGACGAAAGATGTGAGGTGCTTTATGAGGCTTTGGTGGAAAGAGAGATCAAGACGGTCAGAGCAGCGGAGGAGGATATAAGCCGGATGGCGGATGGCGGTATCCGGCCGGGCGTAAGGTTCGACTATATCGTCGGGGTGGGTATTCTGGAGCGAAGCGCGAAACCGACGGAGATGCTGTCAAAGCTGAGGGCTTTGCTTAAGCCCTTGGGCATATTGCTTTTAGGAGCGGAAAACCGTCTTGCGCTGCGAAATTTTTGCGGGGATAAGGACAGATTTTCGGGTCATGTCCTTGACGGTATCGACGGTTATTGCAAGGTGGTCGGAAAGGGGAGGGCAAATTTAAGGGGGCGGGCTTACGCCAGGTCGGAGCTTGCGGAAATGCTGACGGAAGCAGGATTTGCAAACCATAAGTTTTATTCTGTCCTGCCCTGTCTTACATGGCCGCAGCTTATGATCTCGGAGGGGTATAGGCCCAATGAGTGTTTGGATGTGAGGGTATTCCCGCAGTATAACAGTCCGGAAACGGTATTTTTGGAGGAGGAGAAGCTGTATACTGTCCTTATGGAAAACAATATGTTTCACCAGATGGCAGGGGCTTTCTTGATTGAATGCCCTGCGGACGGAGGATGCTCGGATATCGATCAGATTACGGTTCAGGGAGAACGCGGCAGGGACGGGGCTATGGCGACGGTAATAAGAGGCCATAAATCCGTGTCAAAACGAGCAATGTATCCCGAGGGAATGCACAAAATTACTGCCCTCATGGAAAATTCGGAGTATTTACGGCAGCATAATGTGCCGGTAGTTGAGGCAAGTGTACAGAAGGACGCGTTTGTCATGCCCTATGTGGAGGGGCAGATTGCCACGGAGTATTTCAGGGATTTGCTGCGAAGCGACAGGGATGCCTTCTTAAAAGAGCTTGAAGCGTATAAAGGGATTATCGAGAATTCCTCCGAACATATTCCCTATGAGGAGGTCAATTGGCGGCAATTTGAACCTGGCTGGGAGAAAAGGAAAAAGGATGATCCGAATATTGATAAATGGGAGAAACTGGCGTTTGGAAGTGAAAAGGACCGGCGGGATATAGGGGTGATACTTAGAAGGGGCTATGTGGATCTGGTGTCGCTCAATTGTTTTCATACGGAAAGAGGTTTCCTTTTTTTTGACCAGGAGCTTTACCTGGAAAATTTTCCCGCAAACGCTGTGTTTATCAGAACCATAGACTTAATTTACAAGGACAGTCCGGAGCTTGAGCAGATACTGCCGAGAGAGACGCTTTATAAACGTTTTAATCTGTTTGAGCACAGGGCGACATGGTGGAAGGCAGGCGGCATATTCCTGAACCGGCTGCGGAATGACCGTGTGCTGGCGGGTTATCACAGACGGCACAGGAGAGACGAGCGCATTGTCATGTCCAACAGGTACAGGATGGACTATACCCAGGAGGAATATGACCGGCTGTTCAACAATATTTTTAAGGGTGTCCAAAATAAGAAAATATATCTTTTCGGCTCTGGGAGCTATGCGGAACAGTTTATTGATCAATTTGGAAAGTATTACAAGATAGCCGGGATAGTGGACAATAATAAAGACCGATGGGGAGATGAGGTGTCCGGTATCAGGATTGGTCCGCCTGCCTGTTTAAGGGAAATCAACGAATCATTTAAGGTGTTTATCTGCATCAAGTATTTTGAGGAAGTACTTGTCCAGCTGAAGGAAATGCAGGTGAGGGATATTTCGATATATGATCCAAGGCTTGATTATGAAAGACCTTTGAGGCAGGCTGTGCAGGGAGACGGTTCCCGGGAGGATGCCGTCCCTAAAAAATACCATATAGGCTATGTGGCGGGAGTGTTTGATCTGTTCCATATCGGACATCTGAATCTGTTAAGGAACGCAAAAGAGCAGTGCGATTATTTGATAGTGGGAGTGGTATCGGATGAGCAGGTCATCAAAAGCAAAAAAACGCGCCCATATATCCCTTTTGAAGAACGGCTTGAAATTGTGCAGGCATGCAGGTATGTGGATGAGGCGGTCATGATACCCATTGACAAGCCAAATACGGAGGACGCTTATTATATGTATCATTTTGACGTCCAGTTCTCAGGAAGCGATTATGCGGAGGACCCGGTTTGGCTTGCGCGGAAGGTGTTTCTGCAGCAGCATGGGTCTGATATGGTATTTTTCCCATATACACAGTCAACAAGCTCAACGGTGATTAAAGAGCAAATCAGCTCGGTGAGGATGGGCGACAGAAAGTAATTGACAGGAGGAAAGCATGTGAACATATTGTGTGCATCATCAGGGCTTGTGTGGCCGAAAAGCCCCCAAAAAGGCATCTCCGGAATTAGAGAAGGCGGATTTGAAGATATTTTGCTTGATATGTCAGCCTGCTGTTCGGCGGAGGAACTGGAGCACCTTGGTAAAGAGAGAGAGCCTTCAAGGGGTGTTTTGAACCCAAAACCAAAGTCAGCGATGAGAATTTCCGAACATCCGGAGGAGCTGTGCAGCTGTTTGAAGCTGCTATTGGAGGAATGCGGAAAAGAAGCTGTCCGTATTACGGCAGCCCGTGCACCGTATTTGAGCAGGAATACAAAAAGGGAAGACCTGGGAGAGCTGTTGATGCGGCTGGCAGAGGAGAGCATCAGGGTCTGCGGACAGGCGGGCTGCCGGTATTTAATTGTAAAGCCGCTTATTTCGGGGATAGAACCTGGAGGTGAATGGGAAGCCAACCGGAAGTATTATCTTGGTTTAGCTCATGCTGCGAGGCGAAATAATGTAATGATTCTGTTAGAAAACCAGTGCCGTGACAAAAATGGTAATCCAGTCCGCGGAATTTGCTCGGATGCCGATGAAGCTGTCTCCTGGATTGACAGGCTGAATGAGGAGAGCGGACACGAGAGCTTTGGATTTTGTATGGATGTGGGCGTATGCAGCTTGTGCGGGCAGGATATGCGGGAGTTTGCACTTATGCTTGGCCACCGCATAAAGGCTGTCATTTTGCGGGATTGTGACGGTATTCATGAAAACGCAATGCTTCCTTTTACCAGCATTGACAGGGGGCATTTTCGCACAGACTGGCTGAGTCTGATCAGGGGACTGCGGGAAACGGGGTTTGACGGTTCAATCATTATGGATTTCAGCAGTATGACGGCCGCGTTTTCACAATTTCTTCGCCCTCAGCTTATACAGTTCGCCCGAGGTGTGGCTGAATTTTTCAAATGGCAGATATCCATGAAAAATGTACTGAAGAAATATGATAAGCGTGTCCTTTTTGGCGCGGGAAATATGTGCCGTAATTATATGAAGTGCTATGGCGGCGAGTTTCCGCCGCTTTTTACCTGCGACAATAATAAAGCCCGCTGGGGAGAGTGGTTTGAGGGGCTGGAGGTAAAGCCGCCTGAAGCGCTAAAGGAGCTTGCGCCGGACTGTGCCATATTCATCTGCAATGTATATTACAGAGAAATAGAGCAGCAGCTGCGTAAGATGGGTCTTGTCAATCCCATTGAATATTTCAATGATGAATATATGCCGTCGTATTATTGGGACAGACTGGAATATTGGGAGGCGTGAGAAGAAGCTATGAACAGGGAGGTACCGGAACAATGATTGGCATAGGAGTCCAGACCCAAAATGTCATAAACGACAATTATCCGGAGGAGGGTTTTGTCATGCTGAAGCGCGCGGGCTTTACCTGCGCAGATTTCAGTTTGAACAGATATCTTTTAAACTCCTCTCTCTATCGGTCGGAACGGAATGATTTCTTTGACAAGTCTGTACAGGAGCTGGAGCATTTCTTTGCGCCGCACAAGCAGGGAGCCCGGGCGGTTGGAATCACTATAAATCAGATGCACATGCCGTATCCGGTTTTTGTACCGGGGGCTGACAGGGAAATCAATGCATATCTATGGAATCAGGTGGCGCCTAAGAGTATGGCAGTATGCGCGTTTTTTGACTGTCCATATATGGTTATTCATGGCTTTAAGCTTGCCCGTTACCTTGGGTCGGAGGAACTGGAATGGCAGGAAACGAAAAAATTCATAGATTCTGTTGCGCCGTTTGCGAAGGAAACGGGTATAACTATATGTATTGAGAACCTTTATGACAGCGTAGGCGGACATCTTGTGGAGGGACCATGCTGCAATGCGAAAAAGGCGGCAGACCGCATTGACTATTTTAATGACAAATACGGAGCGGAGGTATTGGGTTTTTGCTTTGATGTGGGGCATGCCAACATTGTGGGGATAGACTTTGAGAAATTTATCACGACACTTGGCAGCCGGATTAAGGTTTTGCATATTCATGACAATGACGGCGTTTCCGATCTGCACCAGATGCCCTTTACCTTTACGAAGACGAGGGAAAATATTTCCTCCACCGACTGGGATGGATTTATCAGGGGACTTGGCTGCATTCATTTTGACAAGGTGCTGAGTTTTGAGACGGCGCCGGTACTGACTGCGTTTCCTGAAGCAATGAGGCAGGATGCGCTGGGATTTATTGCCAATATCGGCAGCTATTTGGCGGGAGAGATTCAAAGCAGATTGTGACGGAAACGCAGGTTTGCGGTTTTGACAGGGCAATGTAACCAACAAGGTTTGGAAGGGTATAAAACGCAGCGATGGAATCCTTAACCCGAGAGCCGTTTCATCCGATAAAATAAACAAATGCGCAAGGGCATGCATTGCAGAAAAGGCTGCATGAGCCGCGGCAGAAACAAACCTCAGCGGCAGGGAGCTGCGGCAGCAGGTAAAGGAGAGCGGATGAACACACTGATTTCGAGCTATACGGAGAACAGAGGAAGCCTGTTTCAGCCGTGCGGGGGCGACCGGGCGGCCGACAGGAAGGGCGTATCGGGAAGCTTTGCGCAGATGGTGCAGGGAACGGAGGAATCGGGATTATGGGGCGACGTGTCCCCGGGCGACATGACCATGGAACAGTACAAGCAGTATATCGCACAGCAGATCAGGCAGTTTCCCGTGCATCCCAGCCGCAGGAATGAAAATATTTATGTGGTGATTTCGGAGGAAGGGTATGCGGCGATGAAAAACGACCCGGAGTATGAGGCGTGGGTATTGAATAATCTACGGTCCTTTTATTCCCAGCCAGGGGGCTGTTTCGGGACCTCGGACAGGGTCTATACAGACATTTATATCGGCGCCACCAAGGAGGAGTGTTACGCGCAGACCTGGAGGATTCCCGCCAGGAATCCCGGCGAGCGTGCCAGAGAGCGGCGGAGGGAAGCCAGGCTCAGGCTGGAAAAGAGGCTCAAAAAGAAGCGTCTTCAAAAGCAGCTCAGGGAGACTGCCCTTCAGCGCCAGGAGCATCAGAGAAAGCTGGTAAAAAAGCTGATCGAGCATAGGAGAGAGATCGAGAAGGAGAACCGTCAGCGCTTTAAAAAGACGGAGGTAAGGGATAAACCCGACGGCTCCAGGGTGTTGGAGATCACCACCAGGCAGAAAAGCATTGAAAAAATTACCGAGAGGGATATTCTGCGGGTTGAGGAGGTGCTGTGGGAGATGCAGATGCGGCAGGAAAGGCAGCGCCTTGAGCTTGAGAAGGGTTATTTATGCCAATTTCAGCATTTTGGTTAAGACGGTAAGAGATATATAAGGACGGTAAGCGTTATATTAAAGGCAGGATGTTTTGCGGGAATAAACCGGCATTCATCTGTCCATTCTAATAAAAGCAGTAAGTTTGTGTTTATTCCCCCGGGGCAATGAGCCGGGCGGATGCGTCAGCATCTGTTTGGCGAATGCCGCGAGGGTCAGATACCCCGTCAGTTTGCTGCGGGGGCTTTTATTTGGAGGCGGCAGATGGGGCGCCGGAGATTATTCCTGTTTTTTTTAACCGTTTTTCTTGCGCTGGCGGGGCTGTCGGTCTGGACTGCGGCGGCGGAAGGGCAGGCGCATTATATGCCCGATTACGAAAAGGCGGATCTTATGCCGTTTCTGGAGTCCCGGGGGAGAGAGCTTGCGGAGGAGGATTATCGCCTGCTGTTTTTTCAGACGGGGATGGCGAAGGCGGGGATAGACCAGCTGTATGAAGCGGGACGCCAGGACCGGCTGCTTGACCTGCAGGAGCGTTTTTTTGCGGAGGTTCAGGTGGAATGCCTTCATACCAATATGCTGCTTCGCAGCGAGAGGCTTCTGGCAGGGGCGGAATCCGGGGGCAGCAAAGCTGAAAGCTCCCCATCCGGCGTAATAAACGGGGTGATATCCCAGGGCGCATGTACGGATAACCGGGAATTTCTTCCGACGGCACAGGACGGTGACATACTCGTCACCTTCAGCGGTCATGTTTTCGGGTGGCGCAGCGGTCATGCAGCCGTTGTGGTAAACGCTTTGGAGGGGCAGACCCTGGAGGCGATCACCTACGGCCGCAGCTCGGCAGTCTGTTCCGTGGAGCATTGGAGCGAATATCCCTGCTTTGCGCTGCTGAGGCTTAAGGGCATTACGGACAGGCAGCAGGCGGAAATCGCAGAATATGCCATGGAGGAGCTTGTGGATGTGCCCTACAGCCTGTTTGCCTTTACGGATTCCGGCGCCGGGGGTCCGAAAGCTTTGGAGACGTCGGAGGATGCAGTGCGCGAAAGGAAAACTGCCGGGAGTCCTGAGGAGACACCGTCGGAGGAGGCGGGCCCGGCTGCCACGCAGTGCGCGCATCTTGTCTGGTCGGTTTACCGGCACTTCGGGTATGATCTGGACAGCGACGGGGGAGCGGTGGTTACTCCTGCGGATATTTTCCACAGTGATTTGCTGGAGATTGTGCAGATTTATGGTATTGACCCTGAAAATATAACAAATTTCTAAAATTTTGCCATAAAATATTAAATTTCTTGATTCCTCTTGAAAAAACACACGATAAATCGTATATTAATTTTGTAAGAAGCCTGGCGGCGCCGACTTGCCTTTTTAGGAGAATGCGGCGACCATAGGCGGCGGCTTCCGCAGAGAGCCGTGTCGGGTATGGAGGAGAGAAAGATGACAAAAGCAGAGATTTTAAAGAAAGAAATATTGAGGCAGTACCGCAGTGTGCGCCAGTTTGCAATGGAGATGAATATTCCCTACAGTACGCTGGTGACGGCGCTGGAGAGGGGAATCGAGGGGATGGCATACGGAACGGTTATCAAAATGTGTGACAAGCTGAGCATGAACCCTGTGGATTTTTCCTCTTTGGAGAGGGATACCTCCCTTGGAGCGCAGCTTTTGGAGAACCGCGTCATGCAGTATTATGTAAAGCTGAATCAGGCGGGGCGTGACAAGGTACTGGAGCTGATGGATGATTTTGTGCAGATCGATAAGTATAAGGCAAAGGGGAAAAGAGCGAAATGAAATTCGACTACCTGATTGTCGGGACGGGGCTGTTCGGTTCGGTTTTTGCCAATGAAATGAAAAAGGCGGGAAAGAAATGTTTCTGTATCGATAAGCGGGAGCATTTAGGCGGCAATATTTATACCCGGGAGGAGCACGGGATTCAGGTGCATAAATATGGCGCGCATATTTTTCATACCTCAGACAGGCGTATATGGGATTATGTCAACGGCTTCGCGGAGTTTAATCATTACATAAATTCTCCCGTGGCGGTGTATGGCGACGAGCTGTACAATCTCCCCTTTAATATGAACACCTTCAGCAAAATGTGGGGTATCAGGACGCCGGAGGAGGCGAGGACAATTATTGAGGGGCAGCGTGCCCGGGCGGCGCAGTCTATTTCGGAGCCCGCCAATCTGGAGGAGCAGGCGCTTTCCCTGGTGGGCAGGGAT
>ERZ808051.340-NODE-340-length-55677-cov-26.235324_pt1 | contig 55677 bp, 52 predicted proteins | sample MGYA00380199_ERZ808051 | MGnify/ENA primary metagenome ERZ808051 (study PRJEB31490, sample SAMN06133391) | mouse gut metagenome | isolation source: J11 | host: mice | place: China: Chengdu | collected 2015-05 ... | reverse complement strand
CATTAGAAAACCGATCCCTGCCAATCCCTTCCCCAGCGGCTTCAGTCCCCCTTCGGCTTTCCTCTGTCACAGCTCTTATAAAGATTGCTGTTTGAGATCCGGCAAATACAGCCATTGACAAATCCGCCAACAAGGCGTATATTAAATGCGAATTGTAGAACATATTAATAGAAATCGCTAGGGGAGCATTTGCTGAGATTGAATTCGTTATGGATTCTAACCCTCATAACCTGATCCGGATAATACCGGCGAAGGGAAGCTGGATTTTATGAAATATCTGACTGTGTCATAAAGGCGGGCATGATACTGCGAAAACGATGAAAGGAGCGGTATGGGCTGCATGCCTTATCGTTTTATTATGCATGTCAGGGAAAGGAATAAAATCCTTAAATGAAACCCCTCCAAGTGATTTAGCATTACGAAGGAGGTTTTTTTATGTCATTTTTTGCAAGAGAGATTATGGATGAAGAGGCTGGGAGCTATTTTGAACTCACCGGAGCCGGGTATGGCGCGTTGATCGCAGTGATGGTCGTTATTCTTGTCGCCGCATGTTTTCTGTCCGGGCAGAAGAGAAAAGAAGGGGAAGAGGAAAAACCTGGCCGGTTCGACACAAGGCAGCTGGTATTTTCCGCTATGGCTATGGCGCTCGCCATGGTCACTTCGACGATCAAAATCATTGATATGCCCATGGGAGGAAGCGTTACTCTTTTCAGTATGCTTTTTATCTGCCTGATCGGTTATTGGTATGGTTTAAGAAGCGGATTGATGACGGCGGTAGCTTACGGTTTTCTGCAGCTGATTACCAATCCCTATATTATCAGTATTCTCCAAATGCTCACCGATTATATCTTTGCTTTTGGAGCTTTGGGGCTTTCCGGGATTTTCTGTAAATCGAAGTATGGGCTGGTCAAGGGTTATTTGGTCGGAGTGCTTGGAAGATTTTTCTTTACTTTCCTATCGGGTATGATTTTCTTTGGAAGTTATGCATCCAGCTATAATATGACGGCTCCGGTCTATTCTTTCGTATATAATGGGGCGTATCTGGGGATGGAGGCGTTGATTAGCGTGATGCTGGTTTTACTTCCTCCGGTTGCGAAAGGATTGGATAAGATCAAGGAAATGGCGCAGTCATCATGAGTATGGACAGGGCGGCGGCCAGCGGCAGTTTGCCGACAGCCGTTGCCTGTTTTTATTACAAACACTGACTCGCAAAGCGTGTCAGTGTTTGTTACAATAGGCTGACTCGCAAAGCGCGGCATTTTTAGTACAAAAATGCTTGACGGGTTGAGATGGATCATGTATAATGAACAAAGTTCATTTTGTAAGGAGGAGACTGTTTGAATACGGTAGTTACTTCCAGAGAGGCTATTTTGAGCGCAAGCCGGGATTTGATCCGAAAACAGGGCTGGAAAGCGGTCAATATCAGGACCATAGCCAGAGAGTGCAATATCTGCACCGGTTCTATATATAATTATTTTGATTCCAAGTCCGATTTGATGGCTTCAACGGTAGAAAGTGTCTGGTGCGACATTTTTCATTTTCCTGAGAATAAGAAACCGTTCGATAGTTTCGGGGATTGTATCGCATGGATTTTTGACAGCATGAAAAAAGGGGACGAAAAATATCCGGGATTTTTTACGTTTCATTCCATGGGCTTTATGGGGGAGGAAAAAGAAGACGGGCAGCAGTTTATGGCACAGTCATGGCAGCATATTCAGGATCGTCTTTTTATGGTTCTGCTCCATGATGAAAATGTCCGCCAGGAGGTTTTTGACGAGGATTTTACCAGGAAAAAATTTGTGGAAATCATTTTTTCTTTGATGATCTCCGCGCTGCTGCAGCACAATTATGATTGCAGCGGAATACTGGGTATGGTTCGAAGGGTAATTTATTAATGGATGGGTAAGTTTTGATAAAAATGAACATTGTTCAGAGGAGGAAAAACGGATGCAGGCGATAGTAGAAACATTATTTGATGCGGTATATTTGATTACCGTTATTACGCTCGGGGTGATTATGATCGTAAAAAGCGGCCCGAACAAGGAATACCGGCTATTTGGCGTTATGGCGGTGGTGCTTGGAGCGGGCGATTCTTTTCATCTGGTTCCCCGGGCTCTGGCGCTGTGTACTACAGGGCTTGATCATTTCACGGTGGCTCTTGGAGCGGGAAAACTCATCACTTCAATAACAATGACTGTTTTCTATGTGATTTTGTATTATGTGTGGCGGATCAGATACAGGATCGACGGACGAAACAGTTTGACTCTTATGGTATATTTGTTATCTTTGCTGCGTATGATTTTATGCCTTTGCCCGCAGAATCAGTGGCTGAGTGCAACGGGTTCCCTGGCATGGGGGATTTACCGGAATATTCCATTTGCTTTGCTGGGACTGCTGGTCATTGTTTTGTTTTATAAAAGTGGGAAGGAACACAGAGATGAAGATTTCAAGTATATGTGGCTGACGATTGTGCTTAGTTTCGGGTTCTACATCCCGGTGGTGCTTTGGGCGGACAGGATTCCTATGATTGGAATGCTGATGATTCCGAAAACCTGTGCATATGTGTGGACTGTGTGGATCGGCTTTCGTGCGATGAGAAAGGAGTTAAAATGAAGAAAATTTTAAATACTTCCATGGTTTATTTTGTGCTGGCGATTGCAGCAGGTGTATTTCACAGGGAATTTACAAAATTTAGCGGTTTTACCGGCAAAACGGTGCTTGGAAATGTACATACCCACTTATTGGTGATGGGCGCATTCCTGTTTCTTATTGTGGCTCTCTTTTGCATACAGTTCCCCGGTTTATTGGATGCCAGGATATTCCGAAGGTTTTATGTGTTATACAATATCGCCCTTCCTTTTATGGCCGTTACTATGCTGGCAAGAGGAATGATACAGGTGAAAAATGCCGAACTGACGAAAGCAGTCGATGCCTCTCTTTCCGGTATGGCGGGGATCGCCCATATTTTAATCACGATTGCGCTGGTTATGTTATTCATGGCATTGAAGAAGAACGTTATTTCCCATGACAGGAAACAGGCCGGCTGAACAGAGCAGGAGGAGGTCAGGAAGCCGGATCGGCCATAGTTTTTTCCATGACAGGCAGTTCCATGAAGATGCCGCGTCTGTCCGTACTGAAGTAAAAATTGCCCTGATGGGAGAGTACGATCTGCTTTGCGATGCGGAGGCCCATAATATGTACCTGTTCCGATGCCGGGTGCGTAGTATGGCGGCCAGTGCCGGAAGCAGACGTTTTTTCTTCCAAAGCCTGTATTACCTGTTCCGGGATGCCGGCGCCGCTATCCCGGATACAGACAGAGCAGACATGGTCGTTTAACAGTATGGCGGAAATGGTAATATGGCAGCCCGCCGGATTGTGACGGATGCTGTTGCCGATGAGATTGTTCATGGCCCGGCCCAGCAAGGCCTGGTCTCCGTCCATATATATTTTTTCCAGATGATCCGGTAGATTCAATGTTATTTCATAATGTTTCCCTGACATTTCATTCAGATAGGCGGCCGCCAGGGAACGGAGGAAAGGCGCGAGAAAAAATGTCCCGGTTCTCAACGGCTGCATATGATATTCCAGCTTTGAAGTCAGGTTCAGGTCTTCAATCAGCTTTTTAATGACCAGGCTTTGCTGTTTGATGATCTCCGCTTCTTTTTGCTGCCCGGAAGAAAGGGCTGCGCTGCCGGCGAGACTGTCCGCGTAGCCCATAATCATTGAAAGGGGAGTACGGATATCGTGGGATACGCCGGATATCCATTCGGTACGGGCATGATCTCTCTGGGCAAGAGCTTCTTTTTGCTCTTTCAGAATCAGGGAAGTCTGGTTTAACCGTCCGCAAAGCCCGGCGGTCAGCCCTTTTTCGGGAAGGGATACCGTATTGCCATCCGCCAGCATGTCGATGCCTTGGGCGAGGGGGCGCAAAGAGATGTAAAAGCGGTAACCCGCAACCAACAGGACAGAGGCCAGAAGAATAAGATTGACGATCAGTATGCATTTGAAATAAAAACCAAGATTTTTCATAAAGGTTTCGGGAAATTCGATGGAATATTTCCATGTGGAATGCTGCGGCTGGCCGCATACGAGAAGATAATCCCCATACCGCCGCGTTTTGACCGGGTAATCGTGCAAGTACCATTTGCTGAAGGCGGAGACATCTCCGGGAGAGAAGCGGGAGGGGAATTCCTCAGGCATTTCCCATTGCCATACGACATCGCCGGAAGGGGAGAGGATAAACGCGAAGCAGTAATGGCTTTTTTCGGCCAGGCGGATGCCTTCTTCCGACAAAAAAGGGAAGCCGTTGTTTTCCATGGGCTGCTGGACGATTTCTTCCGCGATACTGCCCATGCTGCCTAAAGAAGAGTCATCTTCGTAATAAGAAGTATAATGCAGGACGGAGGCTGCCAGAAAAATAAAGTTTGCCGCTGCCAGGAGCAGGAGCAGCAGACAGGCGGAGAGGATATAACGGCTGTATATTTTTATCAGATTTTTCATAATGAAATCATGGCTCCTTTTTATAGTTGATCTTTCCCATAAAATGGGATATGAATCCGGGCGCCAAAGGTTCTGTCCCTTGCCCCTGCCCGGCAGACAGCACAGCAGATATTGCGCAAACGGCTTCTGTGCAATGGAGATGAGACTCTAAAATCGTGGAAGCCGCTGCTGAACACGATTTTTGTTCAGAGGCTTATCGGAATGTTTTGTGCAATAGAGTGCGCACAATATCTGCTGTGCAGTCTGCCGGGCAGGGGCAAGGGACAGAACCTTTGGCACCCGGATCAGATATCTTTTTATTCTTTGGAAAGCTTATATCCGATCCCACGGGCAGTCAAAAGCCACTTGGGCCGGGAAGGGTTTTCTTCTATTTTTTCCCGGAGTCTTCGGATATGAACCATCAGCGTATTCTCATAACCATAATAGTAATCGCCCCATACCGCTTGTGCCAGGGCGTCAAAGGTAACGATATTTCCCTGGTTTTCCCCCAGTTTTTTCAAAAGGGCCAGTTCTTTTGCCGTCAACGGCAGTTCCGTGCCGTCGCCGCAGAGGATACAGGCGCCGCTGAAATTGACCGTTTTACTGCCCAGGACAAGGACGGTTTCTTGCGGTTTATCCATGTGTCCTGGCGGAAAATAAGTTCTTTTTAATATGGCGGTCAGGCGCAGGATCAGTTCTTTGGGGAGGAAGGGCTTGGTCATATAATCATCCGCTCCCAGCCCGAGTCCCAGGAGCCTGTCGTTATCTTCATCCCGGGCGGATAAAAAGAGTACGGGTATGTCGGAGATGGAACGTATTTTTTGCATCAGGGAAAAGCCGTCCCCATCCGGGAGGCCTATATCAAGGATGACGATGTCAGGCTTTTGGCCGGAAAAATAAAGCAGCGCATCGGCACAACAAGAAGCTGTGTCAATCCGGGAAAAACCTTCTTTATGGAGCATATTGCAAATCATATCCTGTAATTGGAGATTGTCATCCACTAATAGGATGCTGCATTCATAGACATATTTCATATTATTGTTTCACTCCTTTTCTGATCGGTATTATTATATCTGTTTTGTTCCGCATTTTCTATAAAGTTCCCGTTGATTTAAGGTAAAAATAAGGTGGCGTTCATTGTCAGGTAAGGACACGGGGGTATGATCATGAATGAAAAACGATCAATGGAATATTCGGAGCGGGGCATTTTTGAGCTGCGTTACGGAAGGAAGGATGGGCATGATATGAGGATTGCGATTGAGACAGAGCAGCTTTGTAAAAGCTATGGAAAGCACATGTGTGTAAAAAATGTGGATTTGAGAGTGCCGGAGGGAAGCATATACGGCTTTCTCGGGCCGAACGGCGCAGGGAAGAGTACGACGATGAAGATGATCCTTGGGCTGGTGAATGCTACCCGGGGGCAGGTATCCGTATTCGGGGAGGAGATGAACCGGAAAAGCCGGTTGGACATTTTGAAGCAAACCGGTTCCCTGATCGAATCGCCGTCTTATTACGGGCATTTGACAGGCAGGGAAAACCTGGAAATTGTAAGGACGCTGCGGGGGGCGGATAAGCGGGAAGTGGATGAAGCCTTAAAAACTGTCCGCATGGAAAAACAGCAGGATAAAAAGGCGGGGGCATATTCTTTGGGAATGAAACAGCGGCTTGGACTGGCGGCGGCGCTTTTGGGAAAACCGAAGATTTTGCTTCTGGATGAGCCTACGAACGGGCTGGATCCGGCGGGCATACAGGAAATGAGGGAACTGATCCGATCTCTGCCGGAGCGCTATGGCATGACGGTAATGGTATCCAGCCATCTTCTCAGCGAGATTGACCAGATGGCTACCCATACCGGTATTATTCATAAAGGAGAGCTGATTTTCCAGGACAGCCTGGAGCATCTCCACGAACACAGCAGAAAAAGGCTGTTGCTGAAAACTGGCCATAATGAGGCCGCGCTTCGTATTCTTGGGGAGTTGGGATGCCGGGGAAAAATGATGGAAGACAGAATATCCCTGCCGGATATGGGGGATGAGAAAGTGGCGTTTTGTATTGCGGCTCTGGTAAGACAGGATATCGGCGTTCTTCGTGTGGAGGAGTATCAAAGGAATCTGGAGGACATTTTCTTAGGGTTGACGGGAAAGCAGGTGAGTCTGTAATGAAAGGTTTTTGGACAGAAATAAAAAAGACAAAAAGAAAATGGATATGGGGAGCGCCGGCTGGGATTTTTCTTGTGGATCTGGCATGGATGTGCTGGGTGTTTTCGGGGCTGGAAAGCGGGGAGCTGAAGGATGGGTATTACCAGATATTAATGAATCTGCCCCTGATAAACACGATTACTCTGCCGGTTCTGGCCGCTGTTCTGGCAAGCCGGTTGTGCGATATGGAAAATAAGGGAAACACCTATAAACTGTTATGTACCTTGCAGGAAAAGGGAGCTATTTTCCGCAATAAATTCATACTGGGCGGGCTGCATATTCTTGTCTTTGCTCTTTTACAACTGAGTATGATCGTTTTTCTTGTATGGTATTACCGGATTCCGCAGGAACTGGAAGTGGAGCAAATGGCATATTTTTTCCTGTCCACTTGCGTAACGACCAGCGTATTGCTGCTCTTGCAGGAGGTTTTGTCGCTTATGATGGATAATCAGCTGTATCCTTTGTTTATCGGGCTGATCGGAACTTTTGCCGGATTGTTTTCCTGGTTTTTTTCTTTGCCGCTGCGCTATTTGACTCCATGGGGATATTACTGTGTGGGATGTACCATAAAAAATATATATTACAAGGAGACGCGGGAAGTGGTTTTTTACACCGCATCTTTTTCTTATGGCGGTTTTGCAGCATTGCTTCTGTTTGCAGCGGTTCTCTATATTTATGGAAAAAATCTGTTTTTAAAAAAGGAGGTCTGAGGAGTGAAAGAGAAAAAAATTGGTCTGCCGGCATGCATGAAAGCGGAGAATATGAAGTTAAAGCGCTCTTTTATATGGATCGCATTTTTTATCATTCCGGTCATTCCGGCTCTTATGGGAACAGGAAATTATTTGCAGAATATCGATATATTGGAAATGGAGTGGTTTAGCTTATGGACGCAGCATACGCTGTTTTACAGCAATTTTTTTTATGCGCCGCTGATTGCGGTTTACTGTGCTTATACGTGGAGGGTGGAGAATTTTAACCATAACAGGAATTCTCTGATGACGGCTCCTGTGCCGACAGGATACATCTTTTTTGCAAAGCTGCTGAACATCTTCTGGGTTACGCTGCTGACACAAATATGGGTGTGGGTTTTATACGTTCTGTGCGGAAAAACCGCCGGGCTGCCAGGGCTGCCGGACAGTGTTATTTTTTACTGGCTGATCCGGGGTGCCTGGGGAGGAATGGGAGTGGCGACGCTGCTGCTGTTGGTATCCATGGTCGTCCGAAGCTTTGCGGTGCCGGTGGCGTTCGGTCTGGTGGGCGGCATTACGGGGCTGCTGGCCTCTAATAGCAAATATGGGATGTACTATCCGTTTTCTCTGATGATGATGGGAATGAATTCCAATCAATATGAAAATGCACTGGGCGGGAAGGAGTTGCAGTTTATGGTATTTTCAACGTTGTATATTGTCCTGTTCAGCCTGTGCGGGATACGATGGCTGGCGGTGCGGGACGTGAAGGCGTAGAGAGGATTGAGCCAGTCCGCATTCCGTGCTATATTGATAATAGAAGAGTAAAAGCAAAGACAGGAATTTGAATTGCAGCGAAGAAGGAGTATGGAAATGGAAAGAGGAGGGAAAATGGATAACGGGGAGATTATGAAAATCGCCATGCGGCAGTCGGCATATGACTGTTGCTGTATGGAGGAGGATTTTCGAAAGGAAGGGAACAGTGTACATGTGTCTTCGGTGTCCGGGGAAGCAAGAAAATATTTGAAATTGCCCCATATATGTAATTTGGTATCCTACGGGACAAATATTGTTGCCTGTGGCAAAAAAGAACTTTTGCCGGAAATCGAAACGTTTATCAACGGGGTATCAAGCGTATCGGATTGTTTTGAGACACCGGAACTCTATGTGTTGAACGATATTCTTGCAAAATATGATGCAAGGGTATGCTTTATGGCGGAGTATTTTCTGCCGGATATCGACTTAGTTTATGGCATGGATCTTTCCTGCCCTTATGAACTGCGGGTTTTGGAACCCGATGATTTTTCCGGGCTATATCTTCCTGTCTGGAGCAACGCACTGTGCAAAGACCGGAAACATCTTGATGTCCTGGGAATCGGTGCATATGAGGAAGGAAAACTGGTCGGGCTTGCGGGCTGTTCTGCGGATTGCGATGCGATGTGGCAGATCGGCGTGGATGTACTCCCGAAGCACCGGAGACGGGGTATTGCGTCGGCGCTTACCAACCGGCTTGCAAGAGAAACCTTTGCACGTGGTAAAGTCCCGTTTTATTGCGCGGCATGGTCGAATGTGAAATCCGTAAAAAACGCAATTCGAAGCGGATTTCGGCCAGGCTGGGTCGAGATCACCGCAAGGCCGGCCGCCGAGGTGGAGGAGATGTTGGGAAGAACAGGACAAGAGATAGAAAAAAGAGATTGACTCTCCCCCTGGGTCAGAATGTAAACTGTCCATAGATTCGAATCGATCATCGCGAAAGGAGGGATCAGAGGATGCTGCAGATTGGAGAATTCTCGAAGATATGCCAGGTCAGCGTAAAAACGCTCCATCATTATGACAGAATCGGTCTGCTGGCTCCGGCAGAGGTAGACCGCTTTACAGGCTACCGTTATTATAAGACGGAGCAGATCGACACGATGAACTATATCCAGCGTTTGAAGCGATATGGCTTTTCGTTGGAAGAGATCCAGCATCTGATAACTATTTTGGATAAAAAAGAACTCTCGGACAAGCTTAGGCAGCAGAAAGCAAAGCTGGTACGGGAGCAGCAGGAAATGGCCATTATCCTGAACGAGCTTCAGACACATCTGCCAAGAATCTTCCGATGTTGAAGTGTTTATCAGAATTCAGGAAAAGGACAGGGCGGATGCCGTCCTGGAGCCGGTGGAGTGCGCGGTAACAGTCCATCGGGGAGCATATTCCACGCTGTCGGAAGCATATGGGGCAATCGTGGCATGGATGACCGAAAACGGCTATGAGTACGCAGGGGCGCCGTTTGAACTTTATATCAAGGCGCAGTTCAATACCGCTTCGCCGGAGGACTGGGAGACAGAGGTATATTTTCCTGTCCGTAAAAAGTAATAGGGGGTTGATGTAACTTCTCATTCCATGTTCCCATCCGCCAGTATGATTTTGCCGAATCTCGATATTAAAGGTTTTAGGATGAATGCAGGATTCAGGGTTCAACTGGTGGATGGGGATGTGGAAGTTTTTTGATTTTCTCCGCGCTTTTTATATTTTATGAAAGCATTTTAATCAATTCACAATTTCTATATGTATTGTGCTATAATATCTCATATGATCTTTTTTCTTTTTTTTCCATATTTACCGGGATACTGGAACTTTAGGTTGGTTTACATTGTCTGTTTGAAAAAAGGACGATAATTTCTATAAATAAAAGTTGCAATTTGATTTGGGGTTTATGTGTTGAAAACACTTTTTCAGAAAGAGAGAACAAGAATTGAATTCAAAAGATGATTTAAAAGCTTTAATTGAAAAATAGATTCCGGGAGGCGATGAAGATTGAGGAAATTAATAGCAAATGTCCAAAGAAAATTTCCGGGGCTTCCGATTACATATTATGAAAAAGCTTTCGTATGGGCTTATTTATCCCAAAATAATCTTGTATATAAGAATGGAGGAATCCTATATAATTTTCTAATGGAAAATGAGAGCGAATATATGCCAGTGGCCTTTTATTTATACGATAAAGGAATGATGACAACGGATATTGATGATCTTATTACCGCATTTGAAATGCTGGTGAATGCGGATGAAAAGAAGAATAAGGGTATAGTATACACGCCTGCTGCTATACGGAATCACATATCTGAGAGAATTATTAATTCAGACTATATTCCTGTTGTAATAGATCCGGCGTGCGGTTGCGGAGCTTTTCTGATTTCTGCTGCCAGAGTATTGAAAAAAAGATATTCTATTTCTTATATGCAAATATTTAAAAAATTTATTTATGGCTGTGATATTGCTGCTCATAATATTGATAAATGCAAAATATTGTTCAGCGTACTTGCATTATTGGAAGAAGGAGTAGAGGTTAATCAGTTTCCCAATTTATACGTATGCAATTCGCTGGAAGAACTATCAAAGGAATGTTATAAACGGAAATTTGATGTTGTCGTTGGCAATCCGCCTTATGTAAGGGCGAAAAATATAGATGAGGAAATCAAGCCTTCGTTGGAAAATTGGAAGGTTGTAACCGGGAACGCTGATTTATATATTCCATTTTATCAACTGGGGATCGAACTTTTAAAGGATCATGGCTGGCTGGGATATATTTCACCGAATACATTTTTGCAGAGTGTAAATGGAAGAGGGCTTAGGAATTACCTGCGTGACAGCAGGGTATCTATTTCTATTATCAACTTTAAGGAAACACAAAATTTTTCAGGAGTGACCCATTATACTTGTATAGTATTTGTGAATGCGGATGGAAAGAAATGCAATGTTGATTATGCCTTAAATAAAGAGCCTGATCTTGGAAACTGTTCCTATACGCATTATGAAATTTCTGATTATGCGAATAACCAGGAATGGCGGCTTGGAAATATAGAAATTGACAGACTGGTACATAAAATTGAGCATCAACCTCGAAAATTAGGCGACTTTGGAATAAGAAATGGCCTTGCGACATTATGCAATGATATATATTTCTTCCGTTGTGATTTCGAGGACAGTGATTTCTATTATAGAACCTTTCATGGAGTGTCGTACAGAATAGAAAAAGATATCTGCATCGATGTGGCGAAACCTAATATAATGAGAAATGGGAGAGACTTGATAGAAAAGGGGGAAAAAGCTATTTTTCCGTACAAAAAAGGCAAGATTATTGAGGAAGATGCTTTGCAGAACAAATATCCTTATGCATATCATTTTTTGCTGGAATACAAGGACCGGCTGCAGCGTCGTGACAAAGGGAAAACCAGTAGTTATCCTGCCTGGTATGCATATGGCCGCACGCAGGGAATGAATAATACCGGATTGAAACTGCTCATTCCTTATATGGCGGACCGGGGAGTGGCAATTATTTCTGAAAATCAAGAACTTCTTTTTTATTGTGGTTATGCAGTGTTTGCAGAAGATACTATAACATTAAAGCTATTGAAAAATTTGATTGAGTCAGATGTTTTTTTGTTTTATATAAGAATGACAAGCAAGCCGTATTCTAAAGGTTTTATGGCATTAGCTAAAAATTATATAAAAAATTTTGGCATTCCTACTTTATCCGATGAACAAAAACGTGACCTGCTGTCTTTACAGTCGGATAAAAGAGAAAAATATATTGCGAGTTTATATGGAGTAGATTATACGGATATTTGTCATTTTATAAATGCGGCATCATAATCCCCGGAAAAACAGAAAGGAACCGAAATGGAAATCACAGATTTTTGCAAAAGCCTTGATTTTATGAAACTTGGACAGGCGATCAACCATAATAATTGGCGGGCGGCTTCTTCCGTTCTGCAAAGGATGCAGAAGCAGTATGAGGAGACGGGGGAGGATTTGTTCGGGCGGAGTCTGCTCAATCTGCGCCAATGCCTTCTCCACAGGGATCAGCTGGCGGCGAAGAATGCGCTGGCAGGGGTGATCGCCAGGCGGACGCAGATTTTAAACCTGAGGAATCAGGACGGCAGGGAAGGAAATGGAGAAAAGATATGAAATACAAATATTTGTTGTTTGATTTGGACGGTACTTTGACCGATCCGAAAGAGGGGATTACCACATCGGTGCAGTATGCGCTGCGCGCTTTCGGCATTGAGGAGCCTGATCTGGATAAGCTGACGCCTTTTATCGGCCCTCCCCTTCGGGAGAGCTTTATGCATTTTTATGGATTCGGGGAAGAACAAGCCAGGGAAGCGGTGGAAAAATACAGAGAGTGGTTCCGCCCTAAAGGCGTCTTCCAGAACAGCATTTACCCGGGAATGAAAGAAATGCTGGAAATGTTGGAGGAAAGCGGCAAAGTGATGGCGGTAGCGTCCAGCAAGCCGCAGGTGTTTGTAGAACAGGTATTGCGTTATTTTGAAATATATCGTTATTTCCGTGTGATTGTGGGAAGCGAGTTGGACGGAAGGCGGGACGCGAAAGAGGAAGTGGTGGCGGAAGCCTTACGGCAGCTGGAAGAAGCAGGATTGGGGAAAAAAGAAGAACTTGGAGAAATCCGGTGCGGGGAGGAAGACGCAGCGGTTATGATCGGCGACCGGAAATTCGATATCGCGGGCGGAAAAGAGCATGGGCTGACGACAGTGGGCGTTACTTTCGGTTATGCGGAAGAGGGAGAACTGGAAGCAGCGGGCGCGGATTTCATCGTGGATACGGTAGAGGAATTGGGGAGGTTATTGATGCAATGAGGGATGGAGGCAGGATAACATCGACGGAAGAAAGCTCCTTCCGAAAGACTATGAATATTCTTTTTCCATTTGCGGTTTATTTTGTCGTACATGATCTGGCGCAGATTTTATTGGTATTTCTGGCAGGGCTTGGAGCGGGAATATTTGGTGACGCATATATGGAATTTGTAGAAAACAATGCGGCTACGGTGAACGGTGTACTCAATGCATTGTCGCTTGTGATCGGTATGGCGGCGGTATGGCCTATGGCGGGCAAAGAATTAAAATGGGCGAAAGTATTGTCAGGGGGAGATGCAGCGGTAAAAATGGAAGGAAGGGCAAAGGCAGCGGAGTATGTGTTTCTGGCCCTTTTTGCCGCTGTTTTTGCCCTTGCAGTGAATATGCTTATGGTTCTGGCCGGACTGACCCGGATTTCGGAAAGCTATCAGGAAGTGGCGGTCAGACAGTATGGCGTGGCATTTGGAGTTGGCCTTCTGATTTATGGATTGATTTCGCCTCTGGCGGAGGAGATTGTATTCCGCGGACTGATTTACAACAGGATGCGGAGATATTTTGGAAAAATGTTGTCCGTGGTCGTCTGCGGCATCATGTTTGGTGTATACCATGGCAACCTGGTACAGGGCATTTATGGCTGTATTCTCGGCATTGCGATTACTTATTCCTATGAATGGTTCGGGAGTTTTTCTGCTCCCGTATTGTTTCATGCTATGGCAAACATTGCCGTGTTTATTGCCGGTTATGACCAGGTGGTGAAGGGAAATATCGTGACGCCGTTAAACTGCGGCGTATTAGCGGCATGGGCCGGTTTGATATTGTATGCGATGAAGAAAGTAAGGGAAAGGAGGATGCTGTGAAAATCAAAGGAATGGTTTGCGGTGAATCGAAGAATGTTGAATGGAAAGAGATGCTGCCGAAAAATTCGGAGAAATATGTAAAAACTGTCATAGCTTTTGCTAATACACAGGGGGGCCGGCTGATCATAGGAGTTAAAGATGAAACGCGGGAAGTAGTTGGTATAGACAGCGATTCTGCGTTCGGAATAATGGACAGCATTGCAAATGCGGTCGCTGATTCTTGCATTCCACAAATTGTTCCGGATATTGAGCTGCGGACCATGGATGGCAGAACGGTCATTGTTGTTACAGTGGCCCCCGGGCCTAACAGGCCATATTATTTGAAAGCAAAAGGGAAAGAAAACGGAACGTATATAAGGGTAGCCGGAACATCGAGGCCGGCGCATCCGGAGAAAATAAAGGAATTAGAAATGGAAGGAATGCATATTTCATGGGACGAATTGGCATGCATAGGTTATGCTGCCACAGAGGAAAAGGTAGAGAAACTTTGTAAGGATATCATGAAATATCGAAAAGAGGCAGGGCTGCCTAAGCGTGAGATGTCATATACGCAGCTTATGAACTGGAAAATTTTGAAGGCAGGGGAAGATTCTGTGATGGCCTCTAATGCGTTTGCCTTGTTGACATCTGATTATTTTTCATTTTCCAAAACACAGTGCGCTGTATTTAAAGGAAAGGAGAGATCGGTCTTTCTGGACAAGAAGGAGTTTACGGGGCCAATTTATGAACAGATTGAAGATGCAATTATATTTGTTTTGCGGAATATTCGATTAGAGGCGAAAATTGAAGGAATGATTCGAAAAGAATGCTATGAGCTGCCAATAGAAGCGATCCGGGAAATGATTATCAATGCTCATTGTCATCGGAATCTGATGGATGAATCCTGTATACAGGTTGCGGTCTATGATGACCGGCTGGAAGTGACTTCTCCTGGCGGATTATATAATGGGCTTACTTATGATGAAATAATGAGTGGGCATTCGAAACTGAGAAATAGAGCAGTTGCGCGCGTTTTTAACCAAATGGGACTGATTGAATCATGGGGAACCGGGATACGAAGAATTGTCAAGGCCGCGGAGAACTATGGGCTACCGACTCCGGAGATTCAAGTTTTTGATAATATGTTCAGAATTAATCTTTACCGTAGTCAGCCATCGGAGATTTATGGAGGCATCGGAGAAGCATCGGAGAGGCATCGGAGAAGCATCGGAGAAGCATCGGGGAAATACAGAATAAGTAAGGAAGAAACAACGGAGAAATATCGAAATCCGATGAATTGGAATCTGAATGATACACAAAGAAAGATCGTTGAACTTCTTTCGGAGAATCCACAGCTTTCTGCTGTGAAACTGGCCGGGCAGATTGGAATAACGAGCAGGAACATCGAATCCAATATTAAAAAACTAAAGGAAAAGGGTATTTTGATCAGGCATGGTTCACCAAAGAGCGGGTATTGGGAAATTCTAAGATGATCCGTATAGAGTGCGGTTCCTCCTTTTCCATTGTTTCCTGCGGCCATCATGACCAAATTGATTTCCGTGTGACAGACGTGAATTTTTTGGCAAAAAACAGCACTGCATGGTACAATAAAAAATATTTGCGATAGAAAAGGGATGGGGAGCTGATCAGATGATTCATATAGCCGTATGTGATGATGAAGAATATTTCCGGCTTAGGGAAAAGAAACTGGTTGGGGAATATATGGAAAAGCGGAAGTATAGTTATACTATCGATACCTATTCTTCAGGAAAAGAAATGCTGGATGCGGCCAATGTGCCTTTGCAGTATGATATCATATTCCTGGATATTAATATGGAAGAGTTGGACGGGCTGGAAACAGCCCGTCGTATACGGGAGATATCCGCCAAAGTATCCATCGTATTTGTTACCGCGTATATTACTTATGCCCTGGACGGATACAAAGTAAATGCGGTTCGTTATCTTTTAAAAGAGGATCATTGCCTGGAAAACGCGATGAAAGAGTGTTTGGATACCATTACCGGCCGGATGGGTCTGCAAAAAAGGAGGTACGAAGTTCACTTTCAGAATGGCAGGAAGAGGATTCCGGCAGATCATATTCTTTATGTGGAAAGCAGGCTGCACAAGGTACTGTTTTTTATTTTGGAAGAAGGAGTAAAAGAATATTGCAAATATGACAGGCTCGACTGTGTGGAGCAGGAGCTTGGGCCATATGGTTTTTTGCGTATTCACCAAAGCTTTCTCGTAAATGTGAAATATGTGCAGAATGTAGAGAGGTATTCGGTATTTCTGGAAAACGGAATAACGCTTAGTATTTCTAAAAGGTATTATAAGGACATCGAAAGAGCGTATATCATACGGAGGGGAGAATGGTAATGCAAGGGTACATAACGGCGGCAGCCGTAAATGGATGGGAAGCGTTGTGCAGTATCTTATTCTTCCGGTGTTTTACCAGGCTGCGGGCGGGAAGAAATGGTTGGAGGATATGGGCGGTAATGGGATTGCAGATATTTTTTTGCATGATGGCCGAATCCGGTTTGCAGGGGCAATTTTATGCCCGGGCAGCGGTAACAAGCCTGATCATGTCCACGGCGATGCTCTATTTGTTTCAGGTTCACTATTTGACGGCTCTCGTATTGGCCATGTTTTTTCTGGGAATGGATACCATCATGGAATATTTGTCCTTAGTTGCTGCCGGAAATTTTTTGCCTCTGGTGCATGAGTATATACAGAATGGTTCCGGGCTGCTCCAAAATAGCTGGATCAGAGGAGGAGGCAGACTGCTGCTGTTTTGCAGCATTTTGGCAATGGGAAAAATCATGAAGGGAAAAGCCTTTCATGTCCTCACCAATAAAGAATGGGGGATTCTATTTATCAGCACATTCATCACCCTTGTTTCTTTTACGGGAATTGCTGCTAGAGGCCGTCTTGATGACGATTCTTCTTTTTATCTTGCAATGGCGGTACTGGTGATAGATTATGTGATATATTATCTGATCAATGAAATTATGAACAGGGAAATCAAACGGAGGGAAGATGAGGTTTTTCGCGAACGGGTAAAATGGGAGACTGCCATGTACCACTCCATATCCGAAAGTCTGGAGCGCCAGAGAAAAAGAACCCATGAATATAAGAACCAGATCGCGGTTATCGGAGCCCTTGCTGCCGGCGGACAGCATGAGGAATTGCTGGCTTATGTAAAAAAGGCGGATGCCGGTCTGCATGCCGGCATGGATGCCATTGATACAAACAATGTGAGTCAATGCCATTTTGAATACAAAATACAGGGAGGCGGCGGATAAGGGTATCTTATTCGTATGGAAGGTGAACGACCTGTCAAAGATATGGCTTCATGAAGAAGATGTCGTGCTGATTTTGTCCAACTTACTGAGTAATGCGATGGAAGCCTGTGAGCGCGCAGAAGAGAAGGTAATCAAACTAAAATTCGTATTAGAAGAGGAACAGGTAATCATTTCAGTAAAAAACAGCATGGCGGCGGTGCCGGTTGTGGAAAACGGAAGATTTTTGACTACAAAAACGGAAGACAACCTGGAACATGGAATGGGCATTCGGAATGTGGTCGAAACGGTGGAAAATTATAGAGGAAGATATACGATCCATTTTGATGAAAGGGAATTCCTGTTCTCTATCCTACTGCCCAATCTGCCGAAAGCAGAGAAAGCATTTCCAAATCTGCCATGATATTTCCAAATCTGTATAAAAATAAAAAAACGGACGGAAATGATATATTATAGAAGAGTGTAAAAAAATGGATGCGGATGACAAACAAAAGATAGCAAAGGGAGGTGGCAAACAAAATTTTAACCGTGTATATTTTACTAAAATTTAAAAAGTAATAGGAATAGGAGATCATATTATGAGTACATATGTTATTATCGGAGTAGCCGCAGTAGTTGTTTTATTTATCATTGTATATGTCAAGATGACCATAGACGAAAAGAAAGGCGCTGACAGCGAGGAAAAGAAGAAGATAAGGAATATTGTAAACGAAGTAGTTCCCGGCGGAGAAGCGTACACGGCAGCTTACGGCACGCGGGAGGAACTCACGATCGGCGGCGGTGGCAGGAAGGTGACTACTACTACGAAATATTGGTATTATGCGGTTGCCTTCCGCCCGGGAGATCTCTATTTGGTACCACTATCCTTTAACGGAGGGAATGTAAGCTATAGCGAACCGCTCCATTTTGCCAAAGAAGACCTGGGCATGGTAGAGGCAAAAAAAGGATATACCATATTGTTTGATAAGAACAGAAAAGAGATACTTACTCTTTATGTGGTGGAAAGCAATACAAAGGACGATAAATATCATCTGGTCAACATTCAGCAAAAAGAAGAAGCGGAGGCTTTCGGCCAGTTCTCCCAGGCTTTGATGCAGGATGTAAATACGGCAAATGGCATTACGGATATTAAGGCGGCGAAAAAAGAAGCCAAAAAGAATAAATAAGAAAGAATAGATAAAGAAAAAGGCATTTTTCACAAAAAAAAAGTGAAAAATGCCTTTTTTATGGTAAAAGTTGGCGGTTTATGATACAATAAATCATTACAATAAATTTTATTGCAATAAAATTTATTGTAATAAAAAACGCGCTTTGAATAAAGACAGATTGCTTAACAGGAAAATAGTGGAGGTAAAGCTATGAAAAAGGAAAAGCAGGAAGGATTGGTGTTTACAAATGAAAAATGCATAGGCTGCAACAAATGCATTTCTGTTTGCCCGGTTATTACCGCGAACAAAGCGGTGGATGAAGACGGAAAGCAGATCATCCAGGTGGACGGGGATAAATGTATTTCCTGCGGTGCCTGTTTCGACGCCTGTGAGCATGGAGCGAGGGAATTTCGGGACGATACGGAGACTTTTTTTGAAGATTTGAAAAAAGGTGTAAAAATTTCCCTTTTGCTGGCCCCTGCATTTGCGGCCAATTATCCTGGGGAGTATAAACAGATTCTGGGCGGTTTGAAAAAGATGGGGGTAAACCGTATCATCAGCGTCAGCTTTGGGGCGGATATTACCACCTGGGGATACGTGAAATATATCAGCGAACATCATTTTACAGGAGGAATCTCCCAGCCGTGCCCGGCAGTAGTTAATTATATAGAGCATTATGTTCCTGAGTTGATTCCAAGCCTTGTGCCGGTACAGAGCCCGCTGATGTGCGCGGCAATCTATGCGAAAAAGTATAAGAAGATTACGGACAGGCTGGCTTTTATCAGTCCATGTATTGCAAAAAAAGATGAGATTACGGATGAAAATAACAAAGGATATGTATCTTATAATATTACTTTTGATCATTTGATGGATTATGTTCGGAAAAATAATATAAAAGGCGATCCGGTAAGCGATGAAATCGAGTATGGGCTTGGGTCTATTTACCCTATGCCGGGAGGATTAAAAGAAAATGTTTACTGGTTCTGCGGAGAAGATGTATTCATACGCCAGATCGAAGGGGAAAGGCATACGTATGAATTTTTGGAAAATTATAAAAAGCGGGTGCTTGGAAAAAAAGAACTGCCGTTTATGGTGGATGCGTTGAACTGCGCGCAGGGCTGCATCTACGGAACAGGAATTGAGGAAGAAAAAGGAAAGACGGAAGATATTCTGTATGAGATACAGCGGATCAAAGCGTCGAGCAAAAAGCGCGGCGGCATGAGCGCATGGGGGGCCAAGCTCAGTCCGAAGCAGCGGCTTGCCAATCTGAACCGTCAGTTCAGGGCGTTGGATATCAATGATTTTATAAGGAAATATACGGATAAGTCAAAGAACTGCCGCATTGATTATCCGGACTCCGGCAAATTAAAAGAAATTTTCAGGACGATGCATAAGGAGACGGAGGAAGAAAGAACGATAGACTGCAGCGCCTGTGGTTATAAAACATGTAAGGATATGGCGGCTGCCATCTATAACGGCTGCAACAACAAACAGAACTGTGTGCATTACATAAAAGGAAGAGTGGAGAGGGAAAAAGAGGAGGTACAGGAAATCTCACGGCAGATCGAGGAGAAGAATATGGAGATCCAGCATAAAAATGAAGTGATCAGCGATATGGTAAAGGAGGCGAATCAAAGTTTTGCAATATTAAACGAATCGATTACGGAGATGGTAAGCGGCAACAACTCCAACGCGGAAGAGAGCAGCAACATTAGTGCGGCTATGCTGACAGTGGTGGATTTTTGCGGCGATATGAAGAAATCTTTTGTGGCGGTCAATGATTTGCTGATGCAGCTGGAGGAAAATAATAACAGCATTGCCGAGGTGGCAAGCCAGACGAATCTGCTTTCTTTAAATGCTTCGATCGAGGCGGCAAGGGCGGGGGCCGCCGGCAGGGGGTTTGCGGTTGTGGCCCAGGAGATTAAAAGCCTGAGCGAGTCCAGCAGGGATACGGCTCTGGACAGCAATAAAAACAAAAAAGAAATCGGAAATGCCATGGATCAGCTTGCGGAAGCATCGGGGCATTTGATGGAGATTGTGGATGAAGTGAACGAACGGATCAGCAGCCTGGCGGCAAGTACGCAGGAGATCGCGGCGTCGGCGACGATGATTGGCGAAGTTTCCGATGAGCTGAAAGGTAAGTTTGAGGAATTGAACCGGATGCAATAAAAGACAAAAGAGATAAAAAAGATAAAAAGGAGAGGGATTATGGGGAAAATAGTGAATGAGGCACAGGGAAACAGGAGTCAATCGGCACAGCTCCGCCGGCTGGTGAAACAGGCGTTGGCATCGGTGGTCATAGGGGGCGCGCTGCTGGTCGGGTTCCTCTTATTTAACATTATGGTGGCAAACATACAGAGTACCCAGCTGAATACGACCGTAGCGCTGAACCAATACCGGATCGGTTCCAAGACATTGACATACAACATACAGTCTTATGCCGTTACAGGAGAACGGGAGTATTATGACGGTTATATGAATGAACTGGATGTGGATCAGAACCGGGAGAAGGCGGTCGAAACATTAAAGAAATGCAACATTACGGAAGAGGAATGGGCGGCTTTAAATCAGATAGCCTCCATGTCGGAGAATCTTGTTCCGTTGGAAATAGAGGCGATTGCCTGTGTGCAGGAAGGTGATCTGGAGGGTGCAAAAGCCTGTGTATTCAGCGCAGAGTACGGGGATTCGGTCAATAAGATCAACCGCCAGACGGATAAGACGATCCTTAGTATTTTGGAAAGAAAAGGCAGGATACAGACGGGGATGAAAGCCGTGCAGTTTATTTTGGCAATTTTATTTGCCAGTTCTTTTGCATATGTAGTGATGCAGTTTGTAAAGACGATCAAATTTGCGGAAAAGGAACTGTTAGAACCGATCCAGAAAGTGTCGGAGCAAATGGCTGTGCTGGCGGAAGGCGATTTTCATACGAGGCTTGAGATGGAAGAGGACGAGAGCGAAGTGGGCAGGATGGTTGCCGCAATTTCGTTTATGAAGAAGAATCTGCTTGGCATGGTGGAGGAGATAACAAAAACGCTGGAAGAAATGGGGAATGGTAATTACAGAATAGAAATTAAGCAGGAATATGTGGGGGAATTTGTCACGATCAAAGAATCGTTCCAGCAGATCGGTAAGAAGATGCGGGAGACTTTGCTGACGATCCGCAACGTGTCGGAACAGATTGACGGCGGTTCGGAACAGCTGGCGTGCGCGGCGCAGGATCTTGCTGAGAGCTGTACGGTACAGGCTTCTCAGGTATCCGAACTGATGTCGGTATTTGAGGGCATGACCCAGAGTATGGAACAGAATACGAAAGAGGCGGAAGAATCCGCAAGAATCGCTTTGGCGGCAGGAGAAACTCTTATGGAGGGAAACCGGAAGATGCAGGAGCTGAAAGATGCGATCCAGGAGATCGGAAGGTGTTCGGAGCAGATCGGCACGATCATAGAAGCTATCGAGGAAATTGCTTCCCAGACCAATCTGCTGTCTTTGAATGCGGCGATCGAGGCTGCCAGGGCGGGAGAGGCAGGAAAAGGCTTTGCCGTTGTGGCAGATCAGGTGAAAAATCTGGCAAACGAATCGTCAAAGGCTGTAAAAAGAACTACGGAACTGATTCAGACAACGGTTTCGGTAATGGAGCGGAGTACTATGATTGCGGACGAAACAGCGTCCAATATGGGGGAGGTAATGACGGGCGCAAAAGAGGCTACGGAAAAAATGGAGCAGATCGTGGAGATGTTGGAAAAGGATGCGCGGCGCATGCATGATATGAACGAGAATATTATCCAGGTATCTGCGGCCGTGGATAACAATTCGGCCACATCGGAGGAAACGGCTGCCGTCAGCGAACAGCAGAAAGCGCAGGTAGAGTCTATGGTGGAATTGATGTCGCGCTTTAAAATTTAAAGTTTTTCTTTTCGTTTTGCTTTTTTCCATCCTTCATTTTATTTTTGTACATTTACGGACAAACCGGTCCAAACTATAATAAGTGCATAAGAAATATTTCTTTATTCGCGAAAAATTAAGTAATTTTACAGTATGAAAATAAAAATGGAGGGAACAGGATGAAAAAATTAGTGGCGCTCGCTTTAATTGGCGTGATGAGTTTGGGCATTTTTGCAGGATGCGGGAATGGAAATGAAAAAAATGCTGCTCCGGCAGAACAGACGAATTCCAATGTGGAGGAAAATGCGGGAGAAGAATCCGAGGAAAGCGGCGGACAGGAAGAGGCTGCAAACGATGCCGGCGAGACGGTAACGATCAGCGCTATGATACAGCAGTCCAGGTATTATGACGGTTTACAGGCGATGATCGACAAGCTGAAGGAAGAAGAGAATATCATTATCGATGTACAGGTAGTTCCTGATGCGGAATCTTTGAATATGCTGAAAATGAAACTGAACTCCGGAGAGGCACCGGATATGATCGATTACAATATCCCTGCTATTTACGATATCGTAGATCCGGCGAAAAACTTTGCCGATATGAGCAACGAAGCATGGGTGGGCCGGCTGCAGATACCGGATAACGTAACTTGCAAGGCAGACGGGAAAATTTATGGTTTCCCTTTCCTGAGCGTACCGGGGACGCATGGATTTATTTATAATATGGAAGCCTTTGAGAAGGCCGGGATAAAAGAGGTGCCTGCTACATGGGCGGAACTGCTGGAGGCTTGTGAAACTTTAAAGGCGGCAGGGATTACCCCTATTTACGTACCGAAGGACAGCTGGGTGCCTCAGATTCTTATGACAGATAATTTCGCAAAGATTCTCGGCGCGGACGGTGCGCAGGAATTTGCGGACAAATTGATGAACAACGAAGCGAAATGGACGGATATGCCGGAGTTAGCGGAAGTTATCGATCAATATCTGGATTTGTATGCAAAGGGATATATCAATGACAACTTTGCATCTGCGACTTATGATGATGCCATTGCGGCGGTTGCCGATGGTTCGGCAGCTATGCACTTTAACGGGGATTTCTTTGCGGCAAGCGTTCTGGAAGCAAACCCGGATGCAAAAGTAGGAATGTTTGCGATGTCCATGAAAGACGGCGTGGATGTGGCGACGGAAAATATGTCTTCTCCGGGCTTTGTAGCTTATAAGGACTCCGCAAACCTGGATACGGTAAAAAAAGTGTTTGACCTTTGGTCTACGCCGGAGTATGCGGACCTCTATTTTGCAGACCGCCCGGGCTTCCCCGCATTCGCGGATGTGAACGGAGGGGAAATCCCGTCTTACCTGAACGATATCAACGATAAGTTTATTAAATCGGGAAAAGTAATTCCTGAGTGGAACTATTATGTGATGGATTTGAACGCGTTGTGCGAGAGCAGCTTGTATGTGTATTATGTGGATGCACCGGCCAAAGGAAATATGGACGGGGCGGCAGTATTGGAAAAGTTCCAGAAAGACTTTGAACAATATATGAAAGACCAGGGCGTAGAAGCGTTTAACTAATTGTAACTGGGCGTTTTCGGCAACGGGTGGACCAAAGGCGGGCCATCCGTTGTTTTATAAAAACAGTAAAAAATGGACAAAGTTGAGGGACTGCTGATGAAAAATAAAGTGAAAGAAAAAATATATCCGGGCTGGATGTGTGTTCCGGCTTTGGGGATATATACGTTGTTTTATATTGTGCCGATTGCTGCTGCTTTCTTTTTTTCCTTTACCGATTGGAATATGGACAGGATGAATGCGCCGAAATTTGCCGGTTTGCGCAATTTTATAAATTTGTTCGGAGACGAGGTGTTCCTTCGTTCGGCAGGAAATACGATGCTTTTTGCCGTGATGACCACGGTGTTGAAACTGGCGGTGGGATTGGCTTTGGCGCTGTTGGTGGTACAGAAGTTTAAGGGAAACGGCTTTTTCCGTACCTTATTTTATCTGCCCTGTGTATTAAGCTGTATGATTATCGGGCTTTTGTTTACCGGAATATTGAAAATGGATGGGCTTTTAAACAATGCGCTTAGGGCAGTCGGGATGGAATCCATGATTTGTGATTGGCTGGGGAAATATGGAACGGCCATGTTTTGGATTATTTTTATTGAAGTCTGGATGTGGGCAGGATTTAATATGTTTCTTTTTATTTCCGGGCTGCAGTCCATACCGGCGGAGCTTTATGAAAGCGCCCAGATGGACGGGGCAAGCACATGGGAACGGTTTGTAAAGATCACGCTGCCTATGCTGGCGCCTTCCTTTACCGTAGTGACTACGTTGAATATTACGGGAGGGCTGAAGGTTTTTGACCTTGTGTATGCTTTGACCGGAGGCGGGCCGGGCTTTGATACCCAGGTACTTAGCACATATGCCTACCGGGCATTTGGGCTGGGACTTTTGGGAAAATCCAGCGCCAGCTCCATGGTGCTTTCCGTGGGAGTAGTAGCGATTACTTTTGCGATGAACCGTTTCTTAAGGTCTAAGGAGGTGGAGGCATAATGAAAGCAAAAAAGAGAAGCGGCCGGATGGCATTTATTCTTTGTCTGGCGGTTACGCCTATATTTTTTATCCCCATTCTGATGATGATCCTCGGTTCTTTTAAAACCCAGGGGGAAGCTCTGCGCATGGATCTTAGTCTGCCGGAAAAATTTATGCTTGACAATTACAGGCATGTTATAGAGACAGGAAATATATTGCGGGGATATAAAAACAGCCTGATTATTACGGTAGCCGCAGTGGCGCTTGTCATTGTCCTGGGGAGTATGGCGGGTATTGTTATTTCCAGAAGGAATGACAAAAAGGTGAATGGGGTGTATTATTATTTTATCTTTGGCCTGACTGCCACGATGCAGCTGGTGACTACTTATTTTCTGCTGTTAAAACTGCATATGCTGGAGTCTTATTTGGGAGTTATTATGGTTTTTACCGCCATTAACCTGCCGTTTGCGGTGATGACGTTTGCCAGTTTTGTAACCGGTATCCCAAGGGAAATCGATGAGGCTGCCATTATTGACGGATGCAGTACGTTGCAGATGTTTTTTAAAGTGCTGATTCCTATTATGAAACCGGCCGTGATTACGAATCTGATTATTGCGGCGATCAGCGTATGGAATAATTTTCAGGTGCCGCTGTATTTGATGAGCAGTTCCAGCCGGACGACGATTCCGATGATGGTATATAATTTTTACGGTTTGTATGCCAGAGACTGGCAGTATGTTTTTGCGGCAATTATGTTTACCATTCTGCCGATTGTCGTATTGTATTTGTGTCTGCAGAAATATATTGTGGAAGGAATGACAGCCGGCGCGGTAAAAGGATGAGGAAAGGATTTGATATATGTTCCGTAAATTCCGTTTTCAGACAAAAATGATTTTGGTGCCCAATATTGTCCTTTTGGTTGTTGCGGTTGCCATTGCCGGTATTTTTTACGAGAGGATACGCAATACGATGATGGAAAGGAGCCGCGAGGATTTCAGGATCGTATCGGACAGCGCCGCCAGTCAGATCGATAACCATTTTTATATGATGGATAAGACGGCGCTGCAGATTGCAGCGAATCCAGATATTGTCCGGCTCTTTTTCAATACAGGTCATAACTCCGGTTTTAATTATTTTGCCAGGGAGCCGTTGGTCAATGCGGAAGTGGTAAGACTGCTGAATTCTTATAATTTTAAAAGAGATGGGTTTGAAAGAATATGTCTGTACAACGGATATCATGATTTCGTGTATACGGCCACTGCGCCCACCACGGAATCGGGGATTGAACAGTGGTTTGCGGGCAGGAAGTTTTCGGAAGTGGAGCATTTTTTTGCGGAGGAAGGGAATTTTGTTTTTTATATAGAGCCGTCGGAGGATATCCTGAATGATACCGGTCTGTCCCGGCAGCCCTATTTTTCGGTGATCCGCCAGATTAAAAACTATACGACCAATGATCAGGCATGCGGTTATGTGGAAGTGCAGGAATTCGTCCGGTGGATCGACCGTATTGTGGAAGATGCAGGGGAGGATACGTATGGGGCGATGCTGGACGAAGAAGGGAAGATAGTTTATCTTGGACCTTCGGCCGGTACGCAGGAAGGGGAAGCGGAGTTTTCACGGATCGTTTCCGGCATTGGCGGCAAAGAAGGATGGGAAAAACTGGTTCTTGTGGACGGGGTGGCGGACGGGAAAGATGGGCTGCTGTATGTGAAAAAACTGGAAAATGCTCCGTACCGGATTGTTTTTGCAAAAGAAAAGGGATCGGAGTTTTCTTTTTTCAGCCGTTACAACCAGGTAATCCTTCTGACCGTTTTTTTGATTCTCGTAACGGCGGTGGTGACAGAAATATTGCTTGTCCGAAGGCTTTCGAAACCTTTGGAAGAATTGAACTGTTCGGTGCGCCGGGTTACGTTGTCCCATCCCCAGCTGGAGGTAAAAGGGGCAGAGGACAATGATGAACTGGTGCGGCTCCAATGGACGTTCAATGCTATGATCGGGCAGATGAAACAGGCTATGGAGAGGGAATATGCGTCTTTGGCCAATGAAATGAAAGCCCAGCTTCTGGCGTTCCAGTCGCAGATGAATCCCCATTTTTTACATAATATACTGGCGATCATTTCGATTGAAGCCCAGGAGTACGGCAACGATAAGATTCCCGACATGTGTACCAGGCTGCGCCGGATGATGGCTTATAGTTCGTCCATGGAAAACGGATACAGCCGAATGAAAAATGAATTGGATTACGTGCTGGATTATATGGAGCTGATGAAGGTGCGTTACGAAGAATTATTTGAATACGAACTGGAAAGCGATGAAAGGCTTTGGAATACAAGAATTCCCAAATATATCCTTCAGCCGATTTGTGAAAATAGTTTTAAACATTCGTTGAAGAATGTGGAGCCGGTCTGGAAGATCAGAATTGCCGTTTATGAAAAGGATGGAAAATGGATGGTGGAAATCCACGATAACGGGACGGGGTTTACGGAAGAATATTTGAAGGAATTTGAGAAGGTAAAGGAAGAACTGACGCTGGAAAAAGTGCGGGATAAGTTGCAGGAAAGCAAGGTAGGCGGGCTTGGAATCCTCAATATTTATATGCGCATGATGTTATGTTATGAAGAAGGATTTGTTTTCCGGCTGGGCAATGATGAGGAAGGCGCAGTTGTTTTATTGGGAGGGGTATTGGATGATCAAAGTTCTTGTAGCGGAGGACGAGCTTCCTTTATTAAGAGGGATCAGCAGACTGATTGAAAAATTGAATAATGACTTTACTGTGGTAAAGATGGCGAAAACGGGGAAAGAAGCTATGGATTATCTGGAGGAATATCCGGTGGATGTGGTATTTACGGATATTAATATGCCCGTAGTGGATGGTTTGAAACTGCTGGAATATGTGAGCGGGAAGATGCCGTCCGCCGCCAGTGTGGTTATCAGCGGCTACCAGGATTTTACTTATGCCCGGAAAGCGCTGCAGTTCGGGGTGAAAAATTATCTGGTCAAGCCGGTGGATAAAAAAGAACTGGAACAGCTTTTGGAGCGGTTAAGGGATGGATTTTATGACAGGGAGCGGGAGCGGAAAGGCCGGATGCTGGGGGATATGGTGCATGGGAAGATCGTGCAGGGAAAGAGGCAGGGGCAGAGGGCGGCGGCTCTTTGCAGGATTTATCCGGTGTATCTCATTGCAAAAGCTTATTGCGTTCATGGCTTGGAGGACGAAGAAGCGGGGACGGAAGTATGGAAGGATTGGAAAGTGGAGGAATTCCCCTGGTTTGACAGGTATGGCATCGAGCGGATTTATTCTTACGATGGCAGAAATGCCAATGAAATATTGCTGTTGTTAGAAGCGGAAGACAGGCCGGACGTGGAAGGACTGATCGAGAAGATGCGCGAGTGGGGAGGCATCGGATGTCCGGTGGCGGCTGCAATAGGGGAACCGGCGGCAGGTGGAACGGATCTGCGCAAGGATATAGGGAAGCTGCAAAGGAAAATATATGCCAACTGGGTCTATGGCAGGAGCGGAGTTGTGGACGGGGAAGGGGAGGGACATTTTCGCTTGTCAGAAACGGCGGAAGAAGCACTCCAATATATGATAAAAAACAGGCAGTACAAAGATTTCCGCAAATTGATGCTGGATATTAAGGAGCAGATAGATAAGGAAGGGATTACCCAGCATTCCCTGGAACGGCTTCTGGATAATATTATGATGTTTTTAAGGGCTTATGGAACCGACTTTAAGGGAAAAGAAGAAGGGGATATGAAATATGAAATAAACGGCATTGTGGTACGGGCGGATAATCTGGATGAAATATTCGAGGAATTCTTGATTTGGTGCCATGAACTGATGTTTATGGAAAGCGAGGAGGATACGAAGGCATTGATGGGAAAGCTGGATCTTTATATACAGACTCATTATAAAGATGCCTTAAGCACGAAAATGCTGGCGTTGAAGTTCGGCCTGGTGCCGTCTTATTTAAGCAAGCTGTTTCAGGATTATAAAGGGCTTACGCCCAACCATTATATTCAGGAGATGCGTATCGGGAAGGCAAAGGAGCTGTTGGTGAACTGCCAGGGGATGATGACAAAAGATATCGCTCTGATGATTGGCTATACCGATCCGAGCTATTTTTCAAAAGTATTCAAGAAAATCACAGGGGTATATCCTTCGGAGTATAGGATGAAGGAAGCGGAAAGGAAGATATGATGGGAAAGAAAAAAATAAGTTTGGCTCGAGTGGTTCAAGTGGCGCAAGTGGAGCAAGTGGCGCAAGAGGAGCGGAATATTTTATGGGAAGGGATGGGAATTTTTCTTGAGAAATACGGATATGAACGGGCGGAAAAGGAGAGCGAAGCCGATTGGCTGGTGACCGGATATCCGATAGAAGAAAAAAAGCTGAAAGTGAAAAAATCGGGAAAGAAATGTGACATTTTCTACCGGGAGAAGGCCCATTTTTACAGAGGTTTGACGCTGCTTTTCCAGAACGGCGGCAAAGAGGAGCTGGAGATAGAAGAAAAGGTGAATTTTCATTCCAACGGTATGATGATGGACTGTTCCAGAAACGGTGTGCCGACGGTGGATACGATAAAGCAATATGTGGTATGGATGGCTTCATTAGGAATGAACCGGCTTTACTTGTATATGGAAGATACGCTGGAAATTCAGGGCTATCCCTTCTGGGGATATTTGAGAGGGAGGTATGGCAGGGAGGAAATGCAGGAGTGTGACGGTTTTGCGGCACTTTTCGGGATTACGCTGGTGCCGTGCATACAAACGCTCGCCCATCTCAGAACCGCCTTACATCTGCCCGCCTTTGCGGATTATAAGGATATCGACGATATTCTCTTGCTGGAAGAGGAAAAAACAAAGGACTTGCTTTCCGGTTTGCTGACGACGGTATCCGAATGCTTTTCCGGGGGAATCGTCCATTTGGGAATGGACGAAGCGGCACATCTCGGACGGGGAAAATATATGGATTTGCATGGGCCGGAAAAGGGGGCAAAGCTGATGAAACGGCATTTGGAATGGCTCATGGAAGAATGCCGGAAAAGAGGGCTGAAGGCGATGATTTGGTCGGATATGTATTTGCGGCTGAATTTCGGCACGGAAAACTATTATGGGATTGACAAGGATGCGCTGCCGGAAGGGGAGGAAAACCTTTCCAAAGAGGCAGGGCTTTGCTACTGGGACTATTATAATGAAGGGACGGAGTTCTATAAAAACTATCTTCTGCTGCACAAAAGGCTGGGGAATCCCCTGATATTCGCCGGCGGGGCATGGACATGGAACGGCGTTGCCCCTTGCGTGAGCAGGGCTCTGAAAATTTCTTATGATGCGCTGGACGCCTGTGTGGAAACGGGGACGGAAGATGTCTTCGTTACGGCGTGGATGGACAACGGGGCGGAAACGCCGCTGCTGACCGTATTGCCCACATTGCTTCTTTACGGGGAATATGGCTTCGGAGAACGCCCGGACAGGAAAAAACTGGAGGAGAGGTTTGCTTTTTGCTTCGGAAAAAAGCTGGAACAATATTGTCTGCTGGATGCTTTTGATAATCCTGATTATCAGGAGTGGCGCGGGGAACATATGGAGGCTTTTGCCGGTCATGACATGGATCGGAAAGGATATGATAACAGATACAGCGTAAATCCGTCTAAAACATTTCTTTATCAGGATAATTTGATGGGGCTGTTTGGGAAAATGTACGACGGGGAGAAAATGGGAGGGCAATATTTGTCCTTGGAGAAAGAATTGGATGCCGTTTTATCCGGGCAAGAGAGTTTGGGGGAAGAGGATAAGGAATTGTTCGGCTATTACCGTATTTTGGCCCGGTTATTGTCCATAAAGGCGAATGTGGGAGAGCGGATACGGGAAGCTTACCGAAGCGGTGACAGGGAAAAGTTAAAGGAACTGGCGGAAAATGATTTGGAAAAGACAGCAATGCTTGCCCAGGAACTGAACAGGCGGCGGGAAGCGATATGGATGAAGGAATATAAGCCGTTCGGTTATGAAGTGCTGGATATCCGGCTGGCCGGAGTAAGGCAGAGAGCTCTTTCGGCAGCGTATCGCCTTCAGTGCTTTTTATCCGGCAGCATTCCCGGCATTCCCGAACTGGAAGAGGAGATACTTCCATATAAAACGAAAGAAATGCTGGAGGGGGATTTGCAGCATGGCTTTTACTTGTGGGAACGGATGGTTACGGCAGGAAATATTGACGGGGTGTAAGAGAGAAGTTTTATGGAAACAATGGGAGGAGCGCAAAAATTGTGCCTTATACTAATTGATACGTTCCTTTTCCTAATTTTCTGACTAATCCGGAGGCTTCGCATTTGTTCAGAACTCTTTGCAGCTGCCTTGCACTGCAATGAAGGTGAAAAGCAGTTTGCTCTATACCCTTTAATGTTCTGTCGTTGCATTTATACTTCATATAGGATATGACCCGTTCTGTGAGGGAAGCGGGGGTGGCATCCATAGCGGTGATTGCTTCGATTTTGGCAGAAAGGCTGTTGCATATGAGTATAAGGAATTGATTATTAGAGAATAGAATTTCTTTATATTTTTCAATAGAAAATGCAATACAGACCAGTCTTTCCGCAGCTTCGGCATAAATATTGCTGTTTTTTTGATAAAAAATATCCATATCTCCGAGAAAGTGATCGGCAGTTCCGGTTGACAGAGAATAACGAGTGCCATCGTCGCGGATGAGGTAGATATTGATAGAACCTTGCTCTGCAATTTGAAATAATAATTCATTCTGAAAAGGCGAACTTACCAATTCGCCTTTTTCATATTTTATAAGGTAAAAATCTATATCCAATGCGTCAAGCGCAGCATGATATTTGCTTTTAGCAATATAGTCTGCGATTTCCTTTTTATCATATATTCTTTCCATAAAATCCTCCCGCAACCGGACACATGTCTTGTTTTTCGGATTTATTCTACCGTATAATATTAAAAAATTCAAGGGAGGAAAAGAAAATATGACATCAGTTTTTGAAGAAAAAAATCTTTCCAAAGCGATTATGAGAGTTGGATTGCCTGCCATGTTGGGACAGCTTACAACACTTATTTATAATATTGCCGATACGTTTTTTGTTTCTTTAACAAAAGAGCCCGCGATGATTGCGGCTGTAACATTGTGCGCGCCGATATTGCTTATTATTATGTCCATTGCAAGTATTTTCGGGATGGGGGGCAGCAGCGTAATTGCCCGTCTATTGGGAGAAGAAAAGAAGGAAGAATCAGGCACAACCATGAATTTTTGCGTATATGCAATGGTGATTGCGGGAATTGCTACGCTTGCTTTGGGGTTGGTATTTTTGCAGCCATTGGCAAAAATATCCGGTGCGGATGCGGATAATATCGTTTATACTTGTGATTACCTGAAATGGATTTTTATAGGCGCGCCTTTTATTATGCTGGCAAATGGATTCGTCCATTTGTTCCGTTCAGTTGGTTTAATCAAAGAAAGTACCGTTGGACTGGTACTTGGAAATGTAACCAATATGGTATTGGATTATGTTTTTATCGCTATTCTTGGTTGGGGAACGGCAGGAGCCGCGCTTGCAACATCTTTGGGATTTGTATGTGCGACGATATACTATATTATTTGCATGATTAGCGAAGAACACAAGGGAAACCAATTAGTACCATTGACCCCCAAACGTTTTTCACCCAATGCAGCAATCGTTCGCAATGTGGTGAGCATTGGCATTCCAGGCGCGCTTATCACAGTACTTATGAGTGTTTCCAATATTGTGCTGAACAATTATATTAGTATGTATGGGTCTGATGCGGTAGCTTCTTATGGAATTGCGTATAAACTTGATATGGTTCCGATTTTGCTGTCAGTGGGATTATCACAGGGTGTTGCTCCGTTAGTAGGCTATTGCTATGGAGGAAATGAGAAAAAACGAATGCTTGATATTATGAAGTATACGATATTATATGGAATTCTCATGGGCGCAGTTTTTACTGCTGTCTTTATACTATTGGGAAAGCAGCTTGCCGCTATGTTCCTACAGGAAGACGCTCTGATAGAACAAACAGGATACTTTCTGAAAATTCTTTGTTTGTCGGCGCCTATGCTTGGCGTGATCAATATGATGACAAGTTATTTTCAGGCATTAGGAAAAGCAATCAAATCACTGACTATTACAGTTCTGAGAAATGCAGTGCTATTTATTCCGGGCGTAATCATTCTGAATTATTTTTGGAAACTGAATGGCGTAATTGCAGCACAGCCGGTTGTCGAAACGATTTTAACGATAATCTGTGTAGTTATGTATATTCAAGATATAAATTCGGGCGGGATTTGAGTTATGATTATGGCGGGCATTTGTTTGTTCCAATGGTGAACTGATTGATAAAATTCCTATATTGATTTTCATAGCGTTGTCTGGTATGATAGGAACCAAGTAATAGGGAGTAGCTTGCATGTCTTGTATGAGGCATGTAACATATTTACGTCAGTACGGGAAGATGGTTCCCCGGGATATGTTGATAAGAAGCGAGACTTTTACTGCAATTCTTGCAGTAAAAATCTCGCCTTTTTTGCGTGTATCGGTGATGGTGTACATGAAGGGCGTAACGCATAGGGAGGATGAAAATGTTTATGATGAATGTGTTGGTTTTGGCGGTTGGATTTTGGGCTTTGATTAAGGGCGCTGATTTTTTTGTGGACGGGAGCGCGGCGCTTGCAAAAAATTTCAGAATACCGGGACTGGTGATCGGTCTGACGATCGTTGCTGCCGGAACAAGCGCGCCGGAGCTGGCGGTCAGCACAACGGCGGCATTTCAGGGGGCGAATGAGATAGCGTTAAGCAATGTGGTAGGCTCCAACATTTTTAATCTGCTGTGCGTACTCGGTATGTGCGCCGTTATTTGCCCGGTTCCGGCAGGGAAGGCGGTATTGAAAAGAGATTTTTCCGTTTCTATTATGGCGACAATACTGGTATTTTTGGCAGCTGGCGCGGCTTCGGTCTTTTCAGGACATATTTTTTCTATGAATATGGAGGAGCGCGCGGGAAAGATAGGCAGGAGCGCAGGAATACTTCTGATCATATTATTTCTCATTTATATCGTATGCCTTGTAAGAGATGCGATAAAACATCCGGAACAGGAGCATAACGGGGAAAAACGGCCTGTATGGAAATGCATCTTTTGGATAGCGGCGGGGCTGGTTCTGATCGTGGGAGGCGGACAGGGCGTTGTCCATAGCGCCAAAGAGATCGCAAGAGTTCTGGGAATGAGCGAAACATTGATCGGCCTTACGATCGTAGCGGTGGGTACCTCCCTGCCTGAACTGGTGACATCCGTTGTCGCGGCGCGGAAGGGAGAAACCGGCCTGGCGGTAGGAAATGTGATTGGCTCAAATATTTTCAATTTATTGTTTATTTTGGGAATTTCGGCGGCGATCCATCCGGTAACGGTCAATGCCGCATCGGTTTACGATATGGGGATATTGATTTTGGCCAGTCTGCTGACTCTTTTCTTTTTGCAAAGCGATAAGGCTTTAAAGAGGGCGGAGGGGGCTGTTTTGCTGGCGGCATATATTGCGGATGTAATTTTTGCCATGGTCAGGTAGGGGAATATAGGGGGGCTGAGGGACGGATGGTAACAAATGAGAAGGAAATCAATTTTTATAAGCGCCATGGCGGAGGGAGGCCGAACAGACCGGAGCCGCCGGGGAAGGGCTTGGCGGGACTTGGGTTTTCTGCTGGAGCTTCCAATCAGATTTCACTAATGAAATGGGTATATGGTGTTCAACCGGACGAGCCGGAAGCAACGGCATCCATGCCTTTGCTTCCTAAAATTGCCCTCCGTGGCAATTTTCTTCTGGATATTGGCCATTTCATAAGTGAAATAGCTGATTGTACGCAACAGCAGAAAACCCAAGTCCCGCCAAGCCCTTCCCCGGCGGCTCCGGTCTGTTTGGCCTCCCTCCGCCATGGCGCTTATAAAAATTGATTTCCTTGTAATAAGTACAGGATATATTGTGGATCGTTCCGATAACGGCTATAATAGAAAAAGGTAATGGATAAGGAAGGCGGCGGGAAATAGCCGTTGTGGGGAGGAAGGGCTGACTACTTTTCGGAAATGGGAGGATGTATTATGTTGTTTGGAAAAAATTTGATGCCGGATGGAAGGCCTACTATGTCCGAATGGCCGGTGCGCGTTTGGTCTGAAAAGGAGTTAAAAGAGGAATTCCGCATACAGGCCCGGAAGTGGATCAAAGGGGAGTTTGAAGAATATCGGTTTGTATATGCGCCTGAACGGAAGACGGCGAAAAATTCTTATGCTTATGTTTTTGGATATGGCAAGGAGGAGATTTTGTTTTTAAAAAAGTCGGAAGATGGCGTGGAACGTATCTTGCTGCGAAAGGATCAAGTGCAGGAAGCGGCGGTCGAAAGGGAGTTGTTGAATGTGCAGCTGAAGCTCTATTATGAAGAGAAGAAAGAGAGAAAGGAGCTGGCATTTCCTTATGTTGCATCGGTTTACTATCTCTACGATCCGTTTTTAAATTGGGTTTTGAATTTGGAGCAGGATTTCCAGCCAACACAGGCCGAAGGAGAGAATCCGAGGCCGGAAAAACTGTACTATGAAAGTCTGCCGATGTACAATTTTTCTTTGGATGCGTATCGGCTGGGGAATGGATTTCAAGAATACCAATATCATAAAGAGGAGTGCCGCAGCAGATGGATGCCATGGAAAAAACATGTGAAAGAATGGCTGAAAATAGATATGGAAAAGGGGATATTTGAGGTTTACAGCGAAGGTTATTATAAAAGATGCAGGTATTGCATGATATCAGAAGATTAGTGATACGGAAATGGAGGAAAAGATGAAAGATCTGACAGAAGGAAAACCGGGAAAGGTGTTGTGGCAGTTTTCAATTCCTATGTTCGTCAGCGTGATTTTTCAGCAGATGTACAATATAGCGGACAGCGTGATCGCGGGGAAATTTGCAGGGGAAGATGCATTGGCAGCGGTAGGGGCGTCTTACCCGATCACGATGATATTTATGGCTATTGCGGTGGGCAGTAATATCGGATGTTCCGTCATTATATCGAATCTGTTTGGAGCAAAGAAGTATAAGGAAATGAAAACGGCGGTGACGACGACGCTGATCGCCGCATTTGCCATATCCGTAGTTTTGACGGTTCTGGGACTGGCTGGAACCGGGGCGCTAATGAAGATGATACATACGCCGGACAATATCTTCGATGCGGGGGCTCTTTATTTGGGGATTTATATCGGAGGATTTACGTTCTTGTTTTTGTATAATGTGGCGACGGGTATTTTTTCGGCTTTGGGGGATTCCAAGACCCCATTGTATTTTTTGATGGCATCTTCCATCGGAAATATTTTATTGGATTATCTGTTTGTAGCTGAGTTTCAATGGGGCGTTGCCGGGGTGGCCTGGGCGACTTTTCTCGCACAGGGGGCAGCGGGTATATTGGCTCTGCTCACGATGGCGGGACGGCTGAAAACGGTCGAAACGGAGGGGAAGGCGAAGCTGTTTTCCTGGAAGATGCTTCGCAAGGTCAGTCAAATTGCGATTCCTTCCATTTTTCAGCAAAGCTTTATTTCCATCGGGAATATTTTTATACAAGGACTGGTAAACAGTTTCGGATCTTCCGTCATTGCCGGATATTCGGCGGCGATCAAACTGAATACTTTTGCTATCACCAGCTTTACTACGCTGGGGAACGGTATTTCCAATTTTACGGCGCAAAATATGGGGGCCGGGAAAAAAGAAAGGGTGCGTGAGGGATTTCTTGCAGGGGTCAAAATGGCGATGCTTGTGGTGATTCCTTTCTTTACGGCTTTCTTCGTTTTTGGCAGACAGATGATCTATCTGTTTATGACGGAGGAAAGCGGGGTGGCGCTGCAGACAGGAGTGGAATTTTTGTACATTATTTCCCCTTTTTATTTCCTGATCGCGGTAAAACTGATGGCAGACGGGGTATTGAGAGGGGCGGGAGCCATGAAACAGTTTATGGCGGCTACTTTTGCGGATCTGGTGCTTCGCGTGATTCTCGCTTTTATTCTGTCAGGAAGTCTTGCTAGTACGGGAATCTGGTTATCCTGGCCCATCGGATGGATCGTGGCCTTTGTATTGTCCATCTTTTTCTATAGAAAGAATTTTTCGGCAAAGGCAGGTTCCTGAGAGATAAAATCAGCCGCCTGACGGGATCGTAGGAAACCGTCGGGCGGCTGGCGTCTTTACGCCGGAACGCAATGCCGGCATTTAATGTCACTATTTAGTGTCATTATAATAAAGGAATCCCTGCTTTTTTTGCTTCTTCCACAACGTTTTCCGGCCAGAGGGAACATTGGACTTCCCCGATGTGGGCTTTGCGCAGGAAAAACATACAGATGCGGGATTGTCCGATGCCGCCGCCAATGGTAAAGGGAAGCTCTTCGTTAATGACGGCTTTTTGGAAGGGAAGGCCGGCGCGTTCCGGGCAGCCGGCTTTTTCCAGCTGGGAAAGCAGGGCATCCTTATCCACGCGGATACCCATGGAGGACAATTCCAAGGCAATGTCCAAAACAGGATAATATACTACGATATCCGCATTTAACGCCCAGTCGTCATAGTCCGGGGCGCGGCCGTCGTGTTTTTCACCGGATGCAAGCAGGTCGCCGATCTGCATGATGCATACGGCTCCTTTTTCTTTGGAAATATGGTACTCCCTTTCCTTCGGCGTGCAGTCAGGAAACATTTCTTCCAACTGCTGTGTAGTAATAAAGAAGATATCGTGGGGAAGGATTTCTTCTATGTAGTCGTAACGGATCGCCATATATTTTTCCGTTTTTCTCAATACCTTATATACATTTCTTACAACATCTTTTAAAGTGTCAATCGTACGCATTTCTTTTGTGATGATCTTTTCCCAATCCCACTGGTCAACGTAGATAGAATGGATATTGTCCGTATCTTCATCCCGGCGGATAGCGCTCATATCGGTATAAAGCCCTTCGCCAACCGAAAAGCCGTATTTTTGTAAGGCGAATCTTTTCCACTTTGCCAGGGAATGGACGATTTCCGCCTGTGCCTCTCCCTGGTCTTTGATACCGAAGGAAACGGGGCGTTCCACGCCGTTCAGGTTATCGTTCAGTCCGGACTGGGGTGTGACGAACAGAGGGGCGGAAACGCGCAGAAGATTCAGCCTTTCTGCCAGAAGGTTCTGGAAAAAATCTTTTACGGTTTTGATCGCAATCTGGGTGTCGTGCAGATTCAGCGCCGGTTCATAGTGATCGGGAATCATTAAATTTTTCATAATATTTTTCCTCGCTTTTGCTTCTTTCATAGATTTGTATGCGTTTTAGGATTACTTTATTATTTAACCTCTTTTTTAGGGAGAATGCAAGCGTTGGTTTGGGAATAAGGGGAGAAATTCATTTTCGCAAGTTTTGAAGCCAGGCCTGTTTTGGTTGCCTGCAGACTTGGGAAATATTATAATAAAAATAGATAAAAAACGACAAAGGGGGATGGAATAATGGAATTATTTAACATTATCTGCGGAGTATGTTCCATAGCCGGTCTGCTGGTATCGCTTTTTACGGCCAGTAAGGTAGTTAAGTTCAGTTCAGAGGTCGCCAATAAAAATAAAAAGAGTGAATTTCATGGCAATTATGTTGGGAGGGATAGCATAAATGGGGCCGGAAGTGGGAAACAGGAATAAAGACAGTGTATTTCATGGGGATTATGCAGGACGTGATTTGAATGTTACAAATATCATAATGCTTCAGGACAGCGAACGGGAATTTGTTGTTACTCATAATGCCAATATAAAACCGGTGTCTTATTTTACGGGCCGGGAGACAGAACTCCGGGATTTACGCCGGAGGATAGAGGAGGGGCGGAAATCTGTCCTTGTAAGCGGCATGGGCGGGATTGGGAAGACGCATATCTGCAGGAAGCTGTTTGAAGAATATCTTAAGCAACATGCGGAGGATGGAAACGAACCTTTCCGGTATATAGGTTATGTTGAATATGATGGAGACATGGGCAGCAGTTTGCAGACCTGCTTGAAGTTTAAGCGGCAGGAAAGGCCGGAGCAGAACCAGGAAGCGGCGTGGCGGGAACTGGAATACCTGGCAGCAGGGGGGAAACTTTTGCTGTTCGTTGACAATGTGGACAGGCCGATATGGGAAGATCCCGGATTGCAGAAATTAAAGGAGGTTCCCGGAGCGGTAGTATTGACATCCCGGCAGACTTCTTTCAGCGATGAATTTGAACCATACCCGATCGGTTTTCTTGATGTAGAGCAATGCAAAGAGATCTATGAGAAGGTACGGTTTAGAGGAAGTGATAGAAAGGTTGATTTGGAAGAGGATAAAGATCTGAAGTATGTTATAGAGAATCTGGCGGGGAGGCACACCATTACGGTTGAGCTTTTGGCACATTTGGCACGGACAAAGCGCTGGACGGTAAAAGGGTTGAGAGAGGAGCTGGGAGAAAAAGGTTTCCGGCTGGCGTTCCGTAAGGATGGAGAGCTGGTCAATATCCAAGAATCTTATGAGGTATTGTATGATCTGTCAGAATTGACGAAAGCGGAGCAGAACATTTTGGAGGCATTTTCTGTATTTCCGCATATTCCGCTAGGGGCTGCGATATGTGATGATTGGCTGCTGGTGGATGCAGGAGTTGACGAAGATGATGATATCTTGGAAGGGCTGTATCAAAAGGGATGGCTTCGTTTTGACATGGAACAGGAAAGCTATGTATTGCATCCGGTGTTTGCACAGTTTATTTATGAGAAGTGTAAGCCGGCGATGGAAAAGCACGCCGGATTGATAAAAGCATGTAAAGGGTATCTCGAGGTACCGGAAAATGGTTCGCCTCTGGAATGCCAACGGTACATTCCTTTTGCGGAAAATATTATCAGAAAAGTTAATATGGAAGATGAGCTGGTACAGGCTGGAATGAAAGCCGCCCTTGCATACTTATTGGAGTACATAGCGGAATATGAGAAAGCTAAGGAGCTGTATAGTCAAGTACTTGAGATACGTAAGAGGGTGCTGGGAGAGGAGCATTCGGCTACAGCCACCAGCTATAACAACTTGGCAGGAGTGTATGATAGTCAGGGAAGGTATGGGAAAGCAGAGGAGTTGTACAAGAAAGCACTTAGGATACGTGAGAGGGTGTTGGGGGAGGAATACCCAGATACAGCTGCCAGTTATAACAACCTGGCAGGAGTGCATGAGAGCCAGGGAAAGTATGAGAAAGCGAAGGGGCTGTACGAGAAAGCGCTTAGGATACGTGAGAGAGTGCTGGGAGAGGAACATCCGGCTACAGCCGCCAGTTATAACAACCTGGCATACGTACATGCGAGGCAAGGAGAGTATGGGAAAGCGGAGGGATTGTACGGAAAAGCACTTGGGATATATGAGAGGGTGTTGGGAGAGGAACACCCGAATACAGCCGACAGTTATCACAACCTGGCAGGAGTGTATACAAGGCAGGGAGAGTATAGGAAAGCGGAGGGATTGTACGGGAAAGCACTTGCAATATATGAGAGGGTGCTGGGAAAAGATCATCCGTCTACAGCTGCAAGTTACAATAATTTAGGGAATTTGTATGAAAGTCAGGGGAGGTATGAAATAGCAGTCACTTATTACCGCATGGCATATGATGTTTGTTTGCGTAGACTGGGAACAGGCCATCCTCACACAAAAATTGCCTTGGAAAATATGAGAAGCGTATATTATGAATGGAATTCTGAAGGCAACTTTGACCAGTGGTTAGAAAAGCAGATGAAAAAATAACATAAACAGCGTGAAAGGCATGTGCAGTGGAGTACATGCCTTTGTTTGCCAAATTCATATAGTTCAAAGTTTAAGTAACCGGCAGTAATCGCGTTCTGTCTCGATCACACATTCCGCAATCAACTTACAGAATGGCTCCATGTCATTTAAACGTCTGGAAGCAGACAGAGCGTTGATATAGTCGTTCCTCCAAACGGGAGGAATAGATACTACGCCATAACCGGTGTTGACCAGAATAAGGTTCATCAGGAGCCGGGCGGTTCTTCCGTTTCCATCAATGAAAGGGTGGATATCCACTAACCGCTTGTGTGCCATTGCCGCCAGTTCAATAGGATGCAGGACAGGATTAGACGAATGAATCTGATCCGTAAGGTGATTCATCAGCCGGGGTACTTCTTCGGGAGCCGGGGGAACATATTCAGATCCGGAAATATAAACCTGAATGGAGCGGTACTGTCCAGCCTGATCGGCATCAACCTTTTGGTAAAACAGTCGATGCAGCTTTCTGATTATATCTTCTGTGATATTCATTCCCTGCTGTCTGGCAAGCTCCAACATGAAATCATAAGCGGAACCATGGCCGACCGCTTCGTAGCAATCCTTTAGTGGACGGCCTCCGACAGTGATGCCATCCTCCAGAAGTATTTTTGTTTCAGATATGGTGAGAGTATTTCCTTCCAGGGCATTACTGCTGTAAGTAAAACCGACGCGGAAATAATCATCCAGGGATTTCAATTCTTCCTTTGCTAATGGCCTGGCAGAAGATATTTTTTGTTTATAGCAATCCGCTTTTTGCAGCAGATCTTGTAATGTTGGCATTGCAAGGCCTCCTTATTCTTCGGAATCAACAGCTGGAACATACATTTTTATTGTTTCATCTTATCATTTTCGGTGCGGGATGGCAAGCAGCGGAAAATGGAAATCATGAAAATCAATTTTTATAAGCGCCCTGGCGGACAAAGAAAAACGAGGCTGGGGCGGCTGGAACGGGGGCTGGCGGGGGGCGGTTTTTGGCCATTGCGTACAAGCAGTTATTTCACTTATGAAATGGTCAATAACACAGAGAAAAATCGCCAGGGAGGGCGATTTTAGGAAGCGCAGGACAGGATGTCCGTTGCTTCCGGCTCGTCCGGTTGAATACCATATATCCATTTCATTAGTGAAATCTGATTGGAAGCTCCGGCAGAAAACCGCCCCTCGCCAGCCCCCGTTCCAGCCGCCCCAGCCCCGTTTTTCTTTGTCCGCCAGGGCGCTTATAAAAATCGACTTCTTATACTTTACTTTTTACGGACAGGAATCCATATCTCACTGTAATAGTTTTCATCTTCTGTACCATTGTCATAATCGGCAATCAAATATTCAAATTCATTACCACTCATATCTTTATCAATGGATATTCCATACATGCTGTCGATAAGTGCGCTTTTCCCTGACCGGTTAAATTCCAACCAGAATTGAGGAATCTCATGATCAGCGGTTTCATATTTGAAGGCCGCTGATACGCCTACCACGGTAAACGGGGCTTTTTTCACAATTTTGTAATCCATAGTATAACCTCCTGTTAAAATTAATTTGATTTTCAGAGGTCCTTTGCGTATGGCAGTAGGAGTAGCGCCATGAAAACGAAGAAATGCTTTTGTAAAACTGTCTGGTGAATCATATCCATACTCGAGCGCAATATCAATTCTTCCGTGATATGGCTTTCCATATAGTTGATGGCTTTGCTGATCCGTTCGCTCCATTCCATGCTCTTACCTCCTCTGCATTTATAGATTACATTTTTTGAAAATCTTCTGCCCGATTTTTTGTGCGCATATTTGTCTGCGTTTTCTTACAAAATATTTTACATCAATCTTTTTAGATTACAATGCGAACAAAGGGAATAGCAGGGCGAAAATAAAAACAGAACAAATGTTTGCAAAAGTATTGAAATGGGAAATGGGATGTGTTATGATAAGACAAACAAATGTTTGGGTTCGAGGTGAGAGGAGATGTACTATAAAGCTGCGGAGGAGATGGGGATAAAGGAAAAGCTGGGGATTCTGACGGATGCGGCTAAGTATGACGTGGCGTGTACTTCCAGCGGCGTAGACAGGCGCGGCGACGGGAAGGGAATGGGCAATACGGAGCTTGGAGGAATCTGCCATAGTTTCAGCTCGGATGGCCGGTGCATATCGCTGCTTAAGATTCTGTTTACGAACGAATGCATTTATGATTGCAAATATTGTATTAACAGGAAATCCAACGATGTACCGAGGGCGTCATTTACGCCGGATGAGGTATGTGAGCTGACGATGGGGTTTTATAAGAGAAATTATATCGAAGGTTTGTTTTTGAGTTCAGGGATCTTGTACAATCCTGATTTTACAATGGAACTGATTTGCCAAACAATTTATAAACTGCGCAGGGAGCATGGATTCCAGGGATACATCCATGTCAAGGCGATTCCCGGGGCGGATCCGATGCTGATTCAAAAAGCGGGATTTTTTGCGGACAGGATGAGCGTGAATCTGGAACTGCCTACGGCGGATGGTTTGCGGCAGCTGGCTCCGAATAAACACAGGAAGAATATTCTGGCACCTATGCGTCAGATCCAGAACGGGATAGAAGCCAATAAAAATGAACTCGTACTATATAAAAAAGCGCCTTATTTTGTGCCGGCAGGGCAGTCCACGCAGATGATTATAGGGGCTACGCCGGAAAATGATTATCAGCTTATGATGGTGGCCGAAAACCTTTATCAGAAGTTCGGGTTAAAAAGGGTGTTTTATTCGGCCTTTGTCAATGTGAATGAAGATAAGGAACTGCCGGCCCTGCCGGGAGGGCCGCCACTGCTGAGGGAACATCGGCTGTATCAGGCGGACTGGCTGCTGCGCTATTACGGATTTCAGGCACAGGAGTTGTTAAGCGAGGAGAGGCCGAATTTCAACGTCTTGCTGGACCCGAAGGCGGATTGGGCGCTCCGGCATCTGGAGGTATTTCCGGTAGAGGTGAACCGGGCGGAGTATCAGCTGCTTCTGCGCATACCGGGGATTGGCGTCAAGAGCGCCCAGAGGATCGTGCGGGCGAGGAAAAACGGAGCGCTTCGCTTTGAAGATCTGAAGAAAATAGGCGTGGTGCTGAAACGGGCGCTTTATTTCATTACGTGCGGAGGAAGGATGATGTACCGTACAAAGATAGAGGAAGATTATATTACAAGAAATCTTCTGTCCGTGAAAGAAAAGCTTCCTTTTGACAGGGATGGGGTGACTTACCGGCAGATGTCGCTGTTTGATGATATGAATTTCCGGATGCCTCCGGAAAGAGAAGACTGTGCAAAAGCAGCGTTTGGGCAGTTATAGGGAGGGAAGACGGCGTGGAAGAGAATTATTTAATATGTGAGGACTCTTTGGAAGGAATTTTTACAGGAATTTATGAGGCCTATGCGTTGAGGAGAGAACATGAGAGGATTCATATACAAGTGGGAGAGGAGGAGAACCTGCGCCTGTTTGCGGCTTATATGGAGATACAACCGGATCAGGGGAAGGCGGCCAAGGTAGCGGAAACGATAAATAGAAGGCTTGGGGGCGAGGCTTATCTGGATATATGCAGGGCATTGGCCTGTGAAGACGGACAAAAGGGGGAGGCGGTATATAAAATGGTGGTGTGCGGGCTAAGAATGAAGGACGGGAGGGAGATCATGGGGAATCTGGCAAATCCATATGTCCATAAAGTATTCGAACTTGCCCGGTTTACCAGAAACGAAGTACACCATTGGAAGGAGTTTCTCCGGTTCCAGGAATTGGAAAATGGAATCTTGTTTTCCAGGATAGGGCCAAAATGCAATGTATTGACCTTTCTCGCGCCTCATTTTGCGGACAGGCTTCCTCTGCTGGATTTCATTATTTATGATGAGAAGCGGGGAATCTTTGCCGTACATCCCAAATCAAAAGAATGGTATCTCGTTACGGCCAGGGATTTTGAAGAAGAAAAGATAGCGCCCTATTCGGAGGGGGAATTGGAATATCAGGAACTGTTTGCTTTTTTCTGTCATAAAATAGCCATTAAAGAGAGAAAAAATCTGAAATTGCAAAGAAATATGATGCCTCTTAGATTCCAAGAATATATGGTGGAATTTGGGCAATAATTATCAATGTGCAAGTACCCAAAAAGAGGCAAAGCAATTACTTTTGTGAATTTTTACAAAAGAATACCGGAATCGGCAAGTCTGAAAGTGCAATTTGAAAATTTATTAAAAAAACAGAAAATTTTGCCAATTTTGTTCATAAATTTTTTGCTTTACTTTTACAAAATATGGGATATAATACAGATGTAACCACAAAGAAAACGTTTTTCTCAAGAAAGGGTGATTTATTATGAAGCATAGAATTAAGTTAAGACCCGTTGAAGTGAAGGATTTTGTGGCAGCAGCGTCAAAATGTGAATTTGATGTTGACATTGCATATAATAGATATATTGTAGATGCAAAATCCATCGTCGGCGTGTTAGGATTGGATTTTAATCAGACTTTAACAGTATCTTATACTGGCTATGATGCTGATTTCGAGCAGTTCATGAAACGTTTTGCAGTTGCATGCTAGCAGCATGCGGCGGCGCGGCGGCAGTTTCACGCCGCATACCAATAACGCTGCTGGCTGCGGAAGAGGGATATCCTCATTTCGTAACCAGCGGTATTAATGCCAGGCCAATACAGCTGGCAGTAAACAAGATTCCGGTTAATTGACTCCCCATGAGAGATAGAGTAGACTATTCTTATGGGGATTTTTTTGTGGTCTGTGGATTCGATGGTGCGGTCAGGGATAGGATGAGGTGGAATATGGCGGATAAGACGGAAATTCGTACTTCGGTGCGTAATCTGGTGGAATTTATATTGCGGTCAGGGAATATTGACAACAGGAGGGCTTCTTCGCCGGAAAATGCCATGCTGGAGGGCGGAAGGATCCACCGGATGATCCAGAAAAGGATGGGGGCGGATTATCGGGCGGAGGTTGCCTTAAAGTACCGGTACGAAACCGAGCAGTATACGGTAATCGTAGAAGGAAGGGCAGATGGCATTATCAAGGATACGGGGGAGCATGCGGGGCAAGGATATGCGGTGACGATAGATGAGATAAAAGGAACTTACCAGGATCTTAAGAAATTGAAAAAACCCGCGTCGGTTCATCTTGCGCAGGCAAAATGTTATGCTTATATGCACGCGAAGCAGGAAAGACTGGATGAAATCGGGGTAAGAATGACTTATTGCAATATGGATACGGAGGAAATCAAGTATTTCCATTATGATTATATCTTCGGGGAATTGGAAGAATGGTTCGAAGATGTGATGAACCAGTACAGGAAATGGGCGGACTTCCAGTTTTGGTGGAAAGCGGAGCGGCAGGAATCGATTAAAAAACTGTTATTTCCGTTCGATTACCGGGAGGGACAGAAGGATCTTGTCACTTATGTGTATCGGACGATTTATCATAAAAAAAAGCTGTTTGTAGAAGCGCCTACAGGGGCCGGAAAAACTATATCCACAGTTTTTCCGGCGGTAAAGGCCATCGGGGAGGGAAAGGGAGAAAGGATCTTTTATCTGACGGCAAAGACGATTACGAGGACGGTAGCAGATCATACGTTCCGGGTTTTAAGGCAGAGAGGGCTGCATTTTAAGACAGTGATATTGACTGCAAAAGACAAAATATGTTTCATGGAAGAGACGGAATGTAACCCGGAATACTGCCCTTATGCCAAGGGACATTATGATAGAATTAATGATGCGATCTATGATTTGTTGACTCATTTGGATAATTTCAGCAGGGAAGAGATCGAAAGCTATGCAAGAACGCACAGAGTCTGCCCTTTTGAAATGGGGCTGGATATGAGCCTGTTTTCGGATGGAGTTATCTGCGATTATAATTATGTATTTGATCCCCATGTATATTTAAAACGATTTTTTTCCGAAGGGGTGAAAGGAGAATATATTTTTCTGATCGATGAAGCGCATAACCTGGTGGAACGGGGACGGGAAATGTACAGTGCGGTTCTGTGCAAGGAAGATTTTCTGAAGCTGAAGCGGACGATTACGGGAATGGATGACCGGATGGTGCGGAGATTGGACAAATGCAACAGGGAACTTCTGGCGATCAAAAGGGAATGCGGCGCTTATCGGATCGAAGAATACATTGAACCCTTTGTGACAGCGCTGCGCCGGCTTCATTCCGCCATGGAGACTTATCTGGAAGAGGATGCCGAAGGGATGGTGCATGGGAAAGAAGTGCGCAAGGAAGTACTGGACTTTTATTTTGAGGTCATGCATTTTCTGGATATGTATGAAAGAGTGGATGAAAATTATGTGACGTATTCCGAACTCCGGGAGGATGGACGCTTTACTTTAAAGCTTTTTTGTGTCAATCCTTCGGTGAACTTAAGGGAGTGCATGGGAAGAGGAAAGAGTACGATTCTTTTTTCCGCTACTTTGCTGCCGATCGAATATTATAAGGCATTGCTCGGGGCGGAAGAGGGGGATTATGAGGTCTATGCGCGGTCGGTTTTTGATCCCGGACGCAAGAAGCTTCTGGTCGGGAGCGACGTCACCAGCAAATACAGTCGGAGAACGGAAGAGGAGTATCGCCATATTGCGCGGTATATTTATGAAATTGTAAAAAACCGTTACGGAAATTATATGATATTTTTTCCATCCCATATTTTTTTACAGAAGATATATGATATTTTTATGGAATATTTTGCAGAAGGGCAGAAGATAGACTGTATTGTTCAGGAGGATCGCATGGATGAAAGGTCCAGAGAGGAGTTTTTGCAGCAGTTTGGAGCGGATGAAGGAGAAGCGGAGAGGACTCTGCTCGGTTTCTGTGTTCTGGGAGGAATCTTCAGCGAAGGCATTGACCTGAAAAAAGATAGTTTGATCGGAGCTATTATTGTAGGAACGGGGCTGCCCCAGGTATGTAATGAACGGGAGATATTGAAAAAATATTTCGATGAAGCGGGCAATCACGGTTTCGACTATGCCTACCGTTATCCCGGGATGAATAAGGTGCTGCAAGCGGCCGGAAGGGTGATCCGCACGGATGAAGATGTGGGGATCATTGCCCTTTTGGACGAACGTTTTTTAAACGGTTCCTACCAGCGGATGTTTCCCAGAGAATGGGAAGGCTTTGAAATCGTTACGGCGGACAGAGTGGCGAAACGGGTGGAGCGTTTCTGGGATGAATGGTTATGAAAAATGAGGGGATACGAAGAAGCCGGCATTAAGTCTGATCGCCTCTTAACCGTGCGATTTCTTCCTTATAGGGCGGAACCAGTTTGGAAGGATCGTTTTCAGAAGGCTGATAGGGCGTCTCTAATATTTTTGGCACTTCGGGGAAAGCGGGATGGTGTACGATGGCGTGCAGGGCATCGAAGCCGATATGGCCCTTGCCGATATTGGCATGCCTGTCTTTCCCGGCTCCACAAGGATTTTTGCTGTCATTGATATGAATGGCCGCCACTTGTTCCTTGCCGATCAGTCTGTCTAACTTGTCGATCACGCTGTCAAAATCGTGGACGATATCGTATCCACTGTCGTGCATATGACAGGTGTCCAGGCAGATGCGGAGCTTGTCATTATAGATTACTTTATCAAAAATAGCAGCCAGTTCTTCAAAAGTTCTTCCGATTTCCGATCCCTTGCCGGCCATGGTTTCCAATGCGATGCAGCAGGGCGTGCCGGCGGAAAGGATCTCGTTAAGCCCCTGGGCGATCCGGCGTATGCCGGCGTCGGCACCGGCGCCTACATGGGAACCGGGGTGGAGAACCAGGGTATGGCATCCCATAGCAGCGGTGCGTTCGATATCCATGGACAGGAATTCCACTGCCAGCCGGAATGTCTCTTCATTTACCGTGTTGCCCAGGTTGATAATGTATGGGGCATGGATAATGGGCTCCGTAATATCATGCTGTTTCATAAACTCCCAGGCGGCTTCGATATTCAGATCCGATATGGGTTTGCGCTTTGTGTTTTGCGGCGCTCCTGTAAATATCATATAAGTATTGGCTTCGTAAGAACAGGCTTCCTTCGCCGATCCCAGCATCATTTCTTTTCCTTTCATTCCAACATGTGAACCTATTTTTAACATTCTTTTTTTCTCCAGTATTTTTTAAGATAATGGTATTATAGCAAAAGGGTGATAGGGTGTAAATTATGGATTTTTTTAGATGGAAGATTGAAAATTAAAAATTTTCAATCCCAAGTTTGTGTCTGCGCGGCATCCACAAACTTGAAAGCCAGGCTGGCTTTGCGCAATAAAGCCGCGCAGAAATGGAGTAAAACATGAAAAGTATAAAATGAAGCCTGGTGACGTCATAATTTTCTTAAAATGATTTATGAGTCATATTATATGACATAGATGTCATATGTGGATAACTCTGTGGATTTTGGGGATTTCTTTTTGAAAAAGGTCGAAGGAAAGAAAAATAAGGAGGGAAATATAAAATTTTTATTTTGCAAGTCATTTCTTTCAGATATTGCAAAATACCGGTTGGGTCAAATTATACGGGCTAAAATATTTTTATATAAAAACGGAGAATTTTGTGGTAAAATAAAAAAGGTTAAAAAATCTGGCAATGGCATATTGGAATTAGGAGGAATAATAATATGTGGGCATATGAAAGCGTTTTTTATCAGATCTATCCACTGGGTTTTTGTGGAGCGCCTTTTGAAAACGACGGCGTGGTGGAATCAAGGATACTGAAAGTATTGGACTGGATCCCCCATATGAAGAAGCTGGGGATAAACGCAGTTTATTTTTCGCCTGTATTTGAATCGGATACTCATGGGTATAATACGAGGGATTACAGGAAGATAGACGGCAGACTTGGGACGAATGAGGATTTTAAAAAGGTATGCGAAAAATTGCATGAAAATGGAATCCGCATCGTGCTGGACGGTGTTTTCAATCATGTAGGGAGAGGATTTACCCAGTTTCAGGACGTGCTGAAAAACAGGGAGCATTCCCCTTACCTGAACTGGTTCCATATTAATCTGGGAGGAAATTCCAATTATAACGACGGCCTCTGGTATGAAGGCTGGGAGGGCAACTATGATCTGGTGAAGCTGAACCTTAGAAATGAAGAAGTCATCGGGCATATTTTCGACAGCGTGGCTTCCTGGATTGATGAGTTTGATATCGATGGGCTTAGGCTGGATGTGGCGTATTGCCTGGATCATGATTTCGTGCGCCGGTTAAGGAATTTTACGGATGGAAAGAAGAATGAGTTTTTCCTCGTGGGCGAGATGCTCCATGGGGATTATAACCAGATGATGAACGACGGGATGCTGCATTCCGCTACAAATTATGAATGTTATAAGGGACTTCATTCCAGCTTTAACAGCATGAACATGTTTGAGATCAATCATTCGCTGATGCGGCAGTTCGGGCCGGAAAACTGGACTTTGTACAAAGGAAAACATCTTCTTTCCTTTGTGGATAACCACGATGTATCGAGAATTGCCAGCATATTGACGAATGAGAAGCACTTGCCGCTGATCTATGCGATTTGTTTCGGCATGCCGGGGATTCCGTGCGTGTATTATGGAAGCGAATGGGGGACAAAAGCAAATAAGAGCGAAGGCGACCCTGCGCTGCGGGCAAGCTTTGCGGAACCAGTTTTTAACGAACTGTCGGAATTTATTTCAAAGCTGGCGGAGGCGAAGAAGAATTCGGAGGCATTGAACTACGGAACTTTCCGTTCTGTTGTTTTGACAAATAAGCAGTGTATTTTCGAAAGAAAGACAGATCAGGAGAGGGTGCTGGTGGCTGTTAATGCGGACGGCGAGAGCTTTACGGCTCATTTTGATGCAGGATGCGGTACGGCGGTAGACCTGATCAGCGGAGAAACGCATGATTTCGGAGGCGGCAGCGAACTTCCTCCTTACAGCGCTTATTTCTGGAAAATGGAGAGATAAACAGAGAAAAAATGAAACGCCGGACTTTCTGTCTTCGGGTTATGAAGATAGAAAGTCCGGCGTTTTTTTGCAAATCAAAAGTTCTGCGGCCGGCAATGGAGTATTCATTTGCCATTCTGCTGCCGTGCAAGCAGTACAATCTTTTCGGATCAATAACCGGAGAGTACTTTTCGGACGGCGGCAACTGCATCGGCAGAAGTTTCCCATATTTCATATTCTCCCATGCCAGGCAGCCCCATGGCGACATTAGGATTGCGGAATTGCATTCCGCTTTCCCGGATCTTTTTTCCGGACATATGAAAAGAGGTGATCTTCGTCTGTTCCTTCAGGATCTTGGCGCTGTTTTCCTGGATGCCGGCTCCTGCCATGATAGCAATCCGACCTTCCGCTTTTTCATCCAGTTGCCTGATTAAGTCAATACCTTCCAGGCAGGAGGGTTTGCAGCCGGAGGTGAGAATCGCATGAACGCCCAAAGATTTCGCAAGTTCCAATGTGTGGAAAGGATTGACGCACATGTCAAAAGCACGGTGCAAAGTAATCTTCATTTGACCGCTATGGTCTATCAAAGAACGCATCGCTTCGACATCCAGATTGCCGTCGGGCTGCAGACAGCCGATTACAATGCCCTCCGCCCCGGCTTCGCGAAACATATCGATTTCTTTGGCGATGATGCCAAGTTCCTGATCCGTATATAGAAAATCGCCGAAACGGGGACGGAGAAGGACATGGATGGGGATATTCGTATGTTCCCGTATCTGCCGGAACAGGGCGAGGGTAGGCGTAGTGCCGCCTATGACCAGATTGGAACAAAGTTCCAGCCGGTCCGCACCGCCTTTTTCGGCTTGAAGCGCCGATTCCACGCTGTCCACACAGCATTCCAAAATGTATTTTCCGCCGTTTCGGCCTTTATTTTCCGTGGAAATTTTCATTTGAACAATAATACCCTTTCCCCAATCTGTTTTTTATGCGGGTTATCATCTGCTTTACAGGTGTTTTTACCGGTTAGTCTTCTACAGGGGTAAAACGTTTGAAAAATTTATCCGCTCCGCACACATGGCGTTCATGGTCGTTTTCCGTAATGATATAGTCGCCTTCGCGAATAAAGATAACCCCTCGCCTGTTCTGGATAAACGGGCATACGACGGAGCCGTCCGGGCGGGTGAGCTTGAACAGGCCGTCGGTGCTGATCCAGCCGTTGGTAATGACCTTGGTATATAATTCAAAGCCGTCTTCCAGTCCCTTATCCAGCTCATATTGTTCTGCCGTTACGATTAAAGAAGCTCGTTCATATTTCTTTTGCATACCTTTCTCCCTTCCTAGGTCTGCGGGCCTTGCCCCAGACAGAGATTTCTATCGAGTGTCTTACCAATATTTTACCCGAACCGAAGAAAAAATACAACATAGAAATCCAAAGTGGCATGGTCGTTTAGATCAAAATTGCACCTTTTCATATATACAGATATGGCTATAATAGCGGTAAGAAGTAGATCGAAGGTTTACGTCTCAGGTCATGACCGAAAAAAATAAGAAAATACAGACTCCCAAGTTTGTGTCCGCGCTGCATCCACAAACTTGAAATACGCAAAAAGCAGCGCAGAAATGAGGTAATCTATGAAGGAAAGATATGAATTGAATAAACAACTGGCACAGATGTTAAAAGGCGGTGTGATCATGGACGTGACGAATCCTGAACAGGCGAAGATCGCGCAGGAGGCGGGGGCTTGTGCTGTCATGGCGCTGGAGAAGATCCCCGCGGATATCAGGGCGGCCGGAGGGGTGGCCCGCATGAGCGACCCAAAGATGATCCGGGGCATCCAGGAGGCGGTTTCGATCCCGGTGATGGCAAAATGCCGCATCGGGCATTTCGCGGAAGCACAGATATTGGAAGCGATCGAGATCGATTATATTGATGAAAGCGAAGTGCTTTCGCCGGCAGATGATGTTTACCATATTAATAAAGAAAAGTTCCGCGTTCCTTTCGTATGCGGCGCAAAAGATCTGGGGGAAGCGTTGCGCAGAATCGCGGAGGGAGCGTCCATGATCCGAACAAAAGGGGAGCCTGGGACGGGAGATGTGGTACAGGCGGTGCGCCATATGAGAAAAATAAACGGGCAGATGGCAAAGATTGCCGCCATGCGGAAGGATGAATTGTATCAGGCGGCAAAAGAGCTGGGAGCGCCGTATAATCTGGTATTGTATGTCCATGAAAACCAAAAGCTGCCGGTAGTGAATTTTGCGGCGGGAGGCATTGCCACTCCGGCGGACGCGGCGCTGATGATGCAGCTTGGCGCGGAGGGAGTATTTGTCGGTTCCGGTATTTTCAAGTCGGGCAACCCTGAAAAGAGGGCCGCTGCTATTGTAAAAGCCGTTACCAATTACAAAGATGCGGCCATGCTGGCAAAGCTGTCGGAAGACTTGGGAGAAGCGATGGTGGGCATAAATGAAGCGGAAATCGAATTGCTTATGGCGGAGCGTGGGAAGTGATGCGGGCGGCGGTATTGGCTCTGCAGGGAGCATTTGCGGAACATGAACGTATATTGGAAGATATGGGCGTGGAATGCATGGAAATTCGGCAGGAAAAAGACGCTTATCAAGACTTTGATGCGCTGATCCTGCCGGGGGGAGAAAGTACGGCAATGGGAAAGCTCCTCAGAGATTATCATTTGCTCGGCATATTAAAAGAAAAGATAGAAAAAGGGCTTCCCGTTCTCGGCACATGCGCAGGACTGATTCTTCTGGCAAAGCAGCTCACAGACGGGGCTCCGCATCTGGCCACAATGCCGGTGACAGTAAAGCGGAACGCCTACGGACGCCAGCTGGGAAGCTTTGTTACGGAAGCGGATATGAAAGGGATAGGCCGGACAAAAATGGTGTTCATACGCGCCCCCTATATTGTGGAAGCCGGCGAAGAAACGGAAATTCTGGCACAGGTGGACGGCCGCATTGTGGCCGTCCGGTACAAAAAGCAAATCGGCCTGTCCTTCCACCCGGAACTAACCGACTGCCGTCACATATATGAAATGCTTTTCCATATATAAAAATAAAAACTTTTCAAATTTCATGTGCTGTTTCCTCCATATCAGTTAAGGATTCTGTATCAAACTTTCTTTTTTTGAAGTAGTAAATTCTATCTTCTTCCGTTATTTCACGGATAATCTTGCAAGGATTACCTGTTGCAATCACGTTGTCGGGAATATCTTTTGCTACAATACTTCCTGCCCCGATTACGACATTGTTCCCAATCGTCACTCCCGGAAGTATGACCGCATTACCGCCGATCCATACGTTATCGCCAATTGTGACAGGTATTCCGTATTCATAGCCAGAGTTGCGGCTTTCCGGGTGTATTGGGTGTCCTGCCGTATAAATGGATACATTGGGTGCGATTTGTGCATTCTCCCCGATTGTGACTTTCCCTACGTCAAGGATAGTGAGGTTATAATTTGCAAAAAAATTATTGCCTACTTCAATATTCCACCCATAATCGCAATGAAAAGGCGGCTCCATCCAAACGTTTTCCCCAGTTTTTCCAAGCAGCTTTTTAAGCAGTTCGGGAATACGCCCCCTTTCTTTCGGCGGCAGGAAATTCAATTCATAAACGAACTGCTTGCAGATTTCCCGTTCTTCTTCAAGACCATCAAGCCATGCCTTATAAGGCAGACCATTCAACATTCTTTCCTTTTGGTTCATAAGTTCCTCCTTATTGTTGGTTTATAGTTAGGTTTTTAACCCATTTGTATTGTTTGTAATGCTTGTAAACGGCGGGCAGTTTTATCCATTCGTCTAAATTCAGTAAAAAGTAAACTGCCAATACTGCGCTGCTAAAACTGTAGTGCCGATTGTAAGGGCTGAAAAAAATAAATTCAAAACAAATTGTACCTGTGTTGCCAATGATACGGCTGATAATGCTGTCTGATCTAAAAATCTCAACATGAGTGCGTCTGACGCGCTGACAAGGGCTGTCATTAAATTTTGGATTGCAATAGGAAAAACCAATGCAATCAATTTTTGCTAGAAAACGTTTTCTTTTGTTCCCTTTTTTTGCTTTTTCTCAATGTTTTGTTATTAATTATAGTGTTTATTATTTAACTTTTCTAGCAAGCATGAACAGAATATCAGGAAAATCTATAAATACGATTTTGGGTATTGCATAGGTCAGAAAGTTTTACTGATTATGTTTTATCCAATTTTCTTTTTTAGAATGGATGGACAGGTGATGCCAGATTCTTCTGTAAAAAATAAATAGGTTTTGGCAAGAGGAAAACTTGTTTTAAAATTCCATGCAATTTTATAAAACTATAGGATAGATTATTCCATCTGAAAGGCTGTTACGGTATAATGATTTCATCAATACGAAAATACATGGTAGTATTATGTAGGATTATAAAAACAGGGGTGGAGAAAATGTCTGCGAAAGAAAAGCTGATTTTAGCAATAGAACATCTTTTATCAAAAAAGAAATTGGACGAAATAACAGTTACTGAAATTGTATCAGAGGCGTCTCTCTGTCGCAAAACATTTTACCGCAATTTTACGGATAAATATGATTTGACAGATTACTATTTTAAGCAGTTTTTTGAGAATTCTTTTGGGCAAATAATATGCGGGAAGGATTTTGACACTGCTTTGCTCCGATATCTTGAGATATGTGAATCGAAAGCTGATATATTGTTAAATGCATATTCCAGTACAGATGTAAATGGACTCAGAAATTATGATATTGAAAGTACAAGGCGCGCTTATGAGAAATATCTGCTTGAAAAAGGGGCTGATATTTATGCTCCGGAAATGAAGTTTGCCATAGAGATAGCAGTCCGTGGAGGAACCGATATGATTATCGAATGGCTGTTAAATGGCATGAAGGAGGATAAAAAGACGTTGCAGATTTTGATAAAAAGGACACTGCCAAATGATTTACTAAAGTATTTGGAGCAAATGCCAGAATGACACACTTGTGACATTCTGTGGCTTGTATTTAGTCCGGCCTTATGCTAAAGTATGCTCAATTCATATAGTAAGGCGATGAAGGAAACGAGTACTGTCGACAAGTTTTTCAGAGAGTGTCCGGATGGTGTGAGGATATAGACGAACTGACAGGAATACATTCCAGAGCTGCTGCCTGAACAGAAATAATTAGGGTCAGACGGGTACGCCCGATATAGCGTTATGTGTGTGTCTGCACACAATAAGGAATATTCCGTGAGGAATATTTAAACGAAGGTGGTACCACGATAGAATCGTCCTTTGTTCCGTTAATCCGGAACA
>ERZ808051.339-NODE-339-length-56250-cov-12.443167_pt1 | contig 56250 bp, 54 predicted proteins | sample MGYA00380199_ERZ808051 | MGnify/ENA primary metagenome ERZ808051 (study PRJEB31490, sample SAMN06133391) | mouse gut metagenome | isolation source: J11 | host: mice | place: China: Chengdu | collected 2015-05 ... | reverse complement strand
TAAGGCTAAATTTTCTTGAAAGCATTGATTTTATGGTATTTATGAGTTATAGCGTACCTAATTTGAATTCGTTACAGATTAATCTGTAAATTAGTAATTCTTTCGACACAGAAACTCTCCATAAATAGAACCTTCTAAATCAATAGTAATGATAAACAATATCTGCTAACACTTCTTCCTCTGCTACCATTCTTGCCTGCTCCCGCAATTTCCACATTTCCATTGTGGAAGATGGATTTACAGGCTTGTGCTTTTCAAGATATTTATTTTCAATATTTTCAAGCATCTCATATGCTTCCTCATTTACCTCTGAAGCCTTTTTCTTAAGCCTTCCAAATCGTAAGAGACTTCTATATCTGTCCAGAGCATTTTCTTTCATATACTCCATCCACATAAGTCCGTATTTACCCACATTTGCATCCTCTGTTTCCGTTGAAATATTAGGATAAAACAGACCATCTTTTTCTTCATAGGTAATACCTGATTCTTCAAAAATTGTCATAGCTTATACCATCCTTTCCCAGATTTCTCGCAGAAAAAGCGACATGCTTATTACAACAAGCCATCCCTTCTGCTATAATTTTGTTGTTATGCATAATGAAGCTGCTCTCTGGCTATGCCAATAGCTGATATGAGAGCAACATTTTTATCTGTCGTCATTCCAGTTCCTCCGGTTCTGAATCTTCCTTCTCAAGAATTTCCAGAACATGCTTAAGTGGAATCAGCACTTCTTTATCCAATTCTGCATCTTCCTCCATAAACTGTAACTCCTCAAGTATCGCCTCTAGATACATCTGCATCTGCCTTGCAACCTTTCGACCACAAACCACTTTAATCTCATGCTTTAAACAGCACTGAATCAGATAATCCTGCTTTGACAATCCGCTTAATGCCACCTGCACATCCAATTCATCTGCTTCCTCAGGCGACATCCGGAATGCCACTATTTTATTCCTCCATCGGTTGCAATTATCATATCTTTTCTCGCTCATAGCCATCTCCTTACTTCTGAATCATGTTCTTACGAATTTGCAATAAGTGCAATTTTCTAAGCTACATAGTTCCCTTACCCCTCCATTCCAAGTTCAAGACTTGCATTTTCCATATCAAGCCTGTCTGCCATCTCAATCTGCTTTGACGGAAACAGATGAGCATACCGATAGGTAATATCAATACTCTCATGCCCCACTCTGTCTGCAATCGCCACCGCCGAAAATCCCATGTCAATCAGAAGTGAAATGTGGGAATGGCGTAAATCATGAATTCTTATCCGCTTGACTCCCGATAATTTGCACCCTCTCTCCATCTCGTGATGTAGAAAACTTTTAGTTACCTGAAATAAACGATCGGTTCGTTTGTGCCCATAAATCATTGAAATATACTCCTGTATTTCCTCTGCCAGAAACTTAGGGAGTTTAATAACACGATTGCTTTTCGGTGTCTTTGGTGTGGTAATCAGATCCTTGCCCTCCAATCTTTGATATGACTTATTGATACGGACCGTATTTTTGACAAAGTCAAAATCCTCCGCTGTAAGAGCAAGTACCTCTCCCAGTCTTGCTCCTGTCCAATACAACATTTCAAATGCATAAAAGGACTGGGGCTTATCCATAACTGCTTCAGAAAAACGTTTATACTCTTCCTTTGTCCAGAATAACATTTCTTTCGTTTCCTCCTTTCCCATGCACCCCGCCTGTCTTGCAGGATTGCTTTTTAACTGATAGTACCTGCAGGCATGATTGAAAATGCAGCTGAGCTGATTATGAATGGTTTTTCGGTAAGTAGATGACAAACCCTTTCCATTTTCATCCTTCTGCGCCATCAATTCATTCTGCCATTTCATAACATCCGAAGCTGTGATTTCATTCATCTTCTTATCTGCAAAATAAGGAAGTATTTTTGTTCTCACAATATGCTCCTTGGTTAACCACGTATTTCGCTTTAACCTGTTCTGCACGTCATCCGAATACAGCTTAAAAAATTCTCCAAACGCCATATCCAGATTACATTCCTCACGCATTTTGAAATTTCTCTCAAAATCAAGAGCTTCCTTCTTGGTCTTAAACCCACGTCTTTTTACCTGTCTGTTTTCGCCTTTCCAATCCTTACTATAAAACTTAACAAACCAGGTATCTGTTGCCTTGTCCTTATATGCCGGCATCCAATCGTCTCCTTCCAAAATTGATATTTTCAGCAGGGCAAATAAGGTATTAACTTCCTCATTAACCCTACTGCTTCTAATCACCATTACACTTCTTCCGGTATCATGAATTTCTTCATAAAGTAATTACGATTTACTTTTCCATTCAAAACCATATATCCCTGACTCTTTAGTTCTGCATTCAGCACTCGGATAATCTGATATGCCTTTGATCTGGAGATACCGAGTAATTGTCTGATTTCATCAGCCTTAATAAACATACATTCTTCCATCTTGCCCCCTCCTCGTCGTGTTATGTATCCCGTCAGGAATATTTTTGTGGCTTCCGTTCGTATCAGATGCTGTCAGTCTCACAACCGACCTTTAGTGCCAGCCTTAGCTCACCTGTGGGCTACTCCTGCTCGAATTCCTTTCCCACTCTTGACGAAAGTGTCTTCCCTTGCTCTTCTTGATTTCTCAAGCCTCCTCGCAAAATCTGTTGGCATCTGATACAGCTCATTTCCGCGATAGCAACGAGGCAAGTGACGAATGTTTACATTTAGTCATTTGCCGACTGCCGCGAACCTGCGACCTTGTCGCAAGGTTAGTTTTCAAGGTGCAATCATTTCTCTTTTGTTTACCATACATATTTGTATTGTATTTTCTATTGGTGTTATAATACACCCCTTTTTCCATCTTGTCAATAAATTTTTCCATATTTTTTTGTATGGTAAATCTTTTCAAAGCAATCTATGTGTGATATACTCCTATTTATCAGGCGGATTTATCCGATAAATACAAGGAGGTTTTTACATGACTTTTGGCGATAGAGTTAAGAAAATAAGAGTTTTCAGAAAAATGACCATGGAAGAATTTGGTGCCGCCCTAGGCTTTGAAGGAAGAAACCGTTCCGTGCGTGCTAACCAGTACGAGTCCGGTCAACGTTATCCCAAGCGTGATATGCTTATGAAAATTGCAGAAGTTCTTCAATGTAATTACAAAGCCTTAGATGATTATGGTCTTGGCTCTGCTGAGGATATTATAGAGACACTCTTTTGGTTAGAAGAAAGTGCTTCTATAAACACATCCAATAAACATTTTCCTGAATATGAAGCACCAGGCAATCTGATTACATTGTGCGAAATGCAACCGGTAAGCAACGACAACGATGTAATATGTACTTACAATGAATACATGAATACGTCTATGTTTGCTCCTGTGGCAATCACAATTAATTATGGATTGGTTAATGATTTTCTTTTAGAATGGAATAAGAAAAAACAAGAACTTGCCAATGGAGATATTACTCCGGCAAAATACTTTGAATGGAAAATAACTTGGCCGCACGCCTAAAATAAGCTTATTCATATAATAACGCTCCGTTTAGTACCAAAATAGTACCAACGGGCATAAAGAAAGCTCGCAAATGCCCATTTTATAGGCTTTTGCGAGCTTTTGAAAATTATTCGAACTCAATCGTCCCCGGCGGCTTAGAACTTATATCAAACAGCACCCGGTTCACCCCCCGCACTTCGTTGATGATCCGGTTCATCACAGTCTGCAGCACTGCAAACGGTATCTCCGCGCACTCAGCGGTCATGAAATCGACCGTTTTCACGGCGCGCAGCGCCACCGCGTAGTCGTATGTCCGCTCGTCCCCCATGACGCCGACGCTGCGCATGTTTGTCAGCGCCGCAAAGTACTGATCCGGTCTCCATGGCGCTGCAGCGCCATGCTCTTTGGCATACGATGCAGCCGCCTTGTCCACTTCCTCGCGGTAGATCGCGTCGGCGTCCTGCACGATATGGACCTTCTCGGCAGTGACCTCGCCGATGATGCGGATGCCAAGTCCCGGTCCCGGGAACGGCTGGCGGAACACCAGTTGCTCAGGAAGTCCCAGCTCCAGGCCTGCCTTGCGCACTTCGTCCTTGAACAGATCGCGCAGCGGCTCGATAATCTCCTTGAAATCAACATAGTCAGGAAGTCCGCCCACGTTGTGATGCGACTTAATCACGGCGGACTCGCCGCCAAGACCGCTCTCCACCACGTCGGGATAGATCGTTCCCTGGGCAAGGAAGTCTACTGCTCCGATCTTCTTTGCCTCCTCCTCAAACACGCGGATAAACTCTTCGCCGATGATCTTTCTCTTCGTCTCGGGCTCTGTCACGCCCGCAAGCTTTCCATAATAGCGCTCCTGGGCATTGACACGGATAAAATTGAGGTCAAAATCCCCGTCGGGACCAAACACCGCCTCAACCTCGTCCCCCTCATTCTTGCGCAGCAGACCGTGGTCGACAAAAACACAGGTCAGCTGCCTGCCGATCGCCCTGGAGAGCAGCCCCGCCGCCACCGAGGAATCCACGCCGCCCGAGAGCGCAAGGAGCACTTTTCCGTCCCCTACTTTTTCACGGATCTGCCGCACCGACTCCTCCACAAAGGAATCCATCCGCCATGTCCCCCCGCAGCCGCAGACACCTCGGACAAAGTTGTAGAGCATCTTTGTTCCCTCGACAGTGTGCAGCACCTCGGGATGGAACTGGATCGCATAGAGTTTCTTATCCGGGCACTGCGCAGCCGCGACCGGACAATTGTCCGTGTGCGCCACAGTGAAAAATCCCGGCGCGATCCGCGAAATATAGTCAAAATGGCTCATCCAGCACACGGTCTCCTGCTCCACGCCCGCAAACAGCGGCGAGGACGGATCCACATGCACCTGCGTCTTTCCATACTCGCGCACCGGCGCTTTCTCGACATTGCCGCCGAGCACGAGCATCATGAGCTGCGCGCCGTAGCAGAGTCCCAGCACCGGGATCCCCAGTTCAAAAAGTTCCTTTGTGCAGGCGGGTGCATTTTCCTCGTAGCAGCTGTTTGGTCCGCCTGTCAATATGATCCCCTTCGGCTTCATCGCCTTGATCTGTTCGATGTCTGTCCTGTAGGAATAGATCTCGCAATATACATTGCACTCCCTGACACGCCTTGCCACAAGCTGGTTGTACTGACCGCCGAAATCGATGACGATCACTTTCTCGTTGGATAGTCCTTGTTCCATGGAACATCCGCTCTTTATGTCCATCCTGTCTCCTCCCTTGTAAGGAACTGCAGGAAAATAACCGATACAACCTGCGCAGGATATTTCTTCGAGGTGAAATTGCTAAAGCAATCATCAAAAAACGCAGGCGCAGCGGGCTACGGCGAGGCTTTTTGATATGCATAATCGGAGAAATAGACAAGTCAGGATACGTCAGTTATTTTTCTACAGTGCCTAATGATCAAAACTGCAGATATATGCTTTATGGTATCATGAAAATATGATTAAAGCAACCTATTTGCCGCCCGTCCTGACCATACGCCGCATCTGTTTTAACCCCCTCCTCCAACTGTGTACCTGTGCAAAAACGAGAGAGAACCTGCAGATCTCAATTGCATAATTTTGCATTTTGCACACGGATCACCTGCTTCAAAACATCCGTGTATATCTTTTTGCATAAATATTCCGACAGAAAAGCACATTTCATATCTATTTTTCATAAATAAAGAGAGGTTTTTCTTGTATTTACATGAAAATAGCGCTACAATGATAGAGGAACTTATTGCTGGGCATTTTACCATCCTGCGCCTGTCAAAATCTTGGACAGCAGACGAGGGAGGCAATGTTGCTGCCATGTACCGCAAACGGTCGGCAATACGACAATCCTATCGCTACCGAAAAAACAAAAAGGGGGTTCAACATGAGCACACAGAACAAACCAACCAAATCCAGGAAGCGGATCGCAGACGAGATCATGAAACAGATCGGCAAGAGCGTGATCCTCGTATTTCTCCTTGTCGCTATCGTCGCCATCGTCATGGTGGGCTGGACGATCATGACGTCCAAGGAAACCGAGCTGACACTGGAATCGAGCGCTGCCGCAAAACAGCTTACTGGATTTCTTGAACAATATATCAGAAGCGCGGAGCAGCTGGCTGTCAATCCCGAGATCAAAGACGTCATGCTCCAGACCGGAGCGGGTGATGACATCCTGCAGGCAGACAACATGGACACTGTCAGGGAAAATCTGATCAACATCGCAAACACCGATGTCGAAAACACCCTGTCTGTCTGGATCTCCGACCTCGACGCGAGTGTCCTGACACAGTCGGACGGATTTACCTCTGAGGAAGGATGGGACGTCACGACCCGGGCATGGTACAAATGTATCGATATGCACAGGACGATCCTGACAGAGCCCTACATCGATTCCTCGACCGGAAAAATGATATTAAGTGCTGTATCCCCCGTTTATGATGATGCTACAGGCACCGCCCTCGGCGCTGTCGGCATCGATATCACCCTGGATCATATGACAACCGTCATGAGCGAATACAAGATCGGGAACAACGGCTATGTCCTGCTGCTGTCCGGCAGCGGTACTTTCCTCTACCATCCGCAGGAGGATATCATACAGAAAAATATCACGGACATCAAAATATCGCAGAATGTCGTGGAGGCAGTCCTTTCCGGCAGCGATGTGTTCCTGAGCTACACTGTCGATGGCGTGGCGAAATACGGTTCCGTATCCCCCGTCGGCGATACAGGATATATCGTGCTCAGCAACCTGCCACTGACAGAGTACTATGCCCTGCTGATCGCCATGATCATCGCCCTTGTCGTGATCTTTGCCGCAGGCATCCTGCTCATAGCACTCAGCATCAGGAGGAGTGCCGCAAACCTGACCCGACCGATCTTAGAGCTGAACCAGACAGCGCAGAAACTTGCTGCCGGAGACCTGGATGTCCATCTCAGGATCGACTCCGAGGACGAGATCGGCGAACTGGGTGAATCCATAGGCAAGACCGTTGCCCGCTTAAAGGAATATATCGTATACATAGACGAGACAGCCGAAGTGCTTGCTCAGATCGCAGACGGAAAACTGAGCATCCACCTAAAAAATGATTATGTCGGCGAATTCCAGAAGATCAAGGCTGCCCTGCTCAACATCTCCTCATCGATGAATGAGGTCATGGAGGGCATCAACACAAGTTCCGACCGTGTATCCGCAGGCGCCGCTGAGCTGGCTTCCGCTTCCCAGATGATCGCAGAGAGCTCCGAACTGCAGGCGGCATCTGTGGAGGAGCTTGCCGCGACGACCAACACCGTGGCAGACCATGTGGAGGAAAGTCACAGGGATGCGGAAGCGTCCGCGGCAGAGACAGAAAAAGTCACCGCGATGATAGAGCAGAACCAGGAAAAAATGACCCTGATGATGGAGGCCATGAACGAGATCCGGCAGACATCACAGCAGGTTGTAGGCATCATACAGACGATCGAGGAGATCGCCGACCAGACAAATCTCCTGTCGCTCAACGCTTCCATAGAGGCTGCCCGCGCCGGTGAAGCCGGAAAGGGATTTGCAGTCGTTGCCGACGAGATCGGAAAGCTTGCACTAGAGAGCTCCAAGGCTGCGAACTCGACAAGGAACCTGATCGAGATTTCCATGGAGGAGATCAGCAAAGGAAATGCGATCGCCACCGACGCCATGAACTCGTTGAAAGAATCCGTGAGCGCCGTCGACCGCGTAAATGAGATGATCAAAAAGACCGCCGCAAATTCGGCTGTCCAGGCTCAGAACATGGAGCAGCTCCGTGTCGGCATCGATGAGATCGCACGCGGGATCCAGGACAACTCCGCGGCATCGCAGGAGACCTCCGCCACATCAGAGGAACTTGCGACCCAGGCCAATATCCTGAATAAAATGCTGCAAAAATTTGAATTGATCCGTTAAAAGAGCGTGACAGCATCGGCTGCCATAGCTTTCTGTCCGTCGATGAACTGCTGCACATATTCACGCGTATGTTTGTTGGGATAAGGAACTGCTTTGATAACCTATCTTTCATATCAGCAGTGCAACCCCCATCTTTCAAGTCCTTTTTGCCGCATCCTGCAGACACACTGATCAGGACAGTGAAGCTGAGGATCTGTTCCTCAGCTTCGCTGTCGACTCGATCCGTTCTTGCCTTCCCGATGATCTCCCCCGTCTTTTCGAGCGCCGATGCCGTCTGATGTGCCAGCTTCCCGATCTCCTGCGCCACGGCGGCAAAGCTCCTGCCCGCGCCGCCTCGATCGAGGCGTTCAGTGACAGAAGACTCGTCTGCGAGGAAATGTCCTCGATCAGCTGGCTGATCACGATGATCTTAATATTGCCCTGACTGTCCAGAATATACGCGTTCCCCCTGCTGCCGATGTTGATGTTTGACAGCACGTCATTGAGCATATCATACTTATAGCTGCCGATCCGAAGTCCTGGGGCGAACTATAATACATACTCATCATACAGATCTGCTCATCCAGGAATCGGTCGTCATCCTGACAAGATACATGCCTGACTGTTCCCCAGATCATATATCCGGCTGCAGATCCGGCGGCGCCAGATGCGGCAGCAAATGATGTACCATGATCCATCCGCCCGATCTGCCCAGACGGCGGGAGACTGCAATATAGTGCCGGCGGCGCAGCTGCATCACCTCTCCCCGCATCAGCCGCTCCCGGCTCGTCCAGTGCGTCACGGCGATACCTGCCATCAGCCCCGTCGGAGCCAGGTCCTGCTGCCGCCGAGCCAAGTCCCGGATAGGAGAAGACAGACTCCGCCAGCACAGAACCGCCGAAAAGCTCCGCAAAAGAGGCAAACTGCAGCGTTACCGCAGGCAGGACCGTATTGCGCACGCCATGACGCCAGAAAAGTGTCCGCCTGCCCTCACCGCGGGCGCGCGCAAACAGGACATACTCGCTGTCCATCACCTCGATCATCTTCTGTCTCGTGTGGCGTGCGATATTGGAAAAGGACATCAGGCTCAGCGTGAATGCCGGAAGCACCAGATGATGCAGCCGCTTCCAGATCGTCACCTCACTGTCCCGCATGCCGATCGGAAACCAGCCAAGCATCACGGCAAAGGCCATCAGGAACACAAATGTGAACGCGACGTCGCTGGCTGTGACTGCCTCCCCGTCCGTAAACCTCGCGTCGCCACGAAGTGTGAATGTCCACACCGGACCGGACTCATCGAGTTGATAACTGACAGCCAGATCCTTCTCAAAACCCATGTCACTGTCATATTTTATGAGCGTACTCTGGATCAGCGGCATATTCCCATGCCCCCCAGCCCTTCACAGGATCCAGCGTGGCAGGCTCTGAGGAGATCGCGACCACAACCCCATCCCTGACTCGCGCGCCGGGCACCCGTCAGCTTCTGCTGACATGCTTCCTCGGGGTGCACGTGCGCATAAAAAAATTCCAGCACGGCGTCTGCGGAGCGCCGCACTGAAATCCATTATATCCCAGACTGATCCTTTGCGTAAGCCGGGGGGAGTGTCTTTTTTCATTTCCACAGCAGGAGCCAGCGCCCTATGGATCACCCATGAGCGCCGACAAGGGTTTAAAGCTGTATCCCATGTCCTCCCACTTCGTCAGGAGTTCATCCAGGATCTCGCCGTTTGTCCGGGACGTGTTGTGCAGCAGCACGACCGCCCCCGGGTGGATCCGCGACGTGAGTTTGTCGAAAGCCGCGTCGTGGCTTGGCTGGTCCTCCGTGTCCCAGTCCACATAAGCCAGGCTCCAGAAGACCGTACTGTAGCCGAGCTGCTGCGCCATTCGGATATTCTCCGCGTTTGCCTTGCCCTGGGGCGGGCGGTAATACGGCGACAGCGAAGTACCTGTGATCTCACCGAAGGAAGCTGCCACATCGTCGAGTTCTTTCTGAAAAGCCTCCAGATCCGATATCGAAGACATATCCGGATGGTGGTAGGTATGGTTGCCTACCGCGTGTCCCTCCGCCACCATGCGTTTCACCATGTCGGGCGCCGTCTCCAGGAAATGTCCCACGACAAAAAATGCCGCCGGGGCATTGTGTTTTTTTAGTGCATCCAGGATCGGCGCTGTGTTTCCGTTCTCGTACCCGCAGTCAAATGTCAGGTAGATCACCTTCTCGCTGTCATCCCCCATAAAATAGGCATCGTACCACGCCAGATCCTCCGGCGCGGCATTCCCTGTCGGCTGTGTGCCGGATTCTCCGAAGGAGAGCCCCCAGTCCTCCGAGCTCAGTACCAGCTCGAATCCCTCCGGCGGCTGTCTGTCCGCGGCGGTGTCACCCGGCACCGCGCTGTCCTCCGCCTGCTGGTCTGCCGCATTCCCAGCCATATCCGCATCGTCTGCTCCCTGTCCTTCCCCCGCCGCAGACACGCCCGGCGTCCTGTCCTCCAGATCCAGGCTGATGACCGTCACTGTCTCCGGTTCTGTCCCATCCTGCGGTGTCTCCTGCGCGCCCGCACTGCCGCATCCGGCCAGGAACAGTGTCATCGCAATCACGCCGGACAGGCAGCTTCTCATTTTGTATCTTTGTCTTTTCACCTTTGTTCGTCTCCTGTCTTTTTCATACTGTTATAGTTTGATTATAAAACAGGAATGCATCATAACTGTATCTGATTTGCATCATTTTTGCAAGGTCTGATGCCAGTGCTCATCCGGTGTATTCTTCAAGCATTTTCTTTAGATGCTCGTATCTGAGGCGTTTCTCCTCCTTTGCAAAATGGGTCTCCCTGTGCTGCCGGGGATTGTTCTCATACACCAGCGGCTCATCCCCGAACTGCTCGCTCGTCAGGTCAAAGCAGCAGTCCCCGACCACATTGTAGCAGTGATAGTTCCCGTCGGGTCTGCGGATCCCGTACACCTCGCCGCCAAAGATATCCTGCGCCAGAAATGCCGTGATGGAACACTGCCCCAGCGTCCTGTTCTCCGGTGTCCACCGGTCGCGCATTCTCGGCGCGCATGTGTCCGCGCACCAGATCTTTGACAGGGCATCATACAGGTCGGCCGGCGTTCTGATCCCCCTGTACTGATCCGTCACTGCCTGCACATCCGCCTGTTCCCATCCGTAAAACTTATATTCTCTCATCTTTGTATCTCCTCCGATCGATCTCCTTCACTATCGACAGCCCGCATCCGCACATTCCGCGGACTGGCGAAAGAATCTTGTACCTCACAGCAGCATGGCAGGACAAAAGTCCTGCCATGCTGCCCTGTCATCGTTTCCGTGTGATCAGCCAGAATCACCCTTCGATCTGAATGTACCTGCTCTCCTCAACCGCAGGCTTTGCCTCCTTCTTCGGAACGGACACTTTCAGGATACCGTCCTCAAATCTTGCTCGGATATCCTCCTGTGTGACCTCCTCGCCGACGTAAAAGCTCCTGCTGCAGGTACCGTAGTATCTCTCGCGGCGGATGTATCTGCCGTCCTCGTCCTTCTGATCGCTGTCCTGCCGCGTCTCGGCATTGATGGTGAGATATCCGTTCTTTAGCTCAGCCTTCACGTTCTCCTTCTTGCAGCCCGGAAGGTCGATATCGAGCTCGTATCCGTTTTCGTTCTCCTTGACGTCCGTCCGCATGATACCTGTGGACGTGTTGAAGCGGGAAGCTGTCCGCATCGGACGGGCAAAGTCCTCAAAAAAATCATCAAATAAATTTTCTCCAAAGATACTGTTCATCACATTTGCACTTGGTAACAACATAACGCATTCCTCCTATAAAAATTATTTCATGTGCTGCAGCTTTCAAAAGCTGTTGTTTTATTTGTTATATATGTGTTATAACACAATTATTAGCACTCGTCAATAGAGAGTGCTAATAATTTTTCTAAACAATTTCTAAACTCCGCTTTTATGTGGTCTGCGGATGATTTAGTCTATCCAGAAATGCCCCGAAATATACCATTTTTTCACAAGTCCCAACCAAATTGTTTTCACTTTACGGCAGCGCAGTTCCTTTGATAAAACGTAACCTGTTTTCACCAATTTTGTTCAACAAATAAACACCTTCCATCTTGACTTATGTGTCTAATAGTATTAGACTATATGTGTCTAACAACATTAGACACTCTGGTCAGCATCGCCTGACTAAAGTACCGGATTTATGAACAGAGAGGAGCATTTGCTATGGATGAAAACAGATTAGGATTGATGGAGGGGCGCTTTGCGGATATCATATGGCAGTCCGCCCCCATCAGCACAGGCAACCTGGTAAAAGTCTGCGAAACGCAGTTTGGCTGGAAGCGCACGACAACCTACACAATGCTCAAACGGCTCTGCCAGCGCGGCATCTTTGAGAATGACAGCGGCACTGTCATCGTCCTGATCCCCAAAGAAAAGTTTCACCAGAGACAGAGCGAACAGTTTGTGTCGGACACTTTCGGCGGCTCCCTTCCTGCCTTTATCGCCACCTTCACAAAAGGAAAAACGCTGAGCGACGAGGAGGCGGACGAGATCCAGCGGCTGATCGACAAAAGCCGCGCCGGACGTCCGCCAGCGCATGCTGACATTTTTCCGCCGGACGCCCGTGTGCATAAGAGTGAGGAGGAACCCCGATGACACTGGAATCTTTATTTGCGACAGTGCTGCAGTTAAGCTTTTACGGAACGATCGGCTGCGGCGTGATCCTGATCTGCGCGCTCGTCAATTACGCGCGGGCGCCCAGATGGATCTCCATGATGCTCTGGGGGCTGGTCGCACTGCGGCTGATCGTGCCGTTTCATTTTTCCTCCGCGGTAAGCCTGTTCCGGCTGGACGGCATATCGGATCTCTCGTCACGGATCGACCGCACCCTTGATGACGGCGGAGCTTACAGGACGGCACTGGAGGGGAGTGCGGAATTCGATCAGGCTGTCGCCGCCGGAAGCCCTGTGTCCACCACTCCGGGAGGCAGCCGGATGGCGTACTATTACGAGCGGGAGAACGGCAGAATCGCGCCGGCAAAAACAGCTTATGCGTCCTTTCCTGGCATCGGAGCGCGCGTGTGGATTGCCGGCATGGCTCTGTTGTGGCTCTGGGCAGGTATATCCTATGTCCGGCTAAAGCGCAGGCTGCGGTTTTCCATGCAGCTTTTCAGGGGCGTGTACGAGACGGATGCCGTCTCCTCGCCATGTGTCGTCGGGATCCTCAGACCCCGGATCTATCTGATCCCCGGTCTGACAGACATGCAGAAAACACATATCCTGCTGCATGAGCGAATGCATGTACGATACCTGGACCACATCTGGAAGATCGTGTCCTTTGCAGTCATCAGCGTACACTGGTTCAATCCCTTTTTGTGGTTTATGTACCGCATGTTTCAGGGCGAGCTGGAGAAAGCCTGCGATGAGCGGGTGCTCGCACGGCTCGGCGAGGATAAAAAGGAGGAGTACAGCGAATCCCTGCTGGCACTCGCAGTGAGCAGAAACTGGAAAAGACCCACACCGATCTCTTTCGGCGAGGAAAACATCAAGGGCAGGATCAAGCGGATCCTTGCCTACCAAAAACCTATGGTGACTCTGACGGTTGTCGTTGTCATTCTGTCTGTCGCGGGCTGCAGTATCTTCCTGACGACGGCAGAGCCCTCAGACGGCGCCGCAGAAAGCGCACAGACTTCCGATCTGGTGGAAGATAATGCACTTCCTACAGACATCGGCACGAACACGCCGGATCCCCTGCCGGAAGCAGCAAACCGCACAGAACCTGACAGCGCACGCTCTGACACAGAAACAACACCCGATAACAAACCCGCACTTGACCGCACAGAAGTTTACGAGGAAATAACTGACAACGGTGTCACGTTTCAGGCAAGATGGGGCGGCATTTACCGCATCGGGGAAGACGGCAGCGAAGAGCAGCTTTATCCTATTTTCGCAGGAACAGAGCCGCAGATGACAGTCTTTGAGGACACATTGTACTTTCGCACCGATCAATCTTACTACGACGGCGCACTGGACTGGTCAGACAACACGATCCGATGGATCGATCTGAACACCGGAAAGACAGGCGACCTTCCATTTATACGTCAGAACCAGAATATTGCCTTTTTTGCTGTCTATGAGGGACTTGCAGTGATCCGCTACAGCACGCCGGATGTCACGGATACGATCATGCTCTACACCGATGAGGACCCTGCCTTCAACGGCAAAAACATCGCACAGCTGTCCGGGACAGAGCGGGAACAGCTCGGACAGGACACCACGCAGACCGTGCTGCAAAATCCCTGCACGCTGGTCAATATCTCACACCGGACCAGAGACCGCAACACCGCCTATCTGGATATGGACGGGGACGGAACCGCCGAGGAGATCACTCTGGAGCCTTCGCAGGATCCCGAAAACATGGCATACCGGGATGAGACAGACCCACTATCCTACTTCCGTCTGCAAGTCGGGAACGCCAAAATGGAAAACTGGGGCGAAAATCTGTCAAATACGCTCTGGGCTGTCAGCCTTGACGGCCAGTCGATCCTGCTGGTTCTCTACGAGGACGGTCCAAGCGCAGACCCTTATACACGGTTTTACCGCTATCAAAACGATCAGATCATCGAAGCGGGCGGTTTTGCTGACGATATCCGACTGTGCGGGATCAGCCCGGAAGGGATCATCACAAGCGCGATCAGACAGGATGTCGTACAGACGGACTGGATCACGGTGCGCTGGCAGTTTGGAGAAAACGGAATGCTGGAGGAAATACCACAGGATCTCTATGAATTTCAAAACCCAAATTGGGTAAACCTGTCCGAAGACCTCCCTCTGCACGTCTCGGTCGGAAGCACTGAGACCTTTGTGATCCCTTCCTCACAATCGCTCCGATTCCTGCAGACCTCCGCCGACTGGCGCTGGGTCCTCGCAGAAACTGCCGACGGGCAACGGGGCTGGGTGCACGTGGAGAATTTTGAGGTCATGGATTTGGGGAAAAACGTTATGGAAGTATTTGACGGCTTATATATGGCCGGGTAGACTGCACGGATCTGTGCATAAAAATGAAAGGGGAATTTACTATGAGAACCAAAAATGTACCAATACTATTGTTAGCAATAACAGGCACGCTGCTCATCGGCGGGTGTGAAAAACAGACAGCAGACAGCACGCCAGGGACAGTGCCGGATCTGACATCCTCATCGGAAGCGCCGATCCAGGTGGATATCTTATCGGAAACATCCGTCGATCCCCTGCCGGAGCAGGACTCAACTACAGATCCAACATCCCAGGATCGCACACAGACAGCACCGCAGACAGACAACGCCACACCAGAGGCAGCAAAAACAGACAGCAACTCCGCAGCAGAAACACCCAAAACAGACAGCACCGCTGCAGCAGCGCCGAAAACAGACAACACTGCAGCAGAAACACCCAAAACAGACAGCAACACTGCAGCAGAAACAGTGACTGTAACAAAGGCATTTCAACCAAATGACGGCTGGACCTCAGACTTTTTCTTCCAGATCCCCCAGGACTGGAGCTATACAATAGACGAGGATACCATTGAATGGGGCTTTCTCATTCAGGTGAGCGGTCAGGAAGACGCCTCTCTCTGCATTTACGGTCGGTATGGAACTGTCAATGTCGAACCGTTTTATACAGACGCTCCCACAGACTTTGAGACATCGAGCGGTTTAAAAGGACGTTTTTATCAGAACATACACACAGACGAGGACGGATCTTCTTATATAGAGGGCGATATCGTGTTCGATCTGCGATCATACGGAGTGCGCTTTTACATGCCGGAGAATGTTTATACTGAATATAAAGACACTCTCCAGGCAGTCTTCCGAAGTATCAGGATCGAAAATACCTTTACGGAATAATATGAGCGATGCGCAGCAGGAAAGACTGATCCCATTTCAGGCTTTTCCTACTGCGCGATCCCCCTGCAGCGCCTCAGCCAGCTGCCCCGCAGATAATAGATGATGAATAATATGGACGTCACCGTCCATGTCAGCGGATAGCTGAACGCCACCGTGGAGACCTCGGGACGCACGGGCACGACCACCAGATTCCAGATCACGCGCAGGACACAGACGCCGACACAGGTCATCAGCATGGGCGGAACGGCGTCGCCGCAGCCGCGCGTCGTGCCGCCCAGGATCTCGATGCAGATATAGGTGATATAGCTGGGCGAGATCACGCGCATCATGCCGAGCCCGATCGAGACCACATTCGGGTCATCCGTGAACAGATGCAGGAAAACGCGCCCGCCCGCAAGCACGACAATACTCAACAGAATGCTGGTAAACGCCGCCATGCCCAGACAGATGCGCACACTTTTCCGGATCCGGTCATACTTGCCCGCGCCGAAGTTCTGCCCCGCAAAGGTAGTGATCGATACGCCGTAAGCGCCCATGATCATCCAGAAAATACCGTCCACTTTGCCGTATGCCGTCCACGCCGCGATCGTATCCGTGCCAAACGCATTGATACTCGACTGGATGATCAGGTTGGAGGCGGAATACATAGTAGACTGGATCCCCGCCGGCAGACCGATGCGGATGATATTGTGCAGGAGCACCGGATGAAACCGGATCTCGCAAAGGACGAGCCTGTAGGACTCGTCTGTCCGCATCAGCGTCATCATCACCATGAGCGCGCTGACCACCTGCGACAGCGCCGTCGCCACTGCCACGCCGACCACACCCATTTTCAGTATCGTCACGAAGAAAATATCCAGCACGATATTGACCAAACAGGACAATACCAAAAAATACAGCGGTCTTTTTGAATCCCCCACAGCTCTCAGGATCCCCGAACCCATATTGTATACCAGGGACGGGATGACGCCGAGAAAATAGACCCGCATGTACACGGCGGACATCGACAGGATCTCATCAGGCGTGTTCATCGCGCGGAGCGCCGCACCCGAGAAGAGCATCCCAAGCACCATGATCACAGCCCCGCCCGCGACGGAGAGCGCCATTGCCGTATGCACCGTCCGCCTCACATCATCCTGTTTCTTCGCACCGTAATACTGTGCCAGGATCACCGTCGCGCCGGAGGAGAGTCCCGTAAAAAAGCCGATCAGCAGATTGATCAATGTCGACGCAGGACCGCCCACCGCCGCCAGCGCCTCCTTCCCGACAAACTTTCCCACGATCACCGCGTCCGTCGTATTGTAGAGCTGCTGGAAAAAGGTTCCGAACAAGATCGGGAAAAAGAAAAAGAGAAGCTGCTTCCAGATCACCCCCTCGGTGATCTGGTTTGAAATCTGGTGCCTTTCTGCTTTCATATGTACCTCCCTGCAGGACTGTCTACTGTTCAAATGTAATGCTGTCAATGATCGCATCGAACATTGGATCGGCATCATCGCCAAGATCCTCATAAATGTAAAAATCAAACGTAAAGAGAATGTCCTCCTTCTGTATCGCGACATAGGTTGTCCTGAAAACGTCACCGTAATCGTTTTCCATCATCGCGACAACTTCCATTGCCGGAAATCCGGCGACCGTCTTTTCCTCGATGTCAAACCCTTCCCCTGCGTATGAATCCATCACCATCTGCAGATCCACCCCCTCCCCGGGCAGGTACGCATCGAAAAACAACAGTGACATATCCCACACGTTGTCAGCCTCATATCTGGAAGTCATTGTGTACGAGACCTCCCCATTCTCCGAGACATCTTCCATATCCCACAGATACGGATATGAAAAAGTGATCCCCAGATCGTCCATCACACACTGCTGCATCACGGGCAGCGGGATCTCAGGCTCCTGCTCCATGGCTTTGTCAAGTTCTTCCTGCGTGACCGCAATATTGCACTCCGCCCCGGTGTCCGAGAGGATCTTCTGCGCGAGCACCCGCGTCAGCGGCGCAAGCACCGAGAAGTGATCCTGCCCTTCCATGATGTAGCAATGGATATTCTCATTCTTCGAAGTGCGCTCGATATTTTTCAAGTTTGAAGAATTCCCGCCGCTCCCCTCGATCAGGAAAGTCGGCGTCCTCACACTGTCCAGCCAGTAGATCGGGGAGCGCATCCTGTACTCCTCCTCGTTTTCCGTGTCGAACGTGAACTGGCTGTTATTGTGATACTCGATCTTGTCCACCGCCCCGAAACCGAACACCGCGCGGAACTTGTCCGTGTACTCTGCGGCGAGCAGCGCGCGCGTCCCGCCGGTGCTGTGACCGCCCAGATAAATGCGGTCGGGATCCACATAGGGAAGGGACGCCGCGTAATCATATGCCGACACGATATCGTCCACCTCGCCAAAAAGCGCCTCGTAATTGCCTGGATTTCCGTTTCCGCCGCGGAAGGACGGATACATCATCATCACACCCGCCTGCCAGAATGCCGATCCGGTCTGGTCGTCATCCCACGCAGGATAGCACCACGGAAAATCGTCGATGCCGTTTCCCCAGCCGCCCACCACCCAGATGATCAGCGGATGCTTTTTGCCGTCGCCGGGATCGCTCGACACATACGCCGCCAGATCTCCTACTTTGGAGGGATACTGCACCAGGTCGAAAAAGCCCTCCGGCGGATCCGGGATCGGATCGTTGTCGCTGTTCTTCTCCACAAGCGTCGTCTGGAAAGCGTCATGCGCCTCTGCAAAGCTCTGCTCCCTGGGCGCCTCCTTTTGGGCGCTGTCTTCCCGGGACCTGGCTGCCGGATCCATCATTGTATTTACCACCGAACAGGACGTGGTAAAGCACATCACCGCAGTCAGCGTGACTACCAGGAAGCTTGTTTTCATTTTGTTGTTCATTACAGGATTCTCCTTTTTCTTTTTCATGTTTGACAGGTAAAATTATTCAATACAATATATGCGCTGATACCACTATTTTACCAGACAGCCGCGTTTTATTCGATGTATATCCAAACAAAAGTTTGACTTTATAAACCACCGCCAGAATAATCGATCTTATCCCGGATCTCCTGCATCTGGTAGTCAAGCGCTTCAATGGAGTCCGCGCATGCCTTTAACTGCCTCTCGATCTCCTCCGTGTTGTCGATGCTCTTCTTGTATTTGAGCTTGTGCTCCAGGCTCGCCCAGAAATCCATCGCGATCGTGCGGAACTGCACCTCCGCCTTCACATACTTTTTCTCATCCGGCAGAAAGATCGGAACACTCAGGATCAGATGGAGGCTCCGGTAGCCATTGTTTTTTGGTTCCCTGATATAATCCTTATCCTTCAATAAGATAATATCGTCCTGCTTAAGCAGAAGCTCCGCCAGCCGGTAAATGTCATCGGGAAAAGAACAGATCACACGAAGCCCTGCTACGTCCGTAACATGCTCCTTGATGTTCTCGATCGTGACCGGCAGATCCTTGCGCACCAGCTTTTTGTAGATGCTCTCGGGCTTCTTCAGCCTGCTCTTGATCGACTCAAAGGGATTGCGCTTGTACTCCTCGGAGAACATCGCATTGAGCACCTTGAGCCTCGTCTCCACCTCCATGATCACAGACCGGTACTCCATCATCAGTTTACTGAACGCCTCCGCGGTGCTCAGCTGCTCAGCCTGTATCCTGATGATCTGCTCCTGCCTTCTGAGCGCCTCGGACTGCCTCTCGATCTTTTTCTCGAGCTGGTTCTTGCAGTTAAAAAGTTCGATCGTATTCCGCACTCTGTTTCTGACGATCGAGTCCACAAACGGTTTGTGGATAAAGTCCGCAACGCCCAGCTCAAAACACTTGTTTTCCACCTCGACCGCGTTCTCACCGCTGATGATCAGCACCGGGATATCGTCCATCCACCCGCTTTCCCGCATGCTGTCGATCACGGCAAAGCCGTCCATTTCCGGCATATGCAGATCCAGCAGGAGCGCTGCCGTCTCATCCGGGCACTCCCGCAGCTTCTGCAGCGCCTGCGCTCCGTTTGCAGCCATCTCCACCACATAATCGGTCTCGAGTATCTCCCTCAACAGTTCGCGGTTCATCTCCGCGTCGTCGACTACTAATATCCTTTGCATCTAAAATTCCCCTCTATATCTCTCCTTTTCTCAGAACCACTCGGATCAGGATCGCGAAATCTCCCATTCGCGAACCCAAACCGGCATCCGGCGAAACTTTTCTCCATCTGACAGCCTCCTGTGATATAGTAATCCCAACAAGCAACAAACCACAAATACACATTAGAAAAGGAGAAAACAGTATGAAAACAAAAAATATGGTTTATTTTGGAATCTTTGTGGCAGTGTTGGTGATCACCGACTGCATCGCAGGAAAAGAACCTGCCAATTTCTGGATCTTTATAGCAGCGCTGGCAATCTCCGGCAACATCTCAAGAAAAGAGCCCGAGCGCTTCCGTAAACTCATGACAAACACTTTGGGCTACACGATGAGCCTCGGACTCATATTTTGTTTCCTCGAAGTTCTTGCCCTCTACGGTATTGAGATCGCCACGATTCCCTGGAGTCTCAGCCCGCTGGATTTCATGTTCTCGGTCTCCTGTCTGTTTTTCTTCTCGCTCATCTCCGAGAAGTGGACACTTCCGGGGCGTCAGGATGCAGGTGAAAAAAAATCCCTCTCCGCGATGAACCCGATGAAATGGTGGCGGTGCTGACAGCGATTCTCAGCTGCGCAGGGCGGAGGCGTACTCCGCCTTCGCCTTGCGGGACAAAAGACACGTCTCCCCGTTGTCAAGTTCCACTATGTTTTCTTTCAGCCGCACATTGCCGATCCTGGCACGGTTTACCAGAAAGCTGCGGTGGCACCGCCAGAACGCCTCCCCCAGCTTCTCCTCGAAATGATTCAGGCTGCTGTTGAACTCCAGCACCTCATCATCCATGTGGAGCACCAGCGTGTGGCGGCTTCCCACCGCCTCAAAATACAGGATCTTCTGCAGCGGAATGTGGCGCACCGAGTCAAATATTTTTAAAGAACAATAATTACTTTTCCCGTCCGGCTCACTCATCAGCCGCTCACAGATACTCTCCAGACACGCGTTCACGCGCTGTGCCATCACGGAGGGCTCGCCCTTCACGATATAGTCCAGCGCCTCCAGCCGATACCGGAATGTCTCAAACATCATATCGTCGTGTGCCGTGATGAACACGATGAACCCTCTCGGATCATACTGCCTGAGCTTTACCGCAAGCTCCAGACCGCTCATGTACCCCGGAAAGTCGATATCAAGAAAATAGATCGCCGGAACATCCGCTTTTTTCTGCAGCGAAAGCAGCGAAACCGGATTGTCCACCACCTGCAGCGGCCCCATATCACGCTCCATCATCATGATCTGATCGCCGACAAGTCTCTCCAGCTGCGCGCTGATCGCCGGCTCATCGTCGCATATATACACTGGGATCATCGTCATTCCTCCCCGTCATTCCCAATAGACTCCCGCAGTCTGTTTCCGCTCTGCATCCAATATCCCGCCCGGAAAGATCCTACACCGGGATCCGCAGCTCCTGCACCAGGTAGTCGTCCTTGATATAAGTGCGCGTCATGCAGTCCGGACAGCGCGACACCATCTTCCGATAGCTCGAAAGACCCGTCCCATGTCCCTTTCCCTTCGTGGTATAGCCGCTCTTTGTGAGCGCCGCCAGATTCGGCTGCTCGTCATAATTGTTGGCGACCGCTATGTACAGTTCCCCTGCGTCCTGCAATAGGACTACCCGGATCTTCCCCTCCGACTTCGACGCCGCCTCGATCGCGTTGTCGAGCAGGATCCCCTGGCAGCGCAGCAGATCCTCCGTCGACATGCGGACGCCTGTCACGGGGTTCATGATCTCGAGCGCGACCTGGATATGGCGCTGGCGCATCAGATTCAGCTTTGTGGAGATCAGGCTGCGCACCGGATAGATCCGGATGTTGGACAATCCCTCCATCTGCCGGATCTCGCTGCCCAGCTTCTCGTCAAAATACCCGCTGGTGCGCCGCATGAACTCCTGGATCGCCTCCACGTCCCCCTCCTGCGCGGAGAGTGCCATGCCGGACAAAAGATTGGTAAAGTCATGGCGGAACGCGCGGATCTCCCCCTGCAGTTCCTCGAGCAGCGCCATGTGCGCCTGCTGCTGCGCGATCGTCTCCTCCTGCGCCTTGACCTTGTCCCTGCTCGCCGCGTACATGGCGCCAAACTGGATGCAGAACAGCGCAAACAGGATCAGCACACAGCAGAACAGCCCATAGGAAAAATCGGTCGTCACACCCGGGAAAAACCGATCCAGCAGCGCTTTCAGGTTCATCAGCAGGAAAAAGACCAGCAGCGAGGCCGCCGTCCGCATCCGCCCGTGGAACAGATATGCAAAATACTGCGCAAACTCTGACCGGTTCAGAACAAACACGATCCCGCCGGAAAAAAGCAGCGTCAGCATGTACGGCAGCAAAAGGGATGTCGCCACATAGAGATATTTCCCGTCAAAGACAGGCGAGTAGTATGACGCCGCCGCTGTCAGAAAGTCAAAGATCGTGTAGATCAGAAAATGTCCCAGCATCGCCGCACCGAGTGCCGCAGCCATCGGTACGCGGTACCGCAGCCTGAGGATCGCACTGAAGATCAACGCCACGATCGAAAGTCCCAGCAGCTCGAGCCAGTCTTCATCCAACACATCGAGCGCGATCATGAGCAGTACCACCCCCCACATGACCACAGAGTACCCCGCATAGTACACGGCGTACCACCGCCACCGCGCTCTCTCCCCCACCAGTGCCATCGTCGTCCAGAAGACAGAATACGCATGCACCGCAAACAATACAACTACCACAGAAATACGAAAAACAAAAGGCATCTGTAATACTCCCCTTCCATTTTGCTATATTATCATTATAAAAACTTGCACATAGTATGTCAACGCGCTGGCAGAAAATATGTGAGCAGCATGCGCTCAACCACAGGTTGAGTGTGAATCAACCAATGATCCCTTCACAAATCCTGCCGATTGCGATATGCTTTTATCAGCAGATGCATGTGTGGAAAAGCAGCTATACATAACAATACAATAAAATGGCATATAGGCTCTCGGAGTCTATGTGGTCAACAACGGAGGTTTACTATGAGGGAACTCAAAATAAGTGAAATGATCAGGGAACTTAGGACAGACAAAGGCATCAGCCAGGAGACACTCGCCGATGTGTGCGACGTGAGCATGCAGGCGGTCAGCAAGTGGGAAAACGGACAATCCTGTCCCGACATCACCTTCCTGCCGCTGCTCGCGGAATATTTCGGCGTGTCGACCGACTATCTTCTGACAGGCAGGAACCATGCTGCCGGAAATGCGGACGATACCATCCTTTCAGGCATGTCGCAACAGGAACTCAAGGACGATGTTCTCTATATCGTTCAGTACCGGAACGGAAAAATTCTCGACAAAAAGCTTTGGAACACAGAACCGCCTGAAAATAAAGATACGGCGATCGCGATCCGGTTTGATCACGAGGCTTTACAGACAGACAATACCCTTCAGATCGAAGTGTGGGGAAATGCCAACATAGAGGCGCCTGATATGGACATGAACCTGTCGGCAGGCGGACATGTCAATTGCAGCGGAACTATACAAGGCAATGTCTCCGCTGGTGCGGGCGTGAACTGTGGAACGATCGAAGGTGATGTCGCCGCTGGCGCGAGCGTGAACTGTGACGTGGTGGAGGGCGCTGTCTCCGCCGGAAACAGCGTAAACTGCGATACGGTCGAGGGTAATGTATCTGCCGGTTACAGCGTGAGCTGCAATACGATAGAAGGCGACGCCTCCGCTGGAACCATCTCCTGCGAAACCATTGAGGGCAGCGCAAAGGCCAGCTCACACATTGAATACAAAAACAGATAAAACAGTCCTCCACATCCAGATAGGAGCTGCCGGAAAATGATATGCTCCGGCAGCTCCTCCGCTATCGCTCTTCCACAGTCATATGGACCGTGTCCCCCGCACCCTTCCCAAGCTGACTGCGGATACTTTTGAGCATCCCGATGATGTGGCAGACATTTCCATCCGGATCCTTCACCCCCATATTGACGATGCTCCCGTCATAGGGAATGCCGTCAAACTCGGCGTGCACCTTGACGCGCCCCTTTCCAAACTCCTCCCGGATATTCCACGGAAAAATGACATAGGCACCGCCTTTCTCCGGGATCTCATGGATCACTGTGTCGTACTCATATTTCTTTCCCATCTTCCGTTTCCCCTTTCCTCCCCAACAATGTCAAGCATTATTTTCACCGTTATTTGGTACTCCATCCAATCATAAATTATGCGGAAGATCATTACTTTTCATTTCACCGCCTTTTTCTGCCGCAAAACAATACCTTTTTCATATAGAACCACCTTTCTTTTCTTTATAATGTGCATAAGCCAAAAACGCAATTCCCGCAACAACATTGATGCACAGAACCACCAGAATATAAATCAATGGGCTTTCAAAAATGTATCTCTGGCTCGCAGAGTGATAACCCTGTCCAGAACTAAATCCAGTAACAGAATCAATAAATTGCACGACTACCGCCCAAAACGGAAGTGTACTTAAACCAAATATACTCAGGATAATCGTTTTAACAGCTATCACACAATAGGGAGAATTTCTCATCAGGCAGCCTCCTTCCATGAACAAAATAAAACCCCTCCTGCCCTTACTTCCAGACTTCGGCAAATTTTCATAGATCAATCATACTTACACCTCCTCATTTGTGTTAAAACAGATAGTATCGATCCCAATAATCCGTATTGTGAAAGCTGGCTGATATCCATCAACCCTTCCACCAGATCTTCAGCCAGCACATCTGACTCCTCCCGCACTTGTCTCAGAAAAACTGAAAAATACGGATCCTTTCGCTCACTTATTCGTTTCATCATATGCGCACCCCTCTCAGGAACACTCCAGACGATTGCAGTTAGAAATATTATATATTAATTTCCCTCAACAATCAATACGCCGCCAGGAACAGCCTGAGCACCAATCAACAACTCGCTCTTGAAAAATCCGCGCATTTTTTGTACACTATAATAGATAGCACTTGAATTACTTTTAAGCAAGGGGCTTTTGAAGGGAGAATATAGCATGAAAAAAGCAATGAGCCAGTCCTTACTGACACTGATCCTGAACGGTATCTCCATAGTATCGCTGATATTTCTGGTGATATCCCTGATTTCCTATCGGAATGTAAACAATCAGCTCTACTCCGCCAATGAAGAGCGGTTCAATCTGACCTACAACGCAAACCGTTTCATGAACGGTTCCGCCTACCTGACAAACGAGGTACGGGCATTTGCGGCGACAGGGCTCCAGAAGCATTACGACAATTACTGGAATGAAGTCAATACACTGAAAAACCGCGACAAGGGCGTCGCGGAGATGCAGGAGATCGGCATCACCGCCGCAGAGCAGAAGATGATCGACGACATGTACGCGCTGTCCAACCAGCTGGTCCCACTCGAGGACGAGGCGATGAAGAACGTGCAGAGCGGAAATAAGTCTGCCGCCCTGGATTATGTGTACGGAGATGCCTACAATGACTCCATCAACCAGATCAACACGCTGAAAGATCAGTTCCTGACAACGCTCGACAACCGGACATCCGCTCATGTGAACAGCCTGCTGCAGGAATCGAACCAGATCAGGCTCAGCATGATCCTGGCTCTGTCGATCGTCGGCATCATGCAGCTGTCCAATATGCTGCTCGTCCGTCTGAAAGTCCTGCGCCCTATCATGATCGTGAAGAAACAGATGGTCGAAATCTCCCGGGGAAATCTTTCCGCAAACTTTGCGCTGCTCCCTGACACCTCGGAAATCGGCATGCTGGTGGAATCCATTCACGAGACTAAGCGCGAGCTCAAGAAATATATCAGCGACATCGACACAACACTGTCCCAGATGGCTGACGGCAACATGGATCTGACGATCGGAAGCGACTACCGCGGCGAATTCCTGCCGATCCAGCGCGCGATGGGGCAGATACTCGATTCCCTCAACAACGCGCTGTCACAGATCAACAAGACTTCCGCGCAGGTTTCCGACGAATCCGACAAGATGTCGACAAGCGCACAGAGCCTGGCAAACGGCGCCACGGAGCAGGCTGCCGCAGTCGAGGAGCTCTCCGCGAGCATCCTGGAGATCTCCAAACAGGTGAGCAACACATCCGCGGATGCCGACAACGCCAACAAAGTGTCCGAGGAATCCATGCGGCACCTGACACTGTGCAACGAGAAGATGCGGGCATTGAGCGCAGCGATCGACGAGATCTCCGACTCCTCCCGTCAGATCGGCGGCATCACAAGGGCGATCGAGGATATCTCCCTCCAGACCAACATCCTGGCCCTGAACGCCTCCGTGGAGGCAGCGCGCGCAGGCGAAGCCGGAAAAGGGTTCGCAGTCGTGGCCGGCGAGGTACAGAGCCTGGCAAACAAGAGTTCCGAGTCCGCGAAGAATATCTCGGAACTGATCGAAAATTCGATCAAACAGGTACAAAACGGTGCTACCCTGTCCATCGAGACCATGAAGGCGCTGACTCAGGTGATCGCCAGCGGGGAACAGTCCGCGGCAATGATCGAGCGGATCGCCTCCTCCGCGACACAGCAGGCGGAGTCCTTAGAGCAGGTGACAGAAGGTATGAACCAGATCTCCAACGTCGTGCAGACAAACGCATCGACCGCGGAAGATTCCGCCTCCTCCGCGCATGAGCTTCGGAGAGGTGCGGAAGATCTGCGCAATGCCGTACAGAAATTCAGTCTGCGCAGAAGATAATTACATAGCGTATCAAGCCGGCTGACTTCCGCCGCCGGCATAAACTTACAAGTCCTCGGAGCGACGCAACCCGTCACTCCGAGGACTTGTGGATTTCAAGCACGTTCTGGCTTTTTGCCCTGCACGATATCGTTTATATCATAGTTTTTGGACGCCGCAATGATGCTGTTTTCCGCGAAGATCTCCTCCAGGATGCGGTGCTCCAATGCCCTGCGCCGCGTCAGGTGCGCGACCAGCCCTTCCATGCCTGTCAGACCATGCGCCTTTCCGTAGGGCGATTCCTCCAGAAACCGGATCATCATCGGAAACCACAGCTCCACTCCGCGCTCGTCCGACCGCTCCTTCCTGATGACATCGATCGTACCCTCGATATCGTCCACATCAAGATAGACGATCTGAAAGTGTTTCCCGGCAAGGACGCGCCCCAGCCTCCGGTAGAAATCCAGGATCCCGTCATCATCCATCAGCAGATACAGCATCTGGTTCTCGATGATATTCTGAAAGATGGAGCACTCAAAGATCTGCCCCTCCCCGTTCCATCTGCCGAAGCGCTCAAGTATCACCTGCTCGAACGCATCCCGGTCAAGATTTCCGTTATAGATCTCAAACTTTTCCAGATTCCTGTGAAAATCCGGTATCTCCGTCAATATCTGGGTATAGCAGATGACCCTGTGCGCGCCCTCTGTCACCGTTTTTTCTATGATCTTTGACGCGAGCGAAGGATAGTCTGCCAATATCTTGTCATACTGTTCCTCGGTGGTATAGGTACACCACGCCAGCTCGACAGGCGAGTAGTCGCCCTCCCGAAATACCTTGTGATCCGGCAGTTGCTCCGACAGTCTTTGCGCAAATGTCGACTTGCCTGCCCCCTGCAGACCCTCTATAAAATAATTGATCTTTTTCAAATCGATCGCTCCTTTCCATGAGCGTGTACACGCTCTAACCTCCGAAATTCCGAAGGTGTCATGTGCATATATTTCCGGAACGTACGGTTGTAATAGCTGATGTTGTTGAAGCCTGACCGGGTGGCGATCGCACTGATCTCGTCATCGGAATGCTCCAACAGGTCCAGACTCTGCTGTACCCTGTAATAATTCAGATAGCTGAACGGACTCATATTGGTTATGGACTTGAACAGACGGCAGATATGCCCCCTGCTCAGACCGAACTCCTTCTCGAGCTGTTCCAACGTGATATCGCTGTCACAATTCCCGCGGAGATACTCCATCATGGATTTCACCGTCACGATGCGGTGGTCGGAGGCATCTTCCGCGACATTCTGATCGCGCGCCGTGTTCGTCACCAGCAGATGCAGCGCTTCGAGCAGGCGTATCTTGATCGACAGCTCATACGCGTACTCCCTGGCATGAAAAGTCTCCCGGATGCCGTACAGACATTGGAGCAGCTGCCGCTGCCACACCTCCGCCGGATCGATGACGCGGCAGGCTGCGGCGCCGGACAGACAGGGTTCCAGATACTTTTTCTGGACGATGTCATTGCCCATGCCGCGCAGAAAATCCATATGAAAGACCACGGCAAAAAAATCCAGCCGTCTGCCAAGCTCGCAGGTCAGCAGATGGAGCTGGTTCGAGGGAATGATGCAGATCGAATCTTCCCGCACCGGGCAGGCTTCGCCGCCCAGGTGGATCAAAGCCTCCCCCTTCGTGATGACGAGTATCTCGACCTCCTCATGCCAGTGGCAGCCGATCCGCTCCCTAAAGGAAGGATCGGGCGAGGCGTCGTAGAGCATCAGCGGGAAGAGTGCATTGCCGTGCGGTGTCGTCTCCCTGAGATGGGAGCTGTTTTGTGCCGGTACTTTTTTCATGGGCACTGCCCTCCGCAGATCATTTTGCAAAACTCCTCAGATAGATCGTATTTCCATCGGGATCATAGAAGATCATATTCGTCGCTCCCCAAGGCTGCTTTGCCGGCATTTGCACGATCTGTGCGCCCATACCCAGCACCCTCTGATACACCTGTTCTATATCATCAACCGTAAACGCCAGACATATATTCTGGTTCTGATTGTTTTTGACACTTCCATCGTTGTAAATGGTCAGCATCGTTTCTTCTGCGATGATGACCTGGTGAACCGTGTCATCACTCTGATTGTCAGTCTCAAGCAGCTGTTTATAAAAATCAGCAAGCCGCACAACATCGTTGGTCAGCAAACCGACTTCTCCTATTTTCATGTCGTCCTCCCCCTCTCAATATTGCCTCCCAGGATCTTTCCTGCATCTATCTTCGCAGCAGTCTCCCTGTCCTATGCATACAAGCCCTGGCAGCCATACACGCTCAACACACCGCTTGAACTTGCGGAAGCTGACAGCTCTAATTTCAAGCACAGGGACTACGATCCATTATATCGCACATCAAGTGCAAATGCAATTCCCGAAAAACTCCCGAAAAGAAAAATAATTCATGATTAAAATGTTCCATGATTAAAATAATTTATGATTAAAATGTTCCATGATCAAGCCATCGCGAAACGATGCTGCGCGGCTTGATGCGTGTCAGCCGGCGAGAATGACCGTTTCATTTTATGTGAATATCGTGCTATCAAATGCAAATATTGTTCAAGAATTTCGTTTTTAAAGTTAATATAATACAATCATAGCGCAGCCAACACGAAACATCATCACTAAATATTATAATTTAAAATCTATGGGCTCCCAAAGTATCGTTGTGTCTGATCGTGAGTAACGATTTCTGTCAGATGTTCACGAATTTGTGAGACGTGCGTGAAATGTACGTTGATCCAATCTGTGGTGCACAGAACGGAATCAGCCGCAACAGCAGGTGTAAGGGAGATTCCGAGAGCATATAATTTCAAAACGGAGGAATCAAGAAATGAAATTCTGGAAAGAGAACGAATCCCTGTGCTGGAAACACCAGTACGAGACCGTGAAGATCACACCGTGGGGCAGGAATGCACTGCGCGTGCGCACCACAAAGTACCCGAACTTTACCGACCGCAACTGGGCACTGGAGGAATCCATACCCGACACATCCGCCGATGTCTCCATCGAGATCGCAGAGGATGCGCGCACCGACGCAGCCATCACAAACGGACGGCTCCGCATCCGTGTAGACGGTTCAGGTATCATGACCTTTTACCGCGACGGACAGAAATTTCTGAAAGAATACCACAGGGACTACGACCAGCCCTCCTGCCCGGAGAGCAGATGTCTGAGAGTCCGCGGCAGGGAGTACAAGGCGATCTCCGGCGGCGACTACGCCGTGAAACTGCGCTTTGAGAGCAACGACGGCGAAAAGATCTACGGCATGGGACAGTACCAGCAGCCCTATCTCGATCTGAAAGGCTGTGCCCTTGAACTCGCACAGCGCAATTCACAGATCTCTGTTCCATTTGCAGTGTCCAGCCTCGGCTACGGCTTTCTGTGGAACCATCCGGGTGTCGGCAGCGTCGTCTTTGGCAAAAACTACACCGAGTGGGAGGCAAAAGCCGCAAAGCAGACGGATTACTGGATCACCGTCGACGACACGCCGGCAAAGATCCTGGAAAATTACACGGAAGTGACCGGAAGGACACCCGTGATGTCGGAGGATCTTCTCGGGCTATGGCAGTGCAAACTGCGCTACCGCACGCAGGAGGAAGTGCTCGGCGTGGCGAGAAAATACAAAGAACTGGGCATTCCGCTGGACGTGATCGTCATAGACTTCTTCCACTGGACCAGACAGGGCGACTGGAAATTTGACAAGGACTACTGGCCGGATCCCAAAGCCATGTGCGACGAGCTGCACGCCATGGGCACCAAGGTCGTCGTTTCCGTGTGGCCGACTGTCGACAAGAAGAGCGAGAACTTCTGGGAAATGCAGGACCGCGGGCTCCTGATCCAGACAGAGCACGGCAGCAACCAGACGTACGAATTCCAGGGCGACTGCCTGACGATCGATCTCACCAATCCCGAGGCACAGGAATATCTGTGGGAAAAGTGCAGGAAAAATTATCGCGACTACGGCATCGACATGTTCTGGCTCGACAACGCCGAACCGGACTACAGCGCATATGATTTTGAGAATTACAGGTATCAGCTCGGACATGCCCTGGAAGTCAGCAGCCTCTACCCCAAGCTCTATGTCAAGACATTTTTCGAGCAGACCAAGGCGCTTTCCCTCGCGCGCTGCGGCTGGGCGGGCAGCCAGAAATACGCATCGCTCCTCTGGTCGGGCGATGTGCCGAGCACCTTCGAATCTTTAAGGGATCAGATCAGCGCCGGGCTCAATATGGGTCTTGCGGGGATCCCCTGGTGGACGACCGACATTGGCGGGTTCATGACCGACGACGTGGCGGACGCGGATTTTCGCGAGCTGCTGCTGCGCTGGTTTGAGTTTGCCGTGTTCAGCCCGATCCTGCGCATGCACGGCGACCGCGGTCCCCACGATATCCCACCGCTCTCCGACAAGGAGTGGGGCGGCGGAAGCCTGTTCACCGGTCAGCCCAACGAACTGTGGAGTTACGGCGAGGAAGCCTTCGGCGTCATGAAAAAGCAACTGGATCTCAGGCTTTCCATCAAGCCCTATATCGCGAAGCTGATGCGCGAGGCGGCGGAGACGGGCGCGCCGCTGCTGCGGACAATGTTCTATGAATTTCCAGACGACGCCCACTGCTGGGAGCTGGAAGACCAGTACATGTTCGGAGACCGCTACCTCGTTGCCCCGATCCTGCAGTTAGGACAGCGCGAACGCGAAGTCTATCTGCCTGCCGGAAACTGGAAAAGCATCGCGGACGGCCAGACCTGTGCGGGCGGTCAGACCATCGTCTGCCCTGCACCCCTGGATCGGATTCCTGTATTTGAGAGATCTGTGTAGCCCATTTGCATCGAGCAGGGGGATTCCATCGGAATCCCCCTGCTCAAATTCTAATCATCGATCCCAAAGACATACTCCAGCTGATCCTCAATGTCGTCCAGCTGATCCTCGAGAAGCTCCAGTTTCCGCTCCTGCTGTTTGTATTCCTCCCTTGTCAGGGATCCTGTCTTGTAGAGATACTCCAGTTCGTCCTCATGCGTGTCGAGCGTGTCGTCGATCTGTTTCCCCTCCTGTTTCAGGGCGAAAAACTGCTCCATATCCTGCGCGGCTGTCCCGCTTGGCACCGCAGCACACACCTTTGTCACAAACGCATCCACCACTGTGCTGAGTTCATCCAGTGTGTAGGTGGTCAGCCCATCTATGGAAGCCCCCTGCCTGTTTATCGCACTGCTGTTTCCGACACTTGTGTCCTTTTGTGCCGCGCCGCTTTGCCCGTTTCCGACACCTGTGTCCTTTTGTGCCTGTGCATCGCTCTGTCCATTTCCGACACTTGTGTCCTTTTGTGCCTGTACATCGCTCTGCCCTATTGCATCACTCGTTCCGTCCTGCGTTTTCTGACTGCTCCCGCTGCCCACATCCGCCTGCACACCGCTGTCGGACACCTCACCTGCCGCAGGCGCACTCGATGCACTGCCATTTCCTGCTCCCTGCCGCTGTTCCAGGTCTGCGATCTGCTGCTCGAGCTGTGCGATCTGTGTCTTCAACGCCTCTGTCTCCGCGCTGTTGTTTCCGGCATTTGACTGACACCCTGTCACCAGAAGCGCGAGGAGCACGCCGACGGCTGACACGCTGTTTTTCATCCTCTTCTTTCTCATACTGACTCTCCCTTCAACAAAATTTCCGTGTCCCGCTGCCTGACGCATTCCGCGAGACAGTAAACACACCTTCTCAACATATGCCTCATAAAGATCGTCCCGCAATATCAGGCTCAACGAGACACCGGGATCCTACATTTATATGAGTCTGTCAACTATATTATAATGTTGTCGGGCAGTTTTGTAAAGAAATATGCGATGTATACACGAAACACGGACCGCAGCTACGCACGCTGCAGGTAAAACGCCTCCAGCGCCTTTCCGATATACGCAGTCGCGCCGTCACCGTAGACGCTGTCCTGCACTTTCTGTATCGTCTCGTTGGTCTGATAGCTGGCTGCGAGCTCCTTCATCAGTACGGAGACATCATCCATCTGGTACAGCTGCTTTGCCACGAAATCATACTCACCGACAATCTCCCTGACTTCCATGGCATTGACATCTGTCCCCATTTTGTCTGCAAGCTTCTGCATCACTGCTGCGATGCGTTTCTGATACGCGGCCACAAGCCCCGCATCGGCGGGATTCTTCTGCGCCTCCATCGCCTTTTCCTTGCTCCCGTACCACTCTACGATCTTAGCAAAATTCTGCTGCGCCTCATCCGACGCCGCACTCTCCAAAAACTGCTTTCTCCACGCCTCCTTGCTGCCATAGTGCGCAATGAAGATTCAGCTGCGGTGTATATACATCCGCGACAGCTCCGGCTCGCCGTCGCCCTGCACCATGCACAGAAATTCCCAGCCGTAGCGCTCATAGAACGCTGTGTGGTCTGTCACCAGATAGAGCGTGCTGATCCCGCGCTCCCTCATATCTGCGCAGACCGTATCGAGCAAGGCGCCCGCCACGCCACGCCCCCTCTGCGCCTCCTCCGTGTAGACAGCGCAGACATTGGGCGCCAGATCCTTTCTGTCATGAAAGTCATTCTCGATCACTCCCAGCCCGCCGATGATCTGACCGTCTTCCAGCGCCAGATACCACTGCGGCACAGCACTTTTCATGGCGAGGCATTCCTCCATGCTCTCCGCGTACGCCTCGAGCGGAATACCCCATTTTTCGTGAAACCACAGTGCTGCGCGCTCCTTTAAGTCCGGTCTGTCCACCAGACGGATCACTTTGTATTTCATTGATATAATACCCTCCACTTCTGACGAATCGCATCCCTGAGTTCCTTTGTGAGATGCCGAGATCCTCTATATGATCCCGCTCTTCATATCCTCATACGCCCTCTCCCAGCAGTTCTCCGGCACTTCGGGCCAGTCGCATCTGCCGTTCTCCTGCTCGCACAGTTCCATCGCCCTGCACAATACCTGTCCGTGCGTAACCTTCCTGCCGCGCAGGATGCACTCAGTCACCATCGACCAGTACGGCGCGATCTCGTACAGTCCCTTCTCGCGCATGTCCCGTATCACAGACTCAATATCGTAATCAAGCGCCACAAACTCCGGCGTCCATCCTCCATTGCCGCCATGAAGGAGCATAAACTGCGCCTTCATGCCGCCCTCTGTGATGATCGGCAGACCGACAGAACCGGGATTCCATATCGTCTTGCCGCACTCCTGTATGTCCATCGCCCTGTGCGTGTGACCGCACAGCACATATTTCTCTTCCACCCCTGCAAGAATCTCCCCGTTCTGCCTCCCGCCAGGGAGGATATCCTCCTTCACCGCCCGCTGCGAGCCATGACAGATCCGGATATCCTCCATTCCTTCTATGCGGATGCGATCCGTGATCGGCAGCTTTTCCAGAAAAGAAGTGTCCTCCTGCGTCAGCTGCTGTCTTCCATAGCGCAGCATTCCGACCGTGCTCGGATAGGCGTCCCACTCCGGGTGTCCCTCCCCCAGACCGTACAGCTGGTAGTCCTCCTTGTTTCCCTTTATGATATAACAGGGCAGCTTCCGCTGCAGATCATACAGGGTGTCCATCACCTGCCTGGTCCCGGGCAGCTCCCCCACATAGTCTCCCAGAAAACAGTATGCGTCGATATCCTGTTTTTCCAGATATTCCATACAGGCTTCCAGCGCAATGTGATTGCCGTGGATATCCGACAGCACTGCGATGTTCATAGCGTTCTCCCCCTTTCGCTTTTGCCTTTCTGTTTACCCCTGTCGCTTTTCGATGGTCAGATGGTGGAAAAAGGCGATATCTTTATACGCGTCCACATCCGATACGCGCATCTCGATCTCGACCATTTTGTCCTGCCATGCAGGATCCTTGTGTTGTTCCTGATTCTGCTGCAGATCCCAGAATGTCCGCATCCCCAAAGTTTTTGTGATCTTTAACCCGCTGCACCATTTTTCAATGTCGGCATCTTCATAATAACAGATCTCTCCGTACTGTGCGGACGATCCGCTTTTTCCGTCCAGCAGGTCATTTGCATGCTCAAAATTATTCAGCAGCACGACCATCTGCATGACCCTGCCTGCGCGGTGATGTTTGACGATCGAGAGCTTTCCGCCTGGTTTCAGCAGTCTTGCAAACTCGGCAGCGATCTGCTCCCGATCCGGGGCGTACTCCAGCACATTGTGGCAGATGATGACATCAAATGTCTCATCCGCGAACTGGCGCAGAATGTCCGTGCTCCCGATCAACTGCGTGTAAGGATTCTCCATCCATCTGTTCTCGGCACTGTCTTCGTCCGGCTCCACAGCCGTCACATCGTTCTTTTCAGCCAGATGATCCGCTGTCACTCCCACGCCGCTGCCAAAATCGAGGATTTTCTTGCCCGCTATCGCTCCCAACTGCTGCCATACCATTTTCTTCATCATGCATTCCCATGGCGGCAGATCCGTCACTGCTCTTTTCATCAAAACATCAACTCCCTTTCATTTTTGATCTCACAGTCCTGCTGATTTTCGGACATGTATTATATAGGTTGACGTTACGTCAATGTCAATACCTGTTCATCTTATTTTTGTGCATCACATACCCAAGACCTGCTCCGACGCAGCCGCCTATGATATGTGTCAGCTGTGATATATTGTCACTGTTGGCGATGCCGCTGTAGATCTGCCCTCCGATATAGAGCGCCGCGACGAGCACCAGTGTGATCGGTATCGTCCCCTCTTTCACGCTGGTAAACGGGGACAGCAGTATGAACGCAAACACCACGCCGCTGGCGCCGAGCAGCTGTATATGCGGGAAAAAGATACAGTGCACGATCCCCGTGGCCAGCGCTGTCGCCAGGATCACGAACAAAATATTGGACGATCCATACTTTTCCTCCAACAGCGGTCCCACGATCAGCAGCATCATGATATTTCCGATAAAATGTTCCCAGCCCGCATGTCCGACTACATGCCCAAACAGACGCACATACGTCAGCGGGGACAGCATCGAAGAGCGGTACACACTAAACAGTGCGTTTGTCGTCCACCCCTTCGTGATCCACCCCAGCGCCAGTGACAAAAAGCAGACTGCCGTGAAACAGATGACGACCGGCGAGTTGAATGAGAATCTGATCCGTCCTTTGTTTTTCATGTTTTACTCCTATCCGCAGGCTCCGCTGCCTGCACTTTATATCACTATTACCTGAATCGGGTTTTTCTACCCCGCAGTCGGCTCATACTTTGTGATCGCCAGAACCTTGTCGTCCTTCATCATCAAGGCGAGACAGACCGGAAGATTGTCTATCCCGTCCTCTATATTGGCGGTCAGTATGCCGTCAAATGCGTCTGTCCAGTGCTCCGGGTAAGCAGTCCCGTTCCATGCCGGAAAGCCTTCCGATTCGAAACCGATCGCCCGCATGTTTGGACAGATCTCCAACACTTCCTCCCTTGTCATGCCGACCTGCAGACCGTTCGCAAGCCTGTGCGACTCGTCCCAGACCGCCCACGAGTAAAGTTCATATCCTTTATGGAACGGGTCTTCGTCAAGCTTACCATAAAGATACTCCACGCCGTCCACCATGACGCTGTACCACACGCCCGATCCCATTCCGGGCAGCATCCCGCCAGTCTCATAATCGTACTCCCCGACATTCCCCCGCCTCGCCGCCTCCTCAAAGGTAAAAAGCTCTATCGCAGGTTCGACCGCGGCGGCTGTCGGCGTGATATCATGATCGGTGGCGGCTGCGGTGAATCCGGTCAGATCCGATCCTTCCACATACCGACTGTCCACCACCTGCAGCGCTCCATTTTCATAAGCCGCCGTCACCACGATCTCATCCAGGGACCACTTATTCAGCGCCTCAAAATGAAATTCGATCAAATCCCTTTTCCCGCTGTTTATGACCAAAGCCTCATAACTGACACTCCGGTGCTCCTGCGCTGTCTCTATATCACCGAAATCCATCATCAGATCACTGTCTAACAACACAACTGCATCCACTGCCACCTCCCCTGTCAGTTCCTTCACTGACAGATGAATATGAGGCGCACTGACTTCCTGATCAATGTACTGCGGCATGGACGCCCACTCCGGAAATTCCTTCCCGTAATTCCTGCAGACCACCGTAATACCGGGCTTGTAGAGATCGCTGCCCAGCTCCCCCGGCGGCATCAATGGCTGATAACTGCCGTCTTTCTTTTCGAAAAGCGCTGTCTCACCGTAGGCGTTGGGATCCGTGCTGAATCCATAATACATCTGGATCAGGATCTCCTTCACGCCATCTCCGTTCAGATCACAGGTTCGGACTACTGGCATTCCCATTCCAAATTCCTTCGTCTGGATCCGATCCCCGTTCCCGAATTCAATCCGGTATGTGCACCTCTCATCCGATGCAATGTATTCCCTGTAAACACGGTCTGTCCTGCCGTCACCGTCATAGTCCTGACCCACAAACTGCTCATAACTGTCCCACGCCGTGCACTCGTCCAGATAGCCCGCATAATCAGTATAACCGAAGATACTTCCCGCCGGCGCGGCGCAGCTCGCATCTATGCCGTCCGAAGCGGACTCCGCCTTCTCCTGTATATCTGCCACACGGACATTCTCTGACACCCGTGCTGCTTCCTCTTCCTCTGAAAAATCTTTAGTATGAAAGACTGCCAGAATGATCATTACCATGATCCAGATCACCTTGCTCATCCAAGCCCTCCTCTCTTTCCTTTTCACGCATTGTCCAAAATCTGCCGAACCGATAGTACTCCTGTCATCTGGTCGTCATATTCACGACGAGGATCGCCGCCCCAAGCACGGCGAGCACCACCCCTGTCGCCCGGTTCAGCGTGACGGCGCTCGCCTTGTTTGCAAACTTTGCGGCGATCCGCGCCCACAGCAGTGTCGACGCCACGCAAAATACCAGACACCGCATATCGGGCATACCGCCGATCGCAAAGTGGCTTGCCGAGCCTGTAAGTGCCGTAAATGTCATGATAAAGACGCTTGTCCCGACAGCCGTCTTGAGCTCATAGCCAAGGACGCTTGTGAGGATCAACAGCATCATCATGCCGCCGCCCGCGCCGATAAAACCACAGATAAATCCGACGATCGTCCCGCATACGACGGACTGTGCGATCCGCTTCTTCACGCTGACTGCCGCCATCGACTCCTTTGTCGTCATGACAGGTTTCACGATAAATTTGATGCCGAGCAGCAGTGTCATGAACACCGAGAAGCTTCCCATCGTAGTGTTTGGCACCATGCTCGCGATCCAGCTCCCAAACAGTGTAAAGAGCAGAACCGTGACCATCATGACCACGCCGCTTCGGATGTCGAGATTTCTATTTTTTCCGTATGTGTACGCACTCACCGCACTCGCCAGGACATCGCTTGCGAGCGCGATGCCGACCGCCTCATACGCCGGAAGATGCAGAAACGTGATCAGCATCGGACTGATGACTGCCGCCGCACTCATTCCTGCAAATCCCGTGCCCAGCCCTGCACCGATCCCCGCGATAAAACAGATGATAAACTGAAACATGATCCTTCCCCCTATTTTCTCTCAAAAGGAGCATTGTGCATCCTGATCTTAAAATATATCTGGTAAGGCTCATACCCGATCTCATTCAGCCTGACAAACTCAATCCCCGGATCCTGGTTTTCGGTCCGGTATCTTGTCAGAAAGCTTCCCCACTGTCTGCCGCAGGAGACGGACAGCTCCTTTACAGGATCACCATCCGATATCGTCAGCACCCGCTCCTTCTCACAGATCCCGGCAAGCACTTCCGGACCGTAGCGGAATGCCCCCATGGTCCTGTCGTCAGGCAGTGTGATGAACTGGAGCCCGATCGGGAGAAGTACCGTCACTGTATCGCCCGTCCGCCACACTCTGTCGATCGTGACAAAAGCGCTGCTGTCATCACTGCTCTGACAAAGTTCCCCGTTCACATAGACAGAAGCCTTCCTGGTGATCCATTCCGGTATCCTGAAACGCAGGGAGAACGAAAGGTCATTTGCAGTCCCGCGCTCCACCTCGACTGTAAATATATGTTTCCTGAAATCCGGCCTCGAAGGACTGGCGGCCTCCGCGTCCACAACGGACTGGAAACCATCGTTGACAGAGGATTTCTGGAGCATGCCGTTCATGTGATCCTGTCTCTGGCTGACGCGGACCGCTGCACCGCCCAGGTCAAACTCCGCGGTCGAATCAATGTACTGCGCGATGTATATCTGCGCATTTTCCTGGAAATAGATACCGCGGTTCCAGGCGGCATTTGCCTGCACCATCGTCCCGTGACAGCAGAAAAAGCTGTCCCGCTCCCCTGCCCACTGCTTCCGGCTGGCTGCCTTCATCGGCAGGAAGTAGGTGAGCAGCCCCTTTCCGGGATTTCCCTCCACGTCCTCCCCGGTCCAATACGTCTGTGCCATGATCCCGTTATACCGGTTGTATTCCATGTACTGCAGGTATTCCGGCTCTCCGGTGTGGCGGAACAGAAATTCCGCCAGGCGCATCATGTTGTACACCGTACAGTGCTCCTGGTTCTTATCTCCCAGACGCTCCTTGAGGCGCATCATCGGCGTCCACACTTCGCCCTGTGTCTGCCCGCCGGTGGCATAATAGCCGCGGTCGGTGACAGCACATTTCCAGTATGCCCTGACGACGGCGAGCCACCGTTCTTCGCCGAACACCTCATAGCCCCTCGCGCAGCCGAGCACCTCCGGTATCGTGGTATTTGCGTGCATGTTTGTCAGGACATCCCTGCCCTCCAGAAGTGGGTCAAAAAGCCGTCTCCTGTAGTAGCGCTGCGCAAGCTCCCTGTATTTCCCGTCCTGTGTCACGGCATAAAGCTCACACCAGATCTCAAGCATACCGCCCGTTTCCATATCGAGGATATCATCGAACTTGTCCTGCGTATATCTGCCGCTCCACTCGTAGAACCAGTCTGCCAGACGCTCGGCGATGTCGAGCGCCTGGCTGTTCCCCGCGAGCTGGTACATGTCGAGCAGTCCCATGAACAGCTTGTGGATATTGTACTGGGGCGCCCAGATCTGTTTGCCCTCCGCGATCCAGTACAGATATTTTTCCGGTATGGCGGCAACCCATCTGCCGCCGTTTTCCCGCTGGCAGACGGCAAGCTCCGCCACCACAGCGTCCGCCTTTGCTTTCAGTTCCATGTCGCCGTGGGCGTGATAGTGCCGCGCCGCCGCTGACAGCCAGTGTCCGAGAAAGTGTCCCCTGATCTGGCAGGTAGATGCTTCCCAGCCGCCGAGCACGTGCGTCTGGATCCCCCTGCCGGAGTAACGCCCTGCCTCGACATTGTAAGTGAAGAGCAGATCCTCATTTGACAGGGACATCAGATAGTCCCTGTTGCTCCGCTCTCTCCTTAACAGTTCACCGTCCTTTAATACAACCTGTTTACCCGAAACTGCTTTCATCGCAAACCTCCTCGTTTTACTCCTGTTCCTTTTTCCCCCACTGAACCTGTCGGATCCTGCATCCATAATCCGCTGTCCCCCCGTCACTGTTCATGATCCGCACAACCTCGCACTGCATCTTCAGCTCGCCGGCATTCGTCCTGAGCAGCAGCGCGTACCGCTCGTTCTTTTGAAAGCAGCCGTCGTCTGCGCGGAGCAAAATGCCGGTGGAGCTCATATTGGCTGTCCTGATCGGCAGCGGTTTCTCAAACGCGATCTCCTCCCCGTCGATGTATCTGCCCACTACGATGCCCTCCAGGGCAAGCGAATACCTGACTGCATGGCGGTCCTCGATCGTCTCATATTTTCCCAGAAAAACTTCGACCTCGTCGCCTCTCACCATTTCCCGGATCGTCCCGTTGCACTTGTACAGATAACTCTCCGCGAAGATAACGGCGCAGATCTGATAGTAATTTTTCTTCGGGATATTCTTTGCCGAAATCACCACTGAATTGACAGAAGTGTTGTATCGAATCACCTCTGTGTCTGCGATCGTCTGGTTGCTGTCTGCATCTTTGATGATAATCCTGTGATTTTTGATCTCTTTTTCCAGCATTGTTCTGCACCTCCATTAAATGCCCATACACTTTTGTAGTTCCCGCAGAACATGATCCCGTCATTTTCATCCGGGTTCTGTTCTATGCATAAATCCCTCACTTATCATATCACAATGCACTCAGTTATGTACCTCCTTTTTTTTCGCATACTCACATATTTTTTTCACAAATGACATCGCTGATGTCATCCGTATGTACTCTTTCGCATGCCGGCAGGCTCTTTTCAATATTTATAGTCGAAAATACCTTTGCTGCAGCTGAACACGCCAGTTTTATGCAAACTCTATTCTTTCTATCCGACCTCTGACCTACTTTGTCAATTTTCTAAGCGAATCATATAATTCTTGCAGTTCTCTTTTCTGTTCATCTGCACTCATGCCCGGAATGTCTCTGGGAAATGATTTTTCGATATGGCTGTAACAGATTTCCCGCTTTTCATATCCTTCCATATGTTTCGAGATCATATCATGCAACTCCTCAGCCGATGCCATCTCATCTCCCATAAAATCAATTTCCCATTGATCTGTTACGCTATAATGCGTACTCCTGGCAAGCTCTGACTGTCTAAAATCTTCCCCTGACACAGCTTCATATAAAAAGAGCTGTTCCATGTCATCAATACTAAAGCAGTCTATCGAAAGATATCTGTATTCATTTTGCTGATTGACATACGCATCGACTGTCCGGATATTCGTCGGTGCTATATATTTTGTGTCGTTTCCCGCTCTCTGCACGTAGGTGATCCCGTTTGCCACCAGCGCATATTCCCTCATGTCGCTGTCATACGCCGCAAACCGATCTGGAAGTTCCCCCTGCTCTATATAGCGCAGCGTCTCGTCCAGCGTCATACGGAAGTTGTAGACGTGTGCCGTGGCGTCCAGATCCGGCTCGGGCGGATTCTCCCCGTACTTTTCTCCTGCAGGAAGGTAGGACTCACTCAGACGGATATCGTACCGAACCTTCTCCGGCAGGCGCTCCTCACTCTCGCATACCTTTTTGAAAAAGGTATCCTTGGCTTTCGTGTTTACGGGGAGCACATTCTGTGCTTTCCTGCGTTTCCTTTTCTGTCGTGCCCTGTCTTCTGCCAATCTTTTCTCCTCTCAGGTGTAAATGCCGTTTTCTTTCGTTCCGCAACAGGCTGGAACTTATATTTATTATACCACGCCTGGCGCCGCAGCGGCAATCAGATTCTAAACTATGTCCAAAGAATTTGAAATATTTCTTGCCACATAAGTCTGCCTAAAGTCTGCGATTTAGCTGCACTACATTGACTGACACGACTGTGCCGTCCAAAGTATTCAACGTCATAAAGTAATATTTTGTCTTTTTGCTGTCTGCATCGATCTCCCAACCGATCTCCCACGGATTTGCAGATATCAGGCATACATATTTTCCACTTCCGTCTTCACCCCAGAACTCGACACATGAATTTCTTTTGTTTTTGATCACTTTCTGTTTCACCAGGAAATCAGTGAGTGAGTTCGCAATCTTGTCCGGCAGCAAACTGATCGAAGTCAGATCTGAATCTATATCCAGTACTTCTTTCTGTCCTTTCAGTTCGTATTTTTCACATCTGTCCACGCAATCACCACCACCTTCGATATATTCCATATAGTTGTCTATAAAAATGTCCCAGTGTGTGTTTGTATCCCACAACACATATCCGAAAGATATCTCTTTTTGTTCTTCATACAACTGGATTATTTGAATCAGAGGCAGCATACCGCTCTCACGATACCTGCCAAAATAGTAAGATGTTTTTGCCGTGATCCCCCCGTCAGTATACCTTTCCAGCATCTCCGCAGAATATTCTCCTAGCGGTATATCTCCCTGCCCGTTCTCCTCTGGCGTTTTCCAGTCTTTCACTCCCAGCATCCATAGTATGCTGTTCATTTCCGATTGCCGCGCAGTTTCTATTTCCCTTTTTTTAATGATGTCACTTTTTTGTTTTAATATAGGTGGAAGCAGATAATACTCATGGTCTTCATGGTTCACTACAGAAAAATAGAGTCCGTTACCCCAGACACCACAGATAACAAACCTTCCATCTTCCAGCTCATAGTATGACCGCAGTATCCCGGAACCTATGGTTCCATTCTCCAATCCAATACGATCGACAATATCCCTATAAGTACTGTTATGATCGAACTGTTCAAAATCGCTGACTGATAATCTTCTGTCATAATATGTATAATCAGTGATATGTCCGTAAACTTTAATATTCCCTGATGTTCTTTTTACACATTTTACTGCTATCATCACCACACAAATACTTAGAAATCCACACAAACATAACCAGTATATTTTTTTCCACAAACTTACTCACACTCCTTTATTATACAGACTCGATCAGCAGATCCTTTACAGTTGCAAACGGCTCATCTATGAAACAGGATCATCGTTTCCATTCTTTCCCAAGAACCGATAGAAACAGACAGGATTCAGCATGCTTTGAATATATAACAGTTTTTATCAACCCGCATCGGAAGTAATACTTTCATCCAAAACAGCATACGTCGTATTGCATACATCGATCAGCATACTGACTCTCCTGCTGCCGGACGTAAAACTGACATCCGCGATAAACCCACTGCCCATATAGGCACTGTTTCGCTCTATTTCCCATCGACAGCTCTTTTCCCCTATGCTGTCAAGATATGCATACATGGCGTATGTACTGGCAGATTCGTACATGCTGTCAAACATCCCGCCATCGGACATACCCGAACCGCCATCTATCTTGTAATCTGTTTTCGGTTCTCTGATTCCATCAGAAAATTCTTTATAGGAATGCCATGTCAATCCTGAATTATATGCATATCCATTCCCCAATTCTATCCCGGCATTTTCGTCCTTTCTAATATCTGCCATAACAATGTAACGTTCATTGACATCCCAGTCCCCATCGATCAGAATATATATATGATCTCCTGAATCAGATTTCAAAAATGCATGATAATGATTGTCCCGATAAATAATTCTTTTTAGTGTCCATTCTTCCTCACCCATTCCCACTTTATCAGCATAATCAACCAGCGCGTATGCCACTAGATTTTCCAGCGTAATGTGATACCCGCCCTCTCCCGCATTTTCAAAAAACTGATAGTCCGGTCCGTTTCCCATACTTAGATCACAGTGTTCCCACACACTCTTCTCTGCCGGTATCTCAGGTTCGGCAACACCTATATCAATCTTCTCCTGTACTTCTAAAAAATCATTACCTTTGTAATAGTTTAACAGTATCGTCTGACGATCCAGCATTTCAATACTGATCACAGGATCAACCGCCGGAGAAAAATCCCTTCTGATCTTTTGATATATTTCATCATTAAACAGATCCGTAAATACCAGCTCTCCATTCTCCATATATGCAACATATTTTTCTCTGATCAACCTGGAATTCATATAACCTGCAGATACTCTGCCAGAATCTTTGTCGAAATAGAAAACATTGCGTGCCGGAGAACCTGTACTACATCCAATCTCTAAAACATTTTCTGTCACTTCCACAATCCACGGTTCCTTTGGATAGGTCATCGAGAAAACCTCATTATGTGCCTTATCGTATAACTTTACTTCATATTCCTCTGCTATTCTTTTTACTGCAACCTGGGAATTTGATTTTTTCCCTTCCGCAGCCAATTCGGATTCGATCGCGGGCATGTTGAAATTTGTTTCCTGTTGTTCCAGCCCGCTCTCCACTATTGTTTTATTTTCACACGATTCTTCCTGATCGCTGTTGTTTCCCTGACTGCATCCTGTCAGGAAAAATGCATTCAAAAGCGTAGTGATCCCAACCCACAGGATCACTCTCCCCACATAATTACGATCAACACTCATTTGAAACATCTCCCGTCTCGCGATTACTTCTATTTATAAAACTGCCTCTGCCCACGGTACATCAATTCCTCATAAAGCGTATGGGAACTACTGCCTTTTGTTGCTTCTGTTGAATCATCTGCTTCTTTGCTTATCTGATAATATAAAGTCACACATATTGAAATACACACTATACTGATCAACCATGGAAAAGTTCCCTTTAGTGTTGTATATAATTTTAATCTATTCACTTCTCAAACAGTCCTCCAAACTATTATAAATCGCAACCCAATCTTCCAACGGATGCGAATCTTGACGCGCAAATCTCCCCAGAGTGTACAGCCTAACCTGGCATACATAGCGGCATTTACACAAACTATATCCTGCCCAAGCTCCATATTGGCAACATATTCCGGATTCTTTTGTTTCCGATACTATTAGTGAATCTTTTGCGCCGGCTCCTCTGAGGATTCCGTCCAGTATGTCTTCCGACTATGCGTCCGTACTTTAATCATTCTAAACTATATCCCTCAGGCAACCTTTTCCTGACCTCTTCGATATCTATTTTCTTTTCTATTCCCCCCATTCTTTCTCGCAATACATAATATTTTTTTTCTGTTTTTACAACTCCATATTTAATCCATACCTCATTATCACTCTGAAACTCATAATAAAAAGTTCCAAGATCTCCTGATTTCAACCAGAAATTATGACTTCCATTTTCCCATACTACCCATCGGAAATCAAATGCCCTATATTCATTTTTTATAAAAAATACTTCCTCTCCTGTGATGTTGTCTTGCAGGGATACATTGGCATAATGCAACTTAATGTAATCATCTTCGTCTATTGACAAACGCAAAGTATAGTGTCCGTCAAAAGAATCATACTCTTCAACTGTACCTTCTTTAAAATCTGTCATTTGCAAATGACATTGTACTACAATCACAAAAGGAATGCTTAAAATAAAAGTAAAGAATAAAAATAAAAAAATACATAATACTTTTTTCCGATTTCCCATATGTCACACTCCGCGTCTATCACTGTTTCTTCCCTTAACTCACCATTTTCATAATATATGTTCCGTTAAGCTGCCCGTTTCCATCCCTGATCAATATTATACTCTCACCGTCGGTGTTGTTCAATAAATCCTGTGTCGGCAATCTGCCTGTGTATCCATCGTCCAATCAAATACAACTCTCCAGACCCTTAATTTGCACAATTATTTTCCAAATCAACCACAAATACTTCCCCATCTTTTTTTGGGATCTCCCACTGATAAAGCTTTTCTCCAAAACATTGCGCAATCATATAGCGATCTTCAATTGACAATCCTGTGTTCCCAGGTTCTTCTAAAAACAGTCAATGATTTGTCGCTTCCATCCCGGTTAAATATTTGTGCCGGATGTTTGGGTAACGCCCCGTTCGATACGCATACCGCTTTTTCCTTATCCGATGACAAGACCCATGTTGCATTTTTCAGACTCTCCCTTACTTCATAATAATCATTTTCTATATAATAGTATAACTCCTCCGGTGCTGTCCCTTGATCCAATTCTGCCTTGATAAATGATATTTCTACTATGAATGATACATTATCATCCGATGGCATACTATATAGATACTGCATATTCTGTGTTGTAGCTTATATTTATCTTGCTGCCGCATTGTTCAGTCTGTTCCCCAATATTCATGTTATGATAAACTGGAACTGGCTGTGCAGCCGCCGCAGATGACCCAGAAACCATCCGCAGTCTCCATCCCGCTCCCGGCAACGGTCTACCCTGATCAGTCCCGGCAATGAACCTGTCCTGCAGGAAATCTGCATGGTAATACGCCGATGCCTCCGCCGTGTCCAGAAAAAGGTGTCATCCACGGCATCGATGCGCAGTTCCAGCCTGTCCAGCCACAGGGCACCCTGCAGTTACACCTGAATGGCATAATATTCCTGCCTTTTTCACGTTTGATCCCATTGCTTTAGAAAACTGGTATGCCGATGATGAATCAAGTTCTAACTGGAAATATAACTTCTTTTCCGCCATCCGCATCGAACAGCACAACAAAAAAATATAGCATATTCCTGTCATAGAGCAGAATCACTTCCATGGCTTCCTCGGATACCATCAGCACAGGCGAGGTCATGATAATATCCCTTGTAAAATTGCCAAAGTTGACGCCCTGCGCGGCACCTGCACAGCGCGGCTTTTTGTGCTTTGGGCTCTGTCCCCATTGTAGCAGATGATTGTATCATATTTGCATCATATTTCCTGCATTTTGCGGGATCGCCCAATGTCTCATACGCCTCGACGATATCCTTGAACCTTGCCTCGGTTTCGGGGTTGTATGGATTTAAGTCGGGGTGGTATCTCTTTGCCAGCTTCCGGTACGCCTGTTTGATCTGGCTCCCGTCCGCCTGGTGCGGTACATTCAGTATTTTGTAATAATCCATATATGTCTCCGATCATTTCTGAAAGAGCGTATCCAACAGATGTTGCATACGCTCCATGATTTGTTCGTAACTGGCTAATTGAATAAAGGAGCATTCCGTTCTCCAGAATGCTCCCGCCTGTCCTATTTTCCACACCGCCTGTAATACTGTCTCGCGGTCTTCTCATCCAATGTGAAGTGTCTGCGGAGTTTCTGTATGATAACACTTTCCGCAACCCCGTCCTCCATCTTGTCGAGTATGAAAGCCCTGATACCTTCCTCGCGGCCCTCTTCACGGCCTTCCTCACGGCCCTGATAGATCAGGATATCATCCCTTGAAAACTGTGCCATCGTCATATCGCATACCTCCTTGTCTGACAGCAGATCCACAAATATCCCCCTCTCCAGCATCAGCTGCAGGTATTCCGCCACTGTCCGGATGTTCGGCGGCAGTGTATATTTCGGGTCGTTCCCCGTCCTCTGCATGTAGGTGATCCCGTTTGCCACCAGCGCGTAATCCCTCATGTCGCTGTCATACACCGCAAACCGCGCCGGCTGTTCCCCGCACTCTATATAGTGCAGTGTCTCGTCCAGCGACATCCTGAAGTCGTAGACATGTGCCGTGGCGTCCAGATCCGGTTCCGGCGGGTTCCCACCGTACTTTCCCTCCGTGGACAGGTAGGAATCGCTCAGGCGCAGGTCGTACCGGACTTTCCCCGGCAGGCACGCAGCCTTCGTCTCCAGCCCCACCTGCAGTACATAGAGCTTCGGGATCGGGAAATATACACGCGCCCTCCCGTACAGGAGCTGCTCGCTGTCCACCGTGGCGCGCAGCCCCGCCGTGGCATACTCCAGCAGCCTGTATATGATGTTCGGCGACACGGACGCCTGCGCCTCTGTCAGCACATAAAACAGTCCGTCACATATGCAGGAGAAATCATTCTCTTTATTGCCGAACAGCACGGGACGCACGCACGCCACTGCCACCTTCTCTGATTCGATCCCCAGCAGGAAGGATACGAGCCTCCGCTGCCGCTCCTCACTCTCATACACCTTTTTGAAAAAGGTGTCCTTGGCTTTCGTGTTTACGGGGAGCACATCCTGTACTTTCCTGCGTTTCTTTTTCTGCCGTGTCCTTTTTTCTGCCAATCTTTTTTCCTCCCGGGTACAAATACCGATTTTTTCGTTCCGGAGCAGGCTGGAACTTATATTTAGTATACCACGCCCGGCGCCGCAGCGGCAATCAGATTCTGAAAAATGTGGTATTTACGTCTGCACTGCCGCCAGTAGTTTCAGCACCGCCGGCTTCCACACATGCGCAGTTCCAGCCTGTCCTGCCACAGGGCACCCTGCAGTTACACCTGAGTGGCATAATATTCCTGCCTTTTTCACGTTTGATCCCATTGCTTTAGAAAACTGGTATGCCGATGATGAAAACAGCCTTTTGCTTCAAACTTTCAGTCACGCTGCAGCCCCAGCCCGCATACACCGCGTTCCAGCAGACTCTCAGCCAGCTCCTCGCATATCTTTATCACACTGCCGGACGGCTTCTTTATCCGGTATATGACTTCTTTTCCGCCATCCGCATCGTCCGCCAGCACGGGACAGTAATAAACAGTGCTCTGCTCCTTCTCCGCATCGAACAGCACCACAAAAAAATATGGCATATCCCTGTCATAGAGCAGAATCACTTCCATGGCTTCCTCGGATACCATCAGTACAGGCGAGGTCATGATATCCTGGCAGATTGTATCCAGTCCTGTCCGCATCTCCAGCATCAGCGGAGATGCGATTTTTTTGTAATCCTCCCTGTTCACATTCCGAACGTCGAGCTTTCCGTACCAATTCCTGATTTGAGGTATCGGATTCCCCTTCTGTGAGGTCAATGTCAGATATCTTCTGTCCATTTCAGCTTTCGCGCCTCCCCTCTCCACCTGCCGAAAAAGAAATAGAAATCTTCTGAGCGCTTCAGTTTTCTGTATTCCCCGCTCTCCTGTATCTCGCTCAGCATATCCCTGCACAGGACCTCCGTCGCAGCATAATAGTACTCCGCATACTGGAAGCGGACAGCATCCTCCTCATACGGATAAATTCTCGGATGCACCTTCCTCAGACTGTCCATGATCTGTGCCATGTCCTGCTCATACTGCCGGAAGAAAGCAGGGGGATACCACGCCTTCTCCAGCCTGCTGCTGTCCAGATAGAATTCCCTGCCGTACAGGGTCAGCCGCAGCTCCCCTGTACGCATCAGGATACTGCCGTGCAGATAACAAATGCCGAGACTTGCTGCTTCCTCCCGGAACCTTCTTCCCCACTCTCCAAATAACTCCGCAAAAACCTGCCGGACTGCCTCCCTGTTCCCTGCTTTCCTGTATTCTGCCTCGAGTTTCCGGATACTGTCTGAAAACACGGTTTTCTCCAGTATGACGGCGTCCGCCATCAGTCCTTCCCTGTATACTGCCATCACACATGCCCCCTGTCGTTTCATGATCACCATCCGCTGCCGTCACTGTATCTTTAGATTGCCGCCGGCAAATGAGATCCCGTTATCCAGCTGTATGCTTGTCCCCTTCTGCTTAAAGTTGACAGAGGAGTCGCCTGCGACGATCAGCGATCCCGTGTCGCTGGTGATCGTGAGGTCCTCCGCCGCTTCCAGCATCACGGAATGCGCGCTCACAATGCGGATCCCCTCGGCGTCGGTCAGCTCGATCATCGTCCCCCTGTTGTTAGTGATCACGATGGAATCGGGGGTAAAGCGTACTTCCTTCTGGTATCTGCTCTTGAATACCTTGTGCGAGGGATCCTTGCGGTCTGCGCTGTCCGTCTCCACGTGAACGGAGCTTGTGACAAACGCTTCCCGCTCCTGCTGCTGCGGTATCGTGAGGCGCACCGTATCCCCCGGTTCCGGCATACAGTACCATCCTGTGCCGTCGGGCGTAGAATACACCGTGGCATAAGGATACCAGATATCTATCTCCTGCCGGGCGTTCTCGTCCCCGGTGATCGACACCTGCACCCTGTCCTCCCTTACCTTTGTGACTGTGGCAGGCAGTGTGCAGCCTGCCATCTGCTCATTGCAGCTCTCCGGCACTTCGATACCTTTCTCCCGTTTCAGGTGGTAGCTGTGGTGCAGCTCCCCGCCCTCATAACGGCTTTCTATCCTGTATATGTAGAACTTTGTCCCGTACAGCGATGTGTGGTCACCGATCCGGTACAGCTCCCTGCTCTCCATGACATATTCCATGCAGTCCGCCTCCGACACGGCCATACCCTGGTACAGTCTGTCCCTGTACCCGCCCAGATCCTTCCGCACCGTGTACCGGCTGCCTTCCGGGATCTCAAACGGCTGTCCCTGCGGCATGGAATAGTACAGCCGCACGCCCTTCATACGCGAATCCGGCACGAAGTACTGGCGGCTCCTGCCCGCAAGCCGCCTGATAAACTCCCAGTCCGTTTCCCAGTACTGCAGCACCAGTTCCGCCGCTGCCCTGTCATCTGGCCTTGAAAATGCCAGCATGGAATCCGCATACGCCCCCGTGATCTTCTGATAGATCTGCGCGTATGTCATGGACGGATCCTGGAATGACCGGAAGTGCTTCTGCACGTCCATCAGGCAGCTTCCCGTCCTGACCTCCAGTGTCAGTCTCCGCTGACCGTCTGCCGCCGAGATGGAAAAATCTGTCACGATCCCCACAAATACAATCTTTTCCTCACCGTCCGGTCCTGCTGCACGGATCACTTCCCACACGTCCCCTGTCAGCAGCCCCGTGTACTCCTCCTCCTGCTCGTCCGTGATGTGTCCCGAGATGACCACGCCGCCATGCCGGTTGACCTCCTCCTCACGCCGCAGTTCCAGAATGTCCAGGAATGCCACGGGTTCCGTCTGAATATTATAATCCCTCATGATCGTTCTCCTCCTCTATCGTCCGCATGATCTCCCATACCACCGGTTTCCATCCGCCATATTCCTCGTAAGGGCAGTAAAAAGTGCCAAGCCTGTCGCAGCCGCCTGCCCTGAAGAGGAACAGCACGTTGTATACCCTGCCGTCCGCCGCAAAGCTCTTGTATTCCAGCCAGCGCACCTCTGCCCCACCCTTCTCCGCGCCGGAACCGTAGCACACGATCCTCTCATCCAGCCTTTCCAGCCGCTGCCGGACCTCCTGCACGGTAACTTCCGCATCCTCCATCGTCTGCAGGGTGATCCCGGCTGTCCCGTCCTCCGTCATGTACAGCATCTCCGGCAAGGCCTCCGACCAGAAGACCTCCTCCGCCGTCTCCCTGTCCGCCAGCTGGAATGATCCGGGCAGCCATATCCGGAAGCCAGGAAGGTGCCTCCACTCCTCCCGGCACTTCCCCATCTCCGGCAACGGTGCAAACACCTGAGCCATCTGCTGCAGGAAGCAGTCCACGTCGTTCTCACTGATCCTCTCCATCCTCTTCCTCCCATGTGCTAAAACTCCGGCGTATGACGCTCGCCCATTTTACGGACTCTTCCAGCGGGTATGTGAAAGTCACCAGTACCAGGCCTTTCCCCGCCGTGCACAGTGCCTTGATATGTCCCGATCCTATATCTTCCATTTTCATCCGGAACCAGCCGGTCGGGATCTTTCCCTCCCCGCACAGGTAGACCGGAGATACCTGGTACTGTGGAAACAGCTCCCCAGCCAGCTGACGTATCTCCTCCGCGGCCTGGCGTATCGCGGAAGCCTCCACCTGTAGTCCAAGCAGCTGCGCCGTCACCTGCACGCTGCCGCCGTTCTCCAGTATGGTCTCCGGCCGCCCTGCCCTGGGATAACGGCTGCGCTGTCTCTCTTCCTCCATCCTGGAAAATCCCTCCGGCAGCCCTATCCTGATACCTGTCTGCCCCAGTTTCACCGGAACGAGCCGGATACTCTCCTGCAGGCAGCCTTCGCTCCCCTCCATGCAGAACTGTACCATGTTCCTGTCCTCCCCCTCTCTGAAAACTGATCCGGTATTCCTCCGCGATCCGAGCCCGCCTGTCAAGCACTGCCCGCTGGCGTGGTTCCTCTGTCCGGAAGACCTTTCCCTCAAGTTCTCCCGCTGCATCCATACGGCTTCCGGCAGAACCGGCGCGGTTGATCCTGTCTATCGCAGGGCTCCTGCCAAATCCCCCCGTTTCCATAGAATCACTCATGTACTGACTCCCCCTCTCCCTATACGTTTTACCTGGCAGCCCTCGAGCTGCCGTGCCAGACTGTCCGCAAGCGCTCCCACCGGCGTGGAGCCGATCACGCTTTTCCCGGCTGCACTGCGGTCTGCAAATATGCGTTCCGCTTCTGCCCGCCCGTCTCGCTGGTGGAACACCGGAAAATCGTCGCCGCCCCCGCCTTCTGTCAGAACCCTGTCCGAACCACCGATCGTATCAAACCCGTTGCACATATTGATGACCGTGGGGGAGGCCGCCCTCTTTACCAGCGAGATCTCCTTTGGCGCCTGGAACAGTATGCTGCCGCCTTTTAACCCTATCGTCCCCCTCGCCGATACCGTGATCGACCGGTGGCTCGCCACGTCCGCCCCCGACGCATCGGAAAGCCTCAGTTCCAGCGGTTTTTCCTGCCGCAGGTCACGGAATCCCACGGCGTCCGGATCCATATACAGGCGCTTCCTGTCCTTTGTGGTAAAATACCTGCGGGAAGGCTGCAGTCCGGGATTGCCCGCTCCGTTGCGCCGCACGCCGCACACTGCACGATCCCCGCCGCCTGCCGCGCCGCTTATATGGATATATACGCGCTCTCCCTTCTCGGGCATGCAGTATGCCAGGTTTCCCATGTCCGGCTGCCATGGATACCAGTATGCCCCCTCTGCAGGCTGCTGCCTGTCCATATCAAACCCCACTTTTACCTGCTCATCCCTGACATCAAGTACGGACGCCGGCAGCATCATCCCTGTCTGGTATGGATGTTCATACGGTTCCGACGCAAAGGCGCCGGCGCTTTCCAGCGTATAACGATACTGCAGGAGCCCCTTTTCCAGACGGCACTCCTTGTCCGTCACTGTATAACGGTATCCGTCCCAGTCAGCCCGGTCGCCGGGATCCCAGTTCCGGCCGGTGCGCACGCGGCGCCTGGTGCCCCTGCGCTGCCTGTCCCGCCATATCCGTTCACACACCACATCGTCTGCCTCCCTGTGCGTGGCTCCCTCCGGCGCACCGCAGTGAAAGCATGGTGCCGCCGCATATACGGACGGCACGAGCACCGTGTGCAGCCTGCCCGCGAGCCTTTTCAGGAACACCCAGTCCGTCTCCCCGGTCTGGTACAGCGGAGACTGTATGGCCTGGTCCTCCCCGTGGAACAACAGTCCCGCCCCGGGGGTGTCCGCGAGCACCCGCTCCATGACTTCCCGGCAGGTCATGGAGACGTCCTGAAAGCTCCTGTCCTTTTTCGCATGATCAAGCATCCCTGTCGCCGAGACCCCTGTCAGCGACACGCGGTAATGCGCGCCCTCGTGGCTGACCTGTATGTCCTGCAGCATGCCCGCAAACAGGAGCCGGTCGCCTGCCCCTGCCGTGACCCGGGTTCCCGCAAGCGGCTGCAGGATGGCTTCCCCGCCCTCCGCTCCGGGCATGGTTCCCTCCACACGGCATACGGCATGTCTGTTCTGGCGTATTTCCATATGGAAGGTCTGGATATCCGTGATGGGGACCGCGCACTCGATCCTCAGGTCTCCCTGTGTTAATACTGGCATTCTGGCATTCCTCCTTTGTGTCTCTGTTTAGAGCCTAAAATGAACTTGTATTTTAATCAATATTACTTTTGCTTCTTTTCCTCCGGGTGTTCGTTATAATAAAAAATTAATATAATTTTATAATCATACAGTAATCCCGTGCTCGAACGGCATCTGTACTTTCTCATATAATCCCATTCCGGAATGATGCTGCGTAATAAAGGGATGCTCTTCATAGTGCCTAATACATTCTTCAGCCAGCAGCTCCTGTTTTCATTCATAACCCACTGTGCCTGTCCCCCCCAGCTGACAGTATGTCCATACAGTGCCGCCAGCCCGACCAGCAGATCCTTTACGTTTTCAAACGGCTCGTCTAAAGTCTGTTCCATCGTCTGGTAAATGAGCTCTATAACCTCTTCCGCGCTTTTTCCCTGTGTCTGCAGTTTCGCACTGTATTCCTCATACAGTTTCTCATGATTCCGGTACAGATACCATTCCATTTCCTCCGTCAGCCCCGCATCCGTAGTTGGTTTGCTCATCGTATCCAGACACTTTAGTCCATACGCCAGTATCAGTCTCTTAAATTCCTTCAGGATCGTTCTTAATTCCTCCTCGCTCTTGTACCTCCAGAATTCCTGATGCCTTATATCTTCTTCCGGTACAAAATTACGAAACTCCCTCGCCCCCTGTCCATAGACATTGGTGTCAAACAGCACTTTCAGCGCATTCCTGCTGTAACGCCCGGTTATAACAGTGATCGACTGCCCTGCTCCGTCCTTCACACGCCGATACGTCCATACATCCCTTTCACTGAAATCTGGCTGGAATCCAGCCCTTTCCAGTTCCTGTCCTAATTCTTCCTCGATGGTCTTTGTAATGTTCATCTTTACTCCTCCTCAAAGTCTACGATCTAACTGCACAACATTAATCGACATGATGTTGTCATCCAAGGTATCCATTGTCACAAAATAATACCCTGTTCTCCTGTCATCTTCATCAATCTCCCAGCCAATTTTCCGCGGATTTACGGATATCAGACATACATACTTTCCATTTCCATCATCACCCCAGAATTCAACACGTGAATTTCTTCTATCCCTGATGATCTTTTGTTTCACCAGATATTCAGTAAGTGAATTTGCAATGTTTTGTGGTAACAAGTCGATATCGTCAAAATCTTTGTCCCTAATATTTACATTTAAGAGTTCTTTCTGACTTTTGATTTCACATTTTTCAACCTGTTCAATATGGTCCTCCCCATCTTCCCTATACTTTGCATCATCTTCTATATACCACACCTGCCAGTCCAGATCTGTATCCCAAAGTGCATATCCAAAATAGATCAGATTCTGTTCTTCATAAATCTGAACAATCTGAATCAAAGGAAGCTGCACACTTTCATGATAGGAACCAAAATAGTAAGATATGTCCGCTGTGTTATCATTCTCTGTATACTGTCGCAATTTCTCATAAGTATATTCTCCCATTGGTATATCCGAAAACTCATCTGTCGTCGATTTCCAATCCTGAATTTGCAACATATCCAAAATAACATTCAACTCATACTGTCGTGCTTTTACGACCGCTCTTCTTTTTAGCGCTTCGCTTTTTTCTTTTAACTTAGCCGGAAGCAGATAATACTCTATATTTTTATCATTCGCGATATAAATAAATTTCTTTTGTGTATAGCTGCACACAGCAAATCTTCCGTCCTTTAATTCATAATAAGGCAGTGACATATTTGTACTCACTGAACCGTTTGGCGCACCAAGACATTCAGATATTTCTTCATAGGTACTATCGTATCCAAACTGCTCAAAATCTCCGACTGACAATCTTCTGTCATAATATGTATAATCTGCTTCAAAACCACGCACTGTTTTGACTTGCGCTGTTTCCTTAATATATTCTCCTATTTTTAACATAATGCAAATGAATAAAACGCAAAACACTAATAACCTGAATTTTTGTTTTTTATTCAATCTTTACTCACACTCCTTTCTTACATAAAAATATCCGCAAAAAAGGTCATAGTCATTATTATACGCATCTACTTGCGGATCTTCTATCCCTAAATCAACTTTACCTGCCCCCCGTTTACATGACCAAGTTCCATCACTATCCTGCCTATAAAAGTGATACTCGTTTTGCCAAGGTATCAACGCCATTGCAATAAAATATCCTCCATTTAAATCCTCTGTCGAATCTGCATTATATTTTTGTATACTCCACCCTAATTCATTTATATCATTTGTGACCATATTTATGTACTTTTTTCTAGTGGTATCGGCATCGAACGGTCGCATAGGTGAAAACATTCCTGGTTGTGCAGCCCATTTATCACTCCCGTCATTTTTCCTAAACTTTTCTCCTGTGATCGGATCATCTACAATATCTAAAGCATATGCATAACAGTTGGTATACAACTTATATTCCTTCGAATTATAGTCATCCGGACCGTAGTCATATTCATAATCACTGACTGTAGTGGGCATAGGAACTCTATTTTCTTCATCAAACTTTGGACTACAACCTGTCGTCCCTATCGTTACTGCGATGGCCAAGCCTAAGAGTATGGCAATTGTTATGGGGTCCTCTCCATTCAGGTCCACATACTGCACCGGATTTCCCCAACAGTACCCATACCGATTCAACGTCTTTGGTACCGTATTTTTACCATGAATAACATCCTCCGCCACAAACCTTCCCACCTCCGGCTGGTACTCCCTCGCCTGTGCAAAGTATGTCCCGCTGATATCATC